>OLQM01004435.1_pt1 | contig 10792 bp, 11 predicted proteins | sample 1673161 | NCBI WGS metagenome assembly OLQM01 (sample SAMEA3136761, study PRJEB25190) | human gut metagenome | reverse complement strand
CGGGAAGCTCCATAACGAACGGAGCGGGATCGCCGGAGAACATCTTGGTCTTCTTCAGCATGATACCGGAGATGATGATGGCCGCCATGCCGATGAAGTACGCAGAGGTGGAAACGATGGCACTGCCGCCGAAGAGCGCGCCGGCGATCATCGCGATGAACGGCACCTTCGCCCCGCAGGGGATAAACGTGGTGGTCATGATGGTCATGCGGCGGTCGCGCTCATTTTCGATGGTGCGGGAGGCCATGATGCCCGGAACACCGCAGCCCACACCGATGAGCATGGGGATGAAGGACTTACCGGAAAGGCCAAACTTACGGAAGATACGGTCGAGAACGAAAGCGATACGGGCCATGTAGCCGCAGGCCTCGAGGAAGGCGAGCATCAGAAACAGCACGAGCATCTGCGGCACGAAGCCGAGCACCGCGCCAACACCGGCGACGATACCGTCGAGGATCAGTCCGTTGAGCCACTCCGCCGTCCCGGCGGATTCGAGCGCATTGCCGAGCAGCACCGGTACGCCGGGCACCCACACGCCGTAGTCGGCGGGGTCGGGCGCGTCAAAGCCATTGTCTTCAAAGTAGCTGACAGCGTCCACATAGGTCATCTGAACGACATCGTCCATCTTGTCCGCGCCTTCGGGCAGCATATCGTAGTAGGCGGTCTTCTCGCTGATGGCGAGCGTCTCCTCGTCCTCCACTTCTACCGTGGCGGTGTCGCCAGCGGGCTGGAAGCTCTGGAGCTCTGCAAGCGCCGCGTCGGCGTCGAAGTTCTCATCTTCCATGTCAAGGCCGACGAAAGCGTCAGCCGCTTCCGTCGCGGCGGTGTACTCGTCGCTCGCGTCGCCGTAGGCGGCGGAGCCAATGCCGAGGAAGTGCCAGCCGTCGCCAAACACGCCGTCGTTTGCCCAGTCGGTCGCGGGCGCGCCCACGGCGACCATGGCGATGTAGTAAACAAGGAACATCACGACCGCGAAGATGGGCAGGCCCAGCCAGCGGTTGGTGACGACCTTATCGATCTTATCGGAGGTGGAGAGCTTTTCGCTGCTCTTTTTCTTGTAGCAGCCCTTGATGAGCTGTGCGATGTAGATGTAGCGCTCGTTGGTGATGATGCTCTCGGCGTCGTCGTCGAGCTCGGTCTCCGCCGCCTTGATGTCCTCTTCGATGTGGTTCATCGTCTCGGTGGGGATGCTGAGCTTTTCAAGCACCTTGTCGTCGCGCTCAAAGATCTTGATGGCGTACCAGCGCTGCTGCTCTTCCGGCATATTGTGCACGGCCGCTTCTTCGATGTGGGCGATGGCGTGCTCGACAGGACCGGAGAAGGTGTGCATCGGGACGGTCTTGGTGCCCTTGGCGGCGCGGATAGCAGCCTCGGCAGCGTCCATGACGCCGTCGCCCTTGAGTGCGGAGATCTCAATGATCTCGCAGCCAAGCTCACGGGAGAGCTCCTTGACGTTGATCTCATCACCGTTCTTGCGGACGATATCCATCATGTTGATGGCGATGACCACGGGGATGCCGAGCTCAGTGAGCTGGGTGGTGAGATACAGGTTACGCTCGAGGTTCGTGCCGTCGATGATGTTCAGGATCGCGTCGGGACGCTCGGTGATGAGGTAGTTACGGGCGACGACTTCCTCCAGCGTGTAGGGGGACAGGGAGTAAATACCGGGAAGGTCCATGATGACCACATCATCATGCTTTTTCAGTCTGCCCTCCTTCTTTTCCACGGTGACGCCGGGCCAGTTGCCGACAAACTGATTCGAGCCGGTCAGGGCGTTGAAAAGCGTCGTCTTACCGCAGTTGGGGTTGCCCGCGAGGGCAATTTTGATCTGCTTTTCCATCTTTCTTACTGCTCCTTCTTGTTAAGTTTCCTTAACTTATGTAGAAATAAATTATTCAACTTCGATCATTTCGGTGTCCGCCTTACGCAGCGACAGCTCATAGCCGCGCACGGTGACCTCCATCGGGTCGCCCAGGGGCGCGACCTTGCGCACGAACACCTCAGTGCCCTTGGTGATGCCCATATCCATGATACGGCGCTTGACGGGGCCCTCGCCATGGAGCTTGACGACTTTGACGGTCTCGCCAATCTTGACTTCACGCAGTGTTTTCATAATCTCTCTCCTTTTATTTGAAAAATTGCTCAAACCATGATTTTTCTTGCCATTTCTTCACTGATGGCAACGCGGGCTTCCTTGACCTTGACGATCACGTTCCCGCCGAGCGACGACACGATACTCACCGTGCCCCCGGCCACAAAGCCGAGATCTTCGAGATGCTTTTTGACTTCAGCACTCCCGCCGACTTTGAGGATAGTATTTTCTTCTCCGGCATTCGCCAGTGTAAGCGGCATCATTTTTCTCCCTCCGCGTGTTCTTGATCCGACACTCTCTGCCGTCGCAAACTCGATTGCTTTTGCAGGCAACAGTTAGTCTTCTTTAACTTTCGCTCGTTAGTTTAATAGCTCTAACCTCATTTGTCAAGGGGTTTCGCAGATATTTTTTTTGCGCTTGCTTTCTTAGTTTGAGTATGTTAATCTGTAAATACTATCTGACAAAAAAGTTGGTGAAACCGCCTATGAAGATCCAGAAGGCCTCCGAGGATTATCTCGAGTCCATGCTGATGATGAAGGAAATGCACGGCTATGTCCGCTCGGTCGATGTGGCAGAGCACCTCGGCGTGACCAAGCCCAGCGTAACCTATGCGACCAAGCGTCTGCGCGAAAACGGCTATATCGAGATGGACCGCGACGGTCTCATCACGCTGACCGACCGCGGCATGGCCATCGCTGCAAAAATGCTCGACCGGCACCACACGCTCACGAAATTTCTCGTTGCACTCGGTGTGGACAAAAAAACCGCCGAGGAAGACGCCTGCAAGATCGAGCACGACATCAGCCAGCAGACCTATGACGCGATCTGCGAACATGTAAAGCAGCACCTTTGAGGCACAAGGCGGCTCTGCACCAAAAGGTGCGGAGCCGTCTTTTTCTTTTTGCCGCCGCGCGGAAGCGCCCACCGCGCTCTGCCGAACAGGGAAAAATAACTTTGATTTTTATGAAGCGTTTTGTCAGGAACTGCGTCTAAAGAGGAAAGAAACTCTTTGTACCAAGGAAGGAGGTGCCGCACGATGGAGGACGCGCAGATCGTCGAGCTGTTCTTCGCGCGCTCGGAGGATGCCATCAGCGAGCTGGACCAAAAATACGGCAAACTTTACCACAAGCTCGCGGACAACATCCTCAAGAGTGCGCAGGACGCCGAAGAGTGTGTGAACGACGCCTACCTCAGCACATGGAACGCGATCCCGCCGCAGCAGCCGGAATCCCTTTTGGCGTTTGTCTGCACGCTCGTCCGGCGCTGTTCGATCACGCGCTATCGTGCCAACACGGCAATGAAACGAAACAGCCACTACGACGTGTGTATGGAGGAGATCGAAGAATTCCTCGCCTCCCCCCGGCGCACGGAGGAGCACTGCGAGGCAAAGGAGCTTGCCGCCGTCATCGAATGCTTCCTCGACACGCAGAGCAAGGAGAACCGCGTGCTCTTTATGCGCCGCTACTGGTACGCTGACAGCTACGCCGACATCGGCCGCCTTCTCGGCATCACCGAGAGCAACGCAAGACTGCGGCTGATGCGCATGCGCAAGCAGCTCAAAACTTATTTGATCGAACAGGAGGTGATGGCATGACGGCCAAACTTTTCTCCGACGCCATGAATGAGATCGGCGCAAAATATGTGGAAGAAGCGCTGTACTATGAACGGCCGAAAAAGCGCAGCTTTTTTGCCGAAGCCGCCAAACGGGCAGCCGCAGTGCTGCTTGCCGCATCACTTCTGTTTGCAGCCTTCACCGCCGCAAGCCCCGATGCGCGGGCAAGCTTGATCCACTGGATAGAAACCTGGACAGGCTCTCAGGTCTCCTACCAATATGCCGGCGATGCCCCTGCCGATAAGCTGCCATTCTATACGCTCACCGCCCTGCCGGACGGTTACGCACTGAATGCAGAGATGAGCTACGAAGATTCCGGTTTCCGCCAGCTCTGTTATGAAAGCAGCGACGATCTCATCATCTTCAGCTGCATTTACATGCAGGATAACGCATTCAGTTACTATGACATGGGCGAGGACACCGAGATTTTTGAGGTCACGGTCAACGGCTGCAAGGGAAAGCTCTTTCTTCCAAGCGATCCCACGCTGTGGAGTACGCTTGAGTGGATCGACGAAAGGAGCAATCTTCATTTTTCGCTTGACGCCTGCGGCGACCGGGAAGCAATGCTCCGTCTGGCAGAAAGCGCAGCGATCACTGAACGGCCCGCTGACTTTCCCCAGCCAGAGGAAAAAGAGCCCACCTCAATGAACGATATAACCGGCGAGAAAGTCGAGCCGTAGCCCCCCGCACCGCTTAGACAAAAATAAAGAAACGCAGGATACCTTGTACCGCAAGGCCCAAAAGAACGAAAGGAGACCCGCCATGATGGAAAATAACCAGACGCCAAGTCCCGTACCTGTCCCCGAAGTTTCCCCCGTCGCCGTTCCCGCCCCCGCAGAGAGTACCGCCGCTCCCTCTCCCGCGCTGCCGGTCATTCCCCTGCGTGAGCTGCCCAATGCGCCGCTGCTGCACAAGGGATTCCAGAACCTCTTCCGCCTCGGCATCGCCAATATCGTCATCAACCTCCTGAACAACACCTTCAAGCTCGGTGACAAGATCCCGGCGCTCGGCATCGTGCTGAGTGCGATGTCGTTTGCGGTCAGCGTTCTCGCGCTCGTTGTGCTCTGGAAGCTGAGCGCGGCCGTCCCCCGCTTCCGCAAGGCCGCGTACTTTAATCTTCTGCCGCTGATCGCGCTGCCGTTCGTTGCGCTTCTCGATGCGCCAAGTGTACAGGAGTGGATAACGGCATCGGACGTCTCCGCGATTCTGGTCGTTCTGATCATTCTGCTGGGATTGATCTTCCTGTTTGCCACACTTGCGGCGTACCACCAGCTCACCGCCTGCGCCGAAGCGTTTGACGGTGCAGACGACGCGATGGCGGCAAAATGGCGTTCACTCTGCACCTGGCAGGTCGTGGTCATCGGTGCTCTCGGCGCATTTCTCATTCTGATCCTGCTTTTGACTCTGTCGTCGGCTTCCTTCTTCTATTTTTACAACGGCAGCCTGACCGTCCTGCTGCTTATTCTCGCCATTGCCATCGCTCTGGGCGTGGTCGAGATCATAGAGCTTGTATATCTCAACCGCAGCGCCAAGCTGTTTGAATGAATCCGTGAAAAAAGCAGGGCTTCCCGCAATGCGGGAAGCCCTGCTTTGCTGTTTTCATGTTGCAAGATAGGTCTCGCGTTCGCCTTCCGGCACGAGCGCGCCGCCCGTCGCCCAGACGATGTGCGTTGCGTTCGCAAAATGCGCGCCAAGGCCGCTGCTCTCGAGATAATCTGTCATTTTGGAAAGCTCCGCCGCTCCGGCAAAGCCTGCGCAGGCGGACGGCTCAACAAAAAGTCCCTCCGCCGCGTACAGCGCCCGAAGATAGGTAAAAAGATGCTCATCAGACACCGTGAAGCCGCCGCTTACAAGCGCCTTGACTGCCTCGCCCACAAATCCCGAAGGGCGGCCGACGGCGAGGCCATCTGCCGCGGTGCGTCCGCTCAGGCCGATGTCCTGCACGCAGATGTTGTTCTGCAAACCGCTGGAAAGGCCCAGGAGCATACAGGGCGCCTCCACCGGCTCAACGAAAAAGACGTGTACATGATCGCCGAACTCCTGCTTGAGGCCAAAGCAGATGCCGCCCGGCGCGCCGCCAACGCCGCAGGGAATATGCACGATCAAGGGATGCTCCGCGTCCACAGGGACACTCAGACCGGCAAGCTGTGCCTTGAGCCGCCGCGCAGCCACGGCATAGCCGAGAAAGAGATCGACAGAGTTTTCATCGTCGATAAAATAGCGCATCGGATCCCCCGCTGCGAGTTCCCTGCCCTTTTGCACTGCGCAGGAATAGTCCGCACCGTACTCGATGACCGTTACGCCCTTTTTGCGCAGCAGGTCTTTCTTCCACTGCCGCGCGTCTGCGCTCATGTGAACAGTGACCCTGTAGCCGAGCGCTGCGCCCATGATGCCGATGCTCAGCCCCAGATTGCCGGTCGAGCCGACATGCAGCTCATAGCGCGAGAAAAAGCTGCGGAACGCGCGCGAGGCAAACACGCTGTAATCCTCATTCGGCTTGATCAGGTGGTTTGCAAGCGCCAGTTCTTCTGTGTGCTTGAGCACCGCATAGCAGCCGCCGCGCGCTTTTACACTGCCCGCGACAGGCAGGTCGCTGTCGCGCTTCAAAAACAGTTTTCCCGCGAGCTGTGCATTCTCGTTTTCCGCAAGCCACGCGCGCATTTTTTCGATTTCCGTCAGCGGGGATTCGATCAGGCCGCAGTGATCCGCAGTCTCGGGAAAGGCCTTTTTGATAAACGGCGCAAAGCGCTCCAGGCGCGCCGCAGCATCGTCTACATCGGTCAGCGTGAGCGAACAGGCGGCGAGCGCCGCGGACGCTGTGGTCGTATCTGGATTGATCCACGCACTTTCGTGCCGGAGCTGCAGCTCCCGAACAAACTCTTTGCTGTTGAGCATCATTCTTTCTCCTGTCTTTCTGTAATGTACTGCTGCGTACCGCGATAAATACGCACCGTGCGCGCGCGGTACAACTCCATAACCGCCTGCGCCAATAGCGCAGGATCATGACGGGCGTATCCCCCCTCCGCCGAGAGCAGCGGGTATTCCGCCAGCGCAATGCCCAGATCCGCAATGCGTGCGCGGTCGATTCGCATCAGCTCCGCGTCCTCTTCCGAATAGCGCGCGGCAAGCGCGCGCGGAATGGGCGCATTGTTGGCAAGGCAGAGGTCGACAAGCCCCTCTCGCCCGTGGCGCAGCAGCGCCTCAAGATGATCGGCAGCGGTGTAGCCCTCCGTTTCGCCGTCCTGCGTCATAATATTGCAGATGTAGAACTTCTGCGCGTGCGAAGTGCGGATCGCATCGGCCACTCCGTCGACCAGAAGGTTGGGGATCACGCTCGTATATAAGCTGCCGGGACCCAGTAGAATAAGGTCAGCGCTTTGAATGGCTTCCAATGCGTCCGGCAGCGCTTTCGGTCGCTCCGGCAGGAGCGAAACATGGTGAATGCGGCAATCCTGCCGCTTTTTCGCATCGAAAATGTTCGACTCCCCCACAACGCGCGCGCCGTTTTCAAAAACAGCTTCCAGCTGCACGTCCGCGTTTGTCACCGGCAGCACGCGGCCGGAGATCGCAAGCACCTGCCCCATCATGGAGACAGCCTCTTCAAAGCTCCCGGCCATACCGTTGAGCGCCGCAAGCAGGAGGTTGCCGAACGACTGTCCCCTGAGCTGCCCCTCCGGAAAGCGGTAATCAAGCAGACGCTCCATCACCGGTTCGGTATTGGCAAGTGCCTGCATACACTGGCGGACATCTCCCGGCGGCAAAATGCCCATTTCACGGCGCAGCACGCCGCTGCCGCCGCCATCATCTGCCACCGTAACGATCGCTGTCAGCCGGTCGGTATATTTTTTTAGTCCCCGCAGCATCGTAGAAAGGCCGGTACCGCCGCCGATGGCTGCGATCCTCGGCCCCGCTGCGCGGCGAGAGAGCTCTGAATGTTCATATATCATAGGGTTTTCCCCTTCAATTGTAAATTGCGCTTATCTTATTATGTAGTATAACAGGCTTCACCACAAAATGGAAGTGGGCAAGCAATACAAGTTTTTTCACTTTTTCCTTAACAATGACCATTTTATACAAATTATTCTCCATTTTTTCGATATTCACACATTCTCAAGCCACTGACGCACCACCGCATCATTTTTGTCAAAACATTGCTTTTACCGCGCAATTATGATAGGATAGCGAGGAATTATGTCAAAGGAGCCGCTTTTCATGGTACAAAGTGCAGTTTCCCATCCGATGGATGAATTGAACAAATTAAATTTCTTCGCCGCATACAATCATATCGAGCCGGAATTTGTTGAGCCCGACCACGCCGTTTTTAAGCTCAAGATCCGTCCTGAGAGCAAGAATCCATACGGCATCGTACACGGCGGCGCGATCTACACGATGGCGGACAACGCCACCGGCTACGCCGCCCACACGGACGGCCGCTCGTATGTTACGCAGAGCAGCGCGATGCATTTTCTCCGCAACCAGACGGACGGCATCGTGCGTGCGGACGCGCGCGTCCGTCACCGCGGAAGAACGACCTGCCTTGTCGATGTGGATATTCTGGGCGAGGGCGAAAAACTCCTCGCCACGGGGGAATTCACCTATTTCTGCATTGATCCCGACATCATGGCGCAGAAGGCTGCACAGCCGTGCTGAGGAGGTTTTGATGATGGCAGGCGCACTGCTTTACAATGTCAAGGATGCCGCCCGACTGCAAAAGATCCGTTTCGCTCTCTTTAAACTCGGCATAAGCGGACGAACCGTTGCACCGGAAGAGCTTTCTCACCCTGTCGGCTATCTCTGCGGACTGGAGGGGTTCTCCCCCGCTGAGGAGCCGGCTGCCGGCAGTTTTTCGGACGAGATGCTCGTTCTTTGCGGCCTTACCGGCGCACAGCTCGACGCGCTGCTTTCCGCCCTGCGCCGCAGCCGTGTGCTCATTCCGCTCAAGGCTGTCGTCACGGAGGACAACGCCGCGTGGAGCTCGATCAAGCTGCACGACGAGCTTTTCCGAGAGCACGAGGCAATGAAATCTGTTCGGGCCAAAGATGCAAAAAATCGCTCACCCCATCGCAAATAATCCTTGCAGCCGCGCCACGCAGGCGGTATTACGAGCAAGATTTGATCAGCACCGATGCTGACTGCCAGATCGTCAACGGTGTCAGGATCAACAGGAAAACGATACGATTCGGAGGGCGGGCTTCGAGTCTGATTGTTATGACGCTTGGCATATATAAGGAAAACATCCAAGTATATTCTTTTGCCGTTTCAAGCATATGATGAGCCTATAAATGCAAAGTATCTTCAAAGAAGAATGAGTAAATCGTCTTGGCAATCTGTTTGTCCAATGCAGACTATGTTATTAGAAAAAAGGGGGAGATTGCATGCGCTGTCCAACCTGCGGCGCGCCCGTGATGGTCAGAAAGGACTCTTGGGAATGCGGTTACTGCTGCGACTGCGGCAATCTGCCAAGACCCAGGATCGTATTGACGGTGGACGTGGAAGAAGAGCCGAAGCTGACGATAGAGAGCCTTGCAGAAAATGCCGATCCCGACACGGCGCTGCTGCTGCGCAAATTCTCTAAAACCCTTGGCGCGTGGGACGTTGAGGAACTCTCCGCCATGGGCGCGGTGGAGATCCTCGAGCGGGCCTACGGTAAAGACAAAAACGAGGGCATCGCCATGTGGAGCGCGCTGCTGTACGCGGCAGGGAGCCGGTTGAAAGCTCCGCGGGAGGCAAGATGGCTGCTGAGCAGCTGCTGCCCTTGCGGAACAGACGATCTTTCCCCAGAGCTTCTGGACGAATTGCAGCGGGACGAAAAGCTGTCGCGCCTTGTCTTTCAGAGCGCCTATGTGGGCGAGGAGCAGTATCATCTGATCGACATGGCCTCGGAACTGGGGCGGCCGGCTTTGGCGGCGCAATTCATGGCACTGCTGGGCGGAAATCCCCTCCCGCGGAAAAAGTGGGAAATTCCCTATCAGGATTTTGAAGCGTTGCTCGCCTCGCTATAAAACACTTGTTCTATCCCCTGTTTTGTGATATACTGTCACCGAAACGAGGTGAACGCGATGGATCGCATCATTCTGCATTGCGACTGCAACTGCTTCTATGCCTCCTGCGAGCTTTTGAGCCGGCCGGAATTGCGGCAGCTCCCCGTCGCGGTCTGCGGTGATCCCACGGAGCGCCACGGCATCATTCTTGCCAAAAACGAACCGGCCAAGCGCTGCGGCGTAAAAACGGCAGAAACCATTTATAAGGCCAGGCAGAAGTGCCCCGGTCTCATTCTGCTGCCGCCGCATCATCAGCTTTACGACGAATATTCGAAGAAGATCAACGCCGTTTACAGCGAATACACCGATCTCGTCGAGCCGTTCGGCATCGACGAAAGCTGGCTCGATGTGACAGGTTCCCTGCACCTTTTCGGCGGGGAGGCCAAAGCGCTCGCCGACACGCTGAGAAACCGTATCCGGCAGGAATTCGGCCTGACCATCTCTGTCGGTGTTTCCTTCAACAAGGTTTTCGCCAAACTCGGCAGCGACTATAAAAAGCCGGACGCCACCACAGTCATCTCGCGCGAGAACTGGCGTGAGATCGTCACCCCCCTGCCCGTCGGTGACCTGCTTTTCGTCGGGCGCAGCGCGCAGGATCTTTTGGGACGCTACGGCGTACGCACAATTGGCGATTTGGGCAAGTGCAGCGAGGAAATGCTTGAAACGCTGATGGGTAAAATGGGCTTGCAGCTCTACCGCTATGCAAACGGGTTGGACAATTCCCCCGTGCGCGGAGAAAAAGACCGCGAGCCGATCAAATCTGTCGGCAATTCAACGACGTTCCGCCGCGACCTGACGCGCTGGGACGAGGTACAAAGCGGCATTTCTCTGCTGTCCGACAGTGTGGCGATGCGTCTGCGGCGGCACGGGCTCTACTGCGGCGGCGTACAGGTCGGTATCAAGAACAGCCGTTTTCAGGTCTTTTCGCGTCAGACGACGCTCGACCACAGCACGCACCTGATGCGCGAGATCAACGACACGGCACTGCGGATTGCGGTCGTTCAGTTTCAAGACCTCCTTCATCTTGTCGGGGATATGTCCCAATTC
>OLQM01004427.1_pt1 | contig 10805 bp, 7 predicted proteins | sample 1673161 | NCBI WGS metagenome assembly OLQM01 (sample SAMEA3136761, study PRJEB25190) | human gut metagenome | reverse complement strand
TATCACCGTTAGTAATCCTGTATAAATGATAACTTGTGTTTGACGTGCTTTTCTGAAGTCTTCTTTGGTAACTCTTGTGAGCAGATAGTACATCAACATAGCTCCACCTAATCCTACTAACATTCCTACCACTAAATCTCCCGGATAATGCAATCCCAGATAGATGCGCGTGTAGCAATTAACGGTTGCCCATGTACAAATGAAAATACTGAGCCAGCGTTTGCGGAACAGGAACACCAGAAAGAACGCTAAACCAAAAGAGTTGGAAGCATGGCAAGAGGGAAAACCGAAACCACCTCCACGTCTTCCGTTGACGATATGTACGAGGTCTGCAATGGGACTGGCAGGGTTGGAAGGGCGGGGGCGTTCTACGATGGGACGAATGACGGTTGCACAAACCTGATCGGCGAAAGTGATAGTCAGCGCGATACCTATGAGGCAGAATAGAACGACTTTCCAGTTGAAATTTTTAAGTAATACATATAGTATACTTGCGTACATGGGTACCCATATCCACTTTCCAGTGAAAACGGGCATGAAATAGTCTCCGAATGTATTGTGAAATCCATTCAGGTAAAGTAATAAATTCTGGTCTGCTTCAACAAGTGATTGTAATAGTCCGTATGTCATATTGTTTAATATTAATTCAAATTTAGAGTTGGTAGGGGAGAATAGAACAACTTATTTTTTTGCAATGTCATCATATAGCTTTTGCAAGTATGTTTTTCCCTTATCCAGATTTTCGCCTTTGTGTGTACCTTCATCCAGTACAACAGAATTTGATTCGCAATCAAATACAACTGCGTTATCGGGTGTTACCATTCCGAATGCATTTGGGAATGTAAAGAATGCAAAGTGAGGAGAATCCGGGTTTAGCATGTTCTTACTGAAAGTAAATTCGTCATGTGGCAATCCTAACTGTGCCAATAAAGTAGCAGCGATATCTATCTGAGAACCGTAAGTCGTTATTTGTCTGGGTTCCTTAACTGCGCCTCCGGTGAGGATCAACGGAATAGTGTAGCGGGCAGGTGAGAGGTTGTTAATATCCTCCGGATAGACTCCCAAATGATCCGGTACAAGTACGATCAGTGTATTCTTCCACATCGGGGTCTCCTTATACTGTCTCACAAAATCTCCTACGCAACTATCAGCATAGGCGAAAGCATTCAGCACTTTATCGTCTAATCGGTAGAACGGAACTTCAAACGGCTCGTGACTGCTTGATGTCTGCACGATTTTAAAGAAAGGTTCCTGCTGCTTCTCTTCTTTGAGGTCTTTCAGGAAACGTTGGAAAAGTGTATGATCCGGTGCTCCCCATTTACCCTGACGTTCGGACAAAGGAAAATCCGTCTCGGAGATAATCTTCTCAATACCCGATGAAACCAGATAAGAGCGCATATTGGTGAAGTCTGCATCCCCTCCGTAATAGTATTCCAAACTGTATCCGGCATTTTTCAGACTGCGAGGAATGGAAGGAAGTCCGTCCGTTTTCTCAGGATACTTCATTATGCTGGTACTCGGCTGACCGGGATAACCACTGATAATAGATGCCAGTCCTCGATCCGTCCGGAAACTGTTTGCGTAGAAATTAGTGAATAACACTCCTTCTTTACCGAATTTATCCATATTCACTGCTACATTCGGCTGTCCCCCCATTGTTTCCATTAAGTGTGTAGAAAAACTTTCGAGGATAATAAAGATGATATTCGGGCGTTGAGTATTTAGAATTTGCGGGATACTGTCTGTTGCTGCCACAGGTTTATCCAGCATTTCGGCCAACAGGTCATCTGCAACTTTCGGGTCCATAAACCGATATTGCTTATCGAAATTGTTTTGATGGGTAGCAGAATACATAAAACTGAATGCCGGATTGATGGCTGCATGATTCATCCGTTGGTTTTGGCTATAGTATACTTTGCTCAGGTTCATTGTCGATACGGAAAAACCGCCACGGATAGGAATGAAGAGCGCAGCTGTCAGTAATAAAAGGACGAGAGATACATACTGCCGCTGATAAGGTATCTTCAACGGTGCTTTCTCCCGGATAAGTACGGCGTAGAAAATACCGTAGAGGATGGCTGCATAGATCAGCATAGCTAGGATTCCGAGTAATATGAACCAGAAGCTGACGCTTGCCATGGCATCTTTCGGAGATGAGAAGAAGTAGAAGATCGGGGTGGCATCCAGCCGGAATCCCCAGAAACCGTATAAGCCCAGATCGATGATGAAGATGCAGGACATCACAAAAGCGATGATTCCGAAGTAACCTTGCCGGATGCGGCGTAGTATGGAAGATTTTGTCCAGGCGGAAGCGATAAGCAGGAAGCCCGGGATGGCAGTCAGATATCCTGCCAGTGAGAAATCCAGCGGCAAGCCGTGCCACATCACGCTGAAATAATCGCCGATTGAGGCGTCTGTATAGAGTTCATGGTAGTAAGCCATGAAAATAGGTTTTTGAAGGACAAACAGAAGAACGAACAAAAAATAAGTCGTGAGAAATTGCAGGATTCTCTTTTTCATATCTATAAACTTAAAAATATTGAACGGAGACAAAGGTACAATTCTTTTCTGTATCTTTGCGCATCAACCTGATAAAACGAGGTGAATGATGGCAAAAATTGCGAATAAATTAACAGATTTAGTGGGTAATACACCTCTAATGGAACTTTCCGGATATAGTGGAAAGTATGGTCTTAATCAGAATATTATCGCTAAACTGGAGGCTTTTAATCCGGCGGGAAGCGTAAAAGACAGAGTCGCTCTTTCTATGATTGAAGATGCGGAGGCCCGCGGGGCACTGAAACCCGGTGCCACCATTATCGAACCGACCAGTGGAAATACGGGAGTCGGACTGGCGATGGTAGCTACCATTAAAGGGTATCACCTGATATTGACTATGCCCGAAACGATGAGTCTGGAACGGCGAAACCTGTTGAAAGCACTGGGGGCGCAGATTGTGCTGACAGATGGCTTGGGCGGGATGGCTGCTTCTATTGCCAAGGCGCAGGAGTTGCGCGATAGTATCCCCGGATCGGTGATCCTGCAACAGTTTGAAAATCCTTCGAACGCTGCTGTCCACGAGCGGACAACAGGAGAAGAAATCTGGCGGGATACGGATGGTGAAGTGGCAGTGTTCGTTGCCGGAGTAGGAACCGGAGGTACGATTTGCGGCGTGGCACGCGCCTTAAAAAAACATAATCCGGATGTTCATATCGTTGCGGTTGAACCTGCGTCGTCTCCCATATTGGCAGGAGGTCAGGCAGCATCACACCGCATACAGGGAATCGGGGCGAATTTTATTCCGAAACTTTATGATGCTTCTGTAGTGGATGAAGTGATCGGTGTGCCCGATGACGAAGCCATTCGTGCGGGGCGGGAATTGGCTGCAACAGAAGGTTTGCTGGCTGGAATCTCTTCGGGAGCGGCCGTATATGCAGCCCGACAGTTGGCACAGCGTCCGGAGTTCAGGAACAAAAAAATCGTTGCGTTGTTACCTGATACGGGAGAACGTTATCTGTCGACCGAGTTGTTCGCTTTTGATGCCTATCCTTTGGATTAATATTTGAATCATGATAAGAATTATTTTAATTTTATTTCTTAGCTTTCCGGTTGCCCTGTGTGCGCAGACCTATCAGCAATTATCAGAAAAGGCAATTGAATATATCGAAATGGACAGTCTTTCCAAAGCCGAAGAACTACTGCTTCAGGCTTTGAAACTGGAGCCGAAGAATGCAAAGAATGCTATGCTTTTTTCCAATCTGGGATTGGTACAGCGTCGGTTGGGTGAATATGACAAGGCACTCGAATCTTATTCTTTTGCGCTGAACTTTGCTCCATTGGCAGTACCTATTCTGCTGGACCGAGCTGCGATTAATCTGGAAATGGGGAATACAGACCGTGCTTATACCGATTATTGTCAGGTACTTGACGAAGATAAACAGAATAAAGAAGCGCTGTTGATGCGGGCATATATCTATGTGCTCCGGAGGGATTACCCCGCGGCACGAATCGATTATAATCGCTTGTTGGAGATTGACCCGCAAAGTTATAGCGGTCGGCTTGGGCTGGCTACCTTGGAACAGAAAGAAGGAAAATTCAAGGAAGCGCTCGAAATTCTTAATAAGATGATTACGGCAACTCCCGAAGACGCGACTCTTTACATTGCCCGTGCAGATGTGGAACGGGAGATGAAGCATGAAGATCTGGCTTTGGTCGATTTGGAGGAAGCTATTCGTCTGAATCCTTCTTCGGCGGATGCCTATTTGTTGCGTGGCAATATTTATCTGACACAGAAAAAGAAAGCATTGGCTAAAATGGACTTTGAAAAAGCTATTTCGTTGGGCATACCTCCTGCTGATTTGCACGAGCAGCTGAAACAATGTAAATAAAAGACAAAACTAAAAACATATTACTACTAATTAATACCCAAACAGAAAATGAAACGTATTGTTTTTTTAGATTACGTGCGCGTGTTCGCATGTTTCCTCGTTATGGTGGTACACGCCAGTGAAAACTTTTATGGTGCTGCCGGATCTACGGACATGGCGGGACCGCAATCTTTTTTAGCCAGTGAAGCAGACCGATTGTGGGTGGCCGTGTACGACGGTTTCTCACGCATGGCAGTACCATTGTTTATGATTGTCTCTGCTTATCTGCTGGTACCGATGAAGGAGGGACAGACTTCATGGCAGTTCTACCGCCGACGCTTCACTCATATCCTGCCACCGTTTTTTATATTTATGATACTTTATAGTATCCTGCCGATGTTGTGGGGACAGATAGACAGCGAGACATCAATAAAGGATATGTCTCGAATATTCCTGAACTTCCCGACGCTTGCAGGACACCTTTGGTTCATGTATCCTCTGATAAGTCTTTACCTGTTTATACCTATTATATCTCCTTGGTTGAGTAAAGCCACTGCAAAAGAAGAACGTTTCTTCATAGGACTGTTCCTGTTATCAACGTGTATGCCGTACTTCAATCGCTGGTTTGGTGAAGTGTGGGGACAGTGTTTTTGGAACGAATACCATATGTTGTGGTATTTCTCAGGTTATCTTGGATATCTTGTGTTGGCACACTACATACGTGTACACTTAAAATGGGATCGCTCCAAACGTTTCATTGTAGGACTCATTTCAATGGTTGCCGGGGCTGCGCTGACTATTTACTCATTCTATATACAGGCTATTCCCGGAATTACTCATTCTACCCCTGTCATAGAAATAGGATGGGCTTTCTGTACGATTAACTGTGTACTTCTTACAGCGGGTACATTCCTTCTCTTCACTTGTATAAATCGGCCGGAAGCTCCGCGTTTCGTAACAGATATGTCGAAACTTAGCTATGGTATGTACCTTATGCATATATTCTGGCTCGGGTTATGGGCGACAGTATTCAAAAATACGCTGGAACTGCCTACTGTTTCCGCCATCCCATGTATTGCAGTGACTACATTTGTCTGCTGTTATATAACGACAAAGATTATCTCATTCATACCGGGCAGTAAATGGATTATAGGCTAAATAGATCGGATGTTCTTGAATTAAACAAAAAAGGGAAGCGATTGCTTCCCTTTTTTGTTTACTCATCTTATTATATGGTCCTTCCTGGTTACGCTTGAATAAGTTACTCTTTATTAAAGGTAAATCGATGGGACGGCTCAATACATTATTATACAAACTGCTTAATCAGATTCACAAACTCTTTTCCATATTTCTTCTTCTTAAACTCTCCGATACCACTGATTTCTCCGAATGCTTCGATGGTAGTCGGCCGTGAAATACTGAGCAGATGCAACACCTTATCCGATAGAACGATATATGCCGGAAGGCCATCCTGATCGGCAATCTGTTTCCGCAATCCCCGTAGTGCTTCGAATAAATCTTCGTTTTCTCCACCGGGGATACCGAAAGGAAGTTCTTTTGCGATGACCACCTTCTTCTTTTTCCCTTTTCCTGTGACGATTTCTTCCCGATGAATCACGGCAAGCATTGCTTTCGCTTTTCCAAAAAGAATGTTACTTCCGCTTGGAGTGATTTTGAGATGGTTATTTTCATTGTAGGCTATTTCGAAATAGCCTAGTTGTAGCATTTGAAGTAAATAATCCTGCCAGTCACGAGGTGGTATGTCTCTTCCTGCGCCAAACGTCTTTAATTCCTGATATCCTTTTGCCGTAACTTCTGCCGAATAACTTCCACGAAGAATATCAATTAATATCCCTGTACTTATTTGTTGTTCTGCACGAGCTATGGCGCTCAACGCTTTTTGTACGATGACTGTACCGTCAAAGCGTTGTGGAGGGTTTTTACAGACATCACAGTTGCCACAATCTTCTGTTGAGGTTTCTCCGAAATAGCTCAGCAGGATTCTTCTGCGGCAGATGTCCGCTTCTGCGTATTGCTGCATACGTTGCAACTTTTCCAGATTGATTGTCTGTTGGTTGCTTTCTGTGGCGAATTTAGTTAACAGGATCAGATCGCCCAGTGAATAGAACAATACAGTATCGCTTGGTAAGCCATCCCGTCCGGCACGCCCGATTTCCTGATAAAAACTTTCAATACTTTTAGGAAGATTATAATGAATAACCCATCGGACATTCGATTTGTCAATTCCCATACCAAAAGCAATGGTGGCGCATACTACCTGAATACGGTCATTAATGAAGTCATTCTGAGTCTCGTCCCGATGCTGCGGAGACAATCCGGCATGGTAGACACCGCATCGGATTCCCTGCTTTTGCAGCATTTGTGCTACAGTTTCCGTTTTATTACGGCTCATACAATAAATGATTCCACTTTCTTCTCTGTGGCGATGGATAAACTCCAGAATCGCTTTATTCTTCTCTTTTGCCTGAAAACCGCGTTTTACGTCCAGGCTGATGTTGGGACGGTCGAAAGAAGAAATAAACGTCCGGGGCTGTATCAGATGCAACTGTCGGATTATATCCTCACGGGTTATTTTGTCGGCTGTTGCCGTTAATGCAATAATCGGTACCTGCGGAAATTGCTGATGGAGCATTCCCATTTGTGTATATTCAGGACGGAAGTCATGCCCCCATTGGGAAATACAGTGGGCTTCGTCAATTGCGAAGAGCGAAATACTCATATCCCGCAACAGATAGTCCTTTTCCGCTATCAGCTTCTCCGGTGAAATATAAAGCAGTTTCAGGCGTCCTTCGATACAGGCACGGCGGAGATTGGCATTTTCCGTTTCGTCATTGCTGCTATTGAGTGCTCCTGCTGCGATGCCGTTGGCTTGCAATGTTTCTACCTGGTCTTTCATCAGTGAGATAAGCGGGGAGACCACTACAGCCGTTCCTTCAGAAAGCAATGCAGGTAGTTGATAACAGATCGATTTACCTCCTCCGGTGGGCATCAGTACCAGTGAATCCTGCTTGTTCAACAGGTGGCGGATGATTTCTTCCTGTAAGGGTCGGAAGCTGTCATAACCGAAATATGATTTTAGAGTTTCTTTCATCAACATTTGTTTAAACTTTGTGGCAAAGGTACGCTTTTCTTTAGCAATCTTTATCATGTCTCGATTTCTGTTTTGATTTTAATGCCCCAAGAGTTAAAGTTTCTTATTATTCACCCTTAATTCCTCTTTTTCAAGGTTTTTGATTGTTTTATTAGAAAAAAAATGCACAAAATAATTGTGTGTTTAAAAAAAAAGTAAGACATTTGTAACATGTAACGTTGCGAATGAGCAATTAATAACAAATAAACAAACCCTAACCAGTTAATTCAATGAGTGATTTAGAGAACAAAAAAGCGGAGGAAGCTCCAAAGAAACGTCCCTACAATTTGAGGGAAAAGAAAGAAAAGAAGGCTGCATATCGGTCATTAATCAGACCGGAACTGGCAGACGAGTTGTATGACAAGATTCTGAACATTGTAGTAGTTCAGAAGAAGTATAAAGATCCTGACTATTCAGCTAAAGATTTGGCTAAAGAGTTGAAGACCAATACTCGCTACCTTTCTGCAGTAGTGAATTCTCGTTTTGGTATGAACTACTCTTGTTTGTTGAATGAGTACAGAGTGAAAGACGCTCTGCATTTGTTGACAGACAAGCGTTATGCCGACAAGAATGTGGAAGAAATCAGTGCAATGGTTGGCTTTGCAAATCGTCAATCTTTTTACGCTGCATTTTACAAGAACGTAGGTGAAACTCCTAACGGATATCGCAAGAAACACGCTGAAAGTAAGAAGTAATTGCGTTTTCCGATACTGACCAAAAGGAATTACCTCTGAATGAAAAGTTCGGGGATAATTCCTTTTCTTATTTAATTAATCAATATCAGTAATTATGAAAAAACATTTTATTTCGATGGCAGTTACCGCTACGATCCTTGCATCCTGCGGTGGGGCCAAAACAACAACTGCCGAGGCAGATAAATTTGATTATACAGTGGAACAATTTGCAGACTTACAAATATTGCGGTACAAGGTTCCCGAATTCGAAACCTTGACGCTGAAACAGAAAGAACTGGTTTATTACCTGACTCAGGCTGCGCTGGAAGGACGCGACATCCTGTTTGATCAGAACGGAAAGTATAACCTGAGAATCCGTCGGATGCTCGAAGCCGTTTACACCAATTATAAAGGAGACAAGTCGGCTCCCGACTTCAAAAATATGGAAGTGTACCTCAAACGGGTATGGTTCTCCAATGGTATTCATCATCATTACGGCATGGAAAAGTTTGTGCCCGGTTTCTCGCAGGACTTCTTGAAACAGGCAGTGCTCGGAACGGACGCCCAATTACTTCCGTTATCAGAAGGACAGACTGCCGAACAACTCTGTGATGAGCTCTTCCCGGTTATGTTTGATCCGGCTATCCTGGCAAAGCGTGTAAATCAGGCGGACGGTGAAGACTTGGTGCTGACTTCTGCCTGCAATTATTACGACGGAGTCACTCAGCAGGAAGCGGAAAGCTTCTACGGAGCAATGAAAGACCCAAAAGATGAAACTCCGGTTTCTTACGGACTCAACAGCCGATTGGTGAAAGAAGATGGGAAAATACAGGAAAAAGTCTGGAAGGTAGGCGGACTTTATACTCAAGCGATTGAAAAGATTGTGTACTGGTTGAAGAAAGCGGAAACTGTTGCCGAAAATGATGCACAGAAAGCTGTGATCAGCAAACTGATTCAATTTTACGAAACAGGCAGCCTGAAAGACTTCGATGAATATGCTATCCTTTGGGTGAAAGACCTTGATTCAAGAATTGACTTCGTTAATGGCTTTACAGAAAGTTACGGCGATCCGCTGGGAGTGAAAGCCAGCTGGGAATCACTGGTCAACTTCAAAGACTTGGATGCTACGCACCGCACAGAGATTATCAGCAGCAATGCGCAATGGTTCGAAGATCATTCGCCGGTTGATAAATCTTTCAAAAAGGAAAAGGTAAAAGGGGTATCTGCCAAGGTGATCACTGCCGCTATTCTTGCCGGCGACTTATATCCTGCAACTGCCATCGGTATCAATCTTCCGAACGCTAACTGGATTCGTGCCCATCACGGCTCTAAGTCAGTTACTATCGGCAATATCACAGATGCTTATAATAAAGCTGCCCACGGTAACGGATTCAATGAAGAGTTTGTCTGCAATGACGAAGAGAGACAGCGGATCGACCAATATGGCGACCTGACAGGTGAACTTCATACAGACTTACATGAATGTCTGGGACATGGTTCGGGCAAATTGCTTCCGGGAGTAGACCCTGACGCTTTGAAAGCGTATGGTTCCACTATAGAAGAAGCACGTGCCGACCTGTTCGGATTGTATTATGTGGCCGACCCGAAACTGGTGGAACTGAAACTTGTTCCGGATGCGGAGGCTTATAAAGCTGAATATTATACTTTCCTGATGAACGGTCTGATGACTCAGCTTGTACGTATCGAACCGGGAAATAATATCGAAGAAGCTCATATGCGCAACCGCCAGCTGATTGCCCGCTGGGTATTTGAGAAAGGTGCTCCTGACAAAGTGGTCGAAATGGTGAAGAAGGACGGAAAGACCTATGTTGTAGTCAATGATTATGAGAAAGTCCGTCAGTTGTTTGGTGAACTGCTGGCTGAAATCCAGCGAATCAAATCGACCGGTGATTTTGAGGGTGCCCGTACATTGGTCGAAAATTATGCCGTGAAGGTTGATCCTGCTTTGCACGCCGAAGTGTTGGCACGCTATAAGAAACTGAATCTGGCTCCTTACAAAGGTTTTATAAATCCGGTTTATGAACTGGTGACTGACAAGGATGGAAATATCACGGACGTTACCGTGTCTTATAATGAAGACTATGTAGAACAAATGTTGCGCTACAGCAAAGATTATTCTCCGTTGCCTTCCGTAAATAATTAATATTGAAAATGGATATAAAAGAACAACTGAAGGATATCAAAACACAGCTCCGTCTCTCTATGAACGGGGCTGTGTCCCAAAGTATGCGTGAGAAGGGATTGGTATACAAACTCAATTTCGGAGTCGAAATCCCCCGCATAAAGATGATTGCCGAAGGGTATGAAAAGAACCATGACCTGGCGCAGGCATTGTGGAAAGAAGACATTCGCGAATGCAAAATCATGGCAGCCATGTTGCAGCCTGTGGATACCTTTTATCCCGAAATAGCTGATATCTGGGTAGAAAGTATCCGTAACATAGAGATTGCGGAACTGACCTGTATGAATCTTTTCCAGCATTTGCCGTATGCCCCTGCTAAATCTTTTCATTGGATGGCTGATGAACAGGAATATGTGCAGACTTGCGGTTTCCTGACGGCTGCCCGTCTTTTGATGAAAAAGGGAGATATG
>OLQM01004388.1_pt1 | contig 10884 bp, 8 predicted proteins | sample 1673161 | NCBI WGS metagenome assembly OLQM01 (sample SAMEA3136761, study PRJEB25190) | human gut metagenome | reverse complement strand
TTCTGTTATTGCTCCGTTGATTCCTTGTTTTCCCGCTATTCTCTCGTGTCGGATATGTCAGTTGGACGAACTTGCGGGGAAGAAACGATTTAGACTTAGTTCAGGGCTGCCGATTGCACGATGTGTAGAGGCTATTATGCTACGCCGTAATCAGGGAGGATATATGCCGCTGGAATTGGTCCGACAGGATATTACGAAGATGAAGGTGGACGCCATAGTCAATGCGGCAAACACGCAGCTCGCCATGGGTGGGGGAGTGTGCGGAGCGATATTCCGCGCTGCGGGAGTCTCGCGCATGGCTGCTGCCTGCGATCGGTTTGCTCCCATTCATACCGGTGAGGCGGTTATCACTCCGGGATTCAATTTGCCATCACGCTATGTGATTCATACCGCAGGCCCGATATGGCGAGACGGCAAGCATGATGAAGAACGTCTGCTGCGTTCGTGCTATCGCAATTCGATGGAACTCGCGGCACGGCAGGGGTGTGCCAGCATCGCCTTCCCCTTGATTTCCAGCGGTATCTATGGATATCCGAAAGCCGAGGCCCTTCATGTGGCCCTTGATGAGATTCGCCGATTCCTGGGCGACGCAGCCGACTCCGGACACGATCTCGACGTATACCTATGCGTATTCGACAAAACCGCTTTCGAAATAAGCAGCAGTATTGACAAACGTCTTCGCGCATATATTGATGATTATTATGTAGCGGAGCATGAAGATACGCTAGGAAGCAGAACGTATGAGCTGCTTGCTCTCCAACGGTTTTCGGATAATAAGCCGAAGGCAGATAGGGCCGTACCTTCCGGCGTCTTGGACATGCCGGATTTCCTGGGCGATATGGGTGAAACGCCTGTCTACTCGGCGCCGTCGGCAGCTCCATCGCCGAAATCCGCCGGGCATGTGGATGATGCGGTGCTCTCCAATCTGGATGAACCTTTTAACATCATTCTCTTGAGGCTTATCGACGCCAAAGGATATTCCGACGTGGAGGTATATAAACGAGCGAATATCAATCGTAAACTGTTCTCTAAAATTCGCTGTGGCGATGGCTATATGCCCAGCAAGAAAACTGTTCTGGCACTGGCCATTGCCTTACGGCTGAATATTGACGAGACGCAAGATATATTGGCGTGCGCCGGGTATGCGCTGTCGCACAGCGTGAAATTCGATGTGATCGTGGAATTCTTCATCGTCCATGAGATGTTTGATGTATTCACTATTAACGAGATGTTGTTCCGATACGATCAGCCGTTGCTTGGGCAATGATGCGGAGCGGTACGCTCGTCTCCTGACCTGCTGCCGATACGCGGCATATTGTCGCTTGCCAAGCGACCTAGGACTGGTCCCATGATGCGAAGCTCATTGATATCGCCGACAATCCGGCTGGCGAATGAGCGAAAGGATCCATCATGGGCAAGAACGACAATGGCAATAACGGCCGTACGGAACTGGTGTTCGTCGTCGACAGAAGCGGATCGATGGGAGGTCTGGAATCAGACACCATCGGTGGCTTCAACAGCATGCTGTCCAAGCAGCGAACAATTGCCGGCGAGTGCAGGGTAACGACCCTACTGTTCGATCATCGAATCGAAACCTTGCATAATCACCTCGACATCCGCGAAGTGAACGATTTGACGAGCCGGGATTACTGGGTGCGCGGTAGCACTGCGTTGTTGGGTGCGATTGGGCTGGCCATTGACCGCATGATCGTGACGCAACGACATACTGCGGCAGCGTACCGTGCTCAACATGTGCTGTTTGTCATCATTACTGACGGGTATGAGAACGCGAGTCGTCGATATTCGTTGCATCAGATCAAGCAGATGATTACCTATGAGCGTGAACGCTATCATTGGGAGTTTGTGTTTCTGGGCGCGAACATCGACGCCGAACAGACGGCTGGCGATTTTGGTATCTCACCGCGATGCGCCACTGATTTTCATGCCGATGGACAGGGAATCAAAGCCTCGTTTGAGGCCGTTGCCTGTGCCGCGACCGCCGTGCGCGGAGGTGCTGACCTTGAGGACCTCAACGCGCCGGACTTTCTTGGTGGTGTTCGTGATGACTATCGGTCTCGTCGTCGAATGAAGCGGTAAACGATGAACTGCAGTGCAGATATTGCCGGTCGCCAGTCGGTCGCGTACGTTACCGGCTGGTGACTGCACACGTTGTACTGTAGGGAACCATGAAAGTCGTATTGCAACGAGTATCCGAAGCGTCCGTGGACGTGGTCAATGAATTGGGCACGCTGGATCCCACGTTCGAGCCGCAGCAGATTGGCCCGGGATTCATGATTCTGGTGGGCGTCACCGATGAGGACGGCGACAAGCAGATCGCCTGGTTGGCCCATAAGATTCTGAATCTCAGGGTGTTCGAGGATGCGCAGGGCAAGATGAACCGTTCGATTCAGGACATCGGCGGCGAGATTCTCTCCATCTCGCAGTTCACGTTGTTCGCCGACGTGCACAAGGGCAATCGCCCGAGCTTCATCAAGGCCGGCAAGCCCGAGCATGCCGATTTCATGTGGATCAAGTTCGACGAGGCGTTGCGCTCCGGGGGAGTGCCGGTGAAGGAAGGTCGTTTCGGCGCGCATATGCGGGTCGGACTGGTCAATGACGGGCCGGTGACCATCGTCATCGACACCGAGCATGACATGCCTGACGGAACACGCTGAATTGCGATAGTAATTTGACATCATATCCCGTTCCCTCCAATATGTTACTAAAGCGCTTTAGTCTCCTGCGGGCGAGGGCGCATGTCGATATGTTTCCCATGAACGGGCAGCACAATGATGTGGCCGCACAAGCGGCAGAGATAAGGGGAGTGAACAGCAGATGTTCCTGAAACCTGAACAGCAACTGGAGCGGTGCAAGCGCATAGTGCGCCAGCGCGTGGACCCTCATATCCACCCATCGATCGCACAGCTCGCGGTGGAGTCCTTTGACATTCCCGGAGAGCCGATGCCCACTGACGAGTTCTTCGAGAAGCTCAATCGAGGTGACATCGACTTCAAGCCGTTTACGCTCGGCGGTGAATGGGGCACCACATGGGGCACAGTCTGGTTCCGCCTGACCGGTACCGTGCCGGCCGGCTACCCGAAAGGCAAGCCGCTGGAGCTCATCCTCGACCTCGGCTGGTACCCGCACTCCTGCGGCGGCCATATCGAGGGCCTCGTCTACCGCGCCGACGGCACCGCCATCAAAGCCGTACACCCGCTCAACTATTGGGTGCCGTTCATGGATGCCGAGGGCAACGCGCAAGTGCCGGTCGCCGAAGACGGCAGCTTCACCCTGTACCTCGAAGCCGCCAGCAACCCGCTGCTGCTCGGCGTGCCTCCGTTCATTGAGACCGAACTGGGCGACCATGCCACCGGCAAGCCGGACGAGCCGTACGTATTCAAGTCCGCCGATCTGACCGAATTCGATGCCCGTTTCGAGAACTACTCCGTGGATCTCGACGTGGTGAGCTCCCTGATGGAATTCGCCGACAAACAGTCGCCGCGTTACTGGCAACTCGCCAAAGCGCTGCAGCGCTCGCTGAACGCCTACGACGAGCGCAACCCCGAATCCGTGGAAGCCGCGCGCGCAGCACTCGCCGGCGTACTGGCCAAGCCGGCCAACGCCTCGGCCATGAACGTCAGCGCCATCGGCCACGCACATATCGACTCCGCATGGCTGTGGCCGGTGCGCGAGACCCGCCGCAAGGTGGCCCGCACCGTATCCAACGCATTGGCGCTGATGGACGCCGACCCCGACTTCAAATACGCGATGAGCTCCGCCCAGCAGTACGCCTGGCTGGAAGAGGATCATCCGGACATCTTCAAGCGCATGAAGCGGCGCATTGAAGAAGGCCGGTTCATCCCGGTCGGTGGCATGTGGGTGGAAGCCGATGGCATGCTGCCCGCCGGTGAATCACTGATTCGCCAGATTGCATATGGCCGCAAATACTTCAAGGAACATCTCGGTGTGGAGCCCAAGGGCGTATGGCTGCCGGACAGCTTCGGCTACACCGGCGCATGGCCGCAGATCGCCCGCCGTGCCGGGTACGAATGGTTCCTCACGCAGAAGATCTCGTGGAACGACACCACCAAGTTCCCGCACCACTCGTTCATGTGGGAGGGCATCGATGGCACGCGTATTCTCACGCACTTCCCGCCCTCGGATACCTACTGCTCGTGGATGAGCATGCACGAGCTGATGTATTCGCAGCGCAACTTCCTGGACAAGGACCTCTCCCGTAACGCGATTCTGCTGTACGGCTTCGGCGATGGCGGCGGCGGCCCCACCCGTGAGATGACCGCGCGCATCCGCCGCGACCATGATCTCGCCGGCGCGCCGAAAATCGAATTCGGTACTCCCGACCAACTGTTCGATCGCGTGCGCGAGGATATCGTCGACGATGCGCAAGGGGAGACCCCGGTGTTCAAGGGCGAACTGTACCTTGAACTGCACCGCGCTACCCTCACCGCCCAGCAGGACATGAAGCGTGGCTGCCGCCAGGAGGAGTCGATGCTGCGCGTCACCGAATACCTGTGCGCCGCGGCCCGCATCAAGAACCCGGACTATGTCTATCCGCGCGAAGAGCTGGACCGTATTTGGAAAACGCTGCTCCTGAACCAGTTCCACGACATTCTGCCCGGTTCGGCCATCGCATGGGTACACCGTCAGGCGCGGGTCGAATACGCGCGTGACGTCGCTCGGCTGAACGAGATCGCCCTTGAAGCCGGGCGCGCGATCGCAGCCGTGGAACCCGATGACGCAACCATAACCGACGCCGTAATCGCCCCATATTCCCGCCAAGCCTGTGAGACGTGGGTGGTACGCCCGGCTTCGAGCCGAGCCGAAGCGGGAACCGCATCCATGGCTCGGGTCGCCGTTACCCATGACGGCGATGCGATTGTGCTCGACAACGGCCAACTGCACGTGCGCATTGAAGCCGACGGCACCGTTTCGTCAATCGTCGATCAGCGAACCAATCGTGAACTGGTGCCAGCCGGCACCCGACTGGGCCGCTACGAAATGCTCAAAGACGAACCCTTCCACTGGGACGCCTGGGATATTCAACGCGATGCATTCCTCACCGCCAACGCGCTCAGCGAGGCATCGATTACAAGCGTGGATGAAACCGCCAACGGTGGGGCCGTCGTGCATGCTGTCACTCGCGCGAAGGGCGTTGAAATTCGTACGGGCATTGCCTTAAGGCCGGGCTCCGCCACACTGGACTTCACCGCCGATGTGGACTGGCATGCCGTCGAACAGTTCCTCAAAGTGGATATGCCGGTCACCGTGCAAGCGGTGAACGCGCAATATGAATGCCAATACGGCCTGGTCGAACGCCCGATCAATAAGAACACGCGCAGCGATGATGCCAAATTCGAAAGCTGCACGCATCGCTTCGTGCGTATCGCCGACGCCGACTATGCCGCCGCTGTGGTCAACGCCTCCACCTACGGCTCCGACGTCAGCCCCATCCACGCCGATACGGCACATGGCACCGGCCGCGGCACCATGGTGCGGTTGTCGCTGCTGTCCGCACCGCTGTACCCTGACCCACGCACCGACCAAGGCGCGCACTCCTTCGCATGGTCTCTGGTCGCTGACGCCGATATGAACGCAGTGCTGGACGAGGCGGCGCGACTCAACAGCCCTGTAATAGGGGAGTTGCCTGACTTGGCCCCGCTGGTCTCGCTCACCGACGTCACCGGCACCATCGTATTGGACTGGGTCAAGCTCGCCGATGACGGTTCCGACGATCTGATCGTGCGCCTGTACGAGGCCGCCGGCGGCAATGCCGCGGCCGCACTACGCCTTGACGCCGCTCTCGCCGATGCTAAGGCCAGCGTGCAGGAGGTGAATCTCATGGAGGAGCCGGAACTGGACGCCGAATTGCCGCGCGCGCTCGCCGGCGACGAGCCGATGCCTGCCGACGGTGCGGTCGTCTCGTTGGCGCCGTTCCAGCTCACCACGCTGCGTATTCGCCGATAAGGGATATTGGGCCTAGGCTCGATATTTTGGGTCGCGCCCAACCGTAACGGAACCGGAACAGACCGGCTCTGCCATACGGTTGGGCGCGGCCCATTGTTGTATGAGAAGAGGGGACGATTTCGTTGGGCAAATATCAATGCGACACGCGCGGATGAATTCGTTGCGTGCATGTTTCGATTGTGTTATATTCTTACTAAACCGATTTAGTTAACAGGTTCATAACTGGCTGGAAACTAAAACGGTTTAGTCTCAGCGATGAGAACTGAATAAAGGTTGTGATACCACGTCAATCACCGCGACGGGTGACTGTACCGGAACACAACGATTAGGTTTTCTCCGTCCACAGCAGGGCGGGGCGAAAAAGGAACCAAAAGGAAAGGAAAACGTATGTTTTCTATGAAGAAGATCCTCGCCATCGCCGGTGCCGGTGCGATGCTCGTATCGGTGGCTGCCTGTGGTAGCGGAACTGCGGGGGATGACGGCGGCAAGAAGGAGATCTCCTTCCAGACCTGGAACCTCAAGAACGACAAGTACACCCCGTATTTCGAGGCGCTGATCAAGGCCTATGAGAAGGACCACCCGGATGTCACCGTCAAGTGGCTTGACGCCCCGTCCGATGGTTACGAAGACAAGCTGTCCAGCCAGGCTGCGGCCGGCGAACTGCCGGACATCGTCGACGGCGGCAACTCCATCCTGTACGGTCTGGCCAAGGCTGGCGCGCTGCTCGATGTCTCCAAGCAGGCTCCGGATGCGGAAAAGGACTACTACGAAGGCGCATGGAAGTCCGTGACCATGCAGGGCAATGGCGTCGAGAAGGGTGCCTACGGCCTGCCATGGTATGTCAACGATGGCCCGACCTACTGGAACACCGAGCTCATGCAGAAGTGCGGCCTTGATCCGAACAAGATTCCGACCACATGGGATGAATACTTCGCCGCCGGCGACACCATCGTGCAGAACTGCAAGGATGTCTACCTGGGCACCACGATGGGTTACAACGCCGAAGATCTGATGACCGCAGGCGTCAAGTCCTTCATGAATGATGACCACAGCAAGTACACCTTCAATGATGAGGCCGGTGTCAAGCAGATCAGCCGCTTCGTTGAGCTGTACAAGAAGGGCGGCATCCCGCCGGAGGCCCTCGACTCCTCTTGGAGCCAGGCCGCCGATCTCTTCCAGCGCGGCAACTTGGTCTCCATGGCCGGCTCCGCCTACTCCGCTGACGGCTTTAAGCAGAACGCTCCGGACCTCTACAAGAACCTCGCAGTCGGCCCGCGTATCAGCAACGACGGCAAGTCCGCTTCCGTGGCCTACGAGATGCTCGGCATCAGCGCCAACTCGAAGCACCCCGACGTCGCCATCGACTTCGCCCGCTTTGTGACCAACGAGAAGAACCAGATCGAGTTCGACAAGAAGGCCTCCGTGTTCCCGTCCGCTAAGGGTGGTCTGGATGACGACTACTACAAGAGCATTGACGAGAGCACCCTTGAGGGCAAGGCTCTGAAGATCACGCTCGACCAGGTCAAGGACGGCTACGGTTCTCGTCCGGCCGAGTTTACCGACAACAACGGCTACAAGAACTTCCAGCAGCAGATCGCCCTCGCCATGCAGGGCAAGCAGACCGCCAAGGAAGCCCTTGACAAGTCCGTCGAGTTCGCAAACGAGAAGCTCGCACAGTGAGCAACGCGGCACTCGCCGCTGACAGGTCGGAGGCCCGCACGGCCTCCGACCGGCCTGAACCGATGAATACGCGTCACGGCAAGAAGCAGGATCGCAAGTTCGGCACCATCATTGCCCCTTACTTGTTTGTTCTGCCCGCATTCGTGATTGTGTTTGTTTTCATCGTCCTCGCGGCACTCAACACTTTCAGGCTTGCCTTCACCGATTCCACGCTGCTCCGTCCGGGCAAATTCGTCGGATTCGAAAACTTCATCAAACTGTTCCACGACGAGTACTTCCTCACCGCACTGCTCAACTCCACGATCTACGTGATCTGCGTAGTGCCGTTCATGGTGATCCTCCCGTTGATTCTGGCCTATCTGGTCAAGGGTAACTCCCGAATCATGGGCTTCTTCCGCACCGCCTTCTACATGCCGGTGGTTATGTCCGCCGTTGTGGTGGGCATGATCTGGACCAACCTGCTGGATTCCGCCGGTCTGGTCAACTCCGTGCTCAAGGCATTGAAGATCATCTCCAAGTCGATTCCATTCCTCACCGATCGATGGGGCGTGCTCTTCAGCTCGATGTTCGTGACAATCTGGCTGGGCCTCGGCTACTACATGGTCATCTACCTGACCGCCCTCGCCAACATCGATGAATCCCTTTACGAAGCCGCCTCCCTCGACGGCGCTGGCCCTGTCCGCCAGTTCATCTACGTGACAATGCCCGGCGTGCGCTCCACGATGATGCTCATCATGATGCTGTCCACCATCGCCGCATTCCGAGTCTTCAACGAGATCTACGTGTTGACCAACGGCTCCGCAGGCCCCGGCGGCATGGATATGACGATGTCGATGCTTATCAAGCGCGAAGGCACCGGTATCCAGGCCCGCACTGGTTACGCGAGCGCCATCTCCATCGTCGTGCTCGTCATCGTCGGCGTCATGCTCATCGTGCAGCAGATCTTACAAAAGCGAGGTGAGGACTGATGAATACCAACACGCATAAGGTCACTGTCGGCAAAGTCGTCCAGTATCTGATTCTGATTCTGATGTTCCTGCTGCTCGTCGGCCCGTTCGTCTGGGAACTGTCCCTGTCGTTCAAGGGCAAGGGCGACAACGTCTACGCCGTGCCTCCCTACCTGATGCCGAAGACCCCGACGCTGGAGAATTACATTTCCGTGTTCAAGCAGGTCCCGGTATTCCACTACATGCTCAACACGCTGGTGATCTGCCTGATCTCCATCTTCGGCAACGTGGTTTTCTCCACGATGGCCGGCTACGCACTGGGACGCCTGAAGTGGCGTGGCCGCGGACTGGTGTTCACCATGTTCATGGGCACCATGGTCATCCCGATCGAAGGCGTGATGATCTCCCAGTTCCTGATCATTCGCTCCATCCACCTGCAGAACACGCTGCTGGCAGTCGCACTGCCTGGCCTGTGCGGTGCCATCAACATCCTGCTTATGACCAACGCCTTCAGATCCATTCCAATGGAACTCGAAGAGGCGGCCATGGTGGACGGTGCCAACCTATGGCAGCGGTTCTTCCACATCTGTGTACCGCAGGTCAAAGGCACGATGACCGTTGTCGGCATCTTCGCATTCGTCGGTGCCTGGAACGACTTCCTGTGGCCGTTGATCGCGATCTCCGATGAAAGCAAGTACACCTTGACCCTCGGCATGAACCGACTCAAGGGCATGTTCATCCAAGATCCGCGACTGATTGCCGCCGGCGCGCTCGTCTCGCTTATCCCGATCATCGTCTTCTTCTGCTGCTTCCAGCGCTACTTCTTCCGTGGCTTGGAACAGGGCGGACTCAAGGGCTGAGCGGACTGGAAAAAAGGAGATACTCCAATGAAATTCGGAGTCAACTACACGCCGTCGCATGGCTGGTTCCACGCATGGCTCGACCCGGACTGGGACGGCATCGACAACGATCTCAAGCAGATCAGCGAACTGGGTATGGACCATGTGCGCATCTTCCCGATCTGGCCGTATCTGCAACCTAATCGCACTTGGATCAACAAGAAGGGCGTGGCGGATGTGCGCCGCATGGTGCACATCGCCGGCGAGCACGGTTTGGATGCCTATGTGGACGTGTTCCAAGGGCATCTGTCCAGCTTCGACTTCCTGCCTTCATGGCTGGTCACCTGGCATGCGGGCAACATGTTCACCGATGCGGACGCCGTTGCGGCCGAGCGTGAACTGGTCAAGACCATGACCGATGAGCTGTCCAAGGAACCCGCGTTCAAGGGCCTTACCTTGGGCAACGAGGTCAATCAGCTGTCTGACAGGCCGCATCCTACGAAGATGAGCGTCACGAGCCAGCAGATCGATGCATGGCTGAATGCACTGCTTCCGGCCGTTGCCGGCGAAGGGCATAACGCACTGTACAGCGTCAACGATGGCACTTGGTTCATTGACGGGCACCCGTTCACGCCGGTGCAGTCTGCCACCAAGGGCGATATGACCGTGATTCACTCCTGGGTGTTTAACGGTATCGCGCAAGGATACGGCGCTACCAGTGAGGAATGTTCGTCGTACGCACTGTACTTGGCTGAGCTGGCCAAGGCGTTCGGCAAGGATTCCGAGCGTCCGGTGTGGCTTCAGGAAGTCGGTGCGCCGGAGAATGTGCTGGAAACCGACTACACGCCGGAATTCTGCCGCAAGACCGTTGAACGTGCCATGGATTGCCGGAACCTGTGGGGTGTGACGTGGTGGTGCTCGCACGATGTGCCCGCCAGCATGGAAGACTTCCCGTTCTTTGAGCACTCTCTGGGCTTGTTCGACGAGCAAGGCCAGCTGAAGCCGATTGGCCGTACGTTCGGGGAGCTCGCCGCACAGTACCGTTCCGTATTGCCGGCTCAGCCGAAGACCGTCGCCGTGGTGGTTGATGTGGACGAGGCCGAAAACCCGGTGAACCGCAGTGCGCTCGGCCCGGGAGGTTCGGTGTGCGACCTGTGGATGAAGCTGCAGGTGGCAGGCCAGCGCCCGACCATCATCACCTCGCAGGTGGCGGCCGATCAGGCGGAACTCGCGCGTCGCGGCATCCTTGAATTGCACGCCGACGAGCACCCCTACGCCGCCCGCTACTACACTGCGGTTTCGGACCCATCGTTCGAAACGGCTGACTAAACCGATATCCGGTTGTGGAATCATCTACTCCTTGTTCCACAGCCGGATATTTTCAATTGCAGTGCGCACAATTGCAGTGCGCACAATTGCAGTGCGCAGGGCAA
>OLQM01004384.1_pt1 | contig 10895 bp, 9 predicted proteins | sample 1673161 | NCBI WGS metagenome assembly OLQM01 (sample SAMEA3136761, study PRJEB25190) | human gut metagenome | reverse complement strand
ACGCTCCATATTTTAGGAGAATCGGTTGCGATTTGCCTTCCTTATTGCAGGGGGGTCTTTTTTGGAGCATCACCCGGTTAGTAAGATCCCTGATAGTAAATGAAGAGCAGAATTTATCAACGATAGATGTTATCGTCATTCTGGGGTCGGGATTTGTCGGAGCCTTGGCATATACATTCAGTGATACATTTTGGTTCAGTGCGGTAGAAGGTGAAGTTTATGCTTTCTCTTCTTTTCTTACGGCATTGGTCTTCTGGATGATTCTTCGCTGGCAAGATGAATCGGATTCGGTATATGGTGACCGTTGGATTATCCTGATAGCTTATATTATCGGGCTGTCAATTGGAGTGCATTTGCTTAATCTGCTCTGCATCCCGGCCATTGTGCTGGTTTTCTATTATCAGAAGTATCATGCAATATCGTTTAAAGGAGTAGCTGCTGCAATTGTCATATCCGGTCTTCTTATCGTATTTATCCTTTTTGTTTATATTCCTGGCATAGCTGATATGGGAGGGTGGTTCGAGCTGCTCTTTGTCAATGTGTTCGGACTTCCTTTCCATACGGGGCTGATCGTCTTTTTAACTTTAACATTTCTCGTACTGGTCGGAGCCATTTATCGTTTCCGAAAACGTATGTTGCATACTTCTTTATGGTGCTTGCTTATGCTCACCGTAGGCTATACCACCTATGCGGTGATACTGATTCGTGCCAACGCTAATACTCCGCTTAATGAGAATGCGCCGGACAACATTTTTACACTTAAAAGTTATCTGAATCGCGAGCAGTATGAAAGTGCTCCTCTGCTTTATGGAAAAACTTATGCATCCGATCCGGAATATGTGCCTGAAGGTGACTATTACAGAGTAAAAACGACAAAGGGAAGTGCTGTATATCGTCCGGATAAGGAAAAAGGTAAATATAAAATAATCCGGTATAAAGAAGATGTGTGCTATACTCAGAATATGTTGTTTCCCCGAATGTGGAATGAGCGAATGGCTGCTTCATACAAAAACTGGACGGGAGGAAGCGAAGCGGCTCCTACGCAAAAAGAAAACCTCACTTATTTCATTACCTATCAGCTCAATTATATGTATTGGCGCTATTTCTTATGGAACTTTGTAGGACGGCAGAACGATGTGCAAGGGAGTGGCGAACCGGAACATGGGAACTGGATAACGGGAATTTCCTGGTTAGATAATTTAAGATTAGGTGACCAAAGTTTGTTACCGGAATCTTTACGTCAGAACAAAGGGCACAATGTGTTTTACGGACTGCCGCTATTATTAGGACTGTTCGGAATCTATTGGCAATGGAACCGCAGTAAGAAAGGCAAACAGCAGTTTAGTGTACTGTTCTTCCTTTTCTTTATGACGGGACTGGCTATTGTGCTTTATCTGAATCAAACTCCCGGTCAGCCGCGTGAACGGGACTACGCATACGCCGGTTCGTTCTATGCTTTTGCTATCTGGATAGGGATAGGAGCGGCAGGATTATGTGATATGCTTCGCCGGAAAACAACTTCGACGGTGCAAGTCAGTGTGTTAATGACAATCTGTTTATTGATTCCGGTGCAAATGGCGAGCCAGACCTGGGATGACCATGACCGGAGTGCCCGTTTTACTTGTCGCGACTTTGGGGCTAACTATCTGATGACTCTTCCCGATGAAGGAAATCCGATTATTTTTTGTAACGGAGATAACGATACGTTCCCGCTATGGTATAATCAGGATACGGAAGAAGTACGCAGGGATGCACGTGTTTGTAACCTAAGTTATGCGCAGACCGATTGGTATATTTATCAACAGCAATGCCCGTTGTATAATGCTCCCGGACTGCCTATAAGCTGGAATAAAAATCAATATCAGGAAGGAACCAACGAATATGTGGCCGTACGTCCGGAACTGAAAAAACAAATTGAGGAACTGTACCGGAAGCACCCGGAGGAAGCCCGTGACAGCTTCGGAGAAGACCCGTTTGAGGTAAAAAATATCTTGAAATATTGGGTGCTCTCAGAGAAACAGGAGTTTCACGTAATTCCTACGGATACGATAAATATCCACATTGATAAGGACGCGCTGCTCCGTTCGGGAATCATGCTCCCCAAAACAATCCGACATTTGAAAGGGGAGGACTTGAAGGATGCCATACCGGACAAACTGTATATTCCTTTAACGGATATACGTATGTTGACTAAAGTCGATTTACTCATGCTGGAAATGCTTGCCAACTGTAATTGGGAACGTCCGCTTTATCTTGCAATTTCCGTAGGAAGTGTCAGTAAGCTGAAGTTTGACAATTACTTTGTACAGGAAGGATTAGCATTCCGCTTTACACCTTTTGACTATAAGAAGTGGGGAGATGTCGGTGAAAACAGACTTTATGCAGTAGATGTGGAAAGGCTTTATGACAACGTTATGAATAGATATAAATATGGCGGACTGGATACTCCGGGGCTCTATCTGGATGAAACAACACTACGCACGTGTTGGTATCATCGCAGGCTTTTTGCGCAACTTGCCAAAGAACTGATAGCGCAAGGAGATAATGAGCGTGCAAAGAAAGTACTCGCTTATGCGGAACAGGTTATTCCGGGATATAATGTTCCCGAAACACATGAAAGTGGTTCTTATGATATAGCAACGGCCTATGCTGCTTTGGGTGAAAAAACGAAAGCAGTGACTCTGGCTGTACATTTGATAGCTGAAGCGGAAGATTATATAAACTGGGCTTTTTCATTAAAAGGAAACCGTATAGAAATGGTTCGCAATGATTGTATCTATAAATTCTGGCAATGGAACCAATATAATGAACTCTTGAAGAAGATAGACGGAGAAAAATATAAAGAGAGCAACCGGCAGTTTGAGGAAAAATATGCGCTATTCGCTCCAACTATGAATTACAAAAACTAAAACGGAAGAAGAATATGAAATCAAAAATAATGAAACAGAAAGAGACAGAAACAGTATTTAGCAGAAGAAATTATATAATTCTGCTAATTGGTTCGGTAGTAATAATAGTAGGTTATCTATTCATGAGCGGTGAGGGGAGTACCCCTGCCGCCTATAACCCTGATATATTCAGCGGATTGCGTATAAAGGTAGCACCCGTAGTATGTCTGACAGGATATTTGATAAATATATTCGGTATTCTATACCGCCCCAGGCGGAGTTAATTATCTCAATGTTTTCCATGCATACATCATCACCACTATGAATGAAAGCAACGGAACGATGAATGAGAAGGACATTGTAGTCTGGTCTGCTACATATCCCATGAGCAAGGGGCCGACAGCCCCTCCAATGGGAGACATCATTAAATAAGAGGATGCACGTTTGGTATGATTGCCCAGTCCCCGTAATGAAAGTGCAAAAATAGTAGGAAACATAATTGCTTCAAAAGCGTAACCCAAGAAAAGAGCTATCAGTGATATGATCCCCAGATTCAGTACAATTAAAGAACTTGTTACGACTGTACCGACAGCACAAAAGAACAATACTTTCTCTGCCCGTATCTGCCGCATCACCCAACTACCGGCAAATCGTCCGCACATAAATAGCCCCAGACCACCGAACGAAAGAATCACAGAAGCATCGCGGGCGTTCATCCAGCCGTCATCTACCACATAATTAATAAAAAAACTATTAATAGAGATTTCTGCAATTTCATAACAGAATAAAGCTGCGATACCAAAAATAAAAAGCTTGTGTGACCAGAGTCCCTGTGCCTGCCCCTGTTTATCCGTGTCTTCTTCATGGGTAATCTCCGGCAAACGGACTTTGTTAAATACTAAAGCAACTGCCAGTACAATGATTCCCATTAATGTATATGGCAATGAGATATTCGAACTACCTTCTTCCGAAAACAATAATAAACCTCCTATAAGCGGCCCGCAGATACAACCCAATCCGTTAAATGATTGTGCCAGATTTAATCGGCTGGCGGCAGTTTCCCGTTCACCTAATTCCGTCATATAAGGATTGGCGGCTGTTTCCAAAAATACCAAACCGCAGGCAATGACAAACAGGGAGAAAAGGAAGAACTGAAACGACATCCAGTATTCACCGGGAATAAAAAGCAGCGAACCGATACCATAGAGCAACAAACCGAATACTACTCCTTTGCGATAGCCATATTTATTGATAAACAGTCCTGCTGGGATAGCCATGACGAAATATCCCAGATAAAACATGACTTGTACCCATGCCGAATGAGCACGGCTTATATTCATCACATCCTGAAAATGCTTGTTTAACACATCTAAAATAGCATGTGCAAATCCCCATAGAAAGAAAAGGGAAGTGACCAGAATAAAAGGAATCTGATATTCCTTCTTGACTAATTTCTGCATAGTGAGTTTATTAAAAAAGAGCGTTCTTTGCCTTCGGGGCACAAAGATAGGCAAAATGACGATAAGATGTTCATATCATGATATCGCTTTTACAAAAAAGAATAATAGGTAACAAAAAAAGATTTAGCCCGTCTATAAACAGTGATTCTGTAATATTGGTATAATAATCTGTAATCTATCTACTTTGCGAATATTTAAAATCGAGTATATTTGCTGCATAAATTATTAGTATAAATAAAGTATATGATGCTAAAAAAGTAATGAGTGCTTGATTAATCTGTAATATAGATATAAACTACTATAAAAAGAAAACAATTTAATTATGTTACGTACTATCAGACTTACAGCCGCGATTGTGTGTTTTACACTTGTCACCCTGTTATTTCTCGACTTTACAGGGACATTGCATACTTGGTTCGGATGGCTGGCAAAAATTCAATTCCTGCCGGCTGTATTAGCCTTGAATATAGGTGTGGTATTATTCCTTATCATACTTACAATCTTGTTCGGGCGTATTTATTGTTCGGTCATTTGTCCTTTGGGAGTATTTCAGGATGCTATTTCGTGGGTATCCGGCAAACGTAAAAAGAATCGTTTCCGTTATTCTCCGGCTATGAAATGGCTCCGCTATGGCGTTTTAGCAGTGTTTATTATTGCAATGATTGTAGGCTTGAATGCTTTGGCAATTCTGATAGCACCTTATAGCGCGTATGGGCGAATGGTCTCTGCTTTGTTCGCTCCGGTTTGGCAGTGGGGAAACAACCTTCTGGCATACTTTGCCGAACGGGCCGGCAGTTATGCTTTTTATGAAGTGGACGTATGGATAAAAAGTTTTTCTACTTTGGTTATTGCCGTGGTTACTCTAATTGTACTTATTATATTGGCATGGCGTAATGGACGGACTTACTGTAATACGATTTGTCCGGTAGGTACGGTATTAGGATTCATATCCCGATATTCTATCTTCAAACCGGTGATTGATACTTCCAAATGTAACGGATGCGGATTATGTGCACGTAATTGTAAGGCGTCCTGTATTGATGCGAAAGCGCATAAAATAGATTATAGCCGTTGCGTCGTTTGTATGAACTGCTTGGGAAAATGTAAGAAAGGGGCTATTAAATACACAAGACGTATCCCCGAAATAGAAGCGGAACCTGAGATACCTCCGACTTCTCGGAGAGCTACGCCGGCACGTATGTGGTAACTGCTTCTGCACTGAACGTGCGCAGCACACCGTCTACCTCCGGTTCGAAGGTGGGCGAGATCCCCAACGGCGCTTCCGTTGCAGTTTCCTCTGCCAACGGCAGCTGGGCAGCGGTTTCCTATCAGGGAATCACCGGCTACTGCTCCATGGATTATCTCCAGCTGAAGGCTGCGGACACCACTGCACCGGCAGAAACCACAACCGCAGCAGAAACCACCACGACCACCGCAGCTGCCTCCGGCACGGACGGCTTCTCCGAGCGCTATGCCGGCAGCTACCAGGTAACGGCTTCGGTTCTGAATATGCGGAGTGCACCGTCTGTTTCCGCCTCTAAGGTAGGGTCGATTCCCAACGGAACGATTGTTACGGTCACCGCTGCCAACGGCAGCTGGGCAGCCGTTTCCTATCAGGGCACGGACGGCTACTGCTCTATGGATTACCTCCAGCTGAAGGAGGCTGCTACCACAACAGTTACCACAACCGGCACGACCGCCGAGGAGACCACCACGGAAACCGAGGCAGTCACCACCACTGCGGCACCGGAAACCACTGCCGGGGAGACGACCACCGAAGTTACCGTGCAGACCGATGTGACCACAAGCGACATCTCCGATCCGACTTTTGCAACACTCTACGGCGATGTCAATTGTGACGGCAAGGTCAGCGCAGCAGATGCAGTTCTGCTGCAAAAGTACCTCAACGGTTCTGTCTACCTGAACTGCGCACAGCTCGCCAATGCGGACTGCCAGCGGGACAGCGTGCTGGATTCCACCGATATCACAGTGATTTTACAGTATCTGATTGATAATCTGCTGGATCTGCCGATTGTATAACGGACAGGCTCAGACGTTTTCCGAGCAATCGGAATGATGTAAGATTGGTATAAAACGACGGAAAGCCGCCGTGTCACAGAACATGTGATGCGGCGGTTTTCTTTTGCGGGGAAGATAGCGCTTTGCAGGGACACAGCGCAACCTGTCCCTACAAAAACAAAAAATGGACACCCCTGACAAATGTCAGGAATATCCATGGAATTTTTGATGAGAAACAGGTACTTAGAACCGCTCTTCCAGCGGGACGTAGTTCTGACGCTCCGATACGGAGAGGTATTCCGGACGGATGATCTTCCTGCAGTTGATAAGCTCCTCCATGCGGTGGGCAGACCAGCCGGCAATGCGGGCGATGGCGAAGATCGGCGTGAACAGATCCACCGGCAGCCCAAGCATCCGGTACACAAAGCCGCTGTAGAAGTCCACGTTGGCGCATACGCCCTTGTAGATCTTCCGGTTCTTGGCGATGACCTCGCCAGCAAGACGCTCCACGGTGGCGTAGAGCTGGTACTCGTCGTGGCAGCCCTTTTCGCTGGAGAGCTGCTCCACGAAGGATTTCAGGATGACTGCACGGGGGTCGGAAACGGAGTACACCGCATGCCCCATGCCGTAGATCAGACCGGTGTGGTCGAAGCCCTCGCCACGCAGCAGCCCTTCCAGATATGCCCGCAGCGCATCCTCGTCCTGCCAGTCGGGGCAGTGCCGCTTCAGATCCTCGAACATCTCCATGACCTTGATGTTGGCGCCGCCGTGCTTGGGGCCTTTCAGAGAGCCGAGGGCAGCAGCGATGGTGGAATAGGTATCCGTGCCGGAGGAGGTGACCACGTGCACCGTAAAGGCGGAGTTGTTGCCGCCGCCGTGCTCGGCGTGGAGCACCAGACACAGATCCAGCAGCCGTGCTTCCAGACGGGTGTACTTGCCGTCCGGCCGCATCATATAGAGGATGTTTTCGGCGGCAGAGAGGCTGGGGTCGGGCTTCTGGATGAACATGCTCTTGTCGTTGCGGAAGTACATGGAGGCCTGATAGCCGAATACCGCCAGCGACGGGAACTGGGCGATGAGCTGGAGACACTGGCGCATGACGTTGGGCAGGCTGGTGTCGTCCGGACGGGGATCATAGGCGTGGAGCGCCAGCACGCATTTCGCCATGGTGTTCATGATATTGTCGCTGGGCATCTTCATGATGACACCGCTGTTGAAGTGGTTGGGCAGCGGCTGGTAGTGGGTCAGAAGCTGGTGGAATTCCCGCATCTCCGCCTCTTTGGGCAGACGGCCCATGAGAAGCAGGTAGGCGATCTCCTCATAGCCGAACCGGTCGTGGGTGATGAAGCCCTGTACCAGCTGGTCGATGGAGATGCCCCGGTAGAAGAGCTTGCCCTCCGCCGGTACGGCTCTGCCGTTTTCCTGCTTAGTAGAGCTGACCTGACTGATGGTTGTCAGTCCGGCACGAACTCCCTTGCCGTCCAGATCACGCAGACCACGCTTGACCTCGTACTGCATGTACAGTTCCTGTGCGATCTGATAGTACGGGGTGGCTTCTGCGGTCAGCTGTTCGACTTGCTGCATATCGTGTTTATATTGAGAAACCATTTGCTTGATCTTTGCCGAGTGTAATGAAGTTGCTTTGTGCATCTCATCCATCCTTTCCTTCTGTGTCATACTGTGTTCTGTTTCGCACGGGCAGCGGATTCCCGCCCTCGCCGGATGCGAAACACCTCTGGCAGCACCGCAGGAGCCCGCCTGAATGGCGCAGTGCAGGAACTTTGTGCGGCACTGCCGTTCCCTTTGAAGGCACTTTCGTGCGTGTGCTTCTTTTTATTATACCATGTTTCAGTTATTTTGTCAACTATGACGAAGCTTTGCAACAAATTCACGGGGAGTGTTGTGTGCGCAGCAGGATTTCTGCGGCTGATGTAAGCTTTGACCGAAAGATGGCACTTTAAACAGCTGTTGAAAGAAATGTGGAAAGTCGAATTTCGAAGATTTTTGCGGTTATGTTGCTTTTGATTCTTTTGAGAAGCGAGGATAAACTTTTCTTTTTTCGAAAAACAAAAAAACGCTTTACAAACCGCAAAAAGTGTGGTATACTAAATGAGTCACATCGAGGTGTGGCTCAGTTTGGTAGAGCACTACGTTCGGGACGTAGGGGCCGCAAGTTCGAATCTTGTCACCTCGACCAATTGCAGAAGGCTGAATTACGATTTTTCGTAGTTCAGCCTTTTTCGTTGTCTGGGAGGTTTTGTGAAAAGCAGGCTTTTCCGAAACGGCGGGGTGAAAATGGCGGACATTTCCCATACGATTGCCCCCACCCGAACCGCAGTGTTCAGCTTGACACGAATTATCGTATGTGCTATAATATTACGTATCATCATCGGTTTTATCGCATCCGGAAACAACGAATGATGCGCTGTTTTTATGGGATGAGAACGGCACGGTGATACAGGTTTACAAAAAATCCATACTGAGAGAACTTCTCAGAGAACATATCAGAATCGGGAGGGCGCAGGCGCTGGATTCCGTGACAGCACACGTGCGTTTCCGGCGCCTTGTGCTGAAATCATCAGACAATGGGGTACATATGGAAAACCAAGAGAAAAAAAGAATTTTACATGTGGTGGAAGCATTTGGCGGGGGTGTTTTTTCCTATCTGGTCGGTCTGACCAAAAAGCTGGCGGAAAAGTACGAGATCTACATTTTGTTTGGGATGAGAGATCAGACCCCGGCGGATTATGAATCCTATTTTGACAGGCGTGTCCATTTGATTCAGGTGAAAAACTTTACGAGAAAGATCGACCCGAAAAGTGACATCCGGGCATTCAGAGAACTCAGAAAGCTTGCAAAGGAAATCAATCCCGATATCATTCATCTCCACTCCTCCAAAGCAGGAGCAATCGGCCGGTTTGCATTTCAGGGGAGAAAGGTTCCGGTATTTTATACGCCGCACGGGTACAGCTTCCTGATGGAAAATCAGAGCCGGAAAAAGTGCCTGATGTACAAACTGATCGAGGGCATCTGTGCCATGCGGAAAAGCACGACCATCAGCTGTTCGGTCGGCGAGCATCGTGAGACGCTGAAACTGACCAAACGGGCGGAATATGTGAACAATGGCGTGGATGTGCAGGAATTGCAGCGGATTATTTCCGCAGTTCCGGCTGCTCCGGAAAACGCACCGGCAACGGTCTGCACGCTGGGACGAATCACGTACCAGAAAAATCCGGCACTGTTTTGCAAAATTGCAGCTGCACTTCCCCAGGTGCAGTTTGTCTGGATCGGCGACGGAGAGCTGCGGAGCGAACTGACCGCCGAAAATATCACCGTCACCGGCTGGGTGAAGCGGGAGGAGGCCATTGCCCTCTGCATGAAGAGCCGGATCTTTTTGCTGCCGTCGCTGTGGGAGGGACTTCCCATCAGTCTGCTGGAAGCAATGTACATGAAAAAACTGGCGGTGGTAAGCGATGTCATTGGAAACCGTGATGTTGTCCACAATCAGGAGAACGGGTTTGTCTGCAAAACGCTCGACGAGTATGTTGCAGCAATTCGCAGGGGCGTACAGATGGACGCAGACTGCCGTGCCTATATAGAACACGCATACCGGGAGATTTTGTCGGAATACAGCCTGGATGTCATGTGCGGAAAATACGATGAGATCTATCAAAGAGCGCTGAACGCCTGTCAAAAGGACTGAAAAGCACAGGACAAAGGGAGAAAACATGCTGATATACAAGATCTTGTTCCACATTGCTGCTGCCATCAAAAAAGTATGGCTCAAGCTGATCTATGGGAATGCAGTGGTGTTCGGAAAGGGCGTCACGTGGAGAAGCCACTTTCATCTGGCGATCGAACCAAAAGCAAAGGTGGAAATCGGGGAAAACTGCTTTTTCAATCATGACTGCTCCATCAGTGCCATGCAGCAGGTGACGATCGGCGCCAATACGCTGTTCGGGGAAAATGTCAGGATCTATGACCACAACCACCGGTTTCGTCAGGCCAAAAACATTGCCGACCAGGGGTATACCATGGGTGCTGTGTCCATCGGAAAAAACTGCTGGATTTGCAGCAATGTCATAATTTTAAAGGGCACCGTGATCGAAGACGGCTGTGTCATTGGGGCAAACTGCGTTGTCAGCGGGCATATTCCGGCCAATACGCTCGTCAAGATGGAGCCGGCTTATACAATGAGTCCCATAGAGCGGACTTCCTAAGCGCATCCGATGCGCTGCATTTATTAGAAGGATGGCGGTGGTAGAATCGCATGAACAGCAAAGTAAAAAAAATGATAGACCAGTCCGAACTGGTCAGCTTTGATATCTTTGATACCCTGGTCAGCAGAATGTGCAAAACACCTGCGGATGTTTTCACTCTGGTGGCACAGCAATATGAATTGCCGGCGGAACAGTTTCAGGCCGACAGGATACAGGCAGAAAATGCTGCCAGAGAGGAAGACCGGAGCGGCGAATATACAGATAATGTCATGATTCCAAAATAGCGATGTCCCTCTTTCATTTTGTTT
>OLQM01004375.1_pt1 | contig 10909 bp, 8 predicted proteins | sample 1673161 | NCBI WGS metagenome assembly OLQM01 (sample SAMEA3136761, study PRJEB25190) | human gut metagenome | reverse complement strand
TGCAGATGGAGGAGGCTCCGGCGCAGACTGTGCCGGCGGCGGATCTGCACGGTGAGGAGGGTTCCGATGAAAAGAAATAATGTGCGCCGTCTGCTTGCGCTGGTGCTCGTGGCGGCCCTGTGCCTGCTCTGCGGCGCGGCTGCCCAGCCGAACGCCACGGAGATCCACATCTACTCTGCGGACGATCTCGTGCAGCTGAGCAAAAGCTGCAAGCTCGATACATACTCGCAGGGCAAGACGGTCTATCTGGACAATGATGTGGACCTGAGCGGGTCGGACTTTGTGCCGATCCCGACCTTCGGCGGCATGTTCGAGGGGCAGGGCCACACGGTCAGCGGGCTGGAGCTCTCGGGCGATGCGTCCCATATGGGCCTGTTTCGCTATGTGCAGGCGGTCGGTACGGTCCGTGATCTGAAGATCACCGGCAACATCGACGCTGCCGGTACCCTCAATGAGATCGGCGCTGTCGTCGGCACGAACTACGGCACGATCTCCGGCTGCTCGTTCAACGGCACGATCTCCGGCGAGAACAACGTCGGCGGCATCGCGGGCACGAACGAAAGCAGCGGCATGATTTATAACTGCAAGACCGAAGGCTTTGTCGAGGGCGACCATTACGTCGGCGGCATCGTCGGGCAGAACATCGGCACGATCTCCTACTGCTCGAACACCACGGGCGTGAACATCAACGCCAGCGAGGCCGTTGACAGCGCGGAGGATCTCGACTCTCTGACGCTCCCGACCGCCTCCGACGACGAGGACGACGATGCGCCGAAGAAGGCCAACACGTCCACGGACGTCGGCGGCATCTGCGGCTTCTCGTCCGGCGTCATCATCGGCTGCACGAACTGGGGCGGCGTCGGCTTTGAGCACGTCGGTTACAACATCGGCGGCATCGTCGGCCGCCAGAGCGGCCTGGTCTCCGGCTGCACGAACTGGGGCACGGCCTCCGGCCGCAAGGACGTCGGCGGCATCTGCGGCCAGCTGGAGCCGTTCATCACGCTCGATGTGGAGTCCGGTTCGATCGGTGCGATGGCCAAGGAGCTCAATACGCTCCATGATCTGATGGATACCCTGCTCAACCACACGGGCGCTGCAGCGTCGTCCCTGGCCGCCACGGTCGGCGTGCTCAGCGACAGCGCGGCCCGCGCCACGGAGAGCGCGCGCTATGTGGCCGAGCGCACCACGGACTACGTGGACAACACGGTCTCGACCGTCAACGAAGTGTTCATCCGCATCAACACGGCGGAGAAAATGCTCGCTCCCGCGATCACGGAGTTTTCCACGGCGGCCGTGTCGCTCGACAAGGCGATCGACTACTTCAACAAGGGCTTTGATTATCTCGACATCGTCGATGAAATGACCGAGACCGACAAGACGGCGTTCAAGGACGCGGCCAAGGACCTGAGCGTCTCGTCCGACCAGCTCAACGCGGCCATGGACTACTGCGCCTGGCTCATGAAGGTCATGGACAACGCCTACGGCACCGGCTCTTACGACCTGATCGCCAGCCGTCCGGACAACTGGCAGCAGATGTCCGATAAGTACGGCTATGAGTACAACCCCGACAACCTCGGCACCTATGAGTCGCAGCGTGACGCCCTGCTCAAGGGCATGGGCGACGCCGCCAAGGCGATCGGCGCGATCTCCGGCGATATCTCCACGATGACAAAGATCATCAATCTGTACTACCTCACTGAGGACTCCACCGGCCACACCCGCCTGGATTACATGAGCGCCGCGTTCAAAAATGCGTTCGACGCGCTCAAAGCTTCGAGCGGCAACTTCTCGACTGGCATGAGCTACCTCGACCAGGTCACGAAATACCTTGCCAGCAACGATCCGCTGGATCTGCCCGATATCAGCAGCGATTACCGCACCGCGATGGAGCAGATGTTCGACGATCTCGGCAGCATTTCGGCCGGCCTGTCCCGCCTGAGCGTGGAGACGGCCACCTACAGCAACCAGATCGTCAGCGACATGAAAGCGGTCAACGACCAGTTCAACGTCGTCATGATGCGCCTGTGTGATATCCTCGAGCTTGCCCTGAGCAAGGACAAGAAGGACATCATTGAGGACGTCTCGGAGGAAGAGCTCTCGAGCACGACGGACGGCAAGGTCTATAACTGCGACAACTACGGCAAGGTCGACGGCGACGTCAATGTCGGCGGCGTTGCCGGCACGATGGACATCGAATACGATTTCGACCCGGAGAGCGACTCCAACGTCATCAAAGACTCCACGCTGACGGCCAAGTACTTCACCAAGTGCGTGCTGCTCGACAGCAAGAACTACGGCGACGCCACCTCGCGCAAGGACTGCGCCGGCGCGATCTGCGGCTACGCGGATCTGGGCGTCATCAGCGGCTGCGAGGGCTATGGCACGGCCGAGAGCACGGCGGGCGATTACGTCGGCGGCGTCGTCGGCCAGTCGAAGGGCTCCGTGCGCAACAGCTTTGCCAAGAGCGAGCTGACCGGCCGCAACTACATCGGCGGCATCGCCGGTTACGGCATGAACGTCAGCGGCTGCAACACGCTCGTGAACCTCAACGGCTCCGGCAACTGTGTCGGCACCATCGCTGGTGAGATTGACCCCGACGGCAGCGCGTCCGATAACTACTTCGTCCACGAGACGGAGGCCGGCATCGACGGCATCAGCTACGCGGGCAAGGCCGAGGGCATGAGCTATGAGGCATTCATGGCGCGCGACGGCATCCCGGCGGAGTTCTCCAGCTTTGCCGTTACCTTCACGGCCAACGGCGAGGTTGTCAAGACGATCACGTTTGCCTACGGCGGCTCGATCGACGAATCTCAGATTCCCGACTGCCCAACGGTGGAGGGCAACTACGGCACGTGGCCGGAATATGACTACAGCCACCTGACCTTCGACCTCGAGGTCAAGGCAGAGTACACTGCCGTCTCGACGGTCGTGGCTGGCGACCTGTATGCCGACAACAGCCGCACGCCGATCGTGCTGGCCGAGGGCGCCTTTGACCCGGCGACGGATGTGCACATCACATCGGCCGAGGCCGACGGCCCGACGCTGCGCGGCAACCAGAAGCTGTACATGAAGTACAACGTCGAGATCCTCAACGACACGGTCGAGGACGACACGGACAACACCGTCTCCCTGCGCGTCTACGCACCGGATACCGGCGCGAGCTACACGGTCTATACCTACCAGAACGGCACGTGGGCGAGCACGTCCAGCAGCCGCGACGGCAGCTACCTCGTCTTTAAGACCATGGACCGCGACCTGCAGTTCGCCGTTGTCAAGGCGCACCACGGCCCGCTGTTCTACATCCTCATCGTGCTGATCGTGCTGGCCGTGATCGTTGCGGTGCTGCGCCTGCTCTACTGCCGGAAGCTGAAGAAGGCCGTTGCGGCCGGAACGATGACCGAGGAAGAAGCGGCGACGCTGCGTAAGCAGGGCCTGCGCATGTGGCTGGGCGAGGAACGCGCGAAGCTCCAGGCCAAGCACGCCGCCTCCAAGGAGGCCAAGGAAGCCAAGCGCGCCGCCGCAGCGGAGGCGAAGGCGGCCACCGAGGCGCAAGCCGCGGCCAAGGCCGCGGAAGAAGCGGCGGAAACTGCGCCGGCAGACAGCGCTGAGGCAGCGCAAGCTCCGGCCGAGCCGGACGCTCCGGAAGCGGAAACCGAGGCCGAGCCGGAAGCGGCCGCTGAAGGCAGCGCCGAGTCGGCGCAAGCCCCGGCGGAGGAAGCGGACACGGACGACGCCGACGCGCCGCAGCATCCCTGACGCGAATCATCCCTTACCCCATAAACTGCGAAAATCCCCGATTGGTCTCCAATCGGGGATTTTTGTGCGCACACGGCGGCAAAACCGCCCCGGCCATACCCGGCCGGGGCGGTCGTCAGATATCGGATCGGGTCAGCTTATGCGCGCTTCCACTTGACGCCCTGCGGGGTGTCCTCGAGCACGATGCCGGCTGCCTTGAGCTCGTCGCGGATGCGGTCAGCCTCGGCCCAGTTCTTGGCCTTGCGGGCGGCCTGACGCGCGGCGATCTTCTCCTCGATGGCCTTTGCCTCGGGGTCCTCGCTGCTGTCGGAGCCGAACGGGATGCCCAGCACGTCGCACAGCTCGAGGAAGCGGTCAAGGCACGCCTGCGCCAGCGCCTTGCTCGGGTCGGCGGCGGGGGAGACGGCGGTGTTGATCTCGCGCACCATCTCGAAGATGACGGAGATCGCGTCGGCGGTGTTGAAGTCGTCGTCCATGACGGCGTCGAACTTCTCGCGGTACTGGTCCAGCCCCTGTACGAAGGCGGCGTCTGCCTCGCTCATCGCACCGTCGCGGCCGTTGGCGATGAAGAACTCGAGGTTGCTCCTGGCGGTGCGCAGGCGCTCGAGCGCGGCCTTGGCCTGCATGAGGATCTCGCCGGAGTAGTTGAGCGGGCTGCGGTAGTGGCTCATGAGCATGAACATGCGGATGCAGTCATAACCGTAGACGGCGGCGGCCTCGCGCACGGTGAAGAAGTTGCCGAGCGACTTGCTCATCTTCTTGTTGTCGATGTTGATAAAGCCGTTGTGCAGCCAGTAGTTGACGAATTTGCAGCCGTTGGCGGCCTCGGACTGCGCGATCTCGTTCTCGTGGTGCGGGAAGGCGAGGTCGCTGCCGCCGCAGTGGATGTCGATCGTCTTGCCTAGGTAGCGGTTGGACATGGCCGAGCACTCGATGTGCCAGCCGGGGCGGCCCTTGCCCCACGGCGAGTCCCAGGACGGCTCGCCGGGCTTGGCGGCCTTCCAGAGCGCGAAGTCGAGCGGGTTCTCCTTGATGTCGTTGACGTCGATGCGCGCGCCGGACTGCAGATCCTCGATCGGCTGGTGGCTGAGCTTGCCGTAGTCCTTGAATTTCAGCGTGCGGTAGTACACGTCACCGTTGACCTCGTAGGCGTAGCCCTTGTCGATGAGCGTCGTGATGAGGTCGATGATCTGCTGGATGTTCTCGGTGGCCTTCGGGTGCACGGTCGCCTCGCGGACGCCGAGCGCATGCGCGTCGGTAAAGTACTCGGCGATGTATTTTTTGGCGACCTCCTCGCTGGAGATGCCCTCCTCGTTGGCACGCTTGATAATCTTGTCGTCTACGTCGGTGAAGTTCTGCACGAACGTCACCTCGTAGCCGCGGTACTCCAGATAGCGGCGCAGCACGTCGAACATGATGATCGGGCGCGCGTTGCCGACGTGGATGTAGTTATACACCGTCGGGCCGCAGGCGTACATACGCACTTTGCCCGGCTCGATCGGCACGAACTCTTCCTTCTGCATGGACATGGTGTTGTACAGTTTCATATTCAGGCTCCTTTGAGACGTATTTGCAATAAAAAAGCGCCCCCATGCCGTCCGGCATGAGAGGCGAAGTCCTTCGCGGTTCCACTCTCGTTTCTCGCTCGCCGCACCGTAACGCGGTGCCTTCGGGCAGGCATTTCCTCCCGCCGCGCTCCCGGACGCACGTTCCGCCCCGCCGGCCAGCACCCTCGCAGCGTCCGGGCGCCTCTCTGAGACCGGGTGATAGGCGTACTCTTTCCGTTCATCGCATCCATCATCTTAGCATATGCACCCGGCAATGTCAAGGTTGCGCGCCGCGCGCCGGTGTGGTATGCTGGAAAAAACAGCGGCCGGTGCATCCTGCGCGGCTGCATAGGAGGATCGCATATGAAAAAATATCTTTCGCTCCTGCTCGCGTGCGTGCTGGCGCTGGCGCTGCTGTGCGCCTGCGGCAAAAAGGACGCGGCGGAGCAGACCCCCGCGCCGGAGACACCGCCGACGCAGACGGCCGCCACCGGCGGCGTGGACACGTCCTGCAAGCTCTATTTTCCGAACGACGCGGCTGACGACCTGAGTGCCGACACGGCGCAGATCCCGGACACGGAGCCGGCCGTCACGGTGGCGTATGCGCAGGCGATCGTCGCGCAGCTCATTGCGCATGACGCCCTGCCGAAGGACAGTGAGGTGCTCGCCATCTCGAAAGACGGCGACGCGCTCAGTCTCGACATGAATGAGGCCTTCCTTGCCGGCCTGCGCGCGAGCGGCTCGACGGGCGAGTTCCTGTATATGGGCAGCCTTGTCAACACCTTCCTCGATAACTTCAACTGCACGACCGTGCGCGTCACGGTCGAGGGGCAGCCGTTCTCCACCGGCCACACGGAGTACGACAAGCCGCTGCAGGCGTTCACGTTCTGAGCCGGCCACGGATACCGTGACATTTCGGGAAGCCGGGCGCGCGGCTGCGGCCGTCTGGAGTGGTGGTGTCTGGACTGGAACCGGCCGAGCATCGACTTTTACCGCTCCCTCGGCGCGCAGCCGATGAGCGACTGGACGGTCTACCGCATCGACGGGCAGACGCTGCAGGACATGGGCCGCAGTGAGTGACAGACAAAATGAACCCCCGGCGGGTGCAATCAGCACCCGCCGGGGGTTCTCATGTATTCAGGCGGCTTTCCGGAACACGTCGTGGTTTTTCACGAAGTACTCCACGCCGGAGTACACCGTCGTCACGACGATGACGACCCAGCACACGGTGTTGAGCCAGGGAATGTTCCACAGCAGCATCAGGCAGATGGCCACCATGGTTGAGGCGGTCTTGATCTTGCCGGACCAGGCAGCGGCGATGACGCGGCCGTTATCCACGGCGATCAGCCGCAGACCGGTCACGGCAAACTCGCGCGCGACCACGAGCAGCAGCGCCCATGCGGGCATCCGGTGCTGCTCGACGAACAGCAGCATGGCCGCCACGACCAGCAGCTTATCGGCCAGCGGATCCATGAACTTGCCGAAATCCGACACCTGATTGTAGTGCCGCGCGATGTAGCCGTCGGCGAAGTCGCTCAGGCTCGCAAGCACGAACACGCCGAACGCCCAGTAGGTATGCCCGGGGAAGCGCAGGTACATCAGCACCAGAAACACGGGAATCAGGATCACGCGGAAGATGGTAATTTTGTTTGCAGTCGTCATGTCAGCACCTCATTCGTGGATTTGTTCGCCGGCAAGATCGCCGTCGTCGCAGCCGGTGATGTGCACCGTGACCATGTCGCCGGGCCGGGCCGCGCCGGTGAAGTAGACCGTGCCGTCGATCTCCGGCGAGTCGGCATACGTCCGGCCGGAGCACATGCCGCTCCTGGCCCGGTGCTCGCACAAAACGGTCATGTCCCGCCCGATGCAGGCGGCGTTATAGTCGTCCATGATGCCGGCCTGCAGCTCGAGAATGAGATCGGCGCGGCGCTGGGCCTCGTCCGGCTCGCAGCGGTCGGTCATCACGGCGGCGGGCGTCCCCTCCTCGGGGGAGAACGGGAACACGCCCACGCGCTCGAGCCGCACCTCGCGCAGCCACGTGCACAGCTCCTCAAACTCGGCCTCGCCCTCGCCGGGCAGGCCCGTGATGAGGCTCGTGCGCAGCACAAGACCCGGAATGCGCGCGCGCAGCTTCTGCAGCAGCGCGCGGATCTCGTCGCCGGTGCAGTGGCGGTTCATGCGGCGGAGAATGTCGTTGTCGATGTGCTGGATGGGGATGTCGAGATACTTGACGATCTTGTCCTCGTTTGCGATGAGGTCGATGAGTTCGTCGTCGATGATCTCGGGGTAGAGGTAGTGCAGGCGGATCCAGCGGATGCCGTCGATCTTCGCCAGTTCCCGCAGCAGCAGCGCGAGACTCGGCTTTCCGTAGAGGTCCATGCCCCAGCGGGTGATGTCCTGCGCGATGACGATCAGCTCTTTCACGCCGAGGTCGGCGAGCTCCTGCGCCTCCTGCACGATGGCGTCGAGCGTGCGGCTGCGGTAGCGGCCGCGGATGGCGGGGATGGCGCAGAACGCGCACCAGTTGTCGCACCCTTCGGCGATGCGCAGGTACGCCCAGCCCGGCCCGGTCGTGACCACGCGGCCGATCTCCTCGATCGGGCCGCTCTTGTCGCCGAAGTACAGCGGACGTCCGCCGTGCATCACGTCCTCAACGGCCGCACAGATCTGGCCGAAGCTGCCGGTGCCGAGCATGCCGTCCACTTCCGGCAGGCTCTCGAGAATGTCGTTTTCGTACCGCTGCGACAGGCAGCCGGTCACGAGAATCTTTTTCAGTCCGCCGGCCTTTTTCACCTCGGCGAGCTGCAGGATCTGGTCGATGGCCTCGCTCTTGGCGCTGTCGATAAAGCCGCAGGTGTTGACGATGGCGACGTCGCACCCGTCCACCTCGCCGACCACCTCGTGGCCGGCCTGATTGAGCAGATAGAGCATCTGCTCGCTGTTGACCTGATTTTTCGCACAGCCGAGCGAGATCAGGCAGATTCGATATGGCATGGGTCAACACTCCTCAAAGTTATCCTGATAGCGCGCGATGGCCGCGCGGATCTCGTCGCGCCCGAAGCCGCGGCGGTAGAGATAGTCCGACGCGCGGCGCAGCTCGTCGCGGTCGGGTGTGTCGCTGCGCAGGCGGCGGCGCAGCAGCGTGTCGATTTGGTCGTCCTGCTCCGGCAGCTCCTGCAGCGCATCGTCCCACAGCTCGCGCGGGATGCCGCGGCGGTACAGCTCGCTGCGGATGCGCCCGGCGCCGTAGCCCTTGGCGGCATAGTGCCGCACGCACATGGCGGCGTACTGCGCATCGTCGAGCAGGTGCAGTTCCTGCAGCCACGCGGCGGCGTCCTCGGCGTTTTCCGGGCTTTCGCCCTTTTCCTTCAGCCGGTCGGTCAGTTCCTTGACCGACATGGCGCGCGCGCCGATGATGCGCAGCGCCCGCTGCCGGCAGCGCGAGCGCTCGGAGGCCGCGCGCAGCGCGTCCAGCTCCGGGCTCGTCAGCTCTTTTCCGCTGCGCAGGTGAAAATCCGTCACGACGGCGAGCGTCGTGCGCAGTTCCTCGCCGGTGTCAAACCGCGCCAGAAAGCGCTCCGGCGCGGTCTGTTTGAGCTCAATGAGCCGGGCCATCAGCCCTGAAAGTCATCGGCTGCCACTTCGACGGCGCGGCCGGAGGCAATGGCGGCCTTGCGCGCCTGCGGGCTCATGAGCTTGTGGGCGTTGGCGCGGATCTCGGCCTCGATCTTGTCCGAGACGTCGGGGTGCTCGCGCAGATATTCCTTCATGCTGTCGCGGCCCTGCACGCGCACATCGCCGTAGGTGTACCACGCGCCGGCCTTGTCGATCAGGTCGAGCTTGACGCCGAGGTCCACGATCTCGCCGATCTTGGAGATGCCCTCGCCGTAGATGATGTCGAACTCCGCCTCCTTGAACGGGGGCGCGACCTTGTTCTTGACGATCTTGGCGCGCGTGCGGTTGCCGATCATCTCGCCGCCGACCTTCAGCGTCTCGATGCGGCGCACGTCGATGCGCACGCTGGAGAAGTACTTCAGCGCGCGGCCGCCGGGCGTCGTCTCGGGGTTGCCGTACATGACGCCGATCTTCTCACGCAGTTGGTTGATGAACACGACGATGCAGTTCGTGCGGCTGACCGTGCCGGCCAGCTTGCGCAGGGCCTGGCTCATCAGGCGCGCGATCACGCCGACGGACGACTCGCCCATCTCACCCTCGAGCTCGCTGCGCGGCAGCAGCGCCGCCACGGAGTCGACGACCACGACGTCGAGCGCGCCGGAGCGCACGAGCTGCTCCGTGATCTCGAGCGCCTGCTCGCCGGTGTCCGGCTGGGAGATGAGCAGGCTGTCGATGTCCACGCCGAGGGCACGGGCGTAAGCGGGCTCGAGCGCGTGCTCCACGTCGATGAACGCGACCTCGCCGCCCTCTTTCTGGGCGCTGGCGAGGATGTGCAGCGCGAGCGTCGTCTTACCGGACGACTCGGGCCCATAGATCTCGACGATGCGGCCGCGGGGCACGCCGCCGATGCCGAGCGCGAGGTCGAGCGACAGGGAGCCGGTGGAGATGGCCTCCACGTTCACGGGAATGTCGTCGCCGAGGCGCATGATGGCGCCCTTGCCGAAGTTCTTCTCGATCTGGGCGAGCGCGGTCTCGAGCGCTTTTTTCTTGTCCTCCGGCTTGACGGGGCCGGTGGACACGGGTGCGGATTTTTTCTTTTCAGCCATAGTGATTCACCTCTAAGTATCAGATGCGGCCGACGACGACGCGCCGGATGCCGGCGGTGTCCTCGAGGGCGGTCACATCGGTGTATTTTTCTTCTGTCATCAGCGCCATGACGGCGGCCGCCTGATCCTCACCGACCTCGAACATGAGCCAGCCGCCGGGGCGGAGGATCTGCGTCCAGTGGCGCACGATCGCGCGGTAGAGCATCAGCCCATCCTCGCCGCCGTCGAGCGCGCCGAGCGGCTCGTAGTCGCGCATTTGCGCGTACTACAAGCCGTATCTCGGGCTGTTCTGCCTGGACATGCTCTGCGCGCTCGGCGTGGCGCTCTGCAACCTGTTTTATCCGAAACTGACCGGCATCATCATCGATGATTTCATCCCGGCGGAGAATGTGCGCGCCATTCTGATTCTTGCCGCCGTGCTGGTGGTGCTCTATTTCCTCAAAAAGCTGATGAACGCGTTCATCCAGGACTACGGCCACCGCATGGCGACCGATATGCAGGCGGACATGCGCCGCGACCTGTTTGACCACATCGAGCGGCTGCCGTTCACCTATTTCGACGACAACAAGACCGGCGCGCTGATCTCGCGCATCGTCGGCGACCTGCTCGATGTGTCCGAACTGGCGCACCACGGTCCGGAGGATCTGTTCCTCTCTATTGTGCTGCTGATCGGCTCGTTCATCCTGATGGCACAGGTCAATCTGTGGCTCACGGTCATCATCTTCGCGTTCATCCCGGTGATGATCGTCTTTGCCATGCACATGCGCAAGAAGATGAGCAAAGAGTTCCGCGCCATGCGCGTGGAGAACGCCGTCATCAACGCCGCGATTGAAAACAGCCTGACCGGCGTGCGCGTCACCAAGGCGTATGTCGCGAAGGACTACG
>OLQM01004368.1_pt1 | contig 10926 bp, 7 predicted proteins | sample 1673161 | NCBI WGS metagenome assembly OLQM01 (sample SAMEA3136761, study PRJEB25190) | human gut metagenome | reverse complement strand
GATAGGTTTGGAACAGGTTTCCTTTGGCTATGGAGAAAAACAGGAAACGCTTTCCCATGTCAGCGCCACTGTTGCCCGCGGAGAGTGCGTCCTGCTGTGCGGGGCCTCCGGCTGCGGAAAGACCACAGTGACGAAGCTGATCAACGGCCTGATCCCGGCTTTTACTCCCGGATGCCGTCTGGAGGGACAGGTGATGGTAAACGGGCTTGTGCCGCGGGAAACCCCCATGTATGAACTGGCCCAGCGGGTAGGCTCTGTGTTTCAAAATCCAAAGTCCCAGTTTTTTAATCTGGACACCGACAGCGAATTGGCCTTTGGGCTGGAAAATGAGGGCCGTCCGCCGGAAGAGATCCGCCGCCGCGTGGAGCGGGTCGCAGAAACGCTGCATCTCCAGGACCTGCGGGGAAAAAACATCTTTTCTCTGTCCGGTGGGCAAAAGCAGCTTCTGGCTTTTGGCTCCGTCTATGCCATGGGCCCCGAAATCTATGTGCTGGACGAGCCGACAGCCAATCTGGACCGGGAGGCCATTGCCCGGCTCCACGACCAGATCGCCGCTTTGAAGCGGCAGGGCTGCACAATCGTGGTGGCGGAGCATCGTCTGTACTTTCTCACCGATCTCATTGACCGGGCGTTTTACCTTCGGGATGGCGTGTTGGAGCGCATCTTCACCGGGGAACAGTTTCGCAGCCTGCCAGACTCGGAGCGGGAGGCCCTGGGGCTGCGTACTCTGACCCCAGCGGTATGCACGCTCCCCTCTGTGGAATCGGCCGGCAGCGAAGAAGGGCTGTCTGTGGAGGGCTTAACCTGCAGCTTCCGCAAAGGAGCTCCCGTGTTCCGGGATCTGTCCTTTTCCGCCCGCCCCGGCGAGGTGGTGGCAATCACCGGACCCAACGGCGTGGGCAAGACCACACTTTCCCGCTGCCTTTGCGGGCTGCTGAAAGAACAAGCGGGACAAATTCTGCTGAACGGAAAGCCTCTGGATCGAAAAGGCCGCCAGCGGTCGGCTTTCTGCGTCATGCAGGATGTAAACCATCAGCTGTTCTCCGACAGCGTGTGGGGAGAGTGCCGGATGTCCGCGCCGGAGGCATCTGACAATCAGATTTCGGAGGTGCTGGACAGCCTCCACCTGCTGTCCTTTCGGGAGCGGCATCCGATGTCGCTCTCCGGGGGGCAGAAGCAGAGGCTGGCAGTGGCTACGGCCCTGCTGTCGGAGAAGCCTGTGCTGATTTTTGACGAGCCTACCAGCGGTTTGGACTATGCCCGCATGGTGGAGGTGTCCGGGGTAATCCGCAGTCTGGCAAGGCATGGGCGGATTGTTCTGGTGGTCACCCATGACCAGGAATTCATGCAGAGAGCCTGTGACCGGGTGCTGCGGTTGTAAAAGGAGAAATTTCATGCTGGAGCAAGTAATGGCAGACAGCGGATTCCCTGTCCCACTGGTGGAGGGCGGAGACTGCCGGGTCTTTCAGTTTCACAGCGGTACCGGAGAGGGGATCATGACACAATACGACCTGTTCCCCGGTGTATCCCTGATGTACAACGATTTCCATATGGAGAGCTATGATTCCGCGTTCCATACAACGGAGGATCTGCTGTGCATTGATTACTGCCGCCAGGGGCGCATGGAGTACCCTGCCGGCCCGGATGCGTACTCCTATGTGGAGGCGGGCGACCTGAAGCTGGACCGGCGGCTGGAGCACCAGGGCCATTTTACCTTCCCCCTTGCCCACTATCACGGGATCACAGTTGGTTTTGCGCTCCCCCAGGCCGCCCAATCGCTGAAGGAGTGGATACGGGAATTTCCGGTGGATCTGGCCCGGCTCCAGGATAAATTCTGCGCCAGCCGCCATCCCAAGGTGCTCCATGGGGCGCCCTCCATTGATCACATTTTTCAGGAGCTCTACGCGGTGCCGGAACAGATCAAGCTCCCTTATTTCCGTATCAAGGTGCTGGAATTGCTCCTGTATCTGGACGCGCTGGAACTGCCAAAGGATGCGGAAAAGCCTTACTTCTATAAATCCCAGGTGGAAAAAGTGAAGGCCGTCCATCGGTTATTGACGGGGGAGCTGGAACGCCACTATACGATTGCGGAATTGTCCGAACGGTTTTCTGTCCCGGCTACGGCGCTGAAGGAGTGCTTCAAGTCGATTTATGGGCAGCCCATCAACACCTATATGCGTAATTTCCGCATGGACCAGGCCGCGCTTCTGCTCCAGCAGGAGCCTCAAATGGGAGTGGCAGAGATCGCCGGCCGGGTAGGTTATGACAGCTCCAGCAAATTTGCCGCCGCATTCAAGGAAGTCAAGGGCAAGACGCCTCTGGAGTACCGGCGGGAAAGCCAATAAATTTTTCCGTCCAAACGGGACCAGACCGGCAGGACGGAGCGGACAGAGGAAGAAGAATTTCTTATAATCGTTGTAGTTAGCGCAAGCAAACTACAACGATTTTTCTTTGAGAGGAGTATTGCACATGAAGGAACGAACTTGGCTCGGTATCCTGCTCTCCTTCGCCGCACCCTGCCGGGGGAAGATGGCCGGGTCTGTGGTACTGGCGATTCTCAGTGTGGCCGGGGGCTTCGTACCGTATCTCGGCGTTTACCAGATCATCCGGCTCTTTCTGGAGCGTCAGGCGGACTGGGAGGGCATTGTATTTTGGTGCGGCGTGTGTCTGGCCGGCTACGCCGTCAAGGTGGCGGGATATGCCCTGTCCACCATGCTGGCCCATGTATCCGCCTACACGATTTTGGAGGGTCTGCGCCTTCAGGTGGCGGACCGGCTGATGGGGGCGCCGCTGGGCGAGGTGGAAAACCGGCCCATTGGCTCCATGAAGAGCACCATCGTGGACCGTATTGAAGATGTGGAGCCGCCTCTGGCTCACATGATCCCGGAACTCAGTTCCAATCTTCTGCTGCCTCTGGTCGTGGTCATCGCCATGTTCGCCATCGACTGGCGGATGGGCCTCGCCCTGCTGGTAACCATCCCGGTGGCGCTCATCCCCATGACCTTCGGGATGCGGACCTATAACAAGAATTACGCCGCCTACATGGAGGCCAACGCCCATGTGAACAGCGTGATCGTGGAATATGTAGAGGGCATTCAGGTGGTGAAGGCGTTCAGCCAGGGGGAGCGGTCCTATCAGAAATTTGCCCAGGCGGTGGCCTCCTTCCGGGATTTCACCATGGGATGGTTCCGCTGCACCTGGGCTTCCATGAATCTGTGCCTGTCCATTTTGCCGACCACCCTGCTGGGGACCCTGCCGGCGGGCGTCGCGCTCTATCAGGCGGGGATACTGGACCCGGCCCAGGTGACGCTCTGCCTGATGCTGGCTCTGGGAATCGTGTCTCCCCTGATGAGCGCCACCGCCTTCATCAACTCCATGAAAAGTATGCAGTTTGCAGTGAAGGACACCCGTGAACTGCTGAATTTGCCCCAGCTTGCGCAAGCGGAGCGGAATGCCCATCTGGAAGGCAGCAGCATCCAGATGCGGGATGTATCTTTTTCCTATGGCGGGACAGAGGGCAAGGAGGTGCTTCGCCATCTGAACTTGACCATCCCACAGGGGAAATTCACCGCCCTGGTGGGGCCGTCGGGCGGCGGCAAGTCCACCATCGCCCGGCTGACCGCCCGGTTTTGGGATGTGACGGGAGGCTCCATCACCCTGGGCGGACAGGACATCCGCAAGCTCCCGCTGAAGCAGCTCTCCCAGTCCATCAGTTTCGTCACGCAGGACAACTTCCTCTTTGACTGTTCCCTGAAAGAGAACATCCGGCTGGGGCGTCCGGGGGCCTCGGACGAGGAAGTGCTGGCGGCTGCTCAGGCGGCCCAGTGCGAAGAATTCATCGGCCGGCTGGAGCATGGCTGGGATACGACGGCCGGAGACGCGGGCAAGCAGCTCTCCGGCGGGGAGCGTCAGCGTATCGCCATCGCCCGCGCCATTTTGAAGGACGCCCCCATTGTGATTTTGGACGAGGCGACCGCCTTCACTGATCCCGAGAATGAGGACAAAATCCAACGCTCCATTATGGCGCTTTCCAGGGGGAAAACGCTGCTGGTCATCGCCCACCGGCTCTCCACCATCCAGAACGCGGACCAGATCGTGGTGCTGGAGAAAGGGAGCGTTGCAGACTGTGGCACACAGGAAGAACTGCTGGGCCGCTGCCCGCTGTATCAGACCCTTTGGACGGCCCATGTGGGGGCGCGAAACTGGGCGGTCACATCCGGCAAAAAGGAGGGGAATTGAGATGTTTCACAGCGTAGGACGCATTATGGGATGGGCAAAGAACTATCGAAAGCGAATGATTCTGGGCTTTGTGTGCTCGTTTTTTGCAACATGGTGTACCGCGGGGCCGGTGATGCTGGCGGCCTGGGCCCTGGGGCGGATGATCGGGAACGCCTGGGGAGAGAATGAGCTTTCCGGCTCTCTCCCATGGCTGTGCTTATCTGGCATCGTCGTTCTGATCCTGCTGCGGTTTTTCTTCACCTATTGGAAAAACCGGCTTCAGGAGAGCATCGGAACGGAACGGGCGGCAGAGCAGCGGATGGAACTGGGAGATGTGCTGAAACGGGTGTCCCTTGGGTACTTTGCCAAAAACAATCTGGGGGACATTTTGGCGGCGCTCACCACGGAGTTGAGCACACTGGAACTTCAGAGTATGAAGATGGTGGACGCGGTGGTAAACGGTTATATTCAGGTGGCCGTGATCCTGCTGTGCGTGGCGATTTTCTGCCCGCCTGCCGCGCTGGTGGCGCTGATCGGTGTGCTGGTGTCCGCCTTTGCCCTGCGGGGCATTGGCCGTCAGAGCGCCCGCACCGCTCCTGTGAGCCACCGGGCTCAGGAGGCATTGTCCGGCGCGGCCGTCGAATACATCCACGGCCTGCCGGTGGTGAAATCCTTTGGGCAGGACGGGGTTTCCGTTCAGCGGTTCCGGGACGCCTGCCGGGACAATAAGGCCATCCGCATCAAAAACGAATTTGGGTTCGTCCCTTGGAACTGCCTGCATCTGTTCGCCCTGCGGGCGGCGTCCGTGGGGCTGGTGCTCGCCGCGGGCCAGCAGGCTTTGGCAGGCGCTTTACCGCTCCCGTATTTCCTGATGATCGCCCTGTTCTCCTTCACCATTTTCGGCAGTGTGGAGGCCATCAATGACGCGGCCCACATCCTGTCGGTGACAGATTCGGTGCTGGACCGGCTGGAGGAACTGGAACATACGGATTTCATTGACAAGGGCGGAAAAGAGGTCACGCCGGAGCGGTTCGATGTGTCCCTCTCCCATGTATCCTTCGGGTATGGGAGCCGCGAGGTGCTCCACGATGTGACCTTTACCGCGCCCCAGGGGACCACTACCGCCATTGTGGGGCCGTCCGGCTCCGGCAAGAGCACGATATGCAATCTGGTAGCCCGCTTCTATGACGCGGACCGGGGTGCCGTGTCGGTGGGCGGCCACGATGTGAAAGAATTTACCTGCGAAAGCCTGCTGCGAAATATCTCCATGGTCTTTCAGAATGTGTATCTCTTCCAGGACAGTGTGGAGAACAATATCAAATTCGGCTGCCCCGATGCCACCCACGAGCAGGTGGTGGCCGCCGCCAAAGCTGCCTGCTGCCATGACTTCATCTCGGCCCTGCCGAACGGCTATGATACCGTGATTGGAGAGGGCGGCTCCACCCTCTCCGGAGGAGAGAAGCAGCGCATCTCCATCGCCCGGGCCATTTTGAAGGATGCCCCTATTGTTATCCTTGATGAAGCGACCGCCAGCGTAGACCCGGAGAATGAACACCTGATCCAACAGGCTCTGTCCGCTTTGACAAAGGGGAAAACCATCCTCACCATCGCCCACCGGCTGGCTACCATCCAGCACGCGGATCAGATTCTGGTGGTGGAGGATGGCCGTATCGCCCAGCGGGGTACCCATGCGGAACTGATGGCCCAAGGCGGCTTGTACCGGCGGTTTATTGAGATCCGGGAGCAGGCCGAGGGTTGGAGATTGGCGTGAAGAAAAGAGTGAAACGACAACACGGCACATCACTTCATGCCTCCGGCGAAGACTATCTGGAGGCCGTGCTGGTACTCCAAAAGGAAAAGGGCATGGTACGCTCCGTGGATGTGGCCCGGCACATGGGAGTCTCCAAGCCCAGCGTGTGTCACGCGGTAGCTACCCTAAAAGAAGGGGGCTTCCTCACCATGGACGGGGACTTCTTCCTCCGCCTGACCGATGTAGGCCGGGAGGTAGCCGAGCAGACCTATGAAAAACACTGCTTCTTTACCCGCTTGTTGACAGAGGCAGGCGTCGATCCAAAAACAGCGGAACAGGACGCCTGCCGCATGGAGCATGTGATCAGCGAGAGTAGCTTTCGGCATCTGAAGCAGAGTATGGACAAAAAGGAATAATTGTGGGAGGTGAGGCTGTTGATCGGGATGGCGGTACTGCAATATGGAAATTTGCGTATTGACCCCAATGAACGCAGGGTCTATGTAAATGAGCAAGTTGTGGAATTGACCATGATGGAGTTCAATATTCTATATTATCTGGCCTTACACCCTGGCTGGACCTTTACCCGGGAGCAGCTTTACCGATATGCGATGCCCGATGACTTTGCCTCTGGCCTTGAAAGTGTTACCAGCAGGATCTACAAGATACGGAAAAAACTAAATATCAATGCGATTCAAACTGTGCATGGGTATGGTTATCGCTTTGAAAAGTAAAAAAGGGGTTGGTGCATCAAATCGTAGGTGTACCACCCCTTTTTATAGTGCTTGCATATAAGGAAAGCGTTACCGAAAGAGTTCTCGCTATTGACGAATAAATCAATTTGTGCTATATTAAAACCGTTAGATTGAAACTGATGGTTTTGAACTTTGGGGGTGACACATGGCAAAGCGTGTAGCAGGAGTAACAGAAAAGTTGATGGAAGCAGCCAAGCAGGAGTTTCTAAAAAACGGATATGAGCGGGCTTCCTTACAGACGATTGCAGAAAAGGCGGGCTCCAGCAAAGGAGCAATCTACATCCGCTACCCGGACAAAGAGAGTCTGTACCGTTCCCTCGTGCAGCCTGCCATGGATGATTTTTGTGGTCTGATTCAATCAACCTTAGAGCAGTTTAACCAGTTGCCCGGAGTCGAACAGACCAGTCAAATGTATTCCTTCTCCGACCACGGTTTTTGGGCCTCTGTGGACTATATCTACGATCATTTCGATGAGTTCAAGCTGCTTTTAACCAGTGGAGAGAACAGTACATATCAGGAATTCCTCCACCGAATCGTGGAACTGGATAACCAATGCACCATGCGCTATATTCAGGCGTCCGGAAACGACGCAATCTCCAGCGGCCGCCTTACACCGGAGTTGGGCCATCTGCTGTCCAGCGCCTTTTATACCGGGATGTTTGAGGTAGTCATCCACGATATGCCAAAGGATCAGGCGGTCGAGCATATCCAGAGGATGCGGCGTTTCTACACCGCCGGCTGGAAAACCATCTTCTTCGGAGATGGAGGTGAAAACCATTGAGCGGGTGGATTGACCGAAGCGGCTGGATTCACTGCCCTACCTGCGGCAACAAGACCCGCACCAAGGTGAATCCAGACACCGTTCTAAAGCGTTTTCCGCTTTTCTGTCCCAAATGCGGAAAGGAACACATCGTTGATGTGCAGGGACAAAACATCATATTGTCAGAGCCAGACGCAAAGACGCAGAGCCGATGATTTACAGGATAATCCTGTGGGTTGTCGGCCTTTTTCTTTGTTGATTGGTTAGAAGTCGCTAACTTGTAGGAGGGATACGATGCAGAAACAAAGGAAGCCATTTAGTTTGATGGCATTTATCAGACCGCACCGAGCGGGTTTTATTACCTCCACTGTTCTTGCTGTTCTCAGCGTGACCAGCGGGATGATACCATACTTTGCTGTGGCAAGAATGGTCAACCTGCTTATTTCTGGTGAAAAGAACTTTTCGATTTATCTGACCTGGGGAGCAGTTGCCCTGATTGCCTATCTGCTCAAGTCTGTTCTTCACGGCATCTCCACCCGATGCTCCCATGAAGCCACTTTCCATGTGCTGTCGGAACTGCGGCGGGCTGTGGCGGATAAGCTGACCCGCGTTTCCATGGGCTATCTGACCGATACGCCATCGGGCCGCCTGAAAACAACCATGGTGGAGCGTGTGGAACAGATGGAGGTCCCGCTGGCCCACATCATTCCGGAAATGACCTCTAATCTGCTGGTCCCTATCGCTATTGTGGTCTACCTCTTTCTCCTGGACTGGCGCATGGCGTTGGTATCGCTTATCACCATCCCCATCGGGATGCTTTGCTATATGGCCCAGATGAAAGAGTACCCGAAAAAATATGGTGCGGTTGTTCAAGCCAGTAAACACATGAGCGCCACCACGGTGGAGTACATAGGCGGCATTGAAGTCATCAAGGCGTTTAATCAGAGCGCGGCCTCTTATGGAAAGTTCACGCAGGCTGTGCGGCAGAGCGCAGACCTCATGCTGGACTGGATGAAGTCCACGCAGGGCTACTCCGCCCTGATGATGACCATTTGGCCCGCTGTGCTGATCGGCGTTCTGCCCATTGGGTGTGTCTTTTATCGAAATGGCAGTCTGACCGCCCCGGATTTTATCACGATTGCAATCCTGTCCCTCGGTATCGTGGGTCCATTGGTAGCGGCGATCTTTTTGACCGATGATTTCTCCAAAATTGCGACCATCACCGGGGAAATTGGCGCTGTGCTGTCCGAGCCGGATCTGGAGCGGCCCGCGCAGAGAAAAGAACTGCATGGGCTGGACATTGACCTGCGGGATGTGACATTCGCTTACAAAGATAAGCAGGTTTTGAACGGCGTCACGCTGAATATCCGGCAAGGCACGACCACCGCACTGGTGGGGCCGTCCGGCTCCGGCAAGTCCACCATTGCCAAGCTCATCGCCTCCTATTGGGACGCTGGCGGCGGGAGTATTACCATTGGCGGGGTGGATGTGAAAAACCTGCCGCCGGAGCAGGTAATGGACCTCATCGGATATGTCTCCCAAGACAACTTTCTGTTCAATATCTCCGTTCGGGAAAACATCCGTATGGGACGGCCGGAGGCCACCGATGATGAAGTAGAGGCTGTGGCGAAGGCGTCCGGCTGTCATGAGTTCATCATGGGTCTGGACCACGGGTATGACACTGTGGTGGGCGGCGCAGGCGGACACCTCTCCGGCGGGGAGCGCCAGCGGGTCGCTATTGCGCGGGCCATGATGAAAAACGCCCCGATTGTGATTTTGGACGAGGCGACTTCCTACACGGACCCCGAGAACGAGGCGGTGCTTCAGGACGCCATCGGCAGGCTGACCCGTGGAAAGACGCTCATCGTCATCGCCCACCGCCTGAGCACCATCACCGATGCAGACCAAATCGCCGTGGTGGAACAGGGAAAAATCCTGGACGCGGGAACGCATGATGAACTGCTGAAGCGGTGTCCCCTCTACGCGCAGATGTGGGCGGCCCACACGCAGGCGAAAGATGCGGACAGGAGAGAAGGAGGTGGCAAGCATGTTTGACGCATATAAACGGTTTTTCCGCTTTGCCGGGGAGCAGAAAGGCACCTGGTATAAGGGAATGGCCTTTGAACTGTTACGGAGCATTTTTGAGGCTTTGCAGTTTGTGGCGCTGCTGGTCGTGCTCCGCGCCCTGGTAGAGCAGAACATGACCGGGGCCACCCCATGGATGGCCTTTGGGATCATGGCGGTCAGCGTGGCCGGAGCCGCCCTGTGCTGGTATCTGGCCCACAACAGCGAGGGGCACGCCAATTACCGGATGTGCGCGGAAAAGCGCATCCATATCGGGGAGCGCATGAAGTATATGCCCATGGGCTACTTCAACGCCCAGAGCCTGGGCAGCCTCACCGCGGCGGCCACCTCCACCATGGAGGACCTGGAGAGCATGTCCTTTGCGGTGATCGCCCGGACGGTGGTGGGTATGATTCGGACCACCATCTTCTCTTTGGCGATCCTGTGCTTTGATTGGCGCATTGGGCTGGTATTCCTGCTTGGTATGCTTCTGTTCCTCTGGGTCAACTCACTTTTGCTGAAGAAATCCAGAGAGTTATCTCCGGGGCGGCTGGCAGCCCAGACAAGGCTGGTGGACGCTGTGCTGGAATACATACAGGGCATGAGCGTGGTGCGCGCTTTCCATGGAGACAAAGCGGCCAATCAGACGCTGAACCGCACGATTGAGGAGACGGAGCAGCAGAATTTCAAGCTGGAGCGCAAGCGTATTCCCTACAATGTGTTGGAGCAGATTGTCCTGCGTGTCACGGCGGTGGCGGCGATTCTGCTCTCAATCTGGTTTTTCCTGCAAGGCAGTATGACCCTCTTTACCTGCCTGATGGTGGTGGTTTCCGCTTTCCTGGTATATAGCGAGCTGGAGTCTGCCGGCGAGATGTTCTTTATGCTGCCCATGATCGACGCCTCCATCGACCGGGTGGAGGAAATCGACCGCGCTCCCCGGATGGACGAGGGCGGCTCCGTACAGACGCCGAAACACTGCGATATTTCCTTCGAGCATGTGGACTTCTCCTATGGAGAGCGAAAAATCATCCGCGATGTCAGCTTTACCATACCGGAAGGGACAACCACTGCCATCGTGGGGCCCTCCGGCTCCGGCAAGACCACCCTCACCAGTCTTATGGCAAGGTTTTGGGATGTGGACAGCGGTGCGGTCAAGCTGGGCGGCATTGATGTGAAGGACTATGCGCTGGATAGTTTGATGCACAATTTCAGCATGGTCTTTCAGCGCGTGTACCTGTTCAACGACAGCATTGAGAACAACATCAAGTTCGGCAAGCCGGACGCCACCCATGAGGAGGTGGTGGCTGCGGCAAAGGCGGCCCGGTGCCATGACTTTATCACGGCCCTGCCGGATGGCTACGATACCATCATCGGTGAGAGCG
>OLQM01004366.1_pt1 | contig 10930 bp, 7 predicted proteins | sample 1673161 | NCBI WGS metagenome assembly OLQM01 (sample SAMEA3136761, study PRJEB25190) | human gut metagenome | reverse complement strand
GCAGGGGAAGCACAGCATTGGACATGGCGGTCATACCGGTCATCAGCACAGCAAACGACTTCCATTTCAACTTCTACTGCCTCAACACCGACGGCACCCCCAACGAGAACTGGAACAAGGCCGTGGCTAACCGGGCATTCCGCCGCTGCTTCCAGGAGGGTCTGAACCTCATTCCCTACTACGCACGCTTCAACAAGATCAACCCCCTCAAGTGTGAGAACAACTACTATACCATGAAGGGCGTCTGCTACAACTCCAAAGGCACCGATTATGTTGACCTGGTGGCCAAGGAGCTGGGCATCGACGGCGAGAAGTATGACGGCAAGACCATGGTCCATCTGCGCAAGTCCACCGCCGACTCCATCGCCGCCCTCAAGAAGCAGGCCATGGATGAGCTGACCGCCATCGGCGTCACCTTCCCCGTCCACGCTGCTTACTACATCATCGCCGGTTCCACCTCCGCTCTGGACAACGCAACCGTGCTGAAGCAGTGCTTCACCGACAGCTTCGGCGATGACTTCATCGTGCTGGACATCAAGACCTACGTCTCCTCCATCACCCAGGAAGTCCGTAATCCTCAGCTGCAGAGCTTCGTCATCAACGGCTGGGGCGCTGACTACGGCGATCCCGTCAACTTCGTTGGTCAGGAGATCCTGCACGACGACAACGCTTACTACAGCTGGTACTACTCCAACATCGCCAAGATCGTTGAGGCCGGTCCCGCTGACTGGCAGAAGGATCTGGTGGCCTGCTACGAGGAGTTCACCGATCTGGTCAACACCGCAAAGGCCATCGTTGATGATACCGATGCCCGCTACGCTGCCTTCGCAAAGGCTGAGGCCAGCATGCTGAACAGCGTTCTGGCCTGCCCCTGCTACTTCGATGTTTCCTGGACTCTGACCCACGCCAACGAGTACAGCAAGATCAACGCTATGTATGGTCCCTGCAACTACAAGGCTGTCAACTGGGAGACCAGCGAAGAGGCTTACACCACCGAGCAGTACGAGGAGTTCGCCGCTGCATTCGACGCAGCCACCAAGGCTTAAGTTCCCCGTTTCCCCGCCCGAAAGGGTAGAAATAAAAGTTAAGGGTTCGATAACATGTTAAAATACACGGTTAAGCGGCTGCTCCAGTCGCTTGTCACAATCTTTCTGATCGCAACAGCAGTTTTCCTGATGATGCGCTGCCTGCCGACGGACTACTACTTCACTGAGGAACAGCTCATGAAGTTTACCGATCAGCAGAAGACCGCCGCTCTGGAAGCAGCTGGCCTGACCGATCCCATCCCCACCCAGCTGGTCAAGTTCTACAACAGCCTGCTGCATCTGGACTTCGGCACTTCCCGCCGCATCCAGAACGGTGCCCCGGTGGTCAAGGTCATTGGTAAAAAGTTTGGTATCTCCATGCGTCTGGGTCTCATCGCCTCCGGCATCTCTCTGGTGGTTGGTGTGCTGATGGGCATCCTGCAGGCGGCATTCAAGGACAAGGTATTCGACTGGATCGGCACGGCCTACACCGTGTTCGTCAACGCGGTCCCGTCGCTGGTGTCGTATTCTCTGGTGCTGGTCTTTGGTTCCAAGTACCTGGGATTCCCCACGCTGTATTCCACCCGCAATGTGAGTGCTTCCAGCGTGCTGCCCATCACCTGCCTTTCGCTGGCATCCATTGCAGGCTATGCCCTGTGGACCCGCCGCTACATGGTGGATGAGCTGACCCGCGACTATATCAAGCTGGCCCGTGTCAAGGGCCTGAGCTCCCGCGAGATCATGTTTAAGCATGTTCTGCGCAACGCCATGGTTCCCATGGTGCAGTATATCCCCCAGTCCATCCTGCTGACGGTGGGCGGCTCCCTGCTGATGGAACGGTTCTTCTCCGTTCCCGGCATGGGCCCCCTGCTGACGGATGCCATCCAGCGCTATGACCTGAACGTTGTGCAGACGCTGGTCATCCTCTACGCTGTGCTGGGCATCGTGGGCGTGTTCCTGGGCGATGTGCTGATGATGGTGGTTGACCCCCGTATTACTCTGACCGGAAAGGAGGAGGCTCGCTGATGGCTAAGGCATCGGATTTTGAGGGCAAGAAGCCCGAAGAACTGTTCTACTTTGTGGATTATTCCCCGGAAGAAGCTGAGCGTATCGGCTACTCCAACTATTCCTACTGGGGTTCTGTCATCCAGAACTTCCTCAAGCAGAAGGTCGCTGTCTTCTGCCTGATCCTGTTCCTGGCGCTGACGGTGTTCTCCTTCATTGCGCTGGGCATTGGTAAGTATCACTACACCACCCTGATCTCTGATTCCAGCAAGGCTTTCATCAGGCCCAACGCTGAGTACTGGTTCGGTACCGACAACCTGGGCCGTGACTACTGGTGCCAGGTGTGGTATGCCACCCAGGTTTCCATCCGTCTGGCTCTGGTGGTCGCCGTGGGCGAGAGCATCGTGGGCGTGATCTTCGGCCTGATCTGGGGCTATGTGCGCAGTCTGGACCGCTTCTTCACGGAGCTGTACAACCTGATCGACAACGTGCCCTATATCATCTATATGACCCTGATCGCCCTGATGGTGGGCCAGAGCTTCTGGATCATGGCCATCTCCATGATCGCCATCAACTGGCTTTCTATGGCGCGCCGTGTCCGCAACATGGTCTTCATGTTCCGTGACCGCGAGTATAACCTCGCGTCCCGCTGCCTGGGCACTCCGCTGTGGCGCGTGCTGACCAAGAACATCCTGCCGTATCTGGTCTCTGTTATCATCCTGCGTATGGCACTGTCCATCCCGGGCACCATCAATCTGGAATCCACGCTGTCCTACCTGGGCCTGGGCCTGGGCATCGACACGCCTTCTCTGGGCCTGATCCTGAGCAAGGTGCGCGGCTTCTTCCTGGATTATCCGTACCTGCTGGTTTTCCCTGCATCCATCGTGTCCATCATTTCCATTTCTTTCTATATCATGGGCAACGCTTTGTCGGATGCGGCTGATCCGCGCAACCACGTTTGATAGATTGGAGAGAGACGTAAATGGATAGACAACCGATTATCTCTGCCAAAGACGTGGAGATCACTTTCAGCCTGCGCGGCCGCAAGCTGAACGCCATCCGCAAGTGCTCGCTGGACCTGTACGAAGGCGAGACTCTTGCCATCGTGGGCGAGTCCGGTTCGGGCAAGTCCGTATTCACCAAGAACTTTGTGGGTATGCTGGATGCCAACGGTAAAATCACCGGCGGCTCCATCATGTTTGAAGGCCGCGATATGACCAAGTTCACCGAGAAGGATTGGCTGGGTGTCCGCGGCAAGAAGATCGCCATGGTTATGCAGGACCCCATGACCAGCCTGAACCCGCTGAAGAAGATCGGCAAGCAGATCCAGGAGAGCATTGAGCATCACCAGGGTCTGAAGGGCGAGGAAGCCAAAAAGGCTGCCATCGAGATGCTGGGCAAGGTGGGTATCCCCGACCCCGAGCGTCGGTACGAGCAGTACCCCCACGAGTTCTCCGGCGGTATGCGTCAGCGTGTCGTCATTGCCATTGCAGCGGCCTGCCGCCCGCAGATCCTGATCTGCGACGAGCCCACCACTGCACTGGACGTGACCATTCAGGCACAGATCCTGCAGCTGATCCGCGACCTGCAGAAGGAGCTGGGCATGTCCGTTATCTACATCACCCATGACCTGGGCGTTGTGGCAAACGTGGCAGACCGTGTGGCCGTGATGTACGCCGGCCAGATCGTGGAATACGGCACCGTGGAGGAGATCTTCTACGACGCATGGCATCCCTACACCTGGGCTCTGCTGCAGGCTCTGCCGCAGCTGGGCACCAAGGGTGAGGCCCTGCCCAGCGTGGATGGTACTCCCCCGAACCTGTTCAATGAGATCAAGGGTGACGCATTTGCGCCCCGCAACAAGCATGCGCTGGCAATCGACTTTGTGCAAGAGCCTCCGTTCTTCCAGGTGTCCGAGACCCACGCCGCAAAGACCTGGTATCTGGACCCGCGCGCTCCCAAGATCGAGCGGCCGCACTCCATCCAGAACCTGCGTGAGAAAATGGGAAAGATGGGAGGCGCCAACTTAAATGGCTGAACGCGAAAAGCTGATTGAGCTGAAAGACCTTCAGATCACCTTTGGCTCCGGTAAGAAGAAATTTGTTGCTGTCGATCATGTCAACTTTGACATCTATAAGGGCGAGACCTTCTCGCTGGTCGGCGAGTCCGGCTCCGGCAAGACCACCATTGGCCGTGCCATCTGCCGCATCAACCCGACCTCCGGCGGCGACATCTTCTTCAAGGGCCAGAAGATCAACGGCAAGATCTCCAAGGAACTGGACAAGGAGGTCATCCGTAAGATTCAGATGATCTTCCAGGACCCCATGGCTTCGCTGAACGAGCGCGCCAAGGTGGAGTATATCATTGCTGAGGGCCTGCTGAACCATCATCTCTACAAGGATCAGGAAGACCTGCATGAAAAGGTGATGAACGCCCTGCATGAGGTCGGCCTGCTGCCGGAGTTTGCCTCCCGCTTCCCCCACGAGTTCTCGGGCGGCCAGCGCCAGCGCATCGGCATTGCCCGTGCTCTGGTCATGGAGCCGGAGTTCATCGTGGCCGATGAGCCCATCTCTGCACTGGATGTCTCCATCCGTGCACAGGTGCTGAACCTGCTGAACGAGATGAAGAAGAGCCGCGGCCTGACCTACCTGTTCATTGCACATGACCTGTCGGTGGTCCGGTTCATCTCGGATCGTATCGCTGTTATCAGCAAGGGCCGTATCGTGGAGCTGGCTGAGGCGGAGGAGCTGTTCCTTCATCCGCTGCATCCCTACACCAAAGCCCTGCTGAGCGCGGTCCCCATCCCTGACCCCAGCCTTGAAAAGCACAAGAAGCTGCTGGTCTATGACCCCTCGATCCACGATTACAGCGTGGATAAGCCGGTCTGGGAAGAGATCGCAAACGGCCACTTTGTGTATGGCAACCAGCGTGAGCTGGAAGGCTACCGCAAGGAGTATGAAAGCCAGCTGTAAGCTGAACCGCTTTCCTGTATTTTAACACAATGACCCCGCCGCGCTGGGAGCTTTCCCGCGCGGCGGGGTTTTGTGCTGTCAGGGAGCAAAAAAAACCGGACGCTTCAAAAACGTCCGGTTCTGCTTTTTGCGATTGGCTATTGGTTCACGCGATCAGGCCTGAGTGGCTGCGTCGAATGCGGCAGCAAACGCATCGTACTGTTCGGTGGTGTAAGCCTCCTCGCTGGTCTCCCAGTTCACAGCCTTGTAGTTGCAGGGACCATACATAGCGTTGATCTTGCTGTACTCGTTGACGTGAGTCAGGCACCAGGTGATATCGTAGACGGTGGGGAAGATCAGGTTCTCGTCCAGGAAGTAAGCCTCGGCCTTGGCAAATGCAGCGTAGCGCGCATCGGTGTCGTCAACGATGGCACGGCCCTCGTTCACCAGATCGGTGAACTTCTCGTAGGCGGCAACCAGCTCGGTCTGGTAGCTGGCGGGGCCATTGTTCACAATGCCTGCGATGTTGGTCATGTTGCAGCTGTAGTAAGCATTGTCATCGTGAACGATGATCTGGGTCAGGAAGTTGATGGGATCGCCGAAGTCAGCGCCCCAGCCCATGTGGACGAAGCTCTGCAGCTTGGGCGCCACGACTTCCTTCATGGTGGAAGACACGAAGGTGTTGATATCCAGCACGATGAAGTCATCGCCGAAGCTGTCGGTGAAGCACTGCTTCAGGACGGTTGCGCTGTCCAGAGCGGAGGTGGAGCCAGCCAGAATGTAGTAGGAGCAGTGAACAGGGAAGGTGACACCAATGGCGCTCAGCTCTTCCATGGCCTGCTTCTTCAGCTCGGTGATGTCGCCGTTGTTGGCGCGCAGGCGCTTCATGGTCTTGCCATCGTAAGCCTCGCCGTCCAGACCCATCTCCTTGGCCACCAGGTTGGTGTAGTCGGTTCCGTCCGAGGTGTAGCACAGGCCCTTCATGGTGAAGAAGTCGTTCTCGCACTTCAGGGGATTGATGGGGTTGTAACGGGCGAAGAACTTGTTCAGCACCATGCCCTTGGAGAAGCACTGACGGAAGGCCTTGTTGGCAATGGCCTTGTTCCAGTTCTCATCGGGGGTGCCATCGGTGTTCTTCTTGTCGTAGTTGAAGATGAAGCAGTAGCTGAACTTCTTGGCACGCTTCTCGCACAGCTGCTGATTGTACTCGTTGGAAGGATCGGACTGAATGGTGGTGATGTTGCTCTCGCCCAGGTCCACCTCGTCCAGCTCGCGGCTCTGATACAGCTGCAGGCTGATGGAACCGTCGCTGATCATGGTGACAGTGAAGCGCTCAAAGCGGCTGACGTTGGCAGCGTCGTAGTAGTTGGGGTTGGGGATGTAGCTCTTGGTGTTGCCCTGGATGTACTCCTCCACCACATAGGGTCCGTTGTACCACATGGTGGTGTTGTCGCAGCTCCGGAAGCCATCGACACCCAGCTCCTCGATCAGAGCAGGAGCCACGGGGTAGAAGCTGTTGTAGGCGGCAACGGTATCAAAGTAGGGGCAGGCGCTGGGGCAGGTGAACACCAGAGTGTAATCATCCGGAGCCTCGATGCCCACACCGGCAGCCAGCATGTCCTCGTAGGTCATGTCAGCAGCAGCGTCACCAGCTTCCTTGGTCAGCTCGTAGTACTCGTAAGCACCCACAATGGTATCGTTGGGCATGGAGGTGTTGTTTGCTTCGTTCTTAATGGCGTTCATCACCCATTCAAAACCAACCAGGAAGTCCTTGCTGGTCAGGTGAGCCTTCACCTCACCGTTGCAATCCACCCAGTCCACGTCGTCCCGCAGGTGGAAGGTCCAGACAGTGGCATCCTCATTGTGCTCCCAGCTGGAAGCGATGGCGGGCACCACCTTGCCGTAGCGGTCAAAGCTCAGCAGACCGTCCCACAGGTTGGTGACCACATTGGCATCCTCGGCCTTCTGGGTGTAAAGCATGTTCCAGCTTTCCAGCTCACGGTTGCCGCTCTCAAAGGAGATGAATTCCTTCAGGGGGGTAGCGCCGGTGGAGTTGGGGGCAGCAGCGCCGCTGGCGGCAGCACCATTGCCGGTGTTGTTGGACTTTTCGCCGCAGGCTGCCAGCAGGCTGGCGGCACCCACAGCACCTGCACCCTTCAGGAAGGTGCGGCGATCAAAATTGAAGCTCATTGGATGATCCTCCCAGATCTTGCGCGGACAGAGCCGCGCGTTTTTCCTTTTCCTAAACGCAGTGAGGCTGTCTGCCTTTCCAAAAAGTGCACAGGAAAGACAAAAGTCGCACCACGGTATATTTTAGCACTTTACTGGAAAGAAGTCAATCCGCCACAGTATAGAATTGGAAACAAAACGATGACAAACACTTTCATGGGAAAAGAATATGGAAAAATTACTATAAAATGGAAAGAACTGTATATCTGTGAAGAACAGGCGAAAGAGAGAAACTGTTCACGGTGTGCGCACAAAACAGCTATCTTTTTTCACAAAAACATGATACAATAAAGTGTATCTGTATCAATAAGGAGCGCACCATGAAGAAACTGACCTCGATGTACAAACGCTACATGTTCCACCCCATTTTATATAAGACCGTGACCCGCACCTCCATTGTGGCCGTGCTGATGCTGCTGTGGCAGCGCTATGTCAGCGATGGCACGTTTACCATCTGGGAGGCCCCGGGCTTTCTGTGCGGCGTGGTGCTGCTCATCTGGGCCTGGGTGGACTACCTGCGGCTGGATGGCGTGACCATCCACCATCTGCTGGAGGAATTCAAGGGGATGGGCAAGCGGCAGAAAAAGATCCACTCCACCCGCTCCATCATCGACTATGCGGATGAGAAGATCGTCTCCTTTGAGGAGCTGGAACCCGAGGAGCGCACCTATTGCAGCCTGCTCTCCAATCTGGTGCTGGGCCTGCCGCTGGTCGCTGCTGCGCTGATCACCAGCGTGCTGTAAGGGGGCCGCGGCATGGAACAAGAGCACAAGCAGCTGGTCATCGGCATTCTGGCCCATGTGGACAGCGGCAAGACCACCCTTTCCGAGGCCCTGCTCTACGGCACCGGCACCATCCGCAAGCTGGGCCGGGTGGACCATAAGGATGCCTTTCTGGACACCGACGCGCTGGAAAAGGCGCGCGGCATTACCATTTTCTCCAAACAGGCCCTCCTCACGGCGGGCAATACCGATTTTACCCTGCTGGACACCCCGGGCCATGTGGATTTTTCCACGGAGACCGAGCGGACACTGCAGGTGCTGGATTATGCGGTGCTGGTCATCAGCGGCACCGACGGCGTGCAGAGCCATACCGAGACGCTCTGGCGGTTGCTGCGGCGGTACCGCATCCCCACCTTTGTGTTCGTGAACAAGATGGACCTGCCCGGCCCGGGCAGGGAAGCGCTTCTGACCCAGCTGAACCGTCGGCTGGGGGATGGCTTTGTGGATTTTGGGGCAGAGCAGGCCGACCGGGACGAGGCGCTGGCTCTCTGCGATGAGCGGCTGATGGAGACGATGCTGGACCGGGGAAGCCTGACCGATACCGACCTCATCCCCGCCATTGCCCGGCGGCATGTGTTTCCTTGCTGGTTTGGCTCAGCCCTGAAGCTGCAGGGTGTGGATGCGCTGGTGGAGGGCCTTGACCGCTATACCCGCCCGGCCCCTGCGCTGGAAGCTTTCGGGGCCAAGGTGTTCAAGGTGAGCCAGGATGAGCAGGGGAACCGCCTGACCTGGCTGCGGGTGACCGGCGGTGTGCTCAAGGTGAAAGCCCAGCTCACCGGAGAGGTCGATGGGGAGCCATGGGCCGAAAAGGCCAATCAGCTGCGGCTCTACTCCGGCGCAAAGTTTACGCTGGCGGAGTGCATCGGCCCCGGCCAGGTGTGCGCCGTTACCGGCCTGACCAAAGCCCACCCGGGCGAGGGTCTGGGGGCGGAACGGGACAGTGACCTGCCGGTGCTGGAGCCGGTGCTGAGCTATCAGGTGCTGCTGCCCGAGGGCGCAGACGTGCACGCCGCGCTGGGAAAGCTCCATCGGCTGGAAGAAGAGGAGCCCCAGCTCCATGTGGTCTGGAACGAGACCCTGGGAGAGATCCATGTCCAGCTGATGGGCGAGATTCAGCTGGAGGTGCTGAAAAGCCTGCTGGCCGAGCGGTACGGGCTGGAGGTCAGCTTCGGCCCCGGCGGCATCCTGTATAAGGAGACCATCACCGAAGCCATGGAGGGTGTGGGCCACTACGAGCCTCTGCGCCACTATGCGGAAGTCCACCTCAAGCTGGAGCCGCTGCCCCGGGGCAGCGGAATGCAGTTTGCCGCCGACTGCCGGGAAGAGGTGCTGGACAAGAACTGGCAGCGGCTGGTGCTGACTCACCTTGAGGAAAAGCAGCATCTGGGCGTGCTCATCGGGGCACCCCTGACCGATGTGAAGATCACCCTCATTGCGGGCCGCGCCCACCTCAAGCACACCGAGGGCGGCGACTTCCGGCAGGCGACCTACCGCGCCGTCCGGCAGGGCCTGATGATGGCAGACCAGATCCACAAGACCCAGCTGCTGGAGCCGTGGTATGCCTTCCGGCTGGAGCTGCCCTCTGACAACGTGGGCCGCGCCATGAACGATATCCAGAACATGGGCGGCAGCTTTGACCCGCCCGAGACCGGAGCCGACGGGGATACCACCCTGCTTACCGGCACGGCACCGGCCTCTACCATGCGCAGCTACCCCATGGAGGTGGTGGGCTACACCCGGGGCAGGGGACACCTGACCCTGACGCTGGACGGCTACCGTCCCTGCCACAATGCAGCAGAGGTCATCGAGGCCGCGGGCTATGAGCCGGAACACGACCTCGACAACCCGGCGGATTCGGTGTTCTGCGCCCACGGGGCCGGATTTGTGGTGCCCTGGGAGCAGGTGCGCAGCCACATGCATGTGGACAGCGGCTGGGGCAAGACTGCAAAGACCGAGGAAGCGGTGCAGGCCCGTCCCCGCCGGATGGCCGCCTACCGTGCTACCCTGGAAGAGGATGCTGAGCTGCTGAAGATCTTTGAACAGACCTATGGGCCCATCAAGCGGGACCCGCTGGCGGCGTTCCGCCCCACCCAGAAGCGGGAACGCCCTGATTTCAACGCCGAGCAGTGGGAGATCCAGCCCGAATACCTGCTGGTGGACGGCTACAACATCATCTTTGCGTGGGACGAGCTGAACGCCCTCTCCAAGGAGAGCCTCGACGCCGCCCGCCACCGGCTGATGGACATTCTCTGCAACTATCAGGGCTTCAAAAAGTGCGTCCTCATCCTCGTGTTCGATGCCTACCGTGTGCCGGGCAGTCCCGGCAGCATCGAGCAGTACCACAACATCCACGTCGTCTACACCAAAGAGGCCGAGACGGCGGATATGTTCATCGAGCGCGTCACCCACGAGATCGGCAAAAACCGCCGGGTCCGGGTGGCGACCTCCGACGGCATGGAACAGGTCATCATTCTGGGCCACGGCGCCCTCCGCGTCTCGGCCCGGATGTTCCACGAAGAGGTGCAGGACGTGGAAAAAGAGATAAGGCGCTGCATTCAGGGGGAGGCGTGAGCATGGCACCCGAAATTACGGCTGAATTTGTCTGGTCACATATTCCAAAACGCCCGAGGGAGAGCAACAAGGGCAGTTTCGGCGCGGTGCTGGCTGTGGCAGGAAGCGCCTGCTACCGCGGTGCGGCGTCGCTGACCGTCGAGGGCGCTCTGCGCACCGGCGCAGGCATCGTCACGCTGGCAAGCGTCGAGCCGGTGTTGGCGGCGGTGTCGGCACGCCTGCCGGAATGCTGTCTCTGCCCCTGTGAGCCGGGGGCAGAAGGGGGCATCTCCCCCCAGAGCATCCCCCGCATCCTCCGGCAGAAGGCCACCGTCCTGCTCATCGGGCCGGGACTGACGGCGCTTATCGGCGGCGGCGGCATCCGTGT
>OLQM01004364.1_pt1 | contig 10933 bp, 14 predicted proteins | sample 1673161 | NCBI WGS metagenome assembly OLQM01 (sample SAMEA3136761, study PRJEB25190) | human gut metagenome | reverse complement strand
GACCAAAAAACACGTATTATCAAAAAGACTTTCATCAAACTGATCCAGTGTTCTTTGCAGTTTTCAGCCATTTCTCCGATTGTCATATTTTTGCCGGATATCTTATGGCTCCTGTACATACTGCAATACTCAAGCAGTTTTGCATTCAGTTCTTCGATCGTTGATATATTCGGCATTGGGACGAAAGCATTTCTTCGCACAAGACCCACCAGATCTTCTACAAGACCTTTTTCATGTCCCTGTGCAGGATTGCAGAACACTGGTCTGAACGAATAGTGAGCCGAAAGTGCAAGATACTTATCTGTCGCTTTTGCGTGATGTCCGAAACCTTCCTTTACAGCGACGCGAGCATTGTCAAAAATGATCTTCTGCGGTGTTCCACCGAAGTATTCAAGTCCTTTTACTATCCCTTCAAGAAAGCTTTCTTCATTCTGTCTATAGAAGGCAGCAACAAATATATCTCCGCTGTAACATTCACGCATCTCATTGTGTAAAATCGAAAGCAAATAATGGAACTATCACCGCACTTAACACCGTTGTAACACTCAGCACACCTGAAAGAATGTGTTTGTTCTTGCTTTTCATAAAAAACTTCATTTAATTAAATTATGAAGGATTAACTTCCCATTGTTTGAGGATGAATGCCGTGTGAAAAAGTAAAGGCAACGCCGCACATGCTTTGCGCGGTGTTGCCTTTATGTTTATTTCCCTATGGCTTGTTTGAAAGAATTGTAAATTTGTCAAACAAGCCCATAAATCACTGTCTGTGTCGTCGAAAATCCTTGTCAGGCGACAGCCTGCCTGCGGATTCTCTCCTAACATACAGTAATTTCTGTGCATTTTCCCAAACATCGCTATTTTTCAAACAACCCCTTCAAATCTATGTCCAGCAGTTTCCTGCGGGATTGCTTATTTCTTCGGCGGCATCAGCCCCGGCGGAAGTCCGGGGATCCCGCCGCCTGCCATTCCCTGCAGCTGTTCCGGACTCATTGCCGAAAGCTGCCGCATGGCACGGCGGCTCATTTTGCCGCCCTTTCCCGTCGCCTTTTTGCCCAGCTGCTTCATCATCTTCTGCATCTGGTCAAACTGTTTCAGCAGACGGTTGACATCCTCCACCCTGGTGCCGCTTCCGGCGGCGATACGCCGCTTGCGGGAGGGATTGATGATGGAGGGCTTTTCCCGTTCCGCCCTGGTCATGGATGTGATCATCGCCTCAATGCGGACGAACTGTTTCTCATCCACATCCACATCCCTGAGCTTGTCGCCCACGCCGGGAAGCATATTGATGATGGAGCGGATGGAGCCCATCTTCTGAATCTGCCGGAGCTGATCCAACAGATCGTTCATGTCGAACTTGTTCTGTTCCAGCTTCTTAGCGATCTTTGCGGCATCCTTTTCGCTGACGGTGCTCTCCGCCTTTTCAATGAGAGTGAGCACATCGCCCATGCCCAGAATGCGGGACGCCATACGCTGGGGGTGGAACTGTTCGAAATCGTCCAGCTTCTCGCCCATGCCCACGTACTTGATGGGCTTGCCGGTGACTGCCAGCACGGACAGCGCCGCACCGCCACGGGTGTCGGAGTCCAGCTTGGACATGAGCACGCTGTCGATGCCCAGCGCATCGTCAAACGCCTTTGCCACATTGACGGCATCCTGACCGGTCATGGCATCCACCACCAGCATGATCTCGTTGGGGTGCGCCAGTTTCTTCAGGTCTTTCAGCTCGTCCATCAGTTCCAGATCGATGTGCAGACGGCCGGCGGTATCCAGAATCACCACATCATGGCCGTGATCCTTGGCGAACCGCATTGCCTCCCGCACGATGATGCGGGGGTCGATCTGACCCATCTCAAAGACCTTGACGCCGGCACGCTCACCCACCACCTGCAGCTGGTTGATTGCCGCCGGACGGTAGATATCGCATGCCACCAGCAGCGGATAATGCCCCTCTTTTTTCAGCATCTTCGCCAGCTTGGCAGCGTGGGTGGTCTTACCGGAGCCCTGCAGACCGCACATCATGATGACGCACGGCGGCTTGGACGGGAAGTTGATGCGTGCGTTCTCATTGCCCATGAGGCTGCACAGCTCTTCGTTGACGATCTTGATGACCTGCTGCGCCGGTGTCAGGCTGTTGAGCACCTCTTCGCCCACGGCACGCTCAGAGACCTTCTGCACAAAGTCCTTGACGACCTTATAGCTGACATCTGCCTCCAGCAGCGCCATGCGCACTTCCCGCATCGCTGCCTTGACATCGCTTTCCGTCAGCTTGCCGTGGGATTTCAGCTTTTTGAACACCTGATTCAATTTTCCGGAAAGTCCTTCAAATGCCATGTTATCTCCTCCTCGCCTGTATTTCCAGCCGGCGCTTTACAGCAGCTTTTCTCCCTGCTGCACCGTTTCCAATGCCCGGCGGCATTCCTCCTGCACGGAGGCGTTGTCCGCCGTCTGCGACGCAATTGCCCGGATGGACTCGGAAAGCGCCGTGTAGTTCTCCCGCAGGGCGCACAGACGTGCCGCAAACTGAAGCGTGTCCTCCATTTTCAGGAGGATCTGTTCGCCCCGCTTGATGCCGTCCCGCACGCCCTGCCGGGTGATGCCGACCATTTCCGCAATCTCCCCCAGAGAGAGATCCGCACAGTAGTATAGCTCTGTCATGCGGTACTGGTGGGGTGTCAGAAACTCCCCGTAGCAGTCCAGCAGCATGGCGAACCGCAAATCCTTTGACATCCTGTGTCCTCCCTGTAAAAGCAATCTGCTTTACAAGTATACTCCATTTTTGCCGGTTTGTCAAGTCCGGTTTGTTCGTGATTCTGCACAAATTTCGGACTCTGCTTTTTCCGATTTGTCAATATATTTGCTTATTTTTCATGCTTTGTCTGCATTCGCCTTGACATCTTTCCGGTTTTCGCCTATAATATTGATAAGAATCGCAGTTTCCGACAGAAATTGTGCCATAGACGTGCGGTACCGGATACCGCACCAACAGAAAGGATGGGCATTATGACTTTTGATGAGATGTTTGCACAGGCAAAGGCACTGCTGGAAAACGCCAGTGCCAAGGACACAGACGCCACCGTATCGGTGCAGTTTGATGTTTCCGGTGACGGCTGCGGCGCATTCTATGCGGTAGTTTCCGCAGACAGCGACGAGCTGACCATCGAGCCGTTTGACTATAAGGATCACGATGTACTGGTATCCGCAGATTCCGCTGCCCTGCTGGACGCTCTGCGCACCGCAGAAACCGCTGCGCTGGATCTCGCCGGCGAATGGGAGAAGATCGCCGCATTCCGCCGTGTTCTGGCAACCCTGCCGGCACCGGAGGAAAAGAAACCGGCTGCTGCGCCGAAGGCAGAGGCTGCTGCTCCGGCAGCTGCGGAGAAGAAGCCGGCGGCAACAGCTGTTGAGAAGAAGCCAGAGGCTGTCAAGCCGGCAGCTGAAGCTGCGGAAAAGAAGCCGGCGGCTGCTCCGGCAGCAAAGACCGCTGCGGTAAAGCCGGCGGCAAAGGCTACCGTTGCAAAGCCGGCTGTTTCGGCAAAGAAACCGGCTGCATCTGCCGCAAGAAAGTCTGCCAGAAAGAGCAAGTAAGACGGACGAGAACGGTATTTTGTATCCCATAAAAAACCGGCTGTGACAGGCAATTGTCACAGCCGGTTTTGGTTTTCCTGTCAAGGCGACCCCGCACTACCGAATCAGCGTACTCCAGTCCGGCTCTTCTCCGGTCGCCTGAATTGCGTAGTATTGCAGGATGGCGAAAGCGTCATCCATTTCAATGGAATCGTTTTCATTCACATCCGCCGCCATCACCTGCGCCGGCAGCAGCGGACTCAGATTTCCGGCTGCCACATTGGAATAGGACTGGAGCGCCAGAAACGCATCGTCCAGCGTGATGTCCCCGTCCCCGTCCACATCGCCCTGTTTCCAGGTGGTGTTGGCGTACAGATAGCGTGGGTACTGAAGCACCTCCTCCTGTTCCAGCTCTGCCAGCAGATTCCGTGCAGCGTTGTCCAGCAGCGGCTGCGCAGCGTTCTGCGGGAGCGCCGCCGCCTCGGTATACGCCTGATTCAGGCGTTCATTTCCGGCGGTTTCCAGCACATCGCTCTCCGAGACCGTCTGAAGCGCCGAGAGCAGCTGTGTCGGGTTGCTGCTGCCGTCGTTCTTAACGATCGCCTTGATTGCCATGTTGCCGATCTCTCCGCAATAAGGGTTGTCCGCACGGAACTTGGTGATATCCCACCAGTTATGGGCGTTGTCCTGCAGGTAGCTCTGTCCCGGCAGAATGCTGTAGTGCCGGCTGAGGGGTTCCTCTTCCACAGACTCCTCCAGCGCCAGATACAGCGGTGCGCCCTTGCCGTTGGCACGGTCGGTGAGCTGCAATGTCACGGAAAAGCGGTCGCCCTTTTTCAGTGCCACAGGCGTCACGGGCACATTTTTATAACCGCTGTAGGAGAGACTGCCGGTGTTTCTGGTCAGCAGCTGTCCGTCCGTGGGATCTTTCGCATCCTGCGACAGACGATAGACACAGACGGTATAGTACGCAGTATCCGCATGCTCCATGTTGTCGCCGGCGTTGGGGAACATGACGGCGGTCAGTGTGCCGTCCTCCTGTGCGGTGAATACGTTGGCAGCGCAGGGCGTGCGCAGACCGCAGTAGGACACAGTGCCGTCATACTGGTAGCACGTTTCATCCTCTGCCGCCCGCATGTGCACGCTGCCGAACTCGCACAGGGACGGCTCCTCGTAGGAGATCCAGAAGTAGCCGTCATAGGCATCGTCGCCCCAGCTGTTCCGCACCAGCCATGCTCCGTCCTTCTTGGGGCGGCTCTCCAGCGCAAAATTCATGCGGGAATAGCTGTCGTCCCAGCCCACGATGAGCACGGCGTGGTCAGCGTAGGTTCCGTCGTATTGATTCTGGTAATAGCAGCAGGATTCCCCGTTGTCGTGGTACAGCGTCTGGTCAGAGTGGAAGGACACGCTGACCGCACCGCTGTCCATAAGCCAGTTTTTGACGATGGATTCCGAGCCGGATTCCAGCTGCCAGATGGTGTCGGAGCTTTCAAAGCGGTAGTAGGACACGAAGCGCTGGTACTCCGAATAGCCGAACTCCCAGCGGGAGAGCGGCGCATAGCAGTCCCGCTGTGTGCCGCTGCCGGAGGCGAGGGCTGCCGATGCGATCTCGATGTTGCCGCCGCCCAGCCCTTTCTTATCGTTGGCAGCTATGAGGTAGTCGCCGCTGGTGAAGTCCCCCGGCTGGTTGTGGTCGGTAAAGGTGTACCAGCCCAGCGATGCCTCGGAGAAGTTCAGTTCGCCGTTTTCATCCAGCCACTCGTCCGGAATGTCCAGTCCCTGCTTCATGATGTTGGATTCGCAGGCACCCAGCGTGGAGAATGCCCAGCAAAGCCCTGTCGAGCCCTGATTCTTCACCCTTGTGACGTAGCTCGTCCCGTCCACATCCCGCAGGTCATAGCTGGACGGCAGATTCGCTGCACTCCGCAGCCCCTCGGCACCGGATACGGATGTTTTGGAAAGCGTCTGCTCCGTGCCGTCCGCAGATGTCACATGCGGTGCAAGCCGTGCGCCGTTCTGCGTCAGGCTGGTGCGGATGATGTCCAGCGGTTCCGGCGTTTCCTGTACAGCTGCCGCAGGGACAGCCGCAAAAGGAAGACATGCGCACGCCAGCAGCGCAGCCATTGTGCGTATCACTCCATTTTTCTTCATAAAGACCTCCTAAATCGCATCTGCATGCCAGAATTCCCCGTGCAGATTTTTTCCGATGCTTCGGATGATTGTATATATTATACCATAATTTGTTGTACAAGTCAACAATTGCATTTGCTTTTTCACAAGTAAGCCCCTTGATGCAGTCACGAGGAGGTGGTAAAATCAGGAAAAAGCGTGCTGTGACGTGGGGGGGGGTTATTGTGCGGCAAAAAGCAGCAATTTCATCATTATATTTTTTACGTTCTTCAATTGCGGACCGTAACATTTCTATATCTTTAGTCTGTTGACTCTGATAAGAACTTAGTTTGTCCTGAAGAATTTTAATTTGTTTAATTGTATCCCGATGTTTTTCTAATTCGGCAATAGCTTTGGCTTCGACCTGATTCTGTTTATTGATTAAATCGGTAAGTGTTTTGTAATTTGTAGCTGATTTCTGTAATTCATTATTAATATCAACAACCGGTTTTAAAATTTCCAGTAGATTAGATTTTGTTTTGTCTAACTGGACATCCAATGCCATCAATTCATTTAGTACCTCCTGTGGTACCAATTCCATATTTTTAGTACTTCTTGCCATTGATCATTGATTTTGACTGTTCTACATATTCCGACATCTGCTTAATATATACAGCATATTCTGCAAGCGTAATGTCCACTGAAATTCTGAATCCGGCCCACCGGCTTATTATCGCAAGCTGATCATAAAAATCTTTAGGGGTTATTGCTTTACTTTTATTACTTTTTTGGATACTATCAAATTCCTTTTGTGCCTTTTTCAGCCGGATTGATCTGTCTTTTATGCGGGAATCAATTTTTCTGATTAAACGATCCATATCTTCATTATTCTCAGGGATGGAACACCTCATTCCAAGTTTAGAAAGATTTCCAACTGCAGCATCCGGAGTAATAGGAAGTATTTGCAGACATAATGTCAGCCCGACAATCTGAGATCTGTATGAATAAATATCTTTAAGCAGAACATTATATCTCGTTGATATACTACTCCCTGATAATTCCGCATAGCCGGAAATTATTTTATTATTCGCATCTTCTAATACTGTTTTTGGTGGATTCCCAGAAATTATAAGAGCATCCAGATTATTATTACATACAATTTCTATATAGACCTTCAATGGACAATCATAGCAACTACTGTAAATAGAATATAATTCCTCTGACTTTGCCAGGTTTCCCCGCTTTTTGCCAACACGATTTCCGGTCATAGAATGTTTTGTTCCCTTCTTCATATACGACATAATCTTTTTTTTCAATTTCACTTTCAATACGGGCCTGATTCATTATTTTGTCAGCCTCTGTAGTCTTTTTCTTTAAACAATCGCAACTCATTGTAATAGTTTTAATAGAGCAGGATGGATAAAATTTTTATAGAAATATTCTTTTGATTCAGGAGATATCCCAAATACAAGATTGTTATATTTATTCTCTATATCGTTTGAATCTCGATATGATGAGCCAATAATAAAACTTTCTCCTTCCGGTAAAATAAACATATTGTCCTGAAACGGACCGGTCACAATAAGATTGGGGGTATCCTTGTCTTTGTCCGGATATAGTGTCGGATTTTCAATACGCGCTTTATGCTCCTGTTCGAGTTTGTATTTCATCCGGGCATATGCTTCAGCCTGTAAATTGCTTTTAAAATACGGATCGTTAAGGTATGAAGGTGTTAATACTTCACCTTCTGCATTACGTCCCAACAACATCTGATCTCTATTAAGGGAAAGTAATATATCCTTATCCCTTGCTACAATTCCGTTAATTACTGCAGGAATATTTTTTATATTTTCCTGAATTTTCGTATATTTTCTTATTAATTCCCTTATCCCCATAATATAAAGGGGTGGAACTACCCACCCCCTCCAGATAAAATAACAAAATAAAACTATTCGGACTCTTTGGTATCAGATCCCTTAATACTGTCAAATACTTCTGAAAATTTCTCTGTAAGTACGTCCCGGTCAATCCCTGTCCACTCAAAAGCCTTCACACGTTGGCTGACCCATGATGTTTTACGTGACTTTCGTATATCATTTTCATTTACGTCTATCACGTATTTCCCCATTATAACTTTCATGACAGATCGGTTAGTTCATTGATACCTTCAATCCCGGGAATATCTGCATTTAATACAGACGCCGGCGCGATCCTGTATGCTTCAGCGGGTTCAAATGTCAGAGTACCGGTAGATTGATTATATGTAACTGTCGTAGGGGATTTTCCTGAAGCATTTAAAAACATCGTTGCCTTCCACTTCTCCCCATATTCCGAAGTAATGTCTTCTGCTCCGCATGCTGTAATTACAGTTGCCGAGCCACTCGCTGTCCCCTTTTTTAAAGTAACACCTAAAAGTCCGTCAGGGACATTCACAAGACCAACATTTATTGCAGCCATGTTTTTTTCTTCATCTTCGTTATTCGGAGTATAATATACGAAAAGAGACAGATTATATGCAGTTGAACCATCTGTCGGCGTACGTTGTGTGTACAAAGTTCCTTCATATCCTGCGAAAAAATATTCGCTTCCTCTTTTTACTATTGTACCATAGGCATATCCTTCGTCGTCCACTCTAATTACACGTACTTTCCGCTTATTGAATTTTGCTAGTTCTTTATACATGCAATCCCCGGCATTAATCTGATAAGCCACGTTTTTCGCATTTAGGTTTGTCGGTGCTGGGCCTCCGTATGTACCGAGGTCCGGGGCATTGATATCCCCACCGGAAATGGTCATCCCAACGATATTTTTAATCGGATAAATCCGGTTAGGGCCGGATTCATAAACATGGGTTCCTAATTCATCGGTAAAATTCGTCTCTTCAAGAGGGAAGTACGCATTCAAGCCAGTTATAATCAAAGCTGACACTTTCCCTTCCTGTTTTGCACAACTTTCAGCCCCGGTGAGGGGAGTTGCTGTTTTGCAATTACTTTTAATTTGTCCAATACTCATTCTTCTCTAAAATTTAAAATTCCTTTAATACCAGATGTTACTGCAGCATTCTCGCGCTCGATTGTAAGGAAATCGGATTTACACAGATGCGTATTAAGCTTTAAAGCCATACCATGTATTTCTATTGCATCAATATTATCTCCGTATCTCTTTATTATTTCTCCGGCGCTCTCTCCAGTAGTAAAAATTTCATAGTATGTATGATCAGGTTTCCCATAGTCTGTTTTGAAGTATCTACAAGCTTGTATTTGCCTGATAAACTCTTCATAAACAGGACGGAGCACCTTTTCAAATACTTCGTGTTCCCGTTTTTCAGTCATCCAGATACTTTTCACAGTACCAACAATTGCAATATTGTAAAATATAGTCACCTCATTCCCCCTGTTTTCTTGCCGGATTGGCTGAAAATTTAAAAAAGAAGGAAATTTTAGTCTTGCTCCGTTCGGATGCTTACCGATTTCAAGTAATGCATTCGATATCTCGTTATTTGTACCCGGATAATGCCACAATAAAAAATGATTGTTTACCAAACAATTTTTACTGTAAGGATAACTTAATAAATTGTCCTTAAACTCTTTATTCCAGTCAAGCGCATTTCGAGTACGAAAAATGAGGCTACCGATAAGCTTATTAGGAGAAATCATATTCCAAACGTATTAATGTATTTAAACAACCTTGCATCATCGCCCAATTTCCCGTACAGAACTTCATTCTGATTTACGTATTCCCTGATATCCGCAATCATATCAACCATATCGTTCCATACTCTTACTAGTTTTGGGGAGACAGAAACGATAGAAGAATAATCTTTACGTCCTCTAACTTCTCCCTCGGGTGATGTCTGTGTCTGCATGCTCCGGATTGAGTAAAAATACACATAGTTTGCAGCAGGAGAATAGCTATTACCCGAACCTGTAAACACAAAAATCTTATTCCTTAACTTACCCCACTCATTCCCGTCTTCTATCTCCTTCATCATTCTGGCATACATCTCACTACCAAGTAATTCATTCATGAATTTCACTTCGTATTTCCCCAAATACCAATCGAAAGACTGTTCGTTAACGGCTTGGACCATCGTTCCAACTCCTTTCGGTTCTACGAATATCAGGTTCGGGATCGACAATTCTCCTTGAAAATATGTGTTATCCAGAAACATATCAGTTACCGCGCGACATTTTTGCAACTCCTTTTTTTACCAACTTCTCGGCCTGTAACCGATGCACAAAATCTTCTTCCCCTTCCTTGTGATATACACTTTTGTTTGTATAAACAATCTTTACCATATCGTCCTTATAAACAACTCTTGCTTCTTTTTCTACCTTTGTTTCCATTGTATTATTTTTTAATATGTTACTAATTTAAACTATCCGGGGACATAAGCCCCGGAGTTATCTATCCTCCAACTCCTGCCTCAGGAGCTTTTAATGCTTCTTTTACTGTACTGAATGTACTCTTAACAAAAGATCCGGCATTGTTAGATGGCACATAGGAGAGGAAGAATAATTCGCCGATGATTGTCATACGGTTGTGGATAAGATCGTCGTTAACAAGTCCGGTCCTTATTTGTGGTGCTTCTTCTTCAATAAACCATGTATCAGATTCTCCGATAAGGAACGTTCCGGATGTAATACGGGTAGTAGTAATTACACGAAGACCAAGCAAAGAAAATTCTCCGCCATTCTGAATATAGGGCAGAATAAAAGTGCCGTTATTTGCCTGAGTCAATGCAAGCTTCCATTTATCCGCAGGATTAATAATCAGCACGTCCGGTCTATATTCCAAGCTTTCAAGTTGCAGTACTGAAGCAACTATTGCATCAAAATCAGTCGGTGCAGCAATTGTATCATCGAGCGCTGTGGTAGTGTAAGCAGTTGCATTAGACAGCAAATCTTCTGTCAATAGTTTCTCATAGTCTCTCCATACTTTATCATTAAAAAGACGCTGAATTTGGGCCCAGGCACGCGAACGCCATTTTAGCATTTCCTCGGTAACAACGATATAACCAGCAGCTTTTTTCGCATCCACTTTATTTTTAATCAGGCTTAAATGTGCCTGTGGTTTTAATCCATTTTCAGAAACAACGGCAATAGCTCCCTTTTCGTCTCCTTCTTCGTAAAAGTTAAAAGATTCAGGGACTTCATCAACAACGGTAACGTTGGCTATGTCGTGGATGTACTCCCGACCACGCCGTTTCATAAACAATTCGTTATTCTCTCCTATTTCTTCCGCAAGAGTTGCTCCGGAA
>OLQM01004359.1_pt1 | contig 10949 bp, 8 predicted proteins | sample 1673161 | NCBI WGS metagenome assembly OLQM01 (sample SAMEA3136761, study PRJEB25190) | human gut metagenome | reverse complement strand
CTTCTTTATCCACTCCCGGATGGAACTCTTCTTCTAAAACAAGTGGTCGGAAATCTGCCTGCGCCCCGCTTCGGATCAATCGTTCCATCTCTTCTAATTCCTGCTTCGCGTTCGTATAATTTTCTTCCAGATCACCTTCCAGCTTCACGCCTGTAATCAGGATCAGCTTCTGTCTGTAATTGTCAAATACGATGACACGATCAAATAACATCAAGTCCGCATCCCGGAAATCTCTTACTGCCGTTTTTGCTGCTGTCTTTCCTATAGTCTCATTCTTCTCTTCCAGGACTGGCTTCAATGTCGGTTCTGCATATTTGATGTAGTCATAAGAAAAATATCCGACAAGCCCTCCGGTAAATGGAGGAAGTCCCGGAACAACCGGACTTTTATATGCTTCGAGAATTTCTCTTAGAACCTTTCCCGGATGGTCGGTTAAAACTTCCCGTCTGGTCTTATCCTCATCTTCATGCCCTTCGCTGATGATCACACGCCCATCGGTACAGGTGATCTCCATCGTTGGTGCATATCCAAGAAAGGAATATCTTCCCCACTGCTGTCTGTCCTCCGCACTTTCCAGCAGATAGCAATGCTTGCTTGCCGCCCGCAGCGTCCGCATCACACTAATCGGCGTAAATGCATCTGCATACAGCTCTTTGCTGATCGGAACTCGCTTGTATCTGCCTTGTTCAGCGTAGGATCTGATTTGTTCTAATGTCTTGTCCATGTGTATTCCTCCTTGAAGTTATGCTGCAAAATGAATTTCTCTTTTATCCCGATAGGAAATATATGTTTATGGTAGAAAAAAAGTCCCTGACAGAATATTCCTATTCTGTCAAGGACGGTAAATCTAAATCTTTTCCGCGGTGCCACCTTGATTCACGGGTACACTCCCATGCGCTCTGTAAGATACTAACATATCTCCGGCAACTGACGTATGCCCACACGTCACAGAGTACTCGGATTCTCAAATCCTTTGACTGTGCCCTCAGCGGTCCATTTGGCAACCTGCATCTCGATCCGGCTCTCAGCTTCCCGGACTCTCTGTGCGCGCATAATTACTTTGATCTCCGCTTCATCGGTTTAAAGCGTTATTCCATTTGCTAGGAGTTTATCACTTTAAAGCGATAGTGTCAATGCACTATTTTAATCTTTTTCGCGAAATTGTTGAAAAATTTTCTCAATTTTCTTGTCTTTATTTTCTTTTTCTCTTCCATGCAAATCCGCCAACTCCTGCTCCGAGTGAGGAGAATGCAAGTCCTAATAAGCCAAGAACATTTGCCGGATCACCTGTCTTTGCGGCTTTTGATCCACTTATTCCTTTGGAGGCTGATCCATCCGTAGTTGTTCCTGCCTTCTTTGTAACAGTCGGAGTTGCACTTCCATTCTGACTTCCCGCCTGGTTTCCATTCTTTACAAGTGCTTTGATTGCTGTATTTAACTCATCTGTTGCTTTATCAACTTTTTCCTGGCTTTCTTTTGCATTTAATGCGCTCTTAGCGTCTGTCAGTGCACTCTGCAATACCTTCCAGCTGTCAACTGTGTAATCAGCTTCTTTCAGAGCTGCCGCATCACTGATTACTTTCTCAAGGGAAGAAGTATCAACTGCTGCCGGCTCTTCTTTCTTATCGTCGTCTTTCTTATCCTCTTCTGTCTTATCTCCCTCTGCCTTAACAAGTGCTTCAACAGCTGCGTTGAGGTGGCTTACTGCCTCGTCTACAGTTGCCTGAGTTTTTGGATTTTTCAATTCATCTTTTGCTTCCTGAAGTTCCATCTGCATAGATGCCCAGCTTTCCGCTGTATAATCAGCTTCTTTCAGGGCTTCTGCTTTTGCAATAGCTGCCTCAAGCTCTGTTGTTGTGATTGTTTTATCCTCAGATGCTTTTACAATGTTCTCCTCTGTTGCCTGGAATTTGTATGTCACGTCATTATATCCAAGTGCTGTCAGTGTAATGGTCCAATATCCTGTTCCATCCGTTCCTTCCGGAAGTGTACAACGAAGAGAATCTGTCAGTCCAAGCTGGATTCCCATTGCTTTGTGCATCCAGTTATCTGCTGCAAATTTTGTTCCATAAGTAGCTTTTGCATTTGTATATGTGCTGTCATCTCCATAGTAAGTCCATGTAACAGTCTGGAGATTTGATCCAAGATCACCATAATTTCCTGTCAGATCAACTCTTAAGAATTCTCCATAAGATCCGCTTGCTTCTTTTACTGTCAGCCCTGCTTCCTCTGCTGTTGGTGCTGTCTTGAGTGCCTGATCTTTGATTCCGGACTCTGATCCATTATTCACTCTTGCAGAGAAACTGAAAGATCCATCCTCATTCTTTGTTGCTGTTTTCAGACCGTTTGTATTCTCTGTTACATTGGCAACCAGTCCTGTATAGCTTACCAGATTCTTTTCTGAATATCCTCCTGCAAGTTCACTTCCGTTTTCGATCACACGATAGCTTGCTTTCAGTGCATCCAGATCAGATGTTTTTACTTTCACCGGCACATATTTCAGTCCGAGTACATCATACTCTGTCATCTTTGTTGTTGCACCAGATTCTTCTGTAATCTCTCCTCTGTTAAATGTAATCCTGCTTCCGTCTGTCAGAACTGCAGTAGTTCCATCTGTCCAGTACTCTACTGCATACTCTTTTCCATTTTCCGCCTTGATTACTGCGTTGCACTGGAAAGAACCTCTGTGAAGTCCATGATTTACGGTAGCTCTTGTTACAGTATCGAATGCACCCTTGTCAGACTCTCCTTTTGAATCCTTTGCATCTGAAGAAGATGTATCTCCTGCTGCCTGCACATTTTCAGCAGCCCAGTACTCTGCCCAGCTAAGTCCTACATATGCGTAAGTATACTCACTCTCCTGTGATAAAGTATAAGTGAATTCGTAATCCTTTGCATAGCCTGTTGCCTTTACTGAGATCTTAAATCCATGTCCATTTTCTGCATCCTTAAATGGAGCCGCAGTCGTATCAATTGTTCCATCTTCTTTGATGATCTTCACTGCACGTTTTCCTGTTGCCGCATACTCTGTTCCGTCAACTGTTACGGATTCGATCTTCTTTACATAAGAAGTTACATCCTCTGCTGCATATCCTTCTGCCGCTACAAGTGCTGCACTTTCATTGTTAAATACAACTGGTACAGCTTCTGTTGTTAATTCAAAATCTGTCGTAAGATCCGCATATTTTCCGGATTTATCAGATACTTTCAGAGTATATTTGCCTATCTCAGCGCCTTTTGTCTTATAGGTAAGTACCCCGTCTTTTACCTGAACATCCTCAAGACCTTCAACTGTATATTCTGCCTGATAATCACCAGGAAGTCCTTCTACAGTTAGATTTACTTTTCCACTTTCAACATCTGCATTCTCTGCTGCGACAGTCCCATTGAATTTAACCGGCACATACTGATCTGCGTCAATCTCATAGATTCCATTATCTGTGTAATATGTGATTTTATTGATTGTCTGACCCATCATCTTTTCATAATCTTTTGAGTCCAGTGTGTTTCCATGAGATGTTGTCACAAATCCTGTACTCCATGCCAGTTTTGTCTTTTTCCAGATATTTTCAAGATGACGAAGTCCGTAGTTGTCTCCTTCTTTTGTGCTGATCACAACTCCATATACTGTATTAACTGTTTTTGGGAGTCCCTTTACATCTAATTCATAATCTCCATACTTTGTGTCTGTTGTGAAATCAATTGATGCATCACTCAACTTCTGTGCAGTTGCACCTTTCACTTCACTAAAGCTGAGTGAACCATCTGCATTTACTGTTGCTTCCTTATAATAGGAAGGAGTCTCACTTAAAATATAGTAAGAATAGCTTGCGCTCTCAAATAACGCATCTTTTCCATTATATTCTGTTGTTGTCTCTTTTCCTTTCATATTCACTGTAATAGAAAGCTTGCTGTCATCTGTGATCTGTGTATAGTTTTTCAGTACAGATGCATCACTAATCTTAACCGGATATGTAATACCTGTAATATCTGTTCCATCACTGTTTACATGATAAGATCCAGCTACAAGTGTTGATCTTGTTTTCGCTTTTGTAGCGGAGGATACACTGTCTGCTCCTGCTACCTGATCAGCTGCATAAAATTCAGAATATGGGATATTCATCAACACATAAGTTTCTTTCGCAACTTCTGCCTTTTTCAATGCCTTCACTGCTGTATTTAACTCATCTGCCGCTGTGTCCACTGCACTCTGGGATTCCTTTGCTTTCAGAGCGGCCTTCGCTGCAGTTAATTTTGTCTGCATTACACTCCAGCTATCTGCTGTGTAATCAGATTCTGTCAGTTTCTCAGCCGCTGCGATTGCTGACTCAAGCTTTGCTGTGTCAATGGTAACTGTCTCCCCAGCTACCGGAGCTGACTGGATTGCTTCAAGTGCAGCTTTTTTAATTGCATCAGAAGTACGTGTTGCACCGGAAACTGTATCCCAGCTGTTAATTGTATCTTCTGTAGCAGCCTGTCCTTCAAGCTTTGTTTTAAATCCTTTTGATTTGGAATATGCTTTATTAAAGTAGGATGCATTTTCTTCGTCATATCCTTCTTTCGGTGTGACTGTGATCTCAGAGAATTTTCCATCCTCTACTTTCAAGCTTACTTCTACATCATATTCTTCCCACTCATCGTCACTGTCATCTTCTGTTCTGGTTACATGAGCCGTCTTTGTATAAGTTCCATCCTTTGCAGTCTGACTTCCTGTTGCCGCAAAGATCGTTGACGGGCAAAGTCCTACTACCATAGACATTGCCACTGCCATGGACATTGCCTTTACTTTCATTTCTTTGTTTTTCATAGAAACCTCCTTTTTAACTAAAATAGTTACATACAGATCCTGCCTGTCGCAGTTCTGCTTTCCTGCTCCCGCATGGAATATATTATCAAGTTAGTTTTTACTAACCTGTAATCAAAAAGTATATATCTATACTGTCCTTACAGCTTCTTTCTTCACAACCGGTAAAATCTTTCCTGCGACAATTCCAATCACGAACCCTGTCACTGTTCCTGCCACAAGAAGAACCGGCAGATAATAAATCAGTTTCAGATTCTCCACCACTGCCATCGCAACCAGAATCTGTCCTATGTTATGAAAGACGCCGCCAGTGATACTGACTCCTACAATGGAAATTCCATCCATCTTCTTTACAAGTACCATGGCAAGAAGGCTGACAACCGCCCCTGCCAGACTGTAAATGATCGACATTCCATTTCCAAAAAGAAATCCTGTCAGAAGTACACGCAGTACCGATACCGCCAGTACCTCCGGAATTTCCAGAAAATAAAGACCTGTAACAGTGACCAGATTAGCCACTCCAAGCTTCATCCCCGGCACTCCAAAATTAATTGGGATCAGGCTTTCCACATAACTAAAAATCATTGCCAGCGCGACAAGCATTGCCATATTCGCAAGTTTTTTATTTCTATTCATACATTCTCCTTTACAGTCGAACAATTGATTTATTTAGAAATTGTATCCGGTAAGTGTTCCTTTTCATTTTGAGAATCATCAGAATTCTCAACTTCTTCTATTTCTACAACCAGCTTATGAGGCAGGCAGACAATGGTCTGTGTCCGGTTATTGATCTTCCCCTGCTCTTCGCAATATCCATCCGGACAGTCAGCCTCTTCCATGTAAGCTTTTCCATCCTCAATCCGGACACGGTTGTAAAAATCTCCTTCCTGCACTTCGATCACCTGGTCTTCATCCAAAGCATATCTTCCGTAAACTTCTCCGTCCACCTTGATCACAACCTGTTTTTCCTGATTTTCTTTTTGTCCGCTTTCCTTTGCCTGTACATACTGCATCAGATTCATCACAAGAAACAGTACACATGCCGCAAAGAGGATTCCGCCTCCTAAAAACAGATCTTTTTTCTTCATCTATTACACTCCTGCCCAGATCATAATTACAAGTAACAGAATTGCCCGAAGAATCGTAAACCAGAATTCATTTCCCTTCAGACCTTTGATTCCTGTATGGATATGCTTCTTTGGACAGGTATCAATACATTTCTGGCATTGGAAACAATCTCCCTCGACTTTGAGTGATCCGTCTTCCGGGAGTCCGATCCCGGATGGACATTTCTTCGTGCATCCACTACAGCCCTTGATACAATTTTCTCTGTCGCGGTGCAATGCAAAGAACGGAAGCACCGGAAGTAATGAGAATACCGCTCCCATTGGACACAGATTCCGACAGAAAAATCTTTCTTCCAGACACATTCCTACGATGATAAGAAGTAATAGTGTCACTCCCGGCAAATATCCCTGCAAGTGAAGATTTCCTGCATGCAGCATAGAAAAAACATCCCATGGGCTTGTCCCTTTTGCCTTTCCGTATACTCCCGCAAAACAAAGTACTGCGATTACGGTCAACACCAGATATTTCAAATAGCTTAACTTCTCTGTGATCTTTTCTGAAAGCAACACCGGCTTTTTCTTTCTCTTCTTAAAACACCAGATATAAAATGCATGAATTCCATCTCCAAGACTTCCGAATGCACATGCGAATCCACAGAAGAATCTTCCGAAAAGAATCGTATACGCACAGAGAACTATAAGCACCGTTACAAAAGAGGTCAGCCCGATTACCTCGCCTGCTCCTATCTGTGTGAAAATGTATTTCACGCCGGCAAATGCCGCTGTATACACAGATGGCAGAAACAGAAAATAGAGGATCTGAATCAAGGCACGAAGCCAAGTATGCAATTTTTTAATTTCTTTTGCTTTTAAATTATGTATATTCAACTTCTTCAAACTACTTTACCGCCTGTTCTAATGCCTGTTCTGCTGCATTTTTAATTCCTGTCGAACTGAACGTTGCTCCGCTGATCGTATCAACTTCTGCACTCTGCGCCTCTATGATCTTCGGAATGATATCTTCCGCCATCGCAAGATATGCACTGTCTTCCTTCTCGGCGGAGGTCACTTCTACCGCTTCAATCTTTCCATCTTTTACAGTAACTTCTACAGCAACCGTTCCGCCAAATCCATCCGCTTCTCCGGTATAGGTTCCATCCTTGTATCCTGCTCCATCTCCTGAATCACTCCCTGACTCAGAATCACTGCCGGCACCAGATGACTGTACCTCCAACTGTGCATTCAGTTTTGCGATTTCCTCATCCTTCGCACGGACATCCAACACTTCGTTATATCCGAAAAGGACACCGACGATTGCCAGCAGACTAAACAGTCTTACGATAAACTCTTTCATCCTACTGTGCCTCCGTCTCTTCTGGTCTTAAAGCCATTTCCAGTGCCTTTTTGCATCCGTCAATAATCGCATTCGAAGAACAGGTTGCTCTGGATACCGTATCAATTTCTTCCGGCATTCCTTTGGTAATAATCTGGGAAACGACACCTTTTTTGCTTGAAGTTCCATTTGCCGCCTTCTTGATATAGCTGTCATTTGCTGCATCCCCATCTCCTGACACGTCAGTAATGGATACAATTTTGTCATTTCGTATTGTCACCTTCATAGAAAGCTGATACTCTGTAAAATCTTCATCCTCATCCGGTTTACACGGTACACTCACCTCATAAGTTCCATCGATGTATTTCGTCTTCACTTCTTCCTCTTGATCTGACTTCCTTTTCTCAAGCTGTGCAACTGCAAGGTTCAGATTCTCCACCGCTTTGTCAACAGCCTGCTGTTCCACTGTTTCATTTGCAGCTGTTTCCAACAGCTCTTTTGCATCATTCAGTCGGAGACTCAGAACCGCCCAGCTACTCTGCGTATACTCCTCCATCACAAGTGCTTCTGCTGACTTGACTGCATTTTCCAGTTCCGTTGTATCTGCTTTCTCTTCAATGGATTCTCCATTCGTTACTTTCTCCGCCTGTTTCAAAGCATTCTTTATTGCTCCGAGAAGTCCCTTAGAACTGTAAGTTGCACCAGATACAGTATCTACATCTGTATTCTGATTTTTAAGCACATTTTTCACTACATCCATTGCGCGGTTGAAAAATGCTTCATCATCTGATGTCTCTGTGACTAAAATTGCTTTGATCGTATGCTCCTGGATCACCACAGCTACCGATACATTTCCACTGTATCCTTCCGCTGTTCCATAATAGATTCCTTCTTTGTATGGAACTGTTCCGGTTGTGGATGTACTCTGATTCTGACTGGAAGAACTGTTCGAGCCATTCGTTTCAGATGAATCCGAAGTCGCTCCATTTCCACTCACTGCCGCCTGACTTAATGCATCTCTTACTGCCTGGATGATTCCAACCGAACTGTACGTTGCTCCAGACACGGTATCTACATTGGTACTCTGACTGCTGATGATCGCATTGATCAGTGCAGAGGCTTTGGAAATGTATTCGCTTCCATCTTGATTCTCCATAATCTGGATGTCTGTGATCTTTCCGCCACTGATCTCAACCTTTACTTTCAGTGTTCCACCAAATCCAGTCCCTGTTCCGTAATAAGTTCCGTCCTTATATGCTGCCGGGTCTTCCACTGTTGCGACAGAAGTAGAACTTCCTACTGCCGCGCCGCCACCAGACTGTGACTGTCCTGTTGTTCCGCTGTCTTTTTCTCCTGTCAGTGCATTCTTCACCGCACTGATGATTCCCCGAGAACTATAGGTTGCTCCTGATACAGTATCAACTTCCAACGTCTGTCCTTCGATGATCTTATCGATCACTGCCTGTGCACGTTTGAAAAATGCTGCATCGTCAGATGAACTCAAAATATCAATTGCTGTGATCTGCCTGTCTTTGATCTGCACAGCAACTGTAATATCTCCTGCGTAACCTGTTCCGGTTCCTTTGTAAACACCATCCGTCAGATCAAAAGAACCTTTTACCGCCTGCGTCTGCTGTTCCTCTACTTTTTCTGTTTTTTCTTTTATAATTTCTGACTGTTCCTGCGCTGCATAAACCGGTGGCTGATATCCACTCAGGGAGCCTGCTACACAGGATGCCACAACTGCTACCGAAAGTACCGGTGCAAATGGTTTCAGCTTCTTTCCTGTTTCTTTTAAATCCATTTTTCCTCCAAAATCTACTCTGTCTTACACTTTTCTATCGAATGATCTCAACTGTTCTCTCCGTTGAAAAATCATTTTCCAGCCCTTCTGTTACATATAGCGTCCCATCATCACTCATAAGGATTGCATCAAAATCATCCTTATGTTCTCTCCAGAACTCTGCCGCTTTCTCTTCTCCCATAATAAAAAGTGAAGTAGACAGTCCATCTGCCAGTGTTCCGTCCGTACTTACAATTGTTACAGAGACAAGTCCGCTTTCTGCCGGGTATCCGGTCTTTGGGTCAATGATGTGATGATACGTCACACCATCCTGTTCAAAATACCGTTCGTATCCCCCCGAAGTGATAACAGCCTTGTCCTGAACGCTCAGAATTCCCAGATAATCCTCTGTATCATCCGGGCTCTGCACTGCAATCTTCCATTTCGTTCCATCCGTCTTTGTTCCGAGTGCCTGCACATTTCCGCCAAGATTCACTAATCCACTTGTGATTCCATTGTCTTTGTAAATGTCCATAATTCTGGATGAGGTATATCCTTTTGCAATTCCTCCGAGATCGATTTTCATTCCTTCTACACCGAAAGATATCTTTCTCGTTTCTTTGTCATAAGAAATATTTCCCGCATCAGTGAGTGGAAGAAGTTGATCCAATGTCTCCTGTGACGGAACCTGGAAGTTCTGTGTTGGGAATCCCCATGCTTCCATCACCGGATAAATCGCAATATCAAACGCCCCATCTGTCTCCTGATAAAGTTCCAATGCGCGTTCCGTCAGATAACCTGCATCTTCGGAAAGCTCTCCACTTCCATCTACATTCAGTTTTGCGATCTCGCTGTCTGCATCTCCTGTAGATAAAAGTGCGTCCAGACGCTCAATCTCTGCCTGTGCCGCATCAACGGCTGCCTCTGCATTTTCTCCATATGCAGTCACTGTCATATAGGTATCCATTGCAAAAACATCTCTGGATGCTTCTTGAATATCCTCCGACTGATTCTGTGCACTTTCTGACGATGTTTCGGATTTATCTGCTGTCTTACTGTCTGTCTTCTGTCCGCATCCGACCAACAGGGCCGATGCATAAAGACAGACTGCAAGTAAACATTTTATATTTTTTAATTTCATGTAATCGCTCCTGGTTATACTTTTCTAACTTGTGTTAGTTAAACTAACTCCGTAAGTATACAGGATGTCTATTATCCAGTCAATTGGATTTTTATTATTTGAGAACTTTTCTCATTTATCTGTTTTAAACTTATATTTTTTCTCATGAACAAAGAATGTGCCTCGGCACATTCTTGCGCCTGCGGCGTTGCTAAGCGCCAGTGGCGCTTGTTTAGCAACGACCGAAACGGAGTGTAGAGGCCGCGATAACTATGAGAAACTCGCAGAGCGTGTTTCTCATAGTTTACGCCAGTTCCTCCCATTTTGCATACAGTTCTTCCAGTTTTTCTGCAATTGCTGCCTTTTCTTTTGAAAGCCGCACACATTCCGCCACATTGACAGCAATCTCCGGCTGTGCCATCTCTTCATCAATCTCACCGTCTCTGGTTTCCAGCTTTTCGATTTCTGCTTCTGTTTTTTTTAGATCATTCTCCCGTTTTCGAAGTCTCGCCTGTTCTTCTTTCTGCTGTTTCCAGTCAAGTTTGGTTGCAGATGCTGAAACATCTGCAACAGCTTCTTCCTCCTTCGGTGCATAAATCTGTGTCAGTTCTTCTTTTTTCTCCAGATAGTAGTCATAATTACCGATATAATTGACCATTGCCTGATTTGTAAGCTCCAGGATCCGGGTCGCGGTCTGATTAATGAAATAACGATCGTGAGACACATACAGTACAGTTCCGGTATAGTGTTTCAGCGCCTGTTCCAGAATTTCTTTGGATACGATATCCAGGTGGTTGGTCGGCTCATCGAGAATCAGGAAGTTCGCTTCGGAAAGCATCAGC
>OLQM01004354.1_pt1 | contig 10977 bp, 10 predicted proteins | sample 1673161 | NCBI WGS metagenome assembly OLQM01 (sample SAMEA3136761, study PRJEB25190) | human gut metagenome | reverse complement strand
ACGGAAAACCGTTGCTCGTGCGCAGACTTTTTACCGTCTGCGAACGAGTCGCACTCACCCAGAAATTCCTCAGAGTCTTGCTGTCCTTCTCCTTTGGTATTTACAATGATTGTGTTTACGAGCTTGGTTGGCGCGGCTCTGCTCCGGCTGTAGTAATTTCTTCATCTGTGCCATAAGCGTAAGCCGATACAATCATGCCGCCAGAAAAAGGAGCAAGTATGCCGCCTACGGCAATCACGATTGCGAGACAAGCCGCAACCGCGCCCAATTTAATCCAAAAGGGCTTTTTATTTTTCTGCTCCTAACGCTGTGTTGTTCATAATGGATCTCCATTTCATTATTTCATGTGTTTGTTGCACCTAAAACCATTCACAAATGCGCAAAAAGGACATTCCTAAGTAATTAGAAATGTCCTTTGGTTTCGATGTTACTGTCACGAGTAACAAATTGTTGCACCTGTGCGGTTTTGTTGTACTCATTTTTCCATAACACGTTACAATATTTTATTGAAAATCCAACTATTCTTCTGAGAATAACTGCTGTTTGCGCTGTATCATCTCATCGATTCTCTCGATATACTGCCCGACATCCTTGACATTGTCACAGCGTTCGATTCTACCATCGCCATAGACGCGTTTGGAGATGGTTCCTGCACCGAGTGCCATGATCGTCTGAACTTCCTCCATGATTAAAATATTATAAATACCCGCCTTCCCCGGTTTTGCATAGCCGACATTTTCGAAATTGCCGGACATATTTTTCTGTCGGTAGAGATAATACGGTTCCATGCCCATCTGCTTTGCCCCCTGGGCAGCGATCGCCATCGTTTCGTCCGTGTTGTGCAGCGTGCTGATGCCATGCTCCAAAATCCACTGGCTCAGCCTGGAAGCTCGCTTAATTGCAAGAGAATGTACCGTCAGACTGTCGGGTCCAAGCTCCTGCACTCGGCGAATGGTCTCTTCCACATCTTCCTTTGTCTCCCCCGGCAGCCCGAGGATCAGATCCATATTGATATTATCAAAGCCTTCCTCCCGCGCCAGCCGAAATGCCTCAACCGTCTGCGCCACAGTATGCCGCCGGCCGATCAGATCAAGGGTTTCCTGCTTCATCGTCTGTGGATTGACCGAAATTCTCGTCACACCATAACGCTTCATCACACGCAGTTTCTCTGCCGTAATACTGTCCGCGCGCCCTGCTTCTACCGTAAACTCCCGCACCTGTGACCAGTCAAGCGTATTTTGAAGCTTCAAAAAAAGCCGCTCCAATTCCTCTGGTTCCAGTGTAGTCGGCGTGCCGCCGCCAATATAAACGCTGTCCAAAACGCGGTCTGCGCAGGCTTCTTTTACGAAATCGATTTCCTTTTCCACGGCGCTTAAATAGTCGCTCACGCGGTTTTTCCATGCACAGATCGGAAAAGAGGTAAAGGAACAATACAGACAGGTCGTTGGGCAGAACGGAATCCCGATATAAAGGCTGTATCCTTCCTCATAATGAATTCCGGATAAAATCTGCATTTCCCGTTTGGCAATGTCAATCGACAGCTCCGTTTTTTCTTTCGATGCCAGATAGGTATGTTCCATATAGGCAGCGATGCGCCCGCGGTCTCCACGCTGCGCTGCGCGCTCTGCTCGAGCATGCTGATCGCATACTCGACCGCCTTGGATACCACGAGAAACAGCTCCGGGGAAAGCTGCTCGGACAGGCTCATCAGCCTTGCGCTCATCTCGTCGGGCCCGCAGGCGGTGAAGTGGGCGTTCAAAAGCTCCTTGACGTCCGCAAGCCGCTGGGCATCAAACGGAAGATCCGAATGCTGCAGCTGGCTTTTCACACGGTTATCCTCGCCCATCATCACGACGATGAAGCTCTGCGCGTCCACGGCGATGAGCTCGAAGCGCTTGACGCTCGCCTCGCGCCGTCCGCCCGTCACGCTGTACACGGGGTAATTGACGATGCTCGACACCATCTGCCCCGCCTTGGCGATCACGCTGTCCGTGCCGCTGAGCTTGGACTTTAGCTGCTCGTTGATCTCCTCCGCTTCCGCTTCGGAAACCTCGCGCTTTTCCATCAGTTCGTTGACGTACAGCCGATAGCCCTTCGGGGACGGGACTCTTCCGGCGGAGGTGTGCGGCTGCTCAAGGTAGCCCATTTCGACCAGATCCGCAAGCTCGTTGCGGATGGTCGCAGAGCTCACCGAACCGCCCATCTCCTCAGCCAGCGCCTTGGAGCCGACCGGTTCGGCCGCGGCGATGTAATCTTCAACCACGCGCTTGAGAATTTGCTTTTTGCGCTCTGTCAGATCCATACGCCGCGCTCCTTTCTCAGTTTTAGCACTCCTTTCCCATGAGTGCTAAACGCAGTGTACCACCGAGGTTTCCCGTTGTCAATAGTCCCCGGTGTAAACAGTTTGTGAACTACTCAAAAGTCGGCGGCCTGCCGCTTTGGGACGCAAAAAAAGAAGAGGAACGCGCGAGCGTTCCTCTTCTTTTTCGTATTGCTTACTCCGCCTTGGGAGCCTCCGCAGCGCTTGCTTCGGCAGCTGCCTTGGCGGCAGCGGCCTTGCGCTCGGCGGCAGCCTTCTGCGCGGCCTTGAACTTTTCCTTCTCCTCGGGAGTCGGGACGGGCTCGATGGCATTGCGCGGGCAGGCCTTGGCGCACATGGTGCAGTTTCTGCACTTGTCGTAGTCGACGACGGCCACGTTGTTGACAACGTGGATGGCGTCGAACTTACAGGTCTTTTCGCACAGACCGCAGCCGATGCAGGAGTTGGCGCACACCTTCGTGACGGCGGGGCCTCTCTCCTTGTTGGCGCAGTTGACGAAGACCTTCTGCTTGTAGGGCACCTCGACGATCAGCTTGCGCGGGCAGACCTCGCGGCAGGCGCCGCAGTCGGTGCACTTTTCCTTGTCGACCTCGGCAACGCCCTTTTCGTTGATGTGGATGGCATCGAACTGGCAGGCAGCCACGCAGGTGCCGTAGCCAAGGCAGCCGAAGGCACAGGCGGTGGGGCCGCCGGCGACCTTCGTCGCGGCCACACAATCGTGAAGACCGACATACTCAAAGCTCTTCACAGCGGCCTCGCCGCCGTTGCAGGTCACGTGAGCGACCATCTTTTCGCCGCTGGGGGCTTCCATGCCCATGATGGCGGCGATCTTCGCAGCACCCTCCGCGCCGGCGGGCGCGCAGGCGTTGACAGGAGCCTTGCCGGCCAGAATGGCTTCGGCGCAGCCCGCGCAGCCGGGATAACCGCAGCCGCCGCAGTTCGCGCCCGCAAGGCACTCCTGGATCTTGGGCAGGCGCTCGTCGACCTCGACCTCAAAGGCCTTGGCCGCAACAGACAGGACGAGGCCGAACACAACGGCGATCACGCCCAGCACGAGAACAGCAAAAATTACATTCATCATTTCTTCGTTTCCTCCTTACATGGGCCACACCTGCAGGCCGGAGAAGCCCATGAAAGCAAGGGCGATGAGGCCTGCGGTGATGAGCGCGATGGGGAAGCCTTCAAATGCCTTGGGATAGTCGGCAAACTCCAGACGCTCGCGCACCGTGGAGAAGAGGTAGATCGCCAGCAGGAAGCCAAGGCCGCCGGTGATGCCGTAAACCACGGACCCGATGAAGTTGTAGTCATTCTGCACGTTGAGCAGCACCACGCCGAGCACGGCGCAGTTGGTGGTGATCAGCGGCAGGTACACGCCGAGCGCGGTGTAGAGCGTCGGCATGGACTTTTTGAGGAACATTTCGATGAACTGCACGAGGCTCGCCACCACGAGAATGAAGGCGACGGTCTGCATGTAGTCAAGCCCCAGCGCAACGAGGAGCTTGTTCACGCCGAAGCAGAACGCCGAGGCAAGGCCCATGACGAACGTAACGGCGAGACCCATACCAACGGCCGTGTCGCTCTTTTTCGACACGCCGAGGAACGGGCAGATACCCAGGAACTGCGAGAAGATGAAGTTATTCGTCAAAATCGCGCCGAGGGAAATAGCAAGAAGTTTCGTGACACTCATTTATTTGCCCTCCGTTTCGTTTGCTTTTGCCTTTTTCTTCTCACTTCTGGCGAGCGCCCACTGCATGATGGCGATCAGCGTGCCGAGGCACAGGAAGCCGCCGACGGGCAGCGTGAGCATACCGGCGGGAACATAGGAAGAAGGCATGACCTGGATGCCGAGCAGCGTGCCCGCGCCCAAGAGTTCGCGGAACGCGCTCAGGATCAGCAGCACCACCGTGTAGCCGATGCCCTGGCAGATGCCGTCCACCGCGGAGGCGGCAACGGAGTTCTTGCTGGCAAAGGCCTCGGCGCGGCCGAGGATGATGCAGTTGACGACGATCAGCGGGATGAACACGCCAAGGCTCTCGGCGATGTCAGGGAAAAACGCCTGCAGGCACAGATCAACGATCGTAACAAAGCCCGCGATGACGACGATGTAGCACGCGATACGCACTTCATTAGGAATGATTTTGCGCAGAAGGGAAATAAAGATGTTGGAAAGCGTCAGGATGATGAGAACGGAGATGCCCATGCCAAAGCCGTTTGCAACGCTCGTGGTGATGGCCATGGTGGAGCACATACCGAGCACCTGCACCAAAACGGGGTTTTGGTAGATCAGACCGTCTTTGAGCTGTTTGTTAAAATTCATAGATCGTTCCCCCTTTCTCAGTTCATGGCCTCAGCAGCGGCGAGGGCTGCGTTAACGCCCTTGGTCACGCCCTTGGTGGAGACCGTCGCGCCGGTGACGGCGTCGATGTTCTGCTTGACGACGAGCGTGCCCGCGCCGGACTTGCCGACGAACTGATCGAGCGCGCCGGTGCCGGCGGAGGTCGCTTCATTGTCGATGACCTTGGAGCCGATGCCCGCGGTCTCGGAAGCCTTGACGATGGAAACGCCGGTGACGGCGAGGTCGGCGTCCACGCCGACGATCATCTCGATGTTGCCCTGAGAGCCGCTTGCGGTGACCTTGAAGGCATAGCCCGCATTCTCGCCGCCGACGAGGATCTCATACATTTCGCTCAGCTTGCCGCCCTGGGCGTTGGCCGCGTCGATGACCGCCTGCGGGATCTCCTCGACGGGCGGGAACTCGCAGTCGGCGGAGGAAACGACCTTGGCGAGCGCCTCTTCGGTCTTCTGCTGGTTGATGGCCGAGATCTTGTCCGCAGTCAGCATGTTGGTGAGGCCCAGCAGCAGCGCGACGACCAGCGAGATCGCCGTCAGCGTACCGGCTACCTTGAAAATGAATTTACCTTCGATCTTCATTTCTTTGCCGCCTCCTTTGCCGCTTTCTTGTCCACGCCGAAGCGGGTGGGCTTGGTGTACTTGTCAATGATCCAGGTGCAGCAGTTCATCACAAGGATGGAGTAGCAAACGCCCTCGGGATAGGATCCGAAGTAGCGGATGAACACCGTGATGAGGCCGCAGCCGAGACCGAAGATGAGCTGGCCCTTCTTCGTCACGGGAGAGGTGACATAGTCGGTCGCCATGAAGAACGCGCCGAGGAACAGGCCGCCGCCGAGCACGTTGTAGAGCATCCACGTCAGCGCGTCGTTGCCCTGGGGGAAGAGGAAGGTGAGGATCGCCACGGTGCCGATATAGGCCACGGGGATCTGCCAGGAGATGACCTTGCGGAAGATGAGGTACAGTCCGCCGATGAGCAGCATCATCGCGGAGATCTCGCCCATGGAGCCGCCGATCTTGCCGATGAACATGTCAGACAGGCTGTACTGCGCGGTCAGCGTCTCGAACTCGCCGCCCTTCATCATGGCAAGCGGGGTCGCAGCTGTCACCACGTCGGCGCCGCCGAAGAGCGCAGCCTTGGCGCTCGGATCGATCCAGCTCGTCATCTGGCTGGTGTAGCACGCGACGAGCGCGGCACGGCCGGCGAGCGCGGGGTTCAGGAAGTTCTTGCCGAGGCCGCCGTAAAGCTGCTTGACGACAAAAATCGCAAAGAAGTTGCCAACGATCAGCATCCAGTACGGAAGCGTCACGGGGCTGACGAACGCCAGCAGCATACCGGTGACGGCAGCGGAGAGGTCGCCGACCGTCTGCGTCTTGTGCAGAAGCTTGCGGTAGAGCCACTCAAAGAACATGGCGGACGCCATGGAAACGACGACTGCGATCAGCGCGCGGAATCCGAAGCGGATCACGCTCATCAACAGCGCGGGGCAGAGCGCGATGACCACGTCGAGCATGATCGAGCGCGTATCTTCATTGTTGCGGATATGGGGGTTGGAGGAAGCGATGAGCTTCAGACCCTTATAATCATTCAGCATCTCTTAAGCCTCCTTCTTTGCTTCTTCGGCAGCCTTGGCAGCCTCTGCCGCGGCCTTGGCCTTGGCGGCGGCTTCCTTGACCTTCTGCTTGCCGACCTTGAACGAATGCGTCAGGTGCAGGCGGCCCGGGCAGATGTAAGAGCACGCGCCGCACTCGATGCAGTCCATCACGTGGGCAGCCTCGAGATCCTCGATGCGGTTCTTCTGCACATATAAATAAAGGTAGAGGGGTTCAAGGTGCATGGGGCAGGCCTCGACGCAGCGGCCGCAGCGAATGCAGGTCGGGTCGGCGGAGACCTTGTTCTCATTGCCCGCAAACGCCAGCACCGCGCCCGTGCCCTTGGCAACGGGGAAGTCGGCGGACGCCTGCGCCATACCCATCATCGGGCCGCCGGCGATGAGCTTGAACGTCTCGTCCTTCAGACCGCCGCAGGCATCGAAGAGGAGAGAGACCGGCGTGCCGATCGGGCACTCTAAGTTCTTCGGCTCCACAACGCCGCTGCCGGACACGGTAACGACCTTGCGCACCACGGGCATGCCGTCCTTGATGGCATGGTAGATGGCGATGGTGGTGTTGATGTTGAACACGGCGCAGCCGATGTTCGCGGGAAGACCTCCCGGGGGCACCTGCTTGCCGGTGATGGCCTGACAGAGCTGCTTTTCGCCGCCCTGCGGGTAGCGGCAGCGCAGCGATTCGACCACGACCGGAGCCTTCTGCTCGGCGATGACCTTGTTGAGGGCCTCGATGCCGTTTTTCTTGTTGTCCTCCACGCCGATGACGACCTTGTTCACTCCGAACATCTTGGCGAGGTAGCAGCAGCCGCCGATGATCTCAGCGGGACGCTCGAGCATCGCGCGATGGTCGCCGGTGATGTAGGGCTCGCACTCTGCGCCGTTGATGATCACCGTGTCGACCTTGCCGATACCGCCGGAGATCTTAACGTGGGTCGGGAACGTTGCGCCGCCCATACCGACGATACCGGCCTGCTTGACCATTTCGACCATTTCCTCAACGCTCAGCGCGTCGGGGTCAGCGGGGGCTTTCACCTCTTCGCTCAGCTCGTCTTTAAAGTCATTGTCGATCACAACGGACATGACCTTGCCGCCCATGGAATAGGGACGGGGCTCCACCGCGGCAACCGTACCGGATACGCTTGCGTGAATGGGAGCGCCGAGACCTTTGAATTCGCCGATCTTCTGTCCGAGCTTGACATAGTCGCCCTTGGAGACCGTCGGGGTGCAGGGTGCGCCGAAGTGCATCGACATGGGGATCACCACCTGAGCAGGGGCTTGTAACTGCTCGATGGCCTTTTCATTGGTAGCAGCCTTCATATCATTGGGATGAACGCCGCCAAAGAAAGCTTGTGCCATAGTCTTCACCTCATCTTTATACTGCCAGAACAGTGGAAACACTGCTCCATAATCGGACTGATTATACAACCATTCCTTTCCGTTGTCCAGAAAATATTCTGCCTCGGCAGCATTTTCCTCTATATTTTATCAGGTTTCGCCATTATTTTCAGGCAAAAACAGCGTTTTGCCATACACTTTTCCCCTGTGCGCAACTTACCGGTGACAGATCCCCTCTCCCGCTCCTTGACGGGCTTCCCCGCCGATGCTATAATAAAATATTATCTTTTTCCATTCTTTTCCCGCATGTTTAACACTTGCCCGTCCGCTTTTTTTACGGACAAGAAAGGAGCTTCCCTATGCCTCTCCAGCTCGACTCCCGCGCGATCAAGACCGAAGCGCGCTCGCTTCTGCACACCGGCGAGGTCAATCCCTTCAAGCTGACGCTGTTCTACCTTCTTATCTCCCTCGTGCTCGATACGGTCAATGCCGGCGTAAGCTATGCCATCGAGTCGGCAGGCGGCTTCACGGTGCTTTCGTTCAGCTTTGTGAGCATTCTGATCGGTCTTGTCTCGCTCGTTCTGAACGCGGGCTACTTTTGCTACTGCTTCGGCATCCTGCGCCGCGAGCAAATGCCGTATGATAGCCTGTTCGACGCCTTCCCCTTCGCCGGAAAGGTCATTCTCCTGTCCATCGTCGAGGGTATCTTTGTTTTCCTCTGGTCGCTGCTTTTCGTCATTCCCGGCATTGTCGCGGCCTACCGCTACTCGTTTGCCATACTGAACCTGTGCGAAAACCCGGATCTTGGCGTGATGGAGGCGCTTGATTTAAGCAAGCGGCAGACGAACGGCTACAAGATGCAGCTCTTTCTTCTCCAGCTCAGCTTCATCGGCTATCAGCTCGCCGCCGCGCTCATCGCCGTACTCTATGAATATGCCATCATCCGCTTCCTCCCCAATTCGCTGCCCGGCGTCCTGCTCGGCACGCTGATCTACTCCGTGCTCGCCGCCGGTGTGGGCGTTTACCTGACGCCATATCTGAATCTTTCCATCTGCCGCTTCTATCTGCTTGCCACCGGCAATCAGGCAGGCGGCGCCGAACCGCCCCACACTGACCCGTGGGATACGCAGTTCTGACAAATCCGAAAAAGAGGGATCCCTCCTTGCGGGGGATCCCTCTTTCCTGTTCTCTTATTTCAGCACGTACACGGTCTTGATGCCGAGGAGCGCGCAAAGCTCGGTCTTTTCGGCAATGTCCGTTTCGCTCTCGTACCAGACAACAGTCGTCGAGCCGTCCTTCTCCTTGTAAATGAGATAGGAGCTGTCGAAGCGGCCGGAGCGCGCCTTCTGCACATCGCTGCTGCTCAAATAGGCGCTCAGTTCCTCCTGTGAAAGCGTGCGCAGCTCACCCGCCTTGCCGCCTTTCACCGTCTGCGCCGCGGGGACGGCGTTGATGGTCACGCTGCCGCCCCTGCCCGCCTTGACCGCCGCATCGTAGACCTGCTCCACCGCCGCGCGCGGGGAAAGCGGCACCGTGCCGCTCGTACCCGTCAGGCTCTCGGCCAGCACCGCGCCGGCGGGCGCGGCAGATACCGCCGTCACACTGACTTTCGCCTTGAGTCCCTGATAGGCGCGCAGCAGCACCGCCGCGGCCTGCTCGCGCGTCGTGTCGCTCTTCGGGGCAAAGGTCGCCGCATTCATGCCCGTCACAAGCCCCATGCGCCAGGCGAGCGTAATGTAGCCGGGATTGGTCGTCACATCGGTGAACGGGCACTCGTCCTGCACCGTTCCGGAGAGCGTGCTGTAGCCCAGCGCGCGCACGGTCATCGCGGCCATCTCTTCGCGCGTGATGGCATCGTTCGGGCGGCAGGTCGTGCTGTGGCCGGGAAAGACGTCATGCTCGCTCGCGGTCTCGATGGCGCTAAAGTACCACTTTTTCGTGTCCTGATTGTCCGTGAAGCTGCCCTTTTCGGGCGTGACGGTCTTCCAGCCCATCAGGCGGCACAGCGCCGCGGCATACGCCGCGCGCGTCATCTTCTGCCCGAGGCCGAATTTGCCGTTTCCGATGCCCTGAAGCAAATTGTACTGTTTGCACTGCGCGATGCTTTCCGCCGCCCAGTGCTTGTCCGGCACGTCGGAATAGCCCGATTTGTTGGCGGCAAGCGCAAGCGTCGTGGTCATCACGAGAGCAAGAAGCAGCGCCGTCAGGCGCACTGTGATCTGTTTCATTGTTATTTTCCCCCTTTTGGGTGATCTTTCTGCCGTATTGTAGCACAAAGTCGCGTGAATAGTCAAATTCCCTCTTTACCTTTGCAGAGGACTTTGTTAAAATAATAGATTGTATTAGTATGATGAGGCAGTATTGTCTGAGATAGTATGCCCCATATTTTCCAAAAAGAAAGAAGGTGAGCCGAACCATGAAGTACGAGCACTGGCAGATCCCCGCCGCGCCGGAGGACGCCATCAAGACCCTGATGGACGCGGGATACCCCTATCTCGTTTCATCGGTGCTGGCCGCGCGCGGCGTGCAGACGAGTGAACAGGCCGCCGAAGCGCTCGAGCGTGAAGCGTCGCTCACCTGTTCACCGTTTCTGATGAAGGACATGGACAAGGCCGTATCCCGCATCTCGAAGGCGCTGGAAAGCGGCGAAAAGATCGCCGTCTTTGGCGACTATGATGTGGACGGCGTCACCTCGGTCAGCATCCTCTACCTGTATCTGAAGGCGCTCGGTGCGGATGTCGGCTATTACATCCCCAACCGTATGGGCGAGGGCTACGGCATGAGCGAGGGCTCGGTCGATAAGCTCATCGACGAGGGCGCGCGCCTGATCGTCACGGTGGACACCGGCATCACCTCGTCCGCCGAGATTGAGCACGCACACGCGCGCGGCGTGGATGTGGTCGTCACCGACCACCACGAGTGCCACGGCAAGTTGCCGGACGCCGCCGCCGTCGTCAACCCGCGCCGCCCCGACTGCACCTATCCGTTCAAGGAGCTGGCAGGCGTCGGCGTCGTCTTCAAGCTGCTCTGTGCCTTTGAGACAAAGCGCGCGGGCATTTCCGAGCAGGAGGCGGTGCGCCGCATCTGCGCGGATTATGCAGACCTCGTCGCCATCGGCACCATCGCGGATGTCATGCCCATTCGGGACGAGAACCGCCTGATTGTCGCCTTCGGCCTGCGCCGCATCGAGCATTCGCAGCGCATCGGGCTCTGCGCCCTGATCGACGCCGTGGGCAGACGCCCGGACGGCAGCCACAGCCCTCGCGCGCAGCGCATCACCTCGAGCTTCATCGGCTACACGCTCGCGCCCCGCATCAACGCGGCGGGACGCATCAGCTCCGCCGGGCTTGCGGTTGAGCTCTT
>OLQM01004353.1_pt1 | contig 10977 bp, 9 predicted proteins | sample 1673161 | NCBI WGS metagenome assembly OLQM01 (sample SAMEA3136761, study PRJEB25190) | human gut metagenome | reverse complement strand
GACAGAGGTATGAAGATACTTGACGATCTTATCGCACAGATGCAGAAAGACGGCAAGACGGAGCTTGACGGTGAGAGCTGCTTTAAGCTTTCCGACACATACGGTTTCCCTATAGACCTTACAAGAGAGATCCTTGAAGAAAAGGGCATGACCTGTGATGAGGAGGGCTTTGCTGAGTGCTATGCAAAGCAGAGAGAAACAGCCAAGAACGCTCATGCTGCAACAAAGTATATGGGTGCTGATGAAACTGTTTTCCATAAGATAGACAAGGATTTCCACACAGAGTTCATCGGCTATGACAAGCTCGAGGGCGATAGCGAGATATCATTCATCACAACTGATGATGAGCTTATCGATAACGCAAAGGCTGGCGATGAAGTATATATCGTTTCATCACAGACGCCATTCTATGCAGAGAGCGGCGGACAGGTGGGCGATATCGGTACTATCGTTACAGAAAGCGGTAAGTGCAGAGTCGTTGACACACAGAAGGTCGTTGCAGGCAAGTTCGCTCATAAGGCAGTTGTTGAAGAGGGCGAGATAGCTGTAGGTCAGAAGGCTCACTTCACTGTTGACAGAAAGACACGTTATGCTGTTATGAGAAACCATAGCTGCGCACATCTGCTTCAGGCTGCACTGAGAAAAGTTCTCGGTGAACACGTTCATCAGGCAGGTCAGCTCGTTGACGCCCACAGACTTAGATTTGACTTCTCTCACTTCAACGCAATGACAGCAGAGGAGAAGCTCAAGGTCGAAGCACTTGTAAACAAGTATATCCTTGAAGCTCTTGATATAAAAATGGAAGAAATGCCTATAGCTGAGGCACAGAAACTTGGTGCTATGGCTCTGTTCGGTGAGAAATACGGTGAAACTGTAAGGGTAGTAACAATGGGTGACGGTGACGAAACAGCTTCTATCGAGTTCTGTGGCGGTACACATCTTGACAATACTTCAAGAATAGGTCTGTTCAAGATAATCTCCGAAAGCTCTGTAGCATCAGGCGTAAGACGTATCGAAGCCGTAACAGGCAGAGGCGTTCTGGAGCTTGTTGAGGAAAGAGCCGCAACTATCCAGCAGGCGGCTGAAAGCCTTAAGCTTGCAAATCCACTGGACATTGTAAAGAGATGCCACACTATCATGCAGGAAGTCAAGGACCTTGAAAAGGAAAGAGACGCTTTGCAGGCTGAGATAACAAATCTCAAAACAAAGTCACTGTTCGATAATCCATATGAGGTAAACGGCGTTAAGGTGGTCACTGCAATGCTCACCAACACAAGACCTGATATGCTCAGAAAAATGGGTGACGAGCTTAAAGCAAGAGAAGCTGACGCAGTTGCAGTTGTTGCAGGCGTTGACGGTGAAAAGGCAAACCTTGTTGTAGTTTGCGGCAAGAATGCTGTTGCAAAGGGTGCACACGCAGGCAAGATAGCAGGCAAGGTAGCCGCACTCACAGGCGGTAAGGGCGGCGGACGTCCTGACTCTGCTATGGCTGGTATAGGCGACAGATTCAAGATCGACGAGGCACTTGACAAGGTAAACGAAATAGTTGGCGAATTTGTAAAATAATATGGGCAAAGGCTGTGCAAAATGCTGTGCAGCCTATCCCTTTTTGAAAGGCGGAGAGATAAATGGAAGATTGTCTTTTTTGTAAAATTATTTCCGGGGAAATACCTTCAAAGAAAATATACGAGGACGAGCTGACATACGTTTTTGAGGACATTGCTCCTACAGCTCCGATTCATTATCTTGTTATCCCTAAGCAGCATATTTCAAAGCTTGATGAGATAACACCTGAGAACAGTGCAGTTATCGCACATATCTATGAAGTTATCGCAAAGCTTGCCAAAGACCTCGACCTTAAGGACGGTTTCAGAGTTGTTTCCAACTGCGGAGAGCAGGCAGGACAGAGTGTTTTCCACATTCATTTTCATCTTCTTGCAGGCAGACCACTTGCTTGGCCAGCCGGTTAAAGAAATCAAACGGGCGGGTAAATTTCTTATCCGCCCTTAGTTTTAAGGGGGACGGCGGCAGTGGTGAGAAAAAGCTGTTATATCGGCTTTTCGTATTTTGCAGGACTTTTTCTCTGTACCATTGGCTGGGGCAGGAACAACGCAGTTTTCGCACTTGCGTCAGCGTGTGTAGCCATTACAGCCTTTGCGCTTTTTAAGAGATACCGAAAGCATATAGCTCTCTGCTTTGTTTCGTTCCTGATAGCGGTGGGAGTCAATACTGCTTATACTCACATTTTCTATGATAAACTGACAGCTTTAGACGGAAAGACCGTCACAGTTAAAGGCGAGATAACCGACATAAGCTATATAGGCTCTGACACCTGTCGACTAAGTGTCAAGGGTACCGTTGGGGGAGTAAAAGGCAGGCTGACCTTTTATGCAGATGACATTGAATATGATTACTATGACAATATCGTGGCGACAGTAAATGTTAGCAGGATAAAAGACAGCATCAATTTCAAATCAGAGCAGTATGACCGGCCTAAAGGCGTTTTTCTCCAAGGTTCGACCGCTGAAAGCATAGAAGTCACAGGCGACGGAAACACCATTTTACGCAGTATAATGCACTATCGTGACAAGATGTTCATGTTGATAAACGATATCATAGGCGGAGATGAGGGTGGTTTTGCCGCTGCAATGCTCTGCGGAGATAAAACTGAGCTTTCAAAGCAAACGAAGCTCACGGTCTATCGTAGTGGCATAGGTCATATATTTTCCGTGTCGGGAACTCATGTGGTCATAATAAGTGCCATGATAGGCTGGCTAATGCAGAAACTAAGCAAGGATAAGCGTGTGATATTTGCCGTCCAAACTGTGGCAATGTGGGCGTTTGCGGTCTTTGCAGGATTTTCAGTATCCGTTGTGAGGGCGGCTGTTATGCTGACCTTGGTCACTGCCGCACCGCTCCTTTACCGCAGACCAGACCCTGCAAATACTCTCTGCCTTTGCGCTGTTGTAATACTCACTCTTTCGCCCTATGCGGCGGCGGACAGTTCGTTTCTGCTGTCATTCACAGCTGCGTTTGTTATAAGCGTTGTATGCCCGAAAGCGGTGACGATGGTAAAGCGCAGGGATATTCTTGGCAACATTGAGCGTGAAATAGTCACAGCGGTGACGATACTTCTTTGCACAATGCCTGTTCAGCTAATGTTTTTCAGTGAGATATCTCTTGTTGCACCACTATCAAATATCCTGCTGGTGCCTGTGTGTACCCTTGCTCTGGGTCTGACGGTAATAACTGCGGTAACAGGCGGTGCGGCAATAATAGCCTATCCTGTGCTGACGGTGGTAAAGTATCTTCTGAAAGTTGTTCTGTTTCTTGCTGAGCTGTTTTCAAAATTCAGCTTTGCCTATCTTCCTCGTGGAGTAAGACCACTTGGTATTGTAATGCTCGTTACCTGCCTTGTGCCTGTGGCGGTCATGTTTCTGAGAAAGTCAGTAAAGCTTGGGGCTTTTTGCACTGCTCTAATGCTTGTATGTTGGACAGCGGTGTATAATTTTTCTCTTGCTTTTGGAGGCTCGGTAAAGATAGTTGTAATGCCAAAAGGAAATGCAGTGCAGGCTGTGCTGTATGATAAAACAAAAGGTATGGTTTTCGATATCGGTAGTAAGGGCAAGCTAAACAGCGGTATGGAAAGCTTTTTGGAGCTTTACGGCATAAAAGAGCTAAAGGGCGCATTTATAGAAAGCGAACAGTATTACACTATAACGAAATATAACGAGCAGATGACTATACGACCTGACAGATTTTATATAAATGGCGAGCCTGATAATGACAGTGAACTGCCGTTCATGACAGGCGCACAGCTTGATTGGAACGGTGTTAAGATAGAAGCACTGGAGGACGGCTATAAAATTACCTCCGAGGGCAGTGTGGTCACTATAGAAAAAGGTTCTGTCACCATAAACGGCAGAAACCTTGACACAACAGATGAAGAATACCCATTGATGATAGATATGAAAAATTCGCAGATAAGGAGGACGGACTATGGCTTTGCTTACGGCTTCGGCTCTTGGTAAAACGATAAGAGAGAATGATATCGACAGCCTTTATTATTTTTACGGACATGATACAGCGGCACTTGAAAGCTTTACAAAAAGGCTTGTGAACAAGCTTTGCCCTGCTGATGCTCAGGTCATGAACTTTCATAAGCTTGACGGCAAAAATCTTGATTTTCCAATGCTTACAGACGCTTGCGAAGCTCTGCCTTTTATGGCTGAACGTGTGGTGGTGACTATAAACGACCTTAATATAGACGCTGTGACTAAGGACGATCTGGACGACCTGAAAAAGATTCTAGGCTCTCTTGGCGAAACCACCACAGTGATAATCTATGCCACTGGAGTTGACCTTTTCAAGAACAAAAAGTATCTTACAGACAAAAACAAGCGCTTTGCAGATTTCTGCGAAAAGCACGGCACTGTCTGCAACTTTGAATACAAAAGGGCTTCCGACCTTGGAAAGTCTATATCCACCTATCTTGCAAAAAGCGGCTGTACCATAACAAAAAGCAACGCAGAGTATCTTGCAAACCTCTGTTTGTGCGACACTGCATTTATCAGCAAGGAGCTTGAAAAGCTTTCGGCTTATGCAGAGGGCAGGGAGGTAACAAGAGAGGATATCGACTTGCTTTGTATCAGGCGTATCGAGTCGGACGGATATTCTCTTGCAATAAATATCCTCAGAGGCAATGCGGCAATGGTCTTCACACGTTTGCGTGAACTCGATGTGCAGAATTATGAACCATATGCTATAATAGGAATAATCGGCTTTTCCCTTGCGGATATCTATAGGGCGAAGCTTGCACGTTCCTCTGGCAGGAGCGTTGCAGACGTGGCTAAAGATTTTTCCTATGCGAAAAACAGAGAGTTTGCAGTAAAAAACGCCTATTCCGAGTGCGGAAATATCTCGGCGGAGCGTATAAGAAAAACGCTTGAGATACTTTCTGAAACCGACCTTATGCTCAAAACAAGGTCACGGGGAAAAGACGGAGATATGCTCACCCTCGAGCAGGGGCTTGCAAGGTCAATGGCGTTAAGGTGTTAGTAAATGGAAAAACTTAAAATATCAAGGGCAATAATCGTTGAGGGAAAATATGATAAGATAAAGCTTTCGTCCATAGTTGACGGCGTTATAATCGTCACTAACGGCTTTCGTATCTATAAAGACCCTGACAAGGCAGCGCTTATAAGATACTATGCTCAACATGGCGGAATAGCAATTCTTACTGACTCTGACACCGCAGGCTTTCGTATAAGAGGGCATATAAAGGGTATCGTCCCCAAAGGCGATATCGTGAACGTGTATGTTCCTGAGATATTCGGCAAAGAAAAGCGCAAGACAGAGCCGTCAAAAGAGGGCTTGTTAGGTGTCGAGGGCGTTCCTGCGGATATTATCAGGGAAGCCTTTGAAAAAGCAGGCATTATAGGCGAAAAGGTCGCAGACAGAGAACTCATGACCAAGCTTGACTTTTATGAGCTAGGTCTAAGCGGCAGACCTGACAGCAGCAGGCTCAGACAGATTGTGTGCGAAAAGCTGTCGCTACCCAAAAAGCTCACTGCAAACGCACTGCTTGAAGTGGTGAACACAATGCTCGATAAAGAAAGCTTGCAAGCACTCATAGAGAATTTGACCTCAGAAAACAATAAAGACAAGGAGAATAGCGTTGGTTAGTCTTGAATTTTTATATTTCTTTCTTCCTGTTTTTATGGGAGTATACGCTTTGTCAGGGGTACGTTTCAGAAAAACCGTGTTCCTGCTTGGAACAGTTGTGCTGTGTCTGTGGGTGTCCACATGGGGGATAATACCAATGGCGGTGTGTGCTGTTGTATCATACTTTTGCGGCAGGCTTATCCATCGCTTTGCAGACAAAAAAGGACTTAAAAGGCTATGGCTCATATTATCGGTGGCAGTAAATATGGCAGTGCTTCTTGTATTCATAAGAAGCGGTCACAGCAGCTATGACGTGACGTCTATATTCACAGGCAAAGGCGCAATGCTAAAGCTTTTCCCAGTGTGGGGAGCGGGCATTTTCACTCTCCATGGCATCTCCTACTGCATGGATATTTATAGGAAAGAAATAGAGCCTGAGAAGAATTTTATTTTGGTATCTCAATATATATGCTTTTTCCCATGCTTTGGCTGTGGACCGATACTCAGATTTTCAGCAATGAGCGAACAGCTTAGAAAACCTGTCATAACCTCTGGGAAGCTTGCAGAGGGCATAAAGCTTATGCTTATAGGCTTTGCGGAGAAGCTTTTTCTGTCGGATCCTATGTACGAGATGTGGCAGCACATAAGGGGAGTAAGTGCAGATTCGCTCTCCGCCGCTTGTGCATGGCTTGGGATAATAGCTTTCTCCTTTGCGTTCTACTATGAGCTTAGAGCTTATTCGCATATTGCACAGGGTATTGGTTCAATGCTCGGCTTTGAACTTCCTGATAACTTTGATCTGCCGTTTATGTCAGCAGGCTTCAATGAGCTTATAAAACGATTTGCCTGCACCTTTTATAGTTGGGTGAGAGATTATTTCTACAGACCTATATGTAGAAATAAAGACAGCGTTTGCCTTTGGGCATTGATACTGTCTGTGCTTGCAGGCTCGGTTTGGTATGGCTACGGCAGACACACAATGCTGTGGGCAGCGTTTATTTGTGTTATGCTTGGCATAGAATATCTCTTGAAAAATATTCTTGCGGCTGTGCCGACATGGGTAAGATGTGCGGTGATGAATGTTCTGTTTCTTATAGGTCTGCCGTTTCTTGCGATAGACAGCCTGCCTTCAGCCTGCGGATATGTTGCCGCAATGCTCGGCGGGGGAAGCTTTGCAGGAGATGTTCTTGCATCGTATGTGATAAAAACAGGAGTTGTGATGTATCTAATCTGCGGCTTTTTTGCAACAGGTATCGGCAGATATCTCAAACGCCGGATAATGCAGCTCAATACTAATATAGTTTACATAATCGAGCCAATGCTCACTATAGGATTTCTGCTTATCAGTACAGCGTTTCTTGTGGGCGGAGGTAATTCGTCTATGAATTTATTCGTGAGATAAAATGGGAGGAGTGAACATTAATGAAAAAGGCTGCTGATTATATCGCAGTAAGCGCATTTTTTGTAATAGTCATAATGTTTGCGGCATATACTCTCGTGATGGGCAGACATGGATCTGAAAGTGAAAAGGCAGACAGTTCAGATATAAGACATAACGTTCAGACCTATGTTAGCAGTAATTTTCCTCTAAGCTCAAATTGGAAGTCGCTCAGAACGAACATGTTTGTAATGACTGGTAAGAAAAATTTTGATAATATCTATATCCTTAAAGATCGTCTTGTAGAGATCACAGATTTTGATAAGGACAGGCTTGATAAAAATATCTCGCAGATAAATGATTTTTCAGAAAACACAGATACACCTGTATATGTTATGTTAGCTCCGACTGCCGCAGGTATCTATTCTGCTAAGCTGCCTGCTTATACTTCAAACACAGACCAGCGTGAAATGATAGATAATATCTATTATGACCTAGACAGCAGGATAGACACCATAGATACGTTTTTTCCTATGTATTCTGCAAGAAATAATTACGTTTACTATCGTACAGATAGAAAGTGGACTTCCTTCGGGGCGTATTTTGCCTATGCAGACGGTATAAAAGAGCTGGGTTTTGAGCCGGTCGTTCTGTCCAATTACGATCAAGAATATACCTCAAATTCTTATTATGGGGGACTTTACAGTGAACTTTGCTATAACAGCATAGGCGCAGACAGAGTGAACATCTTCCGTTCAAAGTATAAGACCACTGTGGATTCTGTGGAGCTTTACAGAGAAGATCAGGTGCTTACCTCAAAATCTGTTTATTTTAGATCTGCACTGAAAACAGCAGATAAAACGGCTATCTTCCTGCAAGGTGACAACTTTACTAAGGCAACGGTCAAGACAACTGCAGAGGACGCACCAAAGCTTCTTATCATCAAAGGAAGCTATGCCAATACCCTTGTGCCGTTTCTTACCCCACACTACAGCGAGATAACCTTGGTAGACCCTGACAAGCTCAAAGAGGAAGGCAAGACCCTTTCTGACGTGGCAGATACGAGTGCATATGACCAGATATTATTTATGTATGACTGCGACCAGTTTGCAAATGAAACAAATTTTGACCTGCTCAAATAATATGGGCTATGTACTTGAAAAAATGGAGCAGGTGTGATATAATAAAGAAAATGCCGTACAAGGAATGTGCGGCATAATGTATGTCTGAATATTTGAGAGGGTGTTTGATGTGAGTGAGCAAAAAAACAGACTTGATCTTATTGATCTTAATGACTATCCAGTATCTTGGTGGCTGAAACTTCTTGACCTCGGTCATAAGATAGTTCAGGATCCTGCCGCCTACAGCGAGGCTTGTAAGGGCAAGATAATGGGTACTCTTTTCTATGAGCCGTCAACAAGAACGCAGATGTCTTTCCAGACCGCTATGCTCCGTCTTGGGGGAACGATAATAGGCTTTGACAATCCTGCCACTTCTTCCGTTGCAAAGGGAGAGAATATCAAGGATACCACACTCGGGCATTGTGACATCTTCGATGATTGCCAACAAGCTGACGGAGATGTTCGAGGACGAGGGCTATGAGGTTTCCGCGATGGAAGCCAATCCCAGCGAGATGGGAACTTATCTTGCGCGGGACAAATATGATCTGGTCGCCTACGCAAGCCCCATCGACGAGGATGAGTTAAACGGCACACCGGCTCTGCCCGCCATCGGTCTGATCACCGGATTGGGAGAGGATGAATTTTTGGAAAAAGCACTGGAGATCTTCAAAGCAGCTGGAAAGTAACTGTGGAAAGATAAGGGGGATAAACCATGGATATGTTTTTTGGAGCAGTAAAGGCATTCTTTGACACATTTAGCGCAGTCGTATTCGTTCCTATGATTATGTTCGTCATCAACCTTGCGTTTAAGGTAAAGCCCAAAAAGGCTTTTATCTCCGCATTGTCCGCCGGTGTCGGCCTGCAGGGCTTTAACCTGGTAATCGGAGCCTACGGCCCCATCATCGAGCCGATCATCACCCGCATGGTTGAGACCAGCGGCGTGAACCTGCCGGTATACGATGCGGGCTGGCCCAATACCTCGGTTGTGGCGTACTCCACACAGGCCGGTATGGTGTTCGTGGTAATCGCAATCCTGCTTCAGGTAGGTCTGTTCCTGTCCAGATACACCACCGTTTTCCAGGCGGGCGATCTGTGGAACAACTATTCCTACTTCTGCTGGGGTTCCATGCTGTACGTTCTGACCGGCAATATGTTCCTTGCCATCTGCCTGATGACCATGCAGCTGTTAATCACCCTGCTGATCACCGAGGTGATCGCCAAGAGATGGTCCACCTACTACGGCTATCCCGGCTGTTCCATCGCTTCCTTACATACGGCCACGGTGGCGGTGATCGCCATCCCGCTCAACTGGCTGCTCAACAAAATGGGCCTGTACAAGATCCAGATGGATCCCAACGGCATGCGTAAAAAACTGGGCATCATCGGCGAGCCCATGACCCTGGGCCTGATCCTTGGTATCCTGATCGGCTTTGTGGGAAATATCACCAGAATCACCCAGCTGGCTGCCTGGGGCGAAATCCTCAGCTGCGGCGTTGCGACTTCCGCTGTTATGTCCGTGTTCCCGAAGATCTCTTCCATTTTCTCCGGCGCATTTACGGCTCTGACAGAGGCTTCCAAGAAAAAGACCAAAGGCTTCAAGGGCGAGTGGTACCTGGCAGTAAACGACGCTACCGGTTACGGCGAGACTGCAACCCTGGTTTCCGGCCTGCTGACCATGCCCATCATCCTGCTGCTGGCGTTCGTTCTGCCCGGCAACACAACTCTGCCGATGGTAGACCTGGTTGCGATTCCTTACGTGATCCAGCCCATCGTGGCAATGTCCAACGGCAACGTGGTGAAATCCGTCATCGGTTCCACCATTGTATGTATCATCTTCCTGTATATCTGCTCCGCCTGCGGCAGCACATTTACGGAGGTTGTGAAGGTGGCCGGCGGCTCCCTGGGTTCCGGCGGCGCAATGATGGTTACGTCCTTTATTATCATCGGACAGCCCATCGGTTACCTGACCTTCCTGATATTCGCCAGCCAAAATCCGATCCTAATCGCGCTTCTTGTGGCGGTCTACGCGGTTTCCTACGTGCTGATCCGCAAGAACAAAGAGAAGATCTACGCGGCTCTGGAGAATCAGGCTCTGAATCCCGGAGGGATTGCATCTGCTGCACAATAGGGATAACAGCATAATTCGATGAATGACTGAAAATGCTGCACTGTTTAAACGGCAGTGCAGCATTTTTGACCACGGACTTTTCCCGTGGAGAACAGATTGGCTTTGAGGAGGAGACAAACATGGTTACACATCAGGGAAATCCGGTGTCCAAAGGCGCGGCGGTGGGCGGGGTTTACAAGTACGTTCCCTACCAGGCCGTGGTGGAACAGACCAGCATCCGCCCGGAACAGGCGGAGGAGGAGTTAGCCGCCTACCGGGCCGCCAGGGAGCGGGCCGGAGCCGAGCTTTCCGCCATGCGGGAGCGGCTGGGAGAGGGCGACGCGGACAAGGCGGCGATCCTTGGGGCTCACGCGGAGATTCTGGCCGATCCGGCGCTGGATGAGATGGTGTCCGGGCTGATCCGGGACGAATATTACAATGTGAAATGGGCGGTTGACCGTGCATTTTCCAAGTTTATCAAGATGCTGAGCCGGGTGAAGGACGACATGATCCGGGAGCGCATCGCGGATATGAAGGATGTGCGGCTTCGCCTTCTGCGCAGCTGCGACGGAGCCGGGGAGGTAAACTTAGGCGCGCTCACGGAGCCGGTGGTCGTGGTGGCCCAGGATCTGTTCCCGTCGGACACCGCTTCCCTGAAACGTGAGATGGTTCTGGCCATTGTGACGGAGGTTGGAGGGGCTACCTCC
>OLQM01004347.1_pt1 | contig 10986 bp, 9 predicted proteins | sample 1673161 | NCBI WGS metagenome assembly OLQM01 (sample SAMEA3136761, study PRJEB25190) | human gut metagenome | reverse complement strand
GAGTTCCAATATATACTCATCCACCGAATCCCACCTCCCAATCCAGAATAAAAAACACAGTGCAAACTCCTTACATAAAGCATAAGGCATGCGCTGTGTTTCGTAAATGTAAAATCAGGAACTATTGTTGCACTTTTTTGAACTTTTATATATCTTCCTGAATCTTTTTGTTATTTTTCGCCCCTCCCCGGCGCTTCGCGTCATATAGCATATGTTTTTTTGCACATATTTTTACTATAAGCTCCTATATGTTTAGTTATTTATACTCACTGGGCCACACCCCCATTTCCTTCCTGAACACCTTTGAGAAATAATGGATATCCTTATATCCCACCTGGTCCGCCACTTCCTTAACCTGAATACCCGGATGATTCTTAATCAATTGGCAGGCCTTCTCCATCCTTATCTTTGTAAGGTACCTGGACGGAGAGAGACCCACATATTTCTTAAAAATACGGCTTATGTATTCTGATACAAAACCAAATTCCATGGATAATTCCCCGGCTTTAATATTCCTCTGATAATTATCCACGAGATACTGCTCGATCATGACCACCATCTGAGGCATGGCTTCCTCGCCGTTTCCATCCTCCGCCATATCTTCTCCCTGTTGATTCAGCCTTTCCACCAGCTGGAATATCCGTTCCTTAAGCTCCTCATAAGAAAATGTCTCGTAAACAGCATTCCACACGCTGGCACGCACAGAATGACTGCTGCCTTTTCCTCTTTCCAGAAATTCCATCATGAAATTTTCAATGGCCATGCATGTCTTATTTTTCTCCTCAAATTCCCTCATGAATGTATTAAGCTGACTGCATACTCCTCTGGAATCCCCCGATTTCAGGGCTTTAACCATAACTGAAAATGCCTCTTCCCTCACATCCTGTTCCCATGTATCGTCGTGAGGAGGGCAGGAGCGTCCCCCACAGCTGTAGCATGACTTGCCGTATATGGATTCCGTCATGATTTGAATTCTGAGCTCCAGCAGATGCTGTCTGAAATCCTGGGCCCGGACAGGCTCCGGCAAGCCTGCCATTGCTATCACACCATCTGATTGCCCCATGACATTCAACAGTTCCAAAGCCTTAGCTTCCATGTCCGGAATGCTGTCCCTGACAGCCACCACATATTCCCCGGCACCATCCGATGTCTGAAAAACAGCTTCTTCATTCCTAAACATCTTAATCAGACCAGATTCCAGGCTTTTCTGAGTTTCCGGATTCAGTCCCCCATTAGCGCCGCCTCTGCCAAGCACCCGGATCAGCAGCAGATACCAGGACGATGCCAGCAGTTCATCATAAATACACGATTTTTGCGGAAGCTTTATTCCATCCAACAGATCCTTGAAACATTCCTGCCGCCTGTTCCTCATTCTCTGGTGATACTGCTTCTTAAGGACTTCAAGGATATCCCTCAGTTCAGATTTATTCACCGGCTTAAGCAGATAATCCGTGACACCGTTTTTGTATGCCTGCTTCGCATACTCGAACCTTTCATACCCGCTGAGCACTACGGTCTGAATTTCCGGCCTGTACTTATGAAGATACTGGAGAAGAGTGATTCCGTCCCCCCCAATCATCATTATATCTGTAAATACAACATCTACCTCCTCTGCCTCCAAAATCCGCCGTGCCTGGATTCCATTAAACGCTGTATACCGGACGCTGAATTCCTGGTCCATCCCGGAAATGGTTTTACATATCATACGCTGAATGGGAGGCTCATCTTCAACAACAAGAACATTAATCATTTATAATTTCCTTTCAAAACCACACAGGTATACCCGTCGCTTCCAGTATATATCTCATATTCGACCCGCTCCTCATACAAAAGCCTCAGTCTGATAATGGTATTTGTAAGCCCTATGCCGCTGATTTTCTTCTGTTCTCCTTTCAGAAACCCCTCAACTTTTTCATTCAACTCTTTCAGATCTCTTTCCTGGAAGGGCCGTCCATTATTCCTTACATGGATTTTCCAATGTCCATCACTGGCAGTGACCGCCACATGTATCATCCACGGAAACCCATTTTCTCCAAATCCATGTTTGAAGCAATTCTCCACAATGGGCTGAAGGATTACCCTGGGCACCTTCACCCTGTCCAGATTTCCTGCTTCCTCAATATCATAAATAAGGTTTTCCTCGTACCGGTCCTTCATCAATTCCAGGTAGTTTTCCGTATGACGGACTTCATCCTCCAACGTGCTGTTGCTCTCCTCCTCATAAACAGTGGAGTAACGCAGCATGTCGGAAAGACGGCTGCACATCCTCTCCACCTTCTCCTGCTGGTCCGCTGACGCACTTATGACCGACAGTGTGTTATATAGAAAATGGGGGTTCATCTGACTTTGAAGCGCATTAAGGCGCGCTCCCAGCTCCAGCTGCATGCTTTCAGACAGCCGCTTAAGGGTCTCCTTAAAAGTATTATTGAGGGCCATGATTTCATTCTCATCATTGTCCTCCAATGCCTCCATATCCAGGTTCGACCAGGAAATAGACTGAGCCGATACAATCATATCATTGATTGGTTTTGTCATTTTCAGTGATATCCGGTACGCCATATATGCCGACAGAACCATAAATACAAAAATAGCCACGATGATTACCTTTTGGATATCCTGTATCACATTGACAATGGAGCTTTTATTGCGCACCATCACTGCCATCCAGCCGGATGTCTCCGATATACCGGCTGAGAGATACTGCTCCTGTGCCCTGCTCCCAACCTTTATCCGGCCAAACCCATACCGGCTGTCCTGGTTCCCGGAAGCCTGACTGTAATAAAAATCATAATATTCAGGAGGGCATATACTCTCCATGCTGTTAAATACGCATCTTCCTCCGGAGTCAAACAGGAGCACTGCCATGTCCTGGTCAAGACCCGGCAGAAGGGTTTGGACCAGCTTTTGGAAATCCTGCTGTATTTCTATGATGCCGTACATATCGTCCTGGATCTTATTGCCCAGAGGACAATACAGGGAAATCATCTCGTATCCCACTTTACTGTTCCAGTAATCCGGGTGGGGACCTTCCACGTAGATATGCTCGTCATTCAGAACCAGCCTGGATACGATTCCATCTATATCCATACGGTTGCGCAGAACATCATCCGCATATGTTTTGGACTGAGGCATGACACCGCTGCTGACATAATCCCCATATTTGTTAAAAACACTGATTCTCGTTGCAATCCTCTGTATCCCATTGATGTCTGCCAGGGCACTGACCGCGTTTATATGGTCCACAATATGGTCGCCATAGTAATTATCATTTACCTTGTCGTCAGAAAATGTGCCAAAATCCTGAATCAGCCGCGAATTCATCATCACCTGAAAACCCACATTGCGCATTTCAACCATAAAACTCTCTAACTGCTGGGAAACCTTTATGCACATGGAAATCTGGTTTCGTTCTGCTGTTTTCAGACTGGACTCCCTGACCATCACCGCAACCAGAGTATAGAAAAGTACCAGACCTCCTACAATAATAATCAGATATGACTGCAATATTCTTTTCTGGAAATTTGAAAAAACAAAGGGCCTTTTCACTGTTTCCTCCTCAATGGCTCCCTTTTCATCATATCCCCAGTTCGTTCCTGATTTCATGCACCATTCTCATGGTATTGGCAAGATATAATTCAGGGTCCCTGTAATTCTCCGAGTACAGTTCGCACGTAACATATCCATTATACTTCCAATTGGTAAAGACTGTAAACATGTCTTTTATTGGTATTATCCCCTGGTCCAGCCTTTTATGGGCATCAGTCATCCCGTCATTATTGCAGATATGGATATAGTTCATCCTGTCCTTCAGCTTGTCAAAATAGACTGAAAACGGTTCATTGGCAACCGTTGGCGGCGCCACATCCATCATGGCCTCCACATTATCCCTTCCAATCCTTTTTATGGCATCCACACAGTCGTCTGCCGTTGTGATGACAGGACTTTCCATGGGCGTCAATGGTTCTATCACCAGGCTTACTCCTTTAGGTGCCCCATAGTCGCATAGGTACTGCATATTTTCTATGAAACGTCGGCAGACCAAAGCCTTTGGCGCCTCATACCCCGGATGGTCAGCTACCACCAGCATCCGGGGGCACTCCAAATCATATGCAATGTCAATGGACCTTTGGAAAAATTCCAGGGTTTCCCGTATGGTCCGTTCTTCCAGGGAGCATAGATTATACGGTCCATTCAATGCATTGGGCGTATACATGGGAATTTCCAGTTTATATTTCTTTTTTAAGGCATCAATTTCCTGCAGCCTCTCCTGAGTCATGTCCGTAAAATACCCATGGGGACGCCCACCCCACAGTTCCACTCCGTCAAGGCCGTAACGCCTGGCCATCTTAAAACAGTATTCCAGTGAAAAACGTTTAAAATCCAATGAAATCAACCCAAATTTCATACGGCTCATTTCTCCTTTCCTCTCATTGCAGCCAACCGCTTCAGCATGCTGCTGTCTTTTCCCAGATAAAGATACATTTCCCTGTACATCTCAAATAAGGCATCATAGACAACCGAGGCGGATTGACTTGGTATATAAGTTTTTCCCACCGGCGGCCCCATGGCATTAACGGCTTCCTCAATCGTATCATATCCTCCGCCCCTTCTTCCGGCCGCAACTGCCCCAAACATGGCGCTTCCCATACAGCTTCCGTTTGCTATGGTAGGAACCATGATTTCCCTGTTAAGGACATCCGCCATGATCTGCATGATGAGAGGATTCTTTTTGGCCACGCCGCCTGTGGCATAAAGCAGCCTGCACCGCACCCCCGCCCTCTCCATCTGCTCTATTATCATCCTCTTTCCAAAAGCAATTCCCTCCATCAAGGCCCGGTAGATTTCCTCCGGCCTGGTCTGCAGAGTCATGCCAAACAAACATCCCCCAAGGTCGCTGTCCATCAGAACAGAACGGCATCCATTCCACCAGTCAATGGCAATCACACCGCTGCTGCCTGGTTTCAGTCTGCCGGCTTTTTCATCCATCCATTGGAATACAGATATATTCCGGCTTGCTGCCTCCTCATGGCAGACGGACGGAAGGCAGTTTTCCATAAACCACTGAAAATGGTCCCCCATGCAGGCCTGTCCCGCCTCATAGCCGTAATATCCCGGAATGGCACTGTCCGGACATATGCCGCAAAAGCCTTCCACCGGAACCTGATTCCTGCTTATGAGGATATCGCATCCCGATGTTCCAATCACCATGAGCATGGCTCCCTCACCGCACAGCCCTGAACCCGCAAAGGCGGAATGACTGTCACCCAGGCCGCAGGCCACAGGCGTACCTGCAGGCAATCCTGTCTTTTCAGACATTTTTTGGGAAATCCCCCCTATGCAGGTGCCAGGCTTTACCAATTTCCCCCTAAGCTTCTGTTTTACATCTGACATCTGAGGATGGAGCGCTCTCAGAAAGTCATCGGAAGGATAACCTTCTTCCTCCTGCCACAACGCAGCAACCGTGGCAATACTTTTGCTTCTCATCCTGCTTCCTGTTATCTGCCACGTCATCCAATCCGCACCTTCCACAAACTGGTCCGCTGCCCGGTATATATCCGGTGACTGTCTCAGTATCTCAAGAATTTTTGGAAACAACAGTTCAGAAGATACTTTACTGCCATAATATTTGAGAAAACGTTCCTGCCGCAAACCGGCCTCTCTTGTGATGTCATCCGCCTCCTTCTGGGCACGGTGATGCATCCAAAGTTTAACATAGCTGTGAGGGTCATTCCTGAATGACCGGTGCATGCATAACGGGGTTCCCTCCCTGTCAACCGGCATCACGGTGCATTGAGTGAAGTCAATGCCGATTCCCACCACTTGGTCTGCCCTAAGTTCCCGCCCTTTAAACATGTCCTGAATAAGGAACTGCCAGGCATCCAGGTAATCCCGGGGATCCTGTAAGGCAGTGCCCGGTTCCAGCTTTCTGCCTGTGGGCAGGGAATCCTTCATAATTCCGTGCGGATAACCATACACGGACTCCTTTAAAATCCTTCCGCTTGACACATCCACCGCCATGGCCCGGGCAGACAGACTGCCAAAATCAACCCCTATGGAATATCCCATCTCTGCGCTCCTTCCTATTGACCATAATCCAGCCAGCCTCTTTTTTCTTTTGCTATATCCTCCGGCGCCAGCAATGGTATATCCGCCCCCATGGCCTTTGCGAGAACAAAGGTCTTGGCTGCCTCCTCCAGATAGATTGCCGAGTATAATGCCTCTTTCATATCCGCTCCATAGGCCATAATACCATGATGTTTTAAGATAACGGCCCGTGATTCCCCGGCATACTTCACGGCCATGATACCCATGCCAATATCAGAAGAAGGCGTAAAGGGTGCCACGTTGACCGCGGCCCCATTGGCATCAATAAGGGTCACCAGAAATTCCGGAATCTGATTCGCCGCAAACCCGGCAGCAGTGGCATAAGGCTGATGGGTGTGAATCAATGCATTGATATGAGGCATATGCTCAAACATATACACCAGAGCCGGAGAATCCGAGGACGGCTTTCTCATTCCCTCCACCACCTTGCATTCCCGGTCTATGACCACCACATCGTCCGCTGTCATCTCCTCATAAATCATGCCCGACGGTGTCACCAGAAACAGATTCTCACCTGCCCTCATACTCACATTCCCTCCTGACAGGGATATGAGATTGCATCTCCTGATTTCCAGGGCCGCATCCAGTATCTCCCTTTTTTCCTTCTCAAACATAATCATTACCTCCTCGTTATGAGCACCTGGCACATCTGATTTTATCTATCATGAATGTCCGTGCACCGCTTATAATATCCATATAATTTTCTTCCGTTTCATTCCACATCTCAATGGTAAGGGGCCCTCTGTATTCCATGGCATCCAGGGCCTTAAATACTCCTATGAAGTCCATATTTCCGGTTCCCAGCGGAACCCCGTAGAAGTAATCAGGCAGCGAGTCTCTCACATGCACATTGGCTATATGTCCTCTGCCCTGGGGCAATTCTGTAACCGGGTCGATTCCCAGGGATTTCATGTTGGCTATGTCAGGATAGATTTGAAGCCACGGCGAATCCGCCTCTTTGACCAGGCGCAGGGTATCGCTGACCTTTACCAGGTTCACCTCTACCGGTTCAATGGCCAGCATCACCCCGGCCTGTTCCGCCCATTCCAGGCATTTTAAGATATTTTCCCTGTACCGGGCAGCTGTCTCATGGCTGCGTGGTTCATAAAAAGCATCATACCCCGCAACCTGCAGCATACGGACCCCCAGATTCTGACAAAAGGCGATTCCCTCTCTCATCATCCGGATTCCCCGCTCCTCCAGGTCCCTGGAACTGCTTCCCAGCGGAAATCTGCGGTGCCCGCTGAAACACGCTGACAAAATCCTTATGTTCTGGTTTCGTGCAGCCCGCCTCACCTCATCATATTGCTTGTCATCCCAGTGCAGGCGTGCCAGACGCGCATCGCTCTCATCCAGGCTGATTTCATAATTCCGGTATCCCGCAGACGAAGCGTCGGCAAACATCTTTTCCCATTCCTGTGGCTTAATCGCCTTTTCATAGATTCCGAAAGGCCTTTGAATCAGTTCCATATCCATTTAACGTTTCCATCTCCTTCCAGGCTTTGGCCGGGTCTTCAGCTCCCCATACAGCCCGCCCCATAATCACACAATCCGCACCTGCCTCTTCCACCTTCCCCAACTCGTCCCTTCCAATTCCGCCGTCCGCGTATATCATCACCTCATCCGGAATACAAGCCCTGGCCCCGCGAATCCGCTCCAGGGCACATGGCCGGAACCGCTGGCCGCAGCTGTCCGGTTCGGATGTCATAAGGAGAAGATAATCAAAGGAACCGATGTAACTGTTGATTTGCTCTATTGGCATAGACAGATTCAGGGCAAGACCCGCTTTCATTCCTGTCCTGCGCACTTCATGTAAGAATTCCAATGGGTATGGAAGTGCCTCCATATGTCCGCAGACAGCAGAAATGCCGCTTTCTGATAGTTCATGAATATATTTGATTGGATTTGTCGTTAAAAGATGAACATCTAATTCCGCCTTGGAATAGGCTGCCACCTCTTTTACAGTTTTCATGCCGAACGTAATATTAGGCAGAAAATTTCCGTCCTCCACATCAATATGTACATAGGGTACGTCTTTAATCCGGTCCAGCTGGCATTTTAAATCCAGCTGTGGTGCTGACGCGATTGATGGTATAATCTTCATGTCATCCCTCCTTTTTGAACTAATCTTAGCATATTATGATTTATTTTGCAATATTTATGATTTTATTATTGCATTTTTAGAATCTTTGTGATACTATTTGAATACAAACTCAATGCAAACTCCTAATTTGAATTGAGAAAGGACTATACCAATATGTCAAACTGGATGCAGGATTTATTTCATGTAGAAAAACCAATCATTGCAATGTGCCACTTACAGCCGCTGCCCGGAGACCCGTATTATGACGCGGACGGAGGTATGGAAAAGGTGATGGCGGCTGCCAAAGCTGACCTCCTTGCGCTTCAGGAGGGCGGGGTTGACGGCATTATGTTCTCCAATGAGTTCAGCCTTCCCTATCTCACAAAGGTGGAGCCTGTCACGATTGCGGCCATGGCAAGGGTGATCGGAGAGCTGAAACCGCTCATAACAGTTCCTTATGGTGTCAACTGCCTGTGGGATCCCATTGCCTCCATTGACCTGGCGGTTGCTGTAGACGGTAAATTTATCCGCGAAATTATCTCCGGCGTATATGCGTCTGACTTTGGGCTCTGGAACACCAATGTAGGAAAAACCGTCCGTCATAAAATGGCGGTAGGCGCAAAGGACTTAAAGCTTCTTTTCAATATCGTACCTGAAGCTGCCAGATATCTGGCGGACAGGGATATAAAGGATATTGCCAGATCCACAGAATTCAATAACCGCCCAGACGCCCTCTGTGTATCCGGTCTCACTGCGGGCAGTGAAACAGATACTCAGATACTGGGCCAGGTAAAAGCTTCTGTCAAACGTACTCCTATCCTTTGTAATACCGGATGTAATGTGAATAATATCACAAGACAGCTGTCTGTTGCCGACGGAGCAGTATGTGCCACTACCTTTAAATATGATGGTGTCTTTGAAAATGCTGTGGATGTAAAGCGGGTCAAAGAATTTATGAATAAAGTCAAGGAGTACCGGGCAACCCTCTAAATCAGGAATACTACATAAACATAGTCTATGGTATACTAAGGGCATCTTTTAATCACAGGATGCCCTTACTATTTTAAAAAGCCATTTAAAGGAGGTCCGCGCATGAAAAAACATGCATATTTTATTGGAATAGACAACGGCGGCTCTGCTATCAAGGCAGCCGTATTTGACGAAAACGGCAGGGAACTGTCCGTGTCCCAGATACAAATTCCCATGGACCATCCAAATCCCGGCTGGACAGAACGGGATCCTCTTTCTGTCTGGAGAGGCAATTGCCAGGTCATACGTGATGCTATCGGAAAGGCGCAGATTTGTTCCCAGGACATTAAAGGCGTTTCAGTCTGCGGGTATGGCGGAGGTCTTGGACTCTTAGACAATGCAAATACTCCCATTGCTCCTTTCATCGTGTCCACGGATACCCGCGCCAGTCAACTTCTGGGGGAATATTCAGAAAGCGGTATCAACAGCAGTCTGTACCAGATGACCCTGCAGAATCTTTGGGCTGGCCAGCAGGCCATGCTGCTGCCCTGGCTAAAAAAACACCGGCCGGATTTGCTTAAACAGGCCTGTCACATGGTATCCATCAAGGATTACATCCGGTATTGCCTGACTGGTATGCTTGCCACTGATTATACGGATGCTTCCTGCACCAACCTATTCAATATACGTGATAAACAATTTGACCCGGAAATCTTCGGACTTCTTGACATCCGTGAATATTTCCACTTGGCCTGCGTCCCAATACTTCAGTCCTTTGAAACAGCCGGTTTCGTCACATCCGAAGCAGCCATTCAATGCGGCCTTGCGGAAGGTATACCGGTAGCAGCCGGATTATACGATGTGGATTCCTGCTGTCTGGCCAGCGGTATTTTGGACTCCAGCTGTCTGTGTCTCATAACCGGGACCTGGTCCATCAATGAATATTTGACCAATGACCTGGAAGAATGCATTGGAAAAAACGGCAACACCATTGCTTTTTTACCAGATTATTATATAATTGAAGAATCAAGCCCTACATCTGCCAGTAACTTTGACTGGTACGCCAACCATTTTCTGAGCCGGATGTATCCAGGCCTGGAACGGCACGAATTATATGATTACTGCAGTAAGGCAATCCTTGAGTCAGGATTAAAGCAGACCGATATCCTGTTTATGCCGTACCTTTATGCCTCCAACTCTGTTCCTGATGCCAAAGGCGCTTTTTTCAATCTCGACAGCAGCCATACCCCCGCGGATATTCTTCTGGCTATTTATGAGGGAATCCTTTTTTCCTCCTGCTGCCACATTGAGAAACTGACCGGCACCATACATCCCCAAAAACAGATCCGTTTATCGGGAGGCATCACAAATTCCCCTGTCTGGACCCAGATACTGGCCGATATCCTGCAGCTGCCTATACAGGTAATGGAAGGGAAGGAACGCGGGGCCTTAGGCGCTGCCATCTGTGCCTCTGTTGCCTGTGACTATTATTCTGACTTTCATAGTGCCGTGAAGAAGATGTGTCATTTATCCCGGACATACATCCCGGATTCTTCCAAAGCTGCTTTTTATAAAGAAAAGTATAAGAGGTTTAAAAAGGCGATTCAGGCATTAGAGTTTTTTTATAAGTAGGAATCAAGGAGAGCTGTCATGTTGAAAGCAGAACGCCTTCAGGCGATTGTTGATATAACCAACAAAGAAAAGATTGTAACATCAGAGGAGCTGATGCGTCAGCTTAATATATCCAAGGCAACCGCCAGAAGGGATATTGAAGAGCTGTCCAGTCAGGGACTGATTCAAAAAACCCGCGGAGGAGCCATGTCTGCAAA
>OLQM01004344.1_pt1 | contig 10996 bp, 8 predicted proteins | sample 1673161 | NCBI WGS metagenome assembly OLQM01 (sample SAMEA3136761, study PRJEB25190) | human gut metagenome | reverse complement strand
CGGGGCGATCAAAGTACACGACACGTTCGACAAAGACCTGTCGGCCAAGTTCGACTTCCAAATATCTTCCGGAAATGCATCCCGCTTATTTTGCAGGTGCCGGTGCAGGAGCCGTCGCGGTCGAATCGGCCGGTGCGGGCTCCTCGTAAGGGATTACTTCGATCACTTCCACATCGAACTGGAGCGCCTCGTTGGGGCCGATGTCACGGCCTGCACCACGCGTACCGTAAGCCAGGTCGCTCGGAATCCAAAGCGTGATCTTACCGCCCTCGCCCACGAGCTGGAGACCTTCCGTCCAACCCTTGATGACACGGTTCAGCGGGAACTTGGCGGGTTCGTCAGCCTCCTTGGGAGCACCCTTTTCATCGAACGAATCGGGGCTCTGCTTGCGCATCATCTCCTGCTGCTCTTTCGAGCGGTTCTTGAAGATCGAGGTGTCGAACACCTTGCCTTCACGCGTATATCCGGTATAGTGTACCCGAACCACATCGCGGGGATCCTTCGCCATCTTGGCAGCGTCGCCCTCCTTGGTAACCTTGTAGAGCAGGCCCGACTCGGTCTTCTTGACGCCCGACTTCTTCTCGGTCTTCTCCAGCCATGCCTTCGATGCGGCGGCATTCTCGGCAGGGCGCTTCACCATGAAATAATATTGCAGGTACTGGTTTACCTCGTCCTCGGTCATCTTGGCCTTGCCGTCACGTACGTCCTGCATGGCCTGACCGATCCAAACCAGCTGTATGGGCATACCGCTCTGGCTGATGTTGTAACCGATGTCGTTACCGAAAGCATACGAAATCTCGGCGCGCTCCTCCTCGTTCTCGAACATGGCAGGGTCGGCCGTGGGATATTCGACCTTCGTGCTGTCGCCTCCGGCCAGACGGATGCTGTCCTGCTCGGCACGTTTGGCGGCGATTGCCTGGGCGCGCTCGCCGCGCTTGGTCATGAAGTACTCGCGCAGCATTTCGAGCGATTTGTCGTGCTCCTGCGTAGCCTTACCCATCGCACTTTCCTTGATACCCTTGTCGATGGCCTTGAAATCGAAGGGGATGTCCCTCATTTCAAAATTTATACCGTTACCAATGTTCGCACCCAGCACATACGACAGCGAGTCGAATTCGGAAAGGCTGCCCATACGGACACCGCCGCCCTTGTCTCCGCAGGCGGTCAGGATTGCGGCACCCGCAAGCGCCGCGGCAAAAAGAATCTTTTTCATCGTTTTTTGAATATGTTTAATCTAATCGTTTGAGCCTGTTCGGGGTTCACCCGCGCAAAGTTATAAAATAATTACGATATCGCCCCAAATTACCGGCGTAAATTATTGCGCCGCGACCAATTCGTATATTTGTCGAGATCGACAAGCTCGATTTCGTAATAAAGCGTGGCATTGGGCCGGATCCCGAGCTCTTTGTCCCCCGCAGAGCCATAGGCAACCGCAGAAGGCATCCATGCATTGATCTTCCCGCCCTTGCCGATCAGCTTCACGCTCTCCTTCATCCCTTTGTTCAGGCTGCCGAGCGACGTGCGCAGCGTGTCGCGGCGCTCGTAGGAGGAGTAGACGTCGGCCCCGTCGGCCGTGCGGATGATGTAGCGCAGCGCAACGCTGTCCCGGTCGGAAACCGGAATCTGCTCCTGATCGCCCAGCACCTCCACGGCGTAGGTCACGCCCGACGGCGTGCGGGCATAGCTGCGGTTCGATTTGGCGAAGTCCGCGAGGAACTGCTCCTCGTAGGCACGCGCCTTTTCGGGCAGCACATAGTTCATGTAACGCAGGTAATAGACCTCGGCATCGTCCGCCGAGAGTTTCGCCCCGGCACGGAACACGTCGCGGATACCCTCGCATACGGCATTGACGTTGAGCGTCGAATCCATTTTGAGCAGGTTCATGCCCACGTTCATACCGATGATATAAGCTACCGAATCGGTGTCGGCCTTGAGTTTCACGCCCCCGCCCGACTTCCTGGAGCAGGCTCCGGCCAGCAACGCCATGGCTGTCAGGGCAAAAAATGTTTTACGCATATTATTTATTTCCGTTTCTTCGAAAAAACCAAAATCAGCAGACATCCTAAGACGGCCGCGGCCATCGAACCCATCAGAATCGCTATCTTGCCCCGGTCGACAAGGTCGGGTTCGGTGTAGGCCAGCGCATCGACGAACAACGACATCGTGAAACCTATGCCGCCCAGGCAGGCCACGGCCAGCAACAGGCGCCATGTAGCCCCCTCGGGCATCACGGCAAGGCCGGATTTCACGGCACCCCAGCTCGCAAGAAATATGCCCAAAGGCTTACCGACCACGAGCCCGAAGAAAATACCCATCCCGATCGACCCGATCTCGGACGAATAGTGAAAAATATTCAGGTACTCGGGCGAGGTGATCTCGACACCGGCGTTCGCCAGTGCGAAAATCGGCATCACCAGGAACGTGACATAGGGCGCCAGCGAATGCTCCAGGCGGTAGCTCATGCCCACCGAGTCGGCCGCCAGCGAACGCATACGGCGCATGTAGAACCGGTGGTGTTCGTTGGGGAAATCGTCGCCCGACGTACTTGCCGCCAGCATCAGCTCCTTCAGGTGGCGCATCTTATGGACGAAATACTCCTTGCTGTAACGGGGCGTCATCGGGATCAGCATGGCCATCGCCACGCCCGATATGGCCGAATGCACGCCCGAATAGTAGAACAGCCCCCAGACCACCACGGCGGGCACCAGATAGAAGAACATACGCTTCTCGCCCATCTCCTTCATGAAATAGACCGCGAGCATGATGACCAACGCCGCCAGCAGGCAGCTTATCTGCACCTGCCCCCCGTAGAAGAGCGCGATGACCAGAATGGCGCCCAGGTCGTCGGCGATGGCCAGTGCCGTGAGGAATATCTTGAGCGAAACCGGCACGCGGTCGCCCAGCATCGAAAGGATGCCGATGGCAAAGGCGATGTCGGTGGCCGTGGGTATACCCCATCCGTTGGCGGATATGGTGCCGTGGTTGAAGAACAGGAAGATGATCGCGGGGGCGAGCATACCGCCTGCGGCCGCCAATACAGGCAGGATGGCCTGGCGTGCCGACGAAAGCTGCCCGCAGACGATCTCCCGTTTTATTTCGAGCCCGACGGCGAAAAAGAAAATCACCATCAGGCCGTCGTTGATCAGCTTCTCGACGGTCATCCCGCGCGGGAAAATCCAGTCGATCAGCCCGTCGGGGCTGTGCACCATCAGCGAAAGATCCGTTTCGAGCAGATGGCGGTAATAGAGCGAAGTCCCGGGCAGGTTGGCCAACAGCATGGCTACGATCACGCAGCCGAGCAGCACGATACCTCCGGCCCAGGGGGCTTCCAGAAAATTGCGGCCGCGTATACCGATCATATGACGCTCACGCACCCAGCGGTACATCGAAAATAGTCGCATTTACCGTCCGTTTGATTTTAATGTCAAATTACACAATTTCCAGAGCACGCGCGCCCCGGTGATGGCATCCACCTTCGCTTCGGGCGCCGGAGCGACCTCCACGACGTCGAACCCGATGATGCGGCGGCCCGAACGCACGAGCGTATCGAGCAGCCACACGGCCTGGTTGAACGTAAGCCCCCCGCAGACGGGCGTACCCGTATGGGGACAGTTCTCAAAAGTGAGGCCGTCGATGTCGAAGCTCACGTAAACCTCCTGCGGCAGCGCATCCACGATTTGCCGGCACAGCGCATCCCAGGTCTCGCCGCGGAACATCGCGGCGGCGAGCGACAGGTCGTCGAAGGTGGCGATACGACCGCACGAAGCGGCCAGGGCGGCTTCCGTCCCGCTGAAATCCCGCACGGCGACCTGGGCGATCTTCTTCACCGAAGGCACGTCGCGCAGGACGTTGAACATGATCGAAGCATGCGAGAACTCGAAGCCTTCATAGGCATCGCGCAGGTCGCAGTGGGCGTCGATATGCAGGATGCCGAACTCCCCGTGGCGGTCGCCCAGGGCACGGATCAGTCCGTAAGGCGTCGAATGGTCGCCCCCGACGAGCCCCACGGTCTTTCCGGCGTCGAGCCACCGTGCGGCCTGCGCCCCGATGTTGGCGTTCATGGCACGGCAGCCTTCGTTGATGCGGCGCACCTTGCGTACCACATAGTCGTCCTCGGGACTGCCCCCGCCTTCGAGGTGGGCGATCACCTTCTCCGCATCGCCGCGCAGGCGCTGCGACTCCTCCAGCAACGCATAGTCCACATCGGCCGTGGCGATCCCCCGGCGCCACGCGCCGGGAGCCAGCGGCTCGTGGAAATCGAGCTGCGTCGAGGCCTCGATAACGGCGTCGGGCGCATAGGCCGTCCCGGCTCCGTACGACACCGTCACGTCCCACGGAGCCGAAACCAGCACCAGCTCGGCCGTCCCGGGCTCGAAAGGAAGCCCGAAATAGGTTCCGTTATCCACGCCGACCCCGTCGGGATCGAAGGCTTTTAGTTCCATAGGATGAGTTTCATTCTTCATCTCCTGCGCCCGGCACAGTCTGCATACAGCCTCTGCCCCGCTCAATGAAAACGTTTGTTTTAAATGACAAAGGTACAAAAATTTTATTTTTTCCCTATATTTGCTTCCCGGAAAGAAAAGAAATCAGGAAAAAGCAACCATCCATGAAAATCGTCGCCGACAGTGCCATCCCCTTTTTGCAGGGAGTCCTCGAGCCGTGGGCCGAGGTACGCTACCTGCCCGGCAGCCGGATCGCCGCGGAGGACGTGCGCGACGCCGACGCCCTGGTCATCCGCACCCGCACCCGCTGCGACGAACGCCTGCTCGCAGGTTCGCGCGTCCGTCTGATCGCCACGGCCACCATCGGGTTCGACCACATCGACACGGCGTGGTGCGCGGCGCACGGCATACGGGTCGCCACGGCCGCAGGCTGCAACGCCCGCGGCGTACTGCAATGGGCGGGTGCCGTACTGGCCCACCTCGCCCGCACACAGGGATGGGAGCCCGCACAACGGACGCTGGGCATCGTGGGCGTGGGGCACGTGGGATCCCTCATCCGGGAATACGCCTGCCTGTGGGGCTTCCGCGTCGTCTGCTGCGACCCGCCGCGCGAAGAGCGCGAGCATTGCGGGTTCCTGCCGCTGGAAGAGGTCGCACGCCAAGCCGACATACTCACCTTTCACACGCCGCTCGACGCCTCGACGCGGCACATGGCCGGCGAAGGGCTGCTCGCCCGCCTGAAACCGGGCGCCGTAGTGATGAACTCCTCGCGCGGCGAAGTGGTCGACGGCGACGCATTGCTGCGGAGCGGCCATCCCTGCGTGCTCGACGTCTGGGAACACGAACCGCGCCTCGACCCGCAGTTGCTCGACCGCACGCTGCTCGCCACGCCCCACGTCGCCGGCTACTCCGAGCAGGGCAAAGCCACGGCCACGGCCATGTCCGTGGCCACGCTGGCCGGCTTCTTCGGCCTCCCGCTCCGGGGCTGGTACCCCTCCGAAGCCGCCCCCTCCGTCCCGCGGCCGATTCCGTGGCAGGAGCTTTGCACAACCATCCGCGACGCCTATGACATCGAAGCCGAAAGCCACCGCCTCAAGGAGCGGCCCGCCGATTTCGAGGCCATGCGCGACCACTACCGCTACCGCAGGGAATACTTTTAGCGAAATCAATTCTTTTTTAGTACCTTTGCGGCCACGGACAATGCCCTTAAGAATATGTACCGGAGAATCATAAAGCCCATACTTTTCTCGCTTACCATCGAGCGGGCACACCATGTGGCGCTTCTGTTGTTGCGCATCATCGGGCTCATACCCGGCGGCCGGTGGCTCCTGCGCAAATGTTACACCGTACGGCACCCGGCGCTCGAACGCGAGGTCTTCGGTGTAAAATTCGCCAATCCCATCGGCCTGGCCGCGGGCTTCGACCGCAACGGCGAGGCCTACCGTGAACTGGCAGCGCTCGGGTTCGGGTTCATCGAGATAGGCACCGTCACCCCGCGCCCGCAGGCAGGCAACCCGCGCCCGCGCGTGTTCCGGCTGCCCAAAGACCGCGCCATCATCAACCGCATCGGGCTCTCCAACCGCGGGCTGGACAAGACGATCTGCCACCTGCGCCGCCCGCACGAAGGACTCATCGTGGGCTGCAACATCGGCAAGAACACCGTGACGCCCCCCGAAAATGCGGCGGCAGATTACCTCCGGCTCTTCCGCAACCTCTACCAGTATGCGGACTATTTCACGGTGAATATCAGTTGCGACAACTCCTGCCGCGAAGGCACCACCTACACACGCACGCACATACTCCAGATACTTGATCCGCTGTTCGACTTCCGCCGCGGGCAGAACCAGTACCGGCCGATCATGCTCAAGGTGTCGCCCGACATGTCGGACGAAGTCATCGACGAAATCAGCGACATCCTGCTCGAAACACCGCTCGACGGCATCGTGGCCACCAACGGCACCCACCGCCGCGAAGGGCTGCATACGAGCCACATGGCGCTCGACAAGATCGGCAGCGGCCGCCTGAGCGGCGCACCGCTCACCCAACGGGCCGTAGAGGTCGTGCGGCGCATCCACACCCGCTCGGGCGGCAACTTTCCGATCATCGGCGTGGGCGGCATCATGAGCCCCGCCGATGCCAAGGCGATGCTCGACGCAGGCGCAGACCTCCTGCAACTCTACACCGGTTACATCTACGAAGGGCCGGGGCTGGTCGGCGAAATCTGCCGTTCGCTGATCGCCGATGCCGAAGCGGCCGCAGCAGCCAAGGCAGCCGCAGAAGCGAGAGCCGAAGAAGAGGCCCGGGCTGCTGCTCAGGCCGCTGAGGCAAAAGCCGCAGCAGCGACGGCTTCAGGCGCACAGGCACCGGAAGCCGGGAAGGCCGCACCCGGAACGGAAACCGCCGCGACAGCCCAAACGCAGGCCGCCGCACCTGCAGAATCGGTGCCGAACCCGTCACCGGAAACACAGAACAGCCCGGCACAACCTGCAGATAACGAACCGGACACCCGCAAGAAACAGCCCGCATCCTGAGCCTCAAATATTGCCATGAAAGCAACGATCATCACCATCGGCGATGAAATCCTCATCGGCCAGATCGTGGATACGAACTCCGTATCCATCGCCAAGCACCTCAACGCCGCCGGCATCGTCGTACACGAAAAGGTTTCGATCGGCGACGACAGCACACAGATCGTCCGGAGCGTGGAACGCGCCCTGGGAGATTCCAACGTCGTCGTCATCACCGGGGGGCTCGGCCCCACCAAGGACGACATCACCAAAAAGACCCTGGCCGGAATGTTCGGCTGCGAACTGGTGCCCGACCAACGGGTCGCCGACCATGTGAAACGCATGCTCGAAGGGCGCGGCATCGAGTTCAACGAACTCAACCGCGGGCAGGCGATGGTTCCGGCCTGCTGCACGGTGCTGTTCAACGCCCACGGCACGGCTCCGGGCATGTGGTTCGAACGCGACGGCAAGGTGGTAGTCTCGCTGCCCGGTGTCCCCTACGAGATGGAACACCTGATGCAGGACGAAGTGATGCCGCGCCTGAAAGCGCATTTCGAACTACGCCAGATCATACACCGCACGATGATCACGGCCGGGCTGCCCGAGTCGATGCTCGCCGCAAAGATCGAAGCATGGGAAAACGCCCTGCCATCCTACCTGAAACTGGCTTACCTGCCCAATCCGGGCGCCGTACGGCTGCGCCTGTCGGCCTATGAGGTCGAGGGCGAAAGCGTTTCGAAGGAGATCGAACGGCAATTCGAGGCACTGCGGAAAATCATCCCCCACAACATCATCGGGTACGAAACGGCCACCATGCAGGAACTGGTACACAAGCTGCTCACCGAGCGCGGGCTGACCCTCGCCACGGCGGAAAGCTGCACCGGAGGCAACATCGCGGCACGTTTCACGGCCATGCCGGGTGCTTCGGCCTATTTCAAATGCGGCGTAGTTTCGTACAGCAACGCCTCGAAACACGATATCCTGGGCGTAGACCCGGAGGTCATTGCCCGCCACGGCGCCGTCAGCGAAGAGGTCGCACGGCGAATGGCCGAAGGGGCACGACGGATCTCGGGTGCCGACTACGCCATAGCGACCACCGGTATCGCAGGCCCCGCGGGCGGCTCCGCCGAAAAGCCGGTCGGCACGGTATGGATCGCCGTGGCGACCCCACACCGGACGACCGCCATCCTCAAACAGTGCGGTTCCGACCGCGGGCAGATCATCGACCGGGCCAGCGCCTTCGCCATCAGCCTGCTGCGCGACGAACTCAACGGTAAATAATACATTCGTCCCATGCATAGAATACTTGCCTCAACCATCGGTGCACTCCTCGCCCTCACATCCTGCATGCGTCAGCAGCCCGAGGAGCGGGTGCATAAACTCCTGACCGACCGCATCCAGACCCTTGCCACGGCGGAAAGCTGCACGGGCGGTACCATCGCGGCACGCTTCACGGCCATGCCGGGTGCCTCGGCCTATTTCAAATGCGGCGTAGTGACTTACAGCCTCGATGCCAAGCAGAACTTCGTAAACATCTGCTGCGATACGATAGCCCGCTACGGCGCCGTCAGCGAACAGGTCGTACGCCAGATGGCCGAAGGCGTCCGCCATCTGGCAAATGCACACTACGCTATCGCCACGACAGGGATCGCAGGCCCCACGGGCGGCACCCCCGAATACCCGGTCGGTTCGGTATGGATCGCCGTCAGTTCGCCCCTGCGCACCACGGCCCGGCTGATCCATGCCAAAGGCGACCGCACGCAGATCATCCGCGAAGCGGGAACGGCCGCCATCGAACTGCTCGAAGAAGAGTTGCTCGCCGCCCAACCGGGCAAATAGTTTCAAATTACGGCTGATCCGTTTGTTTTTGCAAACAATTTAGCTTATTTTTGCAGCAATTCAGCCCAGCGCAAAATGAAAAGAACCTTATTCCTGTCGGTGTTGTTCGGTATGCTCCTCACCACGGCCCATGCTGAAAACGAAAGCCACCAACAAGTAGACAGTACACTTTACGCCTATTACCGCTGGTGCAACAACAACATACGCGACACGGCCGTCCTCAGCAAGGCGGACACGCTGTTCCGGCTCTCGGGCGAGAAGCACGACATCCGGATGCAGGCCGTCGCCCTGAGCTTGAAAGCCGACCATTACTATTTCAACAACAACCTCGACTCGCTCAAGGCATGGATTCCCCGCGTGCAGGATTTCGCCCGCAAGAATGACCAGATCAAGTATTACTACTTCACCTGGTCGCGGCTGATTCTCTATTATACCAAACAGGTGCAATACACGCTCGCCCAATACGAACTGGAGCAGTATATGTCGCAGGCCGAAAAGGACAATTACAAACCCGCAACCGCCGAGGCATACAAACAGCTCGGACACATCTACCGCACCCGCGGATTGAAAAAACCCGCTGTGGAATACTACCGGAAGGCAATCGATTTCATCATCCAGAACGGGCTCAACACATTCCACCTCTCGAACCTCTATTCGGAACTCGCGACCATGCTGATGGATCTGCAACGCTATCCCGAAGCCGCAGAAGCCGTCGAAAAAGGCAAGGCATGCATTCCGCTACCGGACTACATCTGGGGTCTGAAGGCCAAGGAAACGCACCTGCTCGCCCAGACAGGCCAGACCGACAAAGCCAAAGCACTTTTCAACGAGATCAAGGACGGGCAGAACGGCAACCTCTCGGAGATCAAACTCGCTGAAATCGAGGTCGCCATCTACAACCATTCGCACGAATACGGCAAGATGATCGCCGCAATCGACAAATTGATCAGGTCGTTCGAAAGAGAAGGATACAAGGAATCCTATTTCTACTACCTCTATGAAAACCGTGCAGCCGCCTACGCCGCCCTCGGCAATTTCGAAGCCGCCTACCGGGACATACAGCATTACACCGAACTCTACCACAAACAAGTCAACGACGACAACGAGAAGACACTCGGAGAATTCGCCACGCTGCTCGATGTCAACCGGTTGAACATGGAAAAAGCAGAACTGCGCCAACAGGCGCAGGAAGAGCGCCTGCACCGCACCCAACTGGGCACGATCGGCTTGGCGTGCATTCTCTTGCTGGCCGCTGTCTTCATCGCGGTAATGCTCCGCATGAACCGCCACCTCGCCCGCGCGAAGAGAGCCGCCGAAGAGAGCAACCGGATGAAAGGCATCTTCATCCGCAACATCACGCACGAGATCAATACGCCGCTCAACTCCATCGTCGGATTTGCGGAGCTGGCCGCAGCCTCGGACGATGCCGACGCCGCCGAACGACAATCCTATATAAGCATCATCCAGGAAAACAGCGGCTATCTCCAAAAACTCGTGGACGACGTGCTCTACATCGCCGGACTCGAATCGTCGGAAACCCCGCCGGCCATGAGCCCGACCGACATCAACGAATGCTGCCAGGAGTGTATTCAGAAGGTCTCACAGTCCAGTTCCCGGGCGGTGAGTATCCGTTTTGTCCCGGCACGCGAGAAATTCCACCTGCACACTTCGTGCATGCTGATATCCAAAGCCATCACCGAAATGCTGCGCAATGCCGTACATTTCGCGGCCGACGGAGAAATCACGCTCGCATATACGCTGGACGGCGGCAACCGCCGCATCACATTCACGGTAACCGACTCGGGGCCCGGCATCCCGGCTTGCGAGGCCGAGCATATTTTCGGACGCTTCGTCAAGCTCGACACCTTCTCGCAAGGGCTCGGGCTCGGGCTGACCGTGTGCCGGCTGATCGCCTCGGCCCTGGGCGGCACGATAAAACTCGACACAAATTACAGCGGAGGGGCACGTTTCGCACTTTCGATACCGTTACGTTAAACACTAAAAACCAATACAATAGACCACGCACCGGAAAATTAATGTGGATTATTAATCTTTAATTCTCATTTTTTCCTTATATTTGCACTCCCTTACGGGAATAACGAACAAATTTAGCGAAAACAACAATGAAAGTTTGCGAAATCACAGGCAAGGTAGCGATCGTGGGCAACAACGTCTCGCACTCGCACCACAAGACCAAACGCAAATTCA
>OLQM01004340.1_pt1 | contig 11007 bp, 8 predicted proteins | sample 1673161 | NCBI WGS metagenome assembly OLQM01 (sample SAMEA3136761, study PRJEB25190) | human gut metagenome | reverse complement strand
CTTACTGATTTGGTAGCAGTTCTTGCCGAAAAGCGCTTGAAATCGTGCGATTTGGTGGATATCATATCCCCTTACAGATGGTTCGTTTGTCAGAAAGGAGCAAGTTTCGGCGATTCTCGGCTTACTTACCGTGGCATGCCGATCCCGTAACTAAGTCGGGAACGCACCGTTCCCCACCCTTTCTGCACTGTCACCTTACCACACCCAAAAAATCAAGTCAACGATTTCGCCCCATCTGTAACACACTTGTAACAAAGCGCGCGCTTCGTTACAGCTTGACATAATACCCGCCTTTTCGACGTTATCCGCTACTATATACATATATAATTATCAAATCATTATCATCATTTTTTGAAGCGCAGACCCCGCGCGGCGGTCAGGCGGCGTGTTATTAAGTGTCCGCGCCGCCGCGCAGAGCGCTCCGGGCGGGAAATTTCCGTATTTCCGGCTGCGGCCTGCCGAAAAACGGAAGATTCCCGCTCAATCATGCGGCCGCCGCCCGCCCTCCTTGCACAAAACCGTACAACCGCCCCAAAATCATGCAAAATTACTCATTTTTCGCGCCCGTGCCGCGCCGCCGTCCGCTACCACACCGCTACCCGATCCCCGCGCCCGCAAGCCCTTGCCGCGCAAGGGCTTTTCCGCGTCGGAACCGCCCGAATTCCGCCGCCGCGCTACCAAACCGCTACCCGGAAACGCCGCCGCGCCTTGCGCGGCAAGGAAAATCAATTTTCCTAAGGGGATATGATATCCACCAAATCGCACGATTTCGAGCGTTTTTCGGCAAGAGCCGCTACCAAATCAGTAAGTTTTGCAACTTCTGGCAAGGTTTCGGATTTTGTCGGCTACCGCGGGAAGGACGCGATTTTGCGGAAAATCGCCTCCGGAAAGATGGAAATTTATGAAAGGAGAGTAACATCTATGAAAAAGTTACTCGCAATGGTGCTGGCTCTGGTCATGACTCTGTCCCTGGCCGTCAGCGCCAACGCCCTCAAGGCCGACGAGAAGATCAACGAAGATTACGCTGAAGCTGTCGCCGTCCTCGATGGTATGGGTGTTTTCAAGGGTTATGAGGACGGTTCCTTCAAGCCCGAGAACAAGATCACCCGCGCTGAGGTGGCTACGATCATCTATCGTATCTACACTCAGGATCTCGCCAAGAACGACAAGTCTGGCCTGTACGCTTCTTACAACAAGTTCAGCGACATGGCCGGCGCTGGCTGGGCTGCCGGTTACATCGGCTACTGCGCCAACGCTGAGTTCGTCAAGGGCTATCCCGACGGCACCTTCAAGCCCTCCGGCAACGTCACGGGCTATGAAGTCCTCACCATGATCCTCCGCGCTATCGGTTACGACAAGAACGGTGAGTTCACCGGCGCTGACTGGGCTCTCAACGTCGCTAAGTACGCTGAGCAGGCTGGCGTTCTGAAGAACGTCAAGGGTGTTGACCTCAACGCTCCCGCTACCCGTGAGCTCGTCGCTGAGCTGCTGTTCCGCGCGATCGCCAAGGCTCCCATGGTCACCTACACCGCTGCTTTCGGTTACCAGACCGTGAGCTTCAACGGCAAGGCTGATGGCAAGACCTTCAAGGACAATGAGACCCTCGGTCACAAGAACTTCGAGCTCGACTCCAAGGCTGATCACGGCGACTACGGCCGCCCGACCACCAAGTGGACCTACAACTGCGGCAACACGAAGACTGTCATCTATGACAAGCCCCTCGTCACCTACCACGAGGCTGTTTCCGCTTGCGATCTCTGCAAGGATCTGAGCGAGAAGAAGGAAGCCAAGGCTGTTGAGACCTGGACCGACGGTGTGAAGAGCACCACCGCTGTCACCTACAAGGCTGTCGACACCAAGACTGAGCTCGGCGCTCAGGGCCAGCTCGTTGAGGTTTACGCGAACGATGACGATTACACCGTTATCGCCATCAACACCTACCTCGCCAAGGTCACCAAGGTGATCGAGGAAGTCAAGGACAAGAACGACCACGTCAAGGTCGAGGCTTCCGTCAACGTTGACGTTTACGGCACCAAGACCAACGATGCTGGCGATGTCACCGACGAGGCCATCAAGGATAGCTTCGAGACCACCGGCTTCAAGAAGGACGACATGGTTCTCGTTACCTATGATAACGGCGAGATCGCTTCCATGGAAGCTGCCAAGGGCGAGGTTGCCAAGCTCACCTCCGTCAAGGGCGCTAAGAAGGTCGGCGAGACTACCGACAAGATGACTGACATTCTCGGTGTTGGCTATGAGAAGGCCACTGTTGCCTATAAGGCTACCATGAACCCGTTCGAGAATGAGGTTAATGAGGAGGTTATTGCTCTGGGCAGCAGCTACACCTTCTACTATGACACCTACGGCAACATCATCGGTGTGGACGACTACACTCGTGACGCCAACTATGTTGTTATCGACCGCATCTGGGCTCACCACGACAATGGCAAGGTCACCTATTATGCTGACCTGGTCAGTGCTGATGATGCCAAGACCATCTCCAGCGTTGTTATCGACAGCATCGAGGACAAGGAGCTCTCTGACATCACCGTCGATGAGGACTATAAGGACAACAAGGAATTCTATCACGATCTGATGGTCTACACCGTCAATGACGACGGCGAGTATGAGCTGTATCAGACTGGTATCGTCGTTTCTGGCGATGAGGGTCAGTATCCCTGCGCCTACGATGCCAAGATTGATGACGACCGCATCTACACCGACCATCAGGGTCAGGGCGATATCTATCTTGACAAGGATACCGTTATCCTGTTCCAGTATGAGGATTCCCCGAATGGCACCTTCAAGAGCTACACGCTCGAGAACCTGCCCGAGAAGTTCTTTGGTTATGTTGAGTATGTCGTCGGTTCCGACGGCAAGGCTGATGTTGTTTATGTCCGCGGCGCTGATGTCGGTACCAGCTACGTCTTCATTCCCGACGTTAACAAGGTGACCAGCACCCTCAACAAGGACAAGACCATTACCACGACCCTCGAGGGCGCCAAGGTTCTCAATGACAAGGGCGAGCTCGAGACCAAGGATCTCAAGATCGTCAGCAAGAGCAAGAACATCGTTGTTGAGAATATGAACAATCTGAGCGAACTCACCGAGCTGAAGGCTGCTGGTCTGTATCGTTTGATTTCCTTCGGCGAGGACAACTCTCTCCTCTTCTACACCGGCGTTGAGCAGGTGCAGTCCGTCAAGGAGTTCAGCGGCAAGGATGTCACTGGCATCTATGTTGCTGGTTCTTGGGTCGAATTCGACGAGAGCAAGGCTACCTACACTTACTGGACGGGCGACTACGAGGGCCTGACCGGCCGCGATGATGAGCCCTATTCCGAGCTTTTGACCGACAAGACCGATGCCAACTCCGAGCTCAAGGCCGGCGACTGGGTCTTCGTTCAGTATGATGAGGATGACAAGGTCGAGGCCGTCTATGAGGTCGACTTTGAGGTTTCCGTCGATTTCGACGCTGCCTCCAAGGCTCTCGATAAGGACGCCAAGATCGATGCTCCCACCATGTACTATGGCAAGGAGCTCAAGGACTTCACTGTTGCCGTGAGCAAGTGGGTCAAGCTTGATTCCGTCACGAACAATACCGACACCGGCGATTACACTGTCGTCGCTCCTGTGGATGCTAACAAGGATCCTCTGGCTAACGACGTTGCGCGCACCTTCACCGCTAAGGCTGAGGCCAGCGAGACCGTCAAGGGCGACATCACTGTCTCCCTGGCTGACGACAGCAATACCGCCATGGGTAAGCTCGATTCCGTTACTCTCGACGGCGAGAAGGTTCAGACCGCCACTGGCTATACGACTCTGGCTCAGGCTTTGGAAAACGCAACTCCGATGAACTCCGCCGCTGTGAATCCTCAGTACAAGCTGGTTGTCAACACCAAGCTTGCTAAGGACAACCATACTCCGACCTACGGCAGTGTGAAGTGGGCCAGCGACAAGGAAGCTGCCTCCGATCTTGAGTTTGACGCTCCCGCTGCTTTCTCTGGCACCGAGATCACCCTCACGGGCGCTAATAAGGACACCTATGTTGTGATCCAGCTGGAGCACTATGGTGATGTCGCGTTCTACGCTTATAAGATCGTTGACTAATCTTTAACCTCGCAAAAAAGAAGACCCCCCTCGGGGGTCTTCTTTTATTGCCGTTTTTCCCGCCTCAGGACGCGTCGCAGCCGAGCACGAGGTAGTAATAGGTCACGCCGCTCTCGTTCGCCTGCCGCTCGTTCGCCGAGGAGCTGACCGTGTTGTACCAGCTGATGCGGTCGGCGCCCCACGTCATCTGGTTGGTGACGTTGCCGCCGGTGAAGTCGTGGTCGGCGAAGGTCGCGTCCGTGTGGCGAATGCGGACAAAGGTGCCGTTTTTGCTCGTGAGCACCAGCACCAGCGGCCGGAAGCCCGTCACAATCACCGTGGGGTTGCCGGAGCCGGAGCGCCCCGTGCCGGTGTAGCTGCCCGCGATCATGCGGCAGTTGTAGCCGGTCGTGCCCACCGCCGCGGTCAGCGCGGCTTGCAGCGCGGCGTCGGCTTCGCCGCGCGCGGCGATCTCCGCATTCAGTCCGGTCGCGGTCGCGTCGGCGTTCGCCTTGAGCGCCGCGTCGGTCTTGCCGAAAGCGTCGTTGAAGTCCTCCATCTTGATGAAGTCCTGCTTCTCCCACTGCGGGAGGGAATAGTTGTCGGTTTTTTTCATGTCGATCCCCCAATTGATAAAATTGGCAAAGCAAATCGTTTGCCTTACAGCTTTAGGCTGTAAGGCAGCGGACATTGTACGTTTTGCGGCAACGCGCCGGGAAAAATTTCTTCCGCGCGCGTTATCGGCGCGCAGTTTGCTGCCAAATAGTTACAAATGGGAACAAAAGCGCCAAAGGTGTAGTCAAAAGAAGTGAAGTCTGCTATAATGACCGCACAGTTTTGAGAGAGGAGATTTTGACATGAAACACTTTTTTGCGCTGCTGCTCAGCGCGCTGATGCTGCTCTCGCTGCTGACCGCCTGCGGCGATAAAAATTCCCCGCCCGACGACGGCGACACCGTGGTGGACGACAATCCCGACGCCGAGCCAGGCGACTCCGCCGCCGACCCCTACGACGCGGTGCGCACCTACTGGTCGGAGGATCAGCTCACACAGGCGTGGGGGCCTGAGCAGGTGGTGGAGCATCTTTTCTTCCACCCCGTCATCGCCTACCCGCAGTGGGCCTTCCACGACTGCAATGCCTCGCAGGATCAGCGCTACGGCCTCGATGACTGGATGGTCACGGCGGACGAGTACAAGAAGATCTTGCAGTCCGTGTACGACCGCGGCTACATTCTCGTTGCGATGGAGGACGTTTGGAGCGAGGTGACGGACGAGACCGGCACGCACATGGTGCGCAACACCCTCATGCTGCCCGAGGGCAAAAAGCCCCTCGTCATCAGCTTTGACGACGTGAACTACTATCCGTATATGCTCGACGAGGGCTTCACGAGCAAGCTCGTCGTCGGCGAGGACGGCGAAATCTGGGCGCAGTGCACCGATCCGTACACCAATGAGACGTTTTTGACCAAGGAGCTCGACGCGACGCCCATTCTCGACGAATTTGTCTACGAGCACCCTGATTTTTCGCTGAACGGTGCGAAGGCCATCTTCTCGCTGACAGGCTATTGCGGCATTCTGGGCTACCGCACGCAGGACGACCGCGACATCGCGGCGGATTCCCCCGACCGTCCGGCGTTCGACGCCTATCGCGCGAGCGAGATCGAGGCGGTCAAGCCCGTCATCGAGCGCCTCAAGGAAACGGGTTGGACGTTCGGCAGCCACACCTGGGGCCACATCCGCCTCGACAGCAAGTCGATGCAGACCATCATCAACGACACCGAGCGCTGGGCGGACGAGGTCGGCTCGCTCGTCGGCCCCACGCAGATCCTGTTCTATCCGCACGGCGGACGGCCCGACGGCGACGACTGGCACACCACCGGCGAGCGCTTCAAGTACCTGCAAAGTCAGGGCTTCCGCGTGTTCGCAAGCGTCGGCACCAGCTCTTTCAGCTTTGTCAAGCCCGACATCTCCGCCGTCATCTGCGACCGTCTGCACCCGGACGGCACGACGCTGCGCGGCAGCAAGCGCGTGCTGAGCTGGTATCAGCAGTTCTATGACGCAAAGGACATCATCGACCTCGACGTGCGCCCCGATCTTGGCGTGCGCTGGGATCAGTAAGGAGGGCAAACCATGACTCTTGATGAGCTCAAGGCCAAGGCCGTCGCCATGCTCGACATGGCCTATGTGCCCTATTCCCACTTTCCCGTCGGCGCGGCGCTCGAATGCGACGACGGCGCGGTCTTCACCGGCTGCAACATCGAAAATTCGAGCTACGGCCTCACAAACTGCGCCGAGCGCACCGCGGCCTTCAAGGCCGTGAGCGAGGGGCACCGCCGCTTTGCGCGCATCGTCATCGCCGGGCGCAGCGACGATTATTGCTACCCCTGCGGCGCGTGCCGCCAGGTGCTCTACGAGTTTGGCCCCGAGATGGAGGTCATCTGCCTCAACAAAAAGGGCGAGGAGAAGCGCCTGTCGATCCGCGAGCTTCTGCCCTATGGCTTCGACCGGACGTGGCTTGCGATCGACGAGAAATAACGAAAAAAAGAGAGCGGCATGCCGCTCTCTTTTTTTGCGCTTTAGTTGCTGCCAGAGGAAGAGGCTTCGATCGTCACTCCGCCGCCTTTGTGCAGAAGGAGTAGAACGCCCTGCCGCAGTAGTCCTCCGCGTCCCACTGCGCGTCCACCTCAAAAATACCGACGCTCGGGAACAATTCAGCAGTGTAGGTTCCGTCGTCCTGCCGCTGCACGGTCAGTTTTTCAGCCTTTGCCTGCGTGTCGCCCCAGCACTGCTCGTTCCAGTACCGCAGGATGACGGAATCGGGCGCGCAGTCGCCGAAATCGAGCGTCACCGTGTAGTAGAAGGACGCCGACACCGCGATGGGCATTTCAAGAGCCGGCGTGCTGTCGCGGAGCGTCTCGTCCAGCGGATGCATGCCGCAGGCGATCGCGCCCGTGCGCTGGCCGCCGCCGGCATCATAGTCCCAGTCGTAGCTGCCGCCCATCGCCGTGATGCTCACACCCTGCGCGTTCGTCACCGTCAGCTCCGGCGGCTCGGTGGGCGCGGACTTTGCGCCGCAGCCCGCGAGCACAAGCAGCAGCATCAAGATCAGCAGAAGGGAAGATTGCTTTTTCATTCAAGTTCACCTCTCGTTTCTTTCGGATACCTATATAGACGCAAACCGCGGGAAAAATGTTCCGCAAGTGTGCGAGCATAGCGAGTGTGCGCAGCGGAGTGGATTTAAAAAACAAAAGGCGTGGCAAAGCCACGCCTTTTGCATTTTTAGAAGTCCGCGTTGCCCACGGTGCGGGGATGCAGCTCCACATCGCGGATGTTGCCGATGCCCGTCAAATACATCACCATGCGCTCGAAGCCGAGGCCGAAGCCCGCGTGACGGCAGGAGCCGTAGCGGCGCAGGTCGCAGTACCACCAGTAGTCCTCGGGATTCATGCCGAGTTCGCGGATGCGCTTTTCGAGCAGCTCAATGCGCTCCTCGCGCTGGCTGCCGCCGATGATCTCGCCGATGCCCGGAACGAGGCAGTCCGCCGCCGCGACGGTCTTGCCGTCGTCGTTGAGGCGCATGTAGAACGCCTTGATCTCCTGCGGATAGTCCGTGACGAACACGGGGCGCTTGAAAACTACCTCGGTCAGATAGCGCTCGTGCTCGGTCTGGAGGTCGATGCCCCACTCGACGGGGTAGTCGAACTTCTGCCCGCTCTCCTTTAAGAGCTTCACGGCCTCGGTGTACGTCACGCGGCCAAAGTCAGACTCGGCAACGTGCCTAAGTCTCTCGATGAGGCCCTTGTCGACAAAGCTGTTGAAGAACGCAAGATCGTCCGGGCAGCGCTCCATGACGCGGCGAATGATGTGCTTAATCATCGCTTCCGCCACTTCCATGTCGCCGTTGAGGTCGCAGAACGCCATCTCTGGCTCGATCATCCAGAACTCGGCGGCGTGGCGCGCGGTGTTGGAGTTCTCCGCGCGGAAGGTCGGGCCGAAGGTGTAAACGTCGCCGAACGCCATGGCGAAGTTCTCGGCATTGAGCTGGCCGGAGACGGTCAGGCTCGTCTTCTTGCCGAAGAAATCCTTGCTGTAATCGATCCGGCCGTCCTCGGTGCGGGGCGGATTTTCAAGGTCGAGCGTCGTCACCTGGAACATCTCGCCCGCGCCCTCGCAGTCAGAGCCGGTGATGATGGGGGTGTTGACATAGACGAAGCCGCGGCTCTGGAAAAACTCGTGCACGGCGTAGGCCGCCGCGCTTCTCACACGGAAAGCCGCGGAGAAGAGGTTCGTGCGCGGGCGCAGATGCTGAATGGTGCGCAGATATTCAACGCTGTGGCGCTTTTTCTGCAAGGGATAGTCGGGCGAGGACGCACCCTCGACCTCGATCTCCGTTGCCTTGACCTCGAGCGGCTGCTTGGCCTCGGGCGTCAGCACGACGGTGCCGCGCACGATGAGCGCGGCGCCCACGTTCTGCGCGGCGATCTCCTTATAATTAGAAAGAGAATTCGCATCCATCACGACCTGCAAATTGCGGAAGCACGAGCCGTCGTTCAGCTCGATGAATCCAAAGGTTTTCATATCGCGGATGGTCTTCGCCCAGCCGCACACGGTGACGCTTTCGCCGCCGTAGCGCTCGCTGTCGGCGAAGATCGCGGCAATTCTCACTCGTTCCATAATAATTTCCTTTCCTTTTGTGGGTTTTCGCGGGATAATGCGCTTATTATATGCTACTTTCTGTGCGATTGCAAGCCCCGCTTTTGATTGACTTTTCGGAATTTGTGTGTTATCTTAAAATCTTACCTCAAAAGGTAAACGTGAAACTTTCACCTATTACTTTACAGGAGGATTTTAACATGAACAAGTATCTGGACATCGCCCCCGAGGTCGCCGAGGCGCTCAAAGCCGGCAAGCCCGTCGTGGCGCTCGAATCCACCATCATTTCCCACGGCATGCCCTACCCGCAGAACGTCGAAACCGCGCTCAAGGTCGAGCAAATTATTCGCGACGCGGGCGCAGTCCCCGCCACCATCGCCATCATCGGCGGACGGCTCAAGGCCGGTCTTTCCAAGGAAGAGATCGACTACCTCGGCCGCACCGGCGCTGGCATTCCCAAGGCCTCCCGCCGCGACCTGCCCGTGCTCGTCGCGCAGGGCAAGGACGGCGCCTGCACCGTCACCACCACCATGATGATCGCCGACATGGCGGGCATTCGCGTGTTTGCCACCGGCGGCATCGGCGGCGTGCACCGCGGCGCGCAGGAGACCTTCGACATCTCCGCCGACCTCGAAGAGCTGGCCAACACCTCCGTCATGGTCGTGTGCGCGGGCGCGAAGTCCATCCTCGACCTCGGCCTCACGCTCGAATATCTCGAGACCCACGGCGTGACCGTCATCGGCTACGGCACGAGCGAGCTGCCCGCGTTCTACACGCGCAAGTCGGGCTTTGGCGTCGACTACGAGCTCGACACGCCGGAGCAGCTGGCCAAGGCCTTCCACGTCAAGCGCGAGCTGGGTCTGCGCGGCGGCTTACTCGTCACGAACCCCATCCCCGAAGAATACTCCATGGACAAGGAAGTCATCGACAAGGCCATTGCTGAGGCCGTCGAGGACGCGAAGAAGGACGGCATCCACGGCAAGGCCACGACGCCGTACCTGCTCGCCAAGATCAAGGACCTGACCGGCGGCGACAGCCTCGATTCCAACATCCAGCTCGTGTTCAACAACGCGCGCCTCGGCGCGGCGGCGGCTGTGGAGCTCAGCAAGCTCGAAAAGTGAGATATTTTGTCATCTATCTCGCCGCGATCAATATTCTGACGTTCTGCGTCTACGGCGCAGATAAGCGCCGCGCCAAAATTCAGGGCGTACGGCGCGTGCCAGAAAAGACTCTATTTGCACTCGCGCTGCTGCTCGGCAGCGCGGGTGCTCTTTTCGCAATGAGGGTCTTTCACCACAAAACGCGGCACTGGTACTTCAAGTTCGGCATTCCGGCGATCTTACTTGCGCAGATCGCTCTGGGGGTGTTCGTGTATGTGCGGTTTTTCGCGGCGTAAAAAATTTTTGAAATTTTTTGTCCGTTCCTGCAACAAATCCCCCCTTTCCTGCGTCTAATAACATACAGGGGGGGCGGCAGGAAAATTTGGAAAATAAAGTTTTTCTGAAATTTGCGTTTTCCTGTTCCCTTATTTCCCGCGGCATGATATAATGCCGGTGTATGAGAAGGGCTCTGTGCGCGCAGAGCCAATCACAAAAATGAGAAAGGATGAAGAAAATGATGAAGAAATTTCTCTCATCGCTGCTGGCGTTGACTATGATTTTAAGTCTGGTCATCGTTCCGGCAAATGCGGCGGCTGGTGACTACACCGTAACCGGCTTAGCGTTAAACGCAAAACTTGCAGATACAGACAATGCAGAGAATGCTCCCACAACCGTTGCAAATGGAACGACAGTCTACTTTTCTATCGACGATACGAATGTTGAAGTAAAGGAAGGTCAGACTGAAGTTACCGATGCCACAGCTTCTTATCAGTGGAAGAAAGGCAGCGAAAGTGTTGGCACCGATGCGAAGAAATATTCAGTTGAACTTTCAACTGATCAGCCGTCTGCGACTGTTACGGTGTCCTGCGATGTTACCTATACCAAAGGTGATAAGAGTGGCAAGCATCAGACTTTAAGCAAGACCTTTACCGTTACCAACGCACAGAAGGCTTTCGAGGCGGCCGCCAAGAAAGTTACTTACAATGGCAGAAAGTATAGCGTTACTGACAATAGCGCTAAAGTTTACTTCTTTGCCGGAGATACTTTGGATACCAGCAAACTTGGTATCGAAGTGACGGGTTCTGCTTATTCTGGCGCTATTCTTACCAACAAGTGTTTCCGCCACTGGCGGCGCTCACCTTTGCAGCATCCAGTATTATCTGCGCTTT
>OLQM01004338.1_pt1 | contig 11014 bp, 6 predicted proteins | sample 1673161 | NCBI WGS metagenome assembly OLQM01 (sample SAMEA3136761, study PRJEB25190) | human gut metagenome | reverse complement strand
AAGGTCTGATCGTGTCCTATCTGGTCAGCGGGGCAGGGCTTTTGCTTTTGGCATTGCTGTTGCTGAAGTACCAGCTGGATGAGAGAAAAGTGTCCGCTGGTATTCTGGCTGTTTATATTCTATCCGGATTATCGGGAGGAATTTATATGGGAAAAACAGCAGAAAGAAAAAGATATCTGTGGGGAATGATACTTGGCAGTATATACTGGGGTATTCTGATGCTGCTTACCATCTTTTCCGGTGCAGGTACGGGATCGGGGGTAAAAGGTGCATTTCTTACACTTCTTATCTGTGCAGGGTCGTCAACTTTGGGAGCAATGGTGACGGGAGCCTGAAAACAGTGGCAGATCGTGAAAATAGCTGGAAGTTGCGAAAAAAACTCTTTGAAAATGAAAGAACATATGCTATAATGCAAGAAGTAATAACATAAGGAGGAAGCAAAATGAAACATATAAAGACATTAAATGCAAAAACATTAAAGGACACAATGAAAAAAGGCGGATGCGGTGAATGTCAGACATCATGTCAGTCTGCTTGCAAGACTTCTTGTACAGTAGGAAATCAGAGCTGCGAAAACACAAAATAAGAAATCAGCAGGCTCTATGATGCTTGGAACATACAGGCAGCGGTCCAAAAGCCGCTGCTTGCTTTTTGTTACATAGCATATCAAAAATTGATCCGGTGGATCAATTGTGATTACATTGTATATCGAAGCAGAAGATGCTGCTGCTAAAGAAAAGAAGAAGGAGAACAAATAAGTGATTCATCAGTATAAAAGTAATGGATACGCAATTGTTCTGGATGTAAACAGCGGATCCGTTCATGTGGTGGACGATATTGTATATGACTGTATCGCCCTGCTGGATCAGGGATGTTCCAACGAAGAAGTGACAGAAAAACTGTCGGCTTCTTATTCCGGAGAAGACCTGAAGACAGCTCTTAAAGAGATTCAGGAACTGACCGATGAGGGAATGCTGTTTACCGAGGACATTTATGAAAATGCGATAGAGCATTTTAAAGAACGGCCAACTGTAGTCAAAGCACTGTGCCTGCATATTGCCCACGACTGTAATCTGGCCTGTAAGTACTGCTTTGCGGAAGAAGGAGAATATCATGGAAGACGTGCACTGATGTCCTACGAAGTAGGAAAGAAAGCACTGGATTTTCTGATTGCCAACTCCGGAAGCAGGAGAAATCTGGAAGTAGACTTTTTCGGAGGGGAACCTCTGATGAACTGGCAGGTTGTCAAAGACCTGGTGGCATACGGAAGAGAGCAGGAAAAGCTTCATGACAAGCACTTCCGTTTTACTGTAACTACGAATGGTGTACTTCTGAATGATGATATCCAGGAGTTTATCAATAAAGAAATGGACAATGTAGTCATCAGTCTTGACGGACGTAAAGAAGTCAATGACAGAATGCGTCCGTTCAGAAATGGAAAGGGAAGCTATGATCTGATCGTACCGAAGTTCCAGAAGCTTGCTGATTCACGTAATCAGGAGCGCTACTATATCCGCGGAACATTTACCAGAAACAATCTGGATTTTTCAGAGGATGTAAAGCATTTTGCAGAGCTTGGCTTCAAGCAGATGTCGATCGAACCGGTTGTCGGGGATGAATCTGATCCGTATGCAATCCGTGAAGAAGATCTTCCGCAGATCTTTGATGAGTATGACAAGCTTGCAAGATATATCATTGAGAAAGACAAAAAGGGAGAAGGATTCAATTTCTTCCACTTTATGATCGACCTGGAAGGAGGACCTTGTCTGTACAAACGTCTGTCCGGATGTGGTTCGGGAACAGAATACCTTGCTGTTACACCATGGGGAGATTTCTATCCGTGTCATCAGTTTGTAGGTGATGAAAATTTCCTGATGGGAAATGTAAACGAAGGAATTACAAGACCGGAGATCGCAGATGAGTTCCGTTGCTGCAATGTATATACCAAAGAAAAATGCAAGAAATGTTTTGCAAGATTCTACTGCAGTGGCGGGTGTATGGCAAACGCATACAAGTATGCAGACGGATTAAATGATTCTTATGATCTGGGCTGTGAGATGGAACGTAAGCGCGTAGAATGCGCGATTATGATAAAGGCTGCAATGGCAGACGAAAACTAAGAAAGGGACTTGGACATGAAGAAGAGTAAAGGAATAGTAAGCCTTGTTCTGATTGCTGCACTTTTAGGACTTCTTGGATTTACCTGCTGGCAGGGATTTGGTTCCTCCCACACAGGTTCTGCAAGAAATATCAATCTTGGTCTTGACCTTGCAGGTGGTGTCAGCATCACTTATCAGGCAAAAGACAAGAATCCTTCCGCAGAAGATATGAAGGATACCATCTACAAGCTGCAGAAGCGTGTAGAGCAGTACAGCACAGAGGCGAGTGTATATCAGGAAGGGGACGACCGGATCAACATCGAGATCCCAGGTGTATCCGATGCCAATAAAGTTCTGGAAGAACTCGGCAAACCAGGATCACTGGTATTTCAGGATGCAGATGGCAACACCGTTCTTGAAGGAACAGATGTTAAAAATGCAGAGGCCCAGACGCAGGAAAACTCTACGACTAAGAATAAAGAATATGTTGTAGCTCTGCAGCTTACCAAAGAAGGAACAACCAAATTTGCAGAAGCAACAGCAGCAAATGTAGGAAAACAGATTTCCATTATTTATGATGGACAGACAATCAGTTCACCAAGAGTTAATCAGGCGATCGAAGGCGGAGAAGCCGTTATCACAGGGATGTCAAGCTATGAAGAAGCAGACAATCTTGCAGCTACCATCCGAATCGGTGGACTTTCTCTGGAACTGGAAGAACTTCGCTCTAATGTAGTAGCTGCACAGCTCGGAGAAGAAGCAATCAGCACAAGCTTAATGGCTGGTGCCATCGGACTTGCCATCATCTTCGTATTTATGTGCTTCGTATATTTGCTTCCGGGACTTGCAGCAGGTCTTGCACTTCTGATCTATACAGGACTGATCCTGGTGCTTTTAAATGCATTCAATATCACGCTTACCCTTCCGGGTATTGCAGGTATTATTCTTGGAATCGGTATGGCAGTCGATGCCAACGTTATCATTTTCGCCCGTGTGCGTGAAGAAGTGACAACAGGTATCAGTGTTAAGACTTCCCTGAAGAATGGTTTCCACAAAGCAATGTCTGCGATCGTTGACGGTAACGTAACAACTCTGATCGCTGCAGCTATTCTCTGGTTCAAGGGTTCAGGTTCTGTAAAAGGATTTGCACAGACACTGGCACTTGGTATTGTTGTGTCAATGTTTACGGCACTTGTTATTACCAGAATCATCATTTTCTCTCTGTATGCGATTGGTCTTCGTGATGTGAAATTTTATGCGAAGAAATTCAAAAAAGAAAGAAAAATTATCGACTTCCTCGGAAAGAAAGCCATTTTCTTTGCAATATCAATTGCTGTGATCGCAGCAGGTTTTGTGACAATGGGAGTCCAGTCGGGAAAAGGTGAAGGTGCGCTGAACTACAGCCTGGAATTCAAGGGCGGTACGGCTACAACCGTAACATTTGATAAAGATTACTCGATCAAAGAGATTGATTCAAAGATCGTTCCGGTTGTAGAAGATGTGACCGGAGATCACAATGTACAGGCACAGAAAGTAAAAGACAGCAATCAGATCATCATCAAGACACAGACGCTGAATCTTGACGAAAGAGAAGCACTTAACAATGCGCTTGCTGATAAATTTGGTGTAGACACATCGACAATTACAGCAGAAAATATCAGTTCTACGGTAAGCTCCGAGATGAGACAGGATGCGATCATTGCAGTTATCATTTCAGCGATCTGTATGCTGATCTATATCTGGTTCCGGTTCAAAGATGTACGTTTCGCATCAAGTGCGGTTCTTGCTCTTTTACACGATTTGTTATTTGTGCTTACATTCTATGCACTTGCAAGAACATCTGTCGGTAATACATTTATCGCATGTATGCTGACAATCCTTGGATATTCTATCAATGCGACGATCGTTATTTTCGACCGTATCCGTGAAGAGCTTCGGGTCATGAAGAGAAACGATGATCTGAAAGCGCTTGTAAACAGAAGTATCACTTATACACTGACAAGAAGTATTTACACAACATTTACTACATTTGTCATGGTAGCGGTTCTTTATATCATGGGTGTAAGCTCTATTAAAGAATTTGCAGCACCTCTTATGGTTGGTATTGCAGGTGGCGGATATTCATCTGTATGTATCACTGGTGCATTATGGTATGTAATGAAAACAAAAATCGGCGGCAAAAAAGCAGCGAAAAAGAAATAACTGACAGAAAATGAGGTGTCGGAGGAGAATCCTCCGGCATCTTTGCATTATCTGACTACCAAAGAGAGGAAAAGAGAAAATGGAGAACTGGGTACTTCTGAGAAAAGGAGCGGATTTTCAGCATATCAGTGAGAAATTCCATATCAGTCCGCGAGTGGCTTCCCTGATAAGAAACCGGGATGTGATCGGGGATGATGCGATCGAGAAATATTTAAACGGTACGATCGCCGATCTGTACGATGGAATGCTGATGAAGGATATGGACAAGGCAGTAGCGGTTCTTGGAGAAAAGATAAAAGAAAATGCAAAAATCAGGATCATTGGAGACTATGATATTGATGGAATCCAGTCGACCTATATTCTTCTGGAGGGATTCCGGATGCTCGGAGCTGATGTGGACAGTGACATTCCGGATCGTATGAAGGACGGGTATGGTCTGAACCGGAACCTGATCGACCGGGCGCTGGAGGCCGACGTGGATACGATCATTACCTGTGATAACGGGATTGCGGCGGCAGAGGAGATCGCCTATGCAAAAAGTATGGGAATGACGATTGTGGTGACGGATCATCATGAGGTCCCGTATACGGAAATTGGTGCGGGACGAAGATATATTCTGCCGGAGGCAGATGCGGTTGTGGATCCGAAGCAGGAGGATTGTACTTATCCGTTCAAAGGGCTGTGCGGGGCTGCGGTTGCTTACAAGCTGGTGGAGGCTCTGATGGAAGCCATGGGAAAAGATGCGGAAGATGCAGATTATCTGATGGAAAATGTGGCAATCGCAACGATCGGTGATGTTATGGATCTGGTGGACGAAAACCGTATTTTCGTTAAACAGGGACTGGATATGCTGAAACGGACGGAGAATCTGGGACTGAAGGCGCTGATGGAATGTACTGGTGTGAATGTAGATAAGCTGTCTCCGTATCACATTGGATTTGTGATCGGTCCGTGTATGAATGCCAGTGGAAGACTGGATACAGCAAAGCGTGCCCTGGAGCTTCTGGAGGCAAAGAAAGTGGCGGAGGCGGATCTGCTGGCAGGTGATCTGAAAGCACTCAATGACAGCCGGAAGGATATGACGGCGCAGGCGGTAGAAGAGGCGTTTATCCAGGTGGAGAACAGTGAACTTAAGGATGCAGACGTGCTGGTGGTCTACCTGCCGGAATGTCATGAAAGCCTTGCCGGGATCGTGGCAGGAAGGATCCGGGAAAAATATTACCGTCCGGTCTTTGTGCTGACGAAGGGCGCGGAAGGTTTAAAGGGCTCAGGAAGATCGATCGAGACCTGGCACATGTATGAAGGACTGAACCGGGTAAAGCATCTGTTGTCAAAATTTGGCGGGCATAAGATGGCGGCAGGTCTCTCCATGCCGGAGGAGAATCTGGAACAGTTCCGTAAGGAGATTAACGAAAAATCCGGGATCACACCAGAGGATCTGAATGAAAAGATTGCCATAGATATGCAGCTCCCGTTTGAATGTGTCAATGAAAAATTTATCGGAGAGCTTGCGGTTCTGGAACCATTTGGCAAAGGAAATGCACGTCCGGTCTTTGCAGAAAGACAGGTACAGGTGGAAAGTGCGAGAATCCTTGGTAAGAATAAAAATGTGCTGAAGTTGCAGGTGAAGGATATTCACGGTACAAGGATGGATGCCATGTATTTTGGAGATGTGAATACCTTTGTGGAATATGTGCGTGAAAAATTTGGAGATATTGCCTGTGAGTGTCTGCTGCGCGGACATGGGCATGGAATTGTTATGGCATTTACCTATTATCCTGATATCAATGAGTATCAGGGAGTCCGTACGCCACAGATTGTGATCCAAAATTATAAATAATTTGAAAAACAGTAATTTTATGCTATACTAATAGATATTGTATATATTTGTAGGTAAGGTGGAGAAGAAAGATGAAAAAACTTGAAGAATATGTTGTCAGCATTCCGGATTATCCGGAAAAAGGAATTATTTTCAGAGATGTAACCAGCATTCTTGAAGATCCGGAAGGGCTTCAGCTTTCTATTCGGGAATTGCAGGATAAGCTTGAAGGCATGGATTTCAACATCGTGATCGGACCGGAGTCCAGAGGATTTATTTTTGGAATGCCGATTGCATATAATCTGCAAAAAGCATTTGTGCCGATCCGTAAAAAAGGAAAGCTTCCTTGCGAGACAGCATCGATCAAGTATGATCTGGAATATGGAAGTGCAGAGATCGAGATCCACAAGCGTTCGATCAAACCGGGAGACAAGGTTGTGATCGTAGATGACCTAATGGCAACAGGCGGTACGGCAGAAGCAATGATCAAACTGATCGAAGGACTTGGCGGTGAGGTTGTAGAAGTTCTCTGCCTGATCGAACTGATGGGATTAAAAGGACGGGAAAAACTGAAAGGATACAAAGTAGATTCCGTAATCCAGTATCCGGGAAACTAATGAGAAAGAAGGGAAGGCTATGGCAGACGATATCGGAATCCAGCAGGAGATGCTGATCGAACCAACACATAAAAAACTGGAGATCGTAGATGGTCATGCGGTAAAGGATGTGGAAGATTATCAGAATCCGGAACTGCTCTATAAAAGTCTGATCGAGCGAGTCAGAAAGTACCATCCTTCGGCGGACGTCTCTATGATCGAAAAAGCATATCATATTGCAAGAGATGCGCATAAAGGGCAGACACGGAAATCCGGAGAAGAGTATATTATCCATCCTCTGTGGGTAGGAATCATTCTGGCACAACTGGAGATGGACAAAGAGACGATCGTTGCCGGCATCCTTCATGATGTGGTAGAAGACACGGTGATGACGGACGAAGAAATCCGTCAGGAATTCGGAGATGAGGTGGCTCTTCTGGTAGACGGTGTCACAAAGCTGGGACAGCTTTCCTATTCAGCGGATAAGCTGGAGGTCCAGGCTGAGAATCTTCGTAAGATGTTCCTTGCGATGGCAAAAGATATCCGTGTTATCATCATCAAGCTTGCCGACCGTCTGCACAATATGCGTACCCTGCAGTATATGCGACCGGAGAAGCAGTTGGAAAAAGCAAAAGAAACCATGGATATCTATGCTCCGATCGCACAACGGCTTGGTATTTCCAAGATCAAGACAGAGCTTGATGACCTGGCACTCAAATATTCCCAGCCGGAGGTTTTTAACGATCTGGTAAAGCAGATCAATGCAAGAAAAACGGAAAGGGAAGAATTTGTCCAGCAGATCGTGGATGAGGTTTCCACGCATATGAAGAATGCGAACATTGATGCAGAAGTGAACGGACGTGTGAAGCATTTCTTCAGCATTTATAAGAAGATGGTGAACCAGGATAAGACGGTGGATCAGATCTATGATCTGTTTGCAGTCCGTATTATCGTAGATTCTGTAAAAGACTGTTATGCGGCACTTGGAGTTATCCATGAGATGTATACACCGGTACCGGGACGTTTTAAAGATTATATCGCAATGCCGAAGGCAAATATGTACCAGTCTCTGCATACGACTCTGATGAGTTCGATCGGTCAGCCGTTTGAGATCCAGATCCGTACAAAAGAGATGCATAAAACTGCTGAATACGGTATTGCGGCACACTGGAAATATAAAGAGTCTGAAGATGGAAAGAAGAGCGTTGAAGCGAAGGAAGAAGAGAAACTGAGCTGGCTTCGTCAGATCCTGGAATGGCAGCGAGACATGTCAGACAACCGGGAATTTCTGAATCTTCTGAAAGGAGACTTGGATCTATTTGCAGAGGATGTATACTGCTTTACACCGAACGGAGATGTCAAGAACCTGCCGAACGGTTCTACGCCGGTTGACTTTGCCTATGCGATCCATACTGCGGTCGGCAACAAGATGGTAGGTGCCAGAGTCAATGGCAAGCTGGTCAATATCGATTACAAGATCCAGAACGGGGACCGAATCGAGATCCTGACTTCGCAGAACTCCAAAGGACCGAGCCGTGACTGGCTGAGTATCGTCAAGAGTACCCAGGCGAAGAACAAGATCAACCAGTGGTTTAAGAAAGAATTCAAAGAAGAAAATATTGTACGTGGTAAGGAAATGCTCGCCACGTACTGTAAGGCAAAAGGATTTGTACTCTCGGATCTGATGAAACTGAAATATATGCAGATCGTGCAGGAAAAGTACGGTTTTAAGGACTGGGATTCGATCCTTGCAGCACTTGGACATGGCGGATTGAAGGAAGGGCAGATCGTCAACCGTCTTGCAGAAGAATACAGTAAGGATCACCGAAAAGAACTGACCGACGAAAGTGTTCTGGAAAAGGTTGCGGAAGCGGCAAAGAACAAGGTGCATATCACCAGATCCAAGAGTGGTATCGTGGTCAAGGGAATCGACGATATGGCAGTGCGTTTTTCCAGATGTTGCAATCCGGTGCCGGGAGATGAGATCGTTGGCTTTATCACCCGCGGACGCGGAATGTCGATCCACCGGACGGACTGTGTCAATATCATTCATCTGTCAGAAGCGGAAAGAGCGCGTCTGATCCCGGCAGAATGGGAAAAACCGGAGGAAGGTACAGATACCGGAAGCTATCTGGCTGAGATCAAGATGTATGCAAATGACAGGCAGGGACTTCTGATGGATATGTCTAAGGTATTCACGGAGATGAATATTGATGTGAAGTCTATGAATGTAAGAACCAGCAAACAGGGAACAGCAACAATCGAAGCCGGATTTATTGTCCGGGGAAGAGAGGAGCTTGGAAAAGTGATCGGAAAGCTCCGGCAGATCGTCGGCGTGCTGGATATAGAACGAGCAGTGGGGTAAAAAGAAATGAAAATCGAAAAATTTGTAACAGGAATTATCAGTACCAATTGTTACATTGTTACTAATGAAGAAACAAAAGAGACCGTGATCGTTGATCCGGCAAACCTGTCAAAAGCGATGATCGGTTATATCGAAGAGGAAGAGCTTGTAATTAAGGCAATTCTTCTGACTCATGCGCATTTTGATCATATCATGGGAATCGATAAAGTGATCGACCGGTATGGAGAAATGCCGGTTTACGTAGAAGAATCTGATCTGGAGCTTCTTCACACACCGTCTATGAATGAGTCAACGGTATATACAAATGGCTATAGTTACCCGGGTGGAGACGTGATCCATGATGGAGATGTGCTTCATCTGATCGGAGAAGATTTCCGGGTGATCCATACACCGGGACATACCCAGGGCGGCGTATGCTACTATGTAGAAAAAGAGGGAGTACTTTTCAGTGGAGATACATTGTTCTGTTGTTCAGTCGGAAGAAGTGATTTTGCAACCAGCAGCACTTCTGCACTGATTCGTTCGATCAAGGAAAAGCTGTTCCTGCTTCCGGATGAAACAAAGGTATTCCCGGGACATATGGGCGCAACAACGATTGGCAACGAAAAAGTGAACAACCCGTATGTATAGAGGAGCAGAGAAATGATTTGGATCAGCTGTAAGAATGAACGTTTCACCTACGACATGTATCATATCGTAAAGTCATTTCTTCCTGATGCCGAGATTAGCCAGAAGGTAGATCCAGAACAGGAACTTCTGATCGAGATGACCGCAGAAGAGGAACCGAATCTGGAAGAGCAGGCATGTGATAAAAAGGTCCGGTGGACCTTTTTTCATTGCAGGGAGGCTGAAATCGCAGACATCAGCGAAAAAAGAGAACAAAAGCGTTATATCAATAAAAAATTATATCAGACCCTGGTCAAAAAGACCGGAGAAGAACATGCATGGGGGAATATGACAGGTGTCCGCCCCACAAAGATGATCATGGAAAGACTGGAAGAAGGTTCTTCTGAGGAAGAAATCATCCGGTATATGCATGATACCTATGTGGTAAGCGAGAAAAAAGCAATGCTTGGTATCGAGATTGCAAAGCGGGAAAAAGCCCAGCTTGACAAGCTGGATTATGAAAATGGATACAGTCTTTATATCGGAATTCCGTTCTGCCCGACAACCTGCAGTTACTGCTCCTTTACTTCTTATCCGGTTGCAAAATGGCAGGACCGGATGGATGAATATGTAGATGCACTTTTAAAAGAGCTTGCATTTATTGCTGAGGTTTCAAAAGAAAAGCATCTTAATGCGATTTATATGGGAGGCGGTACGCCGACAACCCTGAGTGCACAGCAGATGGACCGGGTTTTGAGTTTCCTGGAAGAACATTTCTCCTTTGAACATCTGAAAGAATATACGATCGAAGCTGGAAGACCGGACAGTATTACTGAGGACAAGCTGCGAGTGATCCGAAAGCATGGAGTTGGCAGAATTTCCATCAATCCACAGACCATGCAGCAGAAGACACTGGATGTGATCGGAAGACGTCACACAGTGGAAGATGTAGTCCGCATTTTCCATCTGGCAAGAGAACTGGGATTCGACAATATCAATATGGATCTGATCGCAGGTCTTCCGGGAGAACATCCGGAGGAGATGGAAGATACTCTTCGTCAGATCAAAGAGCTTGCACCGGATAGTTTGACGGTCCATGCACTTGCAATGAAACATGGTTCGAGACTGACACGCGAACGGGCTGCAAGCGCAGAAAAACAAAATTACAAACAGATGGCAAGAGAGCTGGAAGAGATGATCGATATGGCACGTAAGGCGGCCGGTGAGATGGGACTTTATCCGTATTATCTCTACAGACAGAAGAATATTGCAGGAAATTTTGAAAATGTTGGCTATGCAAAGGTTGACAAAGCGGGAATTTACAATA
>OLQM01004332.1_pt1 | contig 11028 bp, 9 predicted proteins | sample 1673161 | NCBI WGS metagenome assembly OLQM01 (sample SAMEA3136761, study PRJEB25190) | human gut metagenome | reverse complement strand
CTGCTTGTGTTAAACTTTCCTAGAGCATGTTTGAAAAATGTTGTTATAAGTTTGCTTCGGAAGGCATTTGGAAAACACGTTTTGGGAGAATAAAGAAAAGAGGATATTTTAATATATGTTAGATGTTTGTCTGCTGGGAACCGGAGGTATGATGCCACTTCCAAGAAGATGGCTCACTGCTCTGATGACCCGGTATAACGGCCACAGTCTTCTTATTGACTGCGGCGAAGGAACTCAGGTGGCAATTAAGGAAAAAGGATGGAGCTTTAAGCCTGTTGACGTGATCTGTTTTACCCATTATCACGGAGATCACATCAGCGGACTTCCTGGTCTTCTTCTTACAATGGGGAATGCAGAGCGCACAGAACCGCTTACCTTGATTGGTCCGAAAGGTCTTGAGAGGGTAGTAAACGCACTTCGCGTGATCGCACCGGAGCTTCCTTTTGAACTGAAATTTATCGAGATTAACGGACCTGAACAGGTATTTGAAATCAATGGTTACCGGATCACAGCTTTTAAGGTAAACCACAATGTACTCTGTTATGGATATTCACTGGAGATACTCCGTCAGGGGAAATTTTCCCCGGAGCGTGCCCGTGAGCAGGGAATCCCGCTGAAATACTGGAATCCTCTGCAGAAAGGCCAGACTATTGAAGCCGATGATGTGACATATACTCCGGATATGGTTCTGGGACCTGCTCGAAAGGGACTGAAGGTTACTTACACTACAGATACCAGACCCACCGAGTCAATTATGAAAAATGCGTCTGGCTCAGACCTTTTTATCTGCGAAGGGATGTACGGCGAGGATGACAAGCTGGAGAAGGCAAAAGGCTATAAGCACATGACGTTCCGTGAAGCTGCTACTCTGGCCAAGCAGGCTGATGTAGGAGAAATGTGGCTGACTCATTACAGTCCGTCTCTGATCCGTCCAGATGAATATATGGACATGGTGCGGGATATTTTCCCAAAAGCTTATCCAGGCAAAGACGGAAAAACAATGGAAATGAATTTCGAAGAGGATTAATTGATGGAATTCCAATCGGACTAGCATATGTGGCTGTTTCGTTTGCATTTGGAATTTCAGGAGCGTCTAAGGGAATTCCTGTATGGGCACTTACTTTGATCTCAGCAACCTGTGTAACTTCTGCAGGACAGTTTGCAGCGATCATAACAATGACGGCAGGAGGATCTTTGGTGGAATTAGTTTTATCACAGATCATTATTAATTTAAGATATTCGATCATGTCAATTGCGATCGGACAGAAATTAAGTGAGAAGTCGACATTGTGGAATCGGATTTCAATGGCATTTATGGTAACGGATGAGATTTTTGCAGTATCCTGTGCGGGGAGACATGAGATTACGCCCAGATATTTTTATGCTTTGATGTCAATTCCATGGATCAGCTGGACCATTGGAACTCTTTTAGGAGCGACGGCCAATACATTATTACCATTGATCTTAAGGAATGCACTTGGACTTGCAATTTATGGAATGTTGATCGGGATTATCATCCCACCAGCCAGACAAGATAAGCATATAACTATCGTGATCATTCTTTCCATGATCGTTAGTTTATTATTTAAATATATCAAAGCGTTATCTTTTATATCCAGTGGGTTCGTGATCATCATTTGTACCTTGATCGCAGCAACATTTGGAGCAATTTTATTCCCAGTAGAAGAGGAGGAGACTCATGAATCTTAGCAGATTATTAGTTTATATTGCAGTCACAGCAGTTTCTACATATCTAATACGAGTCATCCCATTGGTTGCAATACAGAAGAAGATAGAGAATAGATTTTTTCGATCATTTTTATACTATGTTCCATATGCAGTACTGGCAGCAATGATCATGCCAGCAGTGTTTTATGCGACAGGAAATTTGATCGCATCGACAATTGGATTTGCAATTGCGATGATTTTTGCATATAATAAAAAAAATATTGTTACAGTTGCATGTGCAAGCTGTATCGGAGCATTTATCGCATTAGTAGTTTTAGGGTAAATTAATCTGCCAATTCATTGACAGACATAAGTAATATCAAGAAGAAATGAGGAAGAAGATATGAATTGTAATTTAGCAGTCATTAAAGGTGACGGGATCGGGCCAGAGATCGTCACAGAAGCAATGAGAGTTTTAGATGCTGTAGGAGAAAAGTATGGACATACATTTTCTTATACACAGATACTGATGGGTGGAGCATCCATTGATGTTCATGGAGAACCATTAACAGAGGAAGCTTTAGAGATTGCTAAGAAGAGTGATGCAGTATTAATGGGTTCGATCGGTGGAAATACAAGTACATCTCCATGGTATAAACTTCCAGCACAGTTAAGACCTGAGGCAGGCTTATTAAAACTTCGTAAATCTCTTGGATTATTTGCTAACATCAGACCAGCATACTTATATGATGAATTAAAGAAAGCATGCCCACTTCGTGATGAAGTGATCGGTGATGGATTTGATATGGTCATCATGAGAGAATTAACAGGTGGTCTTTACTTTGGAGAAAGACATACAGAAGAAATTGATGGTGTAAGAACAGCCGTTGATACATTATCTTACAATGAAAATGAAATCAGAAGAATTGCGATCAAAGCATTTGACATTGCAAGAAAACGTAAAAAACATGTGATCAGTGTTGATAAGGCAAATGTACTTGATTCTTCCAGATTATGGAGAACAGTTGTAGAAGAAGTAGCCAAGGACTACGAAGATGTTACATATGAACATATGTTAGTTGATAACTGTGCAATGCAGTTAGTTAATAATCCACGTCAGTTTGATGTGATCTTAACAGAGAATATGTTTGGAGATATTTTATCAGATGAAGCAAGTATGATCACAGGTTCTATTGGAATGTTATCATCCGCAAGTCTTGCAGAAGGTAAGTTTGGATTATATGAGCCAAGCCACGGATCAGCTCCGGATATCGCAGGACAGGATATTGCAAACCCAATCGCAACAATTCTTTCCGCAGCTATGATGCTTCGTTATTCATTTGATTTAGATAAAGAAGCAGATGAGATCGAAAAAGCAGTCAAAGCAGTTTTAGCAGATGGATACAGAACAGTTGACATTATGTCAGATGGAATGAAGAAAGTCGGATGTAAAGAAATGGGACAGCTGATCATTGATCAGATCAAATAAGAATTCGATGCTCACCATAGATAGAATGAGATATATTATACTAGGAGGTTAGTTTTATGAGTAATACATTTACAGAGGGAGAAGCATTTGCACCTCAAAGATCGTTATTTAACGCATTAGGTTTCACAAAAGAAGAGATGAGAAAGCCATTGGTCGGAATCGTAAGTTCGTATAATGAGATCGTGCCAGGGCATATGAATATTGACAAGATCGTAGATGCAGTAAAACTTGGAGTTGCTATGGCAGGTGGAACACCAGTTGTATTCCCAGCGATCGCAGTATGTGATGGAATTGCCATGGGACATGTTGGAATGAAATATTCACTGGTGACAAGAGATCTGATCGCTGATTCTACAGAATGTATGGCATTAGCACATCAGTTTGATGCTTTAGTTATGGTTCCAAACTGCGATAAGAATGTACCAGGACTATTAATGGCCGCTGCACGTGTTAATGTACCCACAGTGTTCGTCAGTGGCGGACCAATGCTTGCCGGACGTGTAAAAGGATGTAAAACAAGCTTATCAAGCATGTTTGAGGCTGTTGGATCTTATGCAGCAGGTAAGATCACAAAAGAAGAATTAGATGAATTTGAAAACAAAACATGTCCTACATGTGGATCATGTTCCGGTATGTACACAGCGAACTCTATGAACTGTTTAACAGAAGTTCTTGGTATGGGATTACAGGGAAATGGAACAATTCCAGCTGTATATTCTGAAAGAATCCGTCTTGCAAAACATGCAGGTATGAAGGTTATGGAATTATTAGAGAAGAATATCCGCCCAAGAGATATCTTAACAGAGAAAGCGTTTGAGAATGCCTTAACAGTTGATATGGCACTTGGATGCAGTACAAACAGTATGCTTCATTTACCAGCAATCGCACATGAAGCAGGTGTTGATCTGAATCTTGAGAAGGCAAATGAGATCAGTAAGAGAACTCCAAACTTATGTCATCTTGCACCAGCAGGACATACATATATTGAGGAGTTAAATGAAGCTGGTGGAGTTTATGCTGTTATGAATGAATTAAATAAGAAGAATCTTCTTCATACAGATCTTATCACTGCAACAGGTAAGACAGTAGCAGAGAACATTGAAGGATGCGTAAACAAGAATCCAGAAGTTATTCGTCCGATCGACGATCCATACAGCCAGACTGGTGGAATTGCTGTATTAAAAGGAAATTTAGCACCAGATTCAGGTGTTGTAAAACGTTCTGCAGTTGCTTCTGAGATGCTTAAGATGGAAGGACCAGCCAGAGTCTTTGATTGTGAAGAAGATGCGATCAAGGCGATCAAAGGTGGAGATATTAAACCAGGGGATGTCGTAGTAATCCGCTATGAAGGACCAAAAGGTGGACCAGGTATGAGAGAGATGTTAAATCCTACATCAGCGATCATGGGTATGGGACTTGGATCAAGCGTAGCCCTGATCACAGATGGAAGATTCTCCGGAGCTTCCAGAGGAGCTTGTATCGGACATGTTTCTCCAGAAGCAGCAGTTGGAGGACCGATTGCATTAGTAGAAGAAGGAGATATTATTGCAATTGATATCGATGCCAATACATTAAATGTAAAAGTTTCTGACGAAGAATTAGCAAAGAGAAAAGAAAACTGGAAACCTAGAACACCTAAGGTTACAACAGGTTATCTTGCAAGATATGCATCGTTAGTTACATCTGGAAACCGCGGAGCAGTTTTAGAAATCAAACAGTAATTAAGTAAGAAAAGAGGATCAAATGATGAAACAATTGACAGGTGCTCAGATTGTTTTAGAATGTTTGAAAGAGCAAGGCGTGGATACCGTTTTTGGGTATCCAGGCGGAGCGATCTTAAACATTTATGATGAATTATATAAACAGAAAAAGGATTTTACACATATCCTGACATCTCATGAGCAGGGAGCTTCTCATGCAGCAGATGGATATGCAAGATCTACAGGAAAAGTCGGAGTGTGCTTTGCAACCAGTGGACCGGGAGCGACAAATATCGTTACAGGACTTGCAACAGCGAATATGGATTCAGTGCCAGTTGTTGCGATCACATGTAACGTAGGAGTCAGCCTTCTTGGAAAGGACAGCTTCCAGGAAGTTGATATTTCCGGAGTCACAATTCCGATCACAAAGCATAACTTTATTGTAAAGAATATAGAAGAACTTGCAGACACGATCCGAAGAGCGTTTAGAATTGCAAAGACAGGAAGACCAGGGCCTGTTTTGATCGATATTCCAAAAGATGTGACAGCAGCAACGACCCTATATGAAAAATACAAACCAGCGAAGATCATACGTTCCAGTGAATATATCAAAGAAGTAGATATCCAGAATGCGATCAGCATGATCAGAGAAGCAAAACGACCATATATCTTAGTTGGTGGTGGAGCTGTGATCTCTGATGCAGCAGATGAATTAAAAGAATTTGCAGAGAAAGTAGATGCACCAGTATGCGATACCCTCATGGGAAAAGGAGCATTTAATGGTACGGATGAACGCTATAGTGGAATGCTTGGAATGCACGGAACAAAAGCATCAAATCTTGGAGTATCTCACTGTGACCTTCTGATCGCAGTCGGAACAAGATTTAGTGACCGAGTTTTAGGAAATCCAAAAACATTTGCAAAGAATGCAAAGATTTTACAGATTGATGTTGACCCAGTCGAGATCAACAAGAATATTTGTGTATCAGCTTCTATCATCGGAGATGTAAAAGCAGTATTAACAGTGATCAATCGCCGTTTAGAAGCCCAGGAACACAAAGAGTGGCTTGATACGGTCAAAGAATATAAAGAAAAGTATCCATTAACTTATGATAAAGGACGATTAACATGTCCTGAGATCATGGAAGCGATTTATGATATTACAAAAGGTGAGGCAGTCATTACAACGGAAGTTGGACAGCATCAGATGTGGGCCGCTCAGTTTTATAAATATGATAAACCACGTAAATTCTTGACATCTGGTGGTCTTGGAACAATGGGATACGGTCTTGGAGCCAGCCTTGGAGCCAAAGTTGGTAATCCAGATAAGATCGTAGTAAACATTGCAGGAGATGGATGTTTCCGTATGAATTTAAATGAGCTTGCGACAGCCTCGCGATACAACATTCCAGTGATCGAAGTTATTATCAATAACAGCGTGTTAGGAATGGTAAGACAGTGGCAAGATCTGTTTTATGAAGAAAGATATTCGTATACAACACTTCAGGACAAAGTAGACTTTGTGAAAGTTGCAGAAGGACTTGGGGTGCAAGCTAAGAAGATCACGGATATCGAACAATTCAAAGATGCATTCAAAGAAGCTTTAAATGCAGGAGAACCAGTAGTTCTCGATTGTCATATTGATTTAGATGACAAAGTATGGCCGATGGTTAATCCAGGAGGTTCTATTGAAGATGCATTTGATAAATCGGATCTTGAGGCGCAGGCAAGGTAATTTTTAATTTATTTTCATATAAAGGAGAGAAAAGAAATGGCAAGAGTATACAACTTTTCAGCTGGACCGGCAGTACTTCCGGAAGAAGTGTTAAAAGAAGCAGCAGAGGAAATGCTTGATTACAGAGGATGTGGAATGTCTGTTATGGAGATGAGCCACAGATCCAAGATGTTTGATGATATCATCAAAACTGCAGAAGCAGACTTAAGAGAATTAATGAACATCCCTGATAATTACAAAGTATTATTCCTTCAGGGTGGAGCATCCCAGCAGTTTTCAGCGATCCCTATGAATCTGATGAAGAACAAAGTTGCAGATTTCATCATCACAGGACAGTGGGCAAAGAAAGCATACCAGGAAGCTTCCAGATATGGAAAAGCAAACATTTTAGCTTCATCAGAAGATAAAACATATACATATATTCCAGATTGTTCTGACCTTCCTGTATCAGAAGATGCAGATTATGTATATGTATGCTATAACAACACGATCTATGGAACAAAATATCAGCAGATTCCAAATACAAAAGGTAAAATCCTTGTTGCAGATATGTCTTCTTGCATTTTATCTGAGCCAGTTAATGTAGAAGACTTTGGAGTGATCTATTTTGGAGTACAGAAAAATGTTGGACCAGCAGGAGTTGTAGTTTGTATCGTACGTGAAGATCTGATTACAGATGATGTGTTAGAAGGAACACCAACCATGTTAAAATGGAAAACACAGGCAGATGCAGATTCACTGTATAACACACCTCCATGCTACGGTATCTATATCTGTGGAAAAGTCTTCAAATGGTTAAAGGACCAGGGTGGACTTACTGCAATGAAGAAACGTAACGAAGAAAAAGCAAAAATCTTATATGATTTCTTAGACCAGAGTGAAATGTTTAAAGGAACAGTTGTGAAAGAAGACCGCTCTTTAATGAACGTTCCATTTGTAACAGGAGACAAAGATCTGGATGCCAAATTTGTAGCTGAAGCAAAAGAAGCAGGATTTGAGAACCTAAAAGGACATCGTACAGTTGGTGGAATGCGTGCAAGTATTTATAACGCAATGCCAAAAGAAGGTGTTGAGAAATTAGTAGCATTTATGAAGAAGTTTGAAGAAGAGAACAAATAAGGAGGAGCCATGTATACAGTAAAATGCTTAAACCCGATCGCAAGTAAAGGACTAGATTTATTTACAGAAGATTTTAAAGTGATCGATGACTTAGATAAAGCAGATGCAGTTTTAGTAAGAAGTGCAGCTATGCACGATCTTGAAGTTCCAGAAAGCCTTCTTGCAGTTGCAAGAGCTGGAGCAGGAGTTAACAATATTCCATTAGATGAATATGCAAAGAAGGGAATCGTAGCATTCAACACACCAGGAGCGAATGCTAATGGTGTAAAAGAACTTGTTGTTGCAGGACTTTTACTTGCATCTCGTGATATCATCGGTGGATATAACTGGGTTAAGGAAAATGCATCCGAAGAGAACCTTGCAAAACTTGTTGAGAAACAGAAAAAACAGTATGCAGGTAACGAATTAAAAGGAAAAAGTATCGGAGTTATCGGACTTGGAGCAATCGGTGTTTTAGTAGCAAATATCTGCAATCGTCTTGGAATGAAAGTTTATGGATATGATCCATACGTATCCGTACGTTCTGCATGGAGCTTATCAAGAATGGTAAAACATATCGCTTCCATTGACGAATTATTTGAGACATGTGATTATATTACAATTCACGTTCCATACATGGATTCTACAAAAGGAATGATCAACAAAGAAGCTATCGATAAGATGAAAGACGGAGTTACATTATTAAACTTCGCCAGAGGAGAACTTGTTGATAATCAGGCAGTGATCGAAGGATTAGCATCAGGAAAAGTAAAACATTATGTAACAGATTTCCCAAGTGCAGAAATCGCTGGAGTAGATAAAGTGATCACAATTCCACACTTAGGAGCATCTACAGAGGAATCAGAAGAAAACTGTGCAGAGATGGCAGTGGATCAGTTGATGAATTATTTAGAGAATGGTAATATTGTCAATTCAGTAAACTATCCAAACTGTGATCTTGGAGAAGCAAGTGGAGCAGCTCGTATTACAGTACATCATAAGAATCTTCCAAATATGATCGGTCAGTTAACAGCGATCTTGGCAGCAGATGGACATAACATTTCCAATATGTTGAATAAATCCAAAGGTGAATGGGCTTATTCTATGTTTGACATGGAAAAGAAAGCACCAACAGAAGAGACAATCAAGAAAATGGAACAGATCGACGGAGTCGTTCGTGTTCGTGTACTATAGGAGAGAAAAAATGAGTGAAAAATTAAGAGTTGGTATTTTAGGTGCAACTGGAATGGTTGGACAGCGTTTTATTTCATTACTTGAGAATCATCCATGGTTTGAAGTTACAACATTAGCAGCAAGCCCTCGTTCTGCTGGAAAGACATATGAAGAAGCAGTTGGTGGACGTTGGAAAATGGATACTCCAATGCCAGAAGCAGTAAAATCTATGATCGTAAAAAACGTCAATGAAGTAGAAGAAGTTGCTTCTCACGTAGATTTTGTATTTAGTGCAGTAGATATGTCTAAAGACGAGATCAAAAAGATCGAAGAAGACTATGCAAAAACAGAAACACCAGTTGTATCTAACAACAGTGCTCATCGCTGGACACCAGATGTACCAATGGTAGTACCTGAGATCAACCCAGAACACTTCGAAGTGATCGAAAGCCAGAAGAAACGTTTAGGAACAACAAAAGGTTTCATAGCAGTAAAACCTAACTGCTCTATCCAGAGTTATGCACCAGTTTTAACAGCATGGAAAGAATTTGAACCATATGAAGTTGTTGCTACAACATATCAGGCAATTTCTGGAGCAGGAAAAACTTTCAAAGATTGGCCAGAGATGGAAGGAAACATCATTCCATACATCGGTGGAGAAGAAGAAAAGAGCGAACAGGAGCCTCTTCGTTTATGGGGACATATTGAAGACGGTGTGATCGTGAAAGCTGAAACACCAGTGATCACAACACAGTGTATCCGTGTACCAGTATTAAACGGACATACAGCAGCAGTCTTCGTTAAATTCAAGAAGAAACCAACAAAAGAACAGTTGATCGAGAAATTAGTAAACTTCAGCGGACTTCCACAGGAATTAGAACTTCCAAGTGCTCCAAAACAGATGATCCAGTACTTAGAAGAAGATAACCGCCCACAGGTAAGAGAAGATGTTGATTACGAAAATGGAATGGGAATCTCTGTTGGACGTTTAAGAGAAGACACTGTATATGATTACAAATTTGTAGGACTTTCTCATAACACAGTTCGTGGAGCAGCAGGTGGAGCTGTTTTATGTGCTGAGACATTAAAGGCAAAAGGATATATTACAAAAAAATAAGTATTGTAATGAATAGATAAACTTGCTATGATAAGAAACACGTAGAAATACGTGTTTCTTTTATGTTAAGCATATGTGTAAAATGAATACCAAAAGAAACACAAGAAAAAAAGAGGAGAGTTTATGTTAGCACAAATACAAGCGATGTTCGCAGTAGTGGACTTGGGTAAGATTAACTGGAATCAGTTTTTAGAAAAATATCTGGAAATTGCAATGAGTATCATAGGAAAAGTCATAGTATCATTTTTGATCATTGCAATTGGATTTAAATTGATCAAGATCTTAATTAAATTGTTAAAAACAACCCTTGAGAAGGCAGAGATCGATTATGGAGTTATCTCATTTTCCTGCTCCTTCATAAGGATTGGATTGCGTTGTATTGTAATCTTTATGGCAGTTGCACATATGGGGGTAGAGGTAAGCTCCTTTATCGCATTATTAGGATCTGCAGGTGTAGCAGTAGGTTTAGCATTACAAGGAACACTTTCTAATGTAGCAGGTGGAGTTTTACTATTAATCCTGAAACCATTTCAGGTAGGAGATTACATCGTATTAACAGGAACCGACTGCGAAGGAGAAGTTGCAGCGATGGATATTTTCTATACAAAGCTTAAGACAATTGATAACCGAGTGATCGTCATTCCTAACGGAACGTTAAGCAATTCAAATCTGATCAACAACACAAAACAGGAACGAAGATTGATCGATATTGAAGTTGGGATCTCTTATGATGCAGATATTAAAGAAGTCAAAAGAATTCTTACAGACATAGCAAAAAATGAAAAAAGAATTCTTGATCAGGATGGAGTTAATATCTTTGTGAGCAGTTTAGCAGACAGCTCTGTCATGATGGGGATCAGGTGCTGGGTTCCAACATCTGATTATGTAGCAACCAAATGGGCGTTAAATGAAGAGATTAAGATTCGATTTGATGAGGAAGGAATCGAGATACCATATCAGAAATTGGATGTTTGTATTAAAAATGAAGTGTAATAATGTTCCGTGCGCAGCCGAGAACAGAACTTAGTAAATTTATCAATGCTTATAA
>OLQM01004331.1_pt1 | contig 11040 bp, 9 predicted proteins | sample 1673161 | NCBI WGS metagenome assembly OLQM01 (sample SAMEA3136761, study PRJEB25190) | human gut metagenome | reverse complement strand
GAGAATGTCTGGGGTGAAGTGGTCGATGCGGAATACTTTTCCCTGGTCGATGCAGATCACATCTTCTTCTTTAGCGACGACGGCAAAGCTGGAGACACGGGGAACCTTGCCGTGTGGAAGAATATGAAAGCGGTCAAAGCCGGCAACGTTTACTTTGGTATCAATGATTCCGTCCTTTAGCCATTTAGTCATGACACGTTTTTCGCTAATTCCAAGTAATTTTGGAGGTAATGTAGCAAGAATATAGATAATTGAAACTTTAGCTCCAAATGTTTGTTTTAGTATACTTAAGATAGAAGAACCTGCACCTTGTACAAGCGAAGAGATTAAAAATTTGCACTCTGTTTCTGTTATAGCATCTACATGTGCATCATATAAAGCTTGCTGAATATTATACATATATAATAATTCTTTCCAAGTAAAAGTAGTTGTCTCTATAGATTCAGATGGTATACCAATATGATCATTAAACATATATTGGTTATTTGAAAAGGATTTAATTAGTAATAAAATCACAGGTGTCTCCATTTTTGTACCTATGAAAATTTGTAAACATAATAACCTCCAACATTATAAACTTTATAACATCATCGTATCATCTTTGCATTTTTATTGTATCATATTTAAAATTAAATGTAAATATTTATATTTTAGATTAAAATTAGTTAAATTGCTATGTATCGATGTAAAAAAATTTCTAAAATTTTTGTTTTTTTACTTGACAATTATACTTAAAATAGCTTATAATCTATGGTAGTGTTTTATTGAATAACCTAAAGGTGATTGTAATAAGGAGGTGTCATCTATATTATGAAAAGAACTTATCAACCGAATAGAAGAAAAAGAAGTAAAATTCATGGTTTTAGAAAGAGAATGAGTACAAAAGCAGGTAGAGCTGTATTAAAGAGAAGAAGACTTAAAAATAGAAAAGTTTTATCAGCATAGGCCAACGTTAGTGTGGCCTTTTCTAAAATTCAGCTTTTTATTTTTTGTTTAAAGTTATTATACTTTTCAATTTAGATATTTTTTGTTGTAAGTATGATGAATAGAAAGATGATATATGAATAAGGAAATTAGATTAAGAAAAAATAGAGAGTTTCAAACTGTTTATAGACGTGGAAAAAATTTTTGGAATAGAAATTTTACCATTTTTATCCGACCGACAAATAGGAAAAAAGTTAAGTTCGGTGTTTCCGTTACTAAAAAGTTTGGAAAAGCAAATAAACGTAATTTGATTAAGAGAAGAATAAAAGAGATATCTGTTTTTAAAAAAGAAGACAGCTATTTTTTACGCCGGAAAACAAGAAAATAAGGATAGCAAAAACAAAAATACCAAAATGCCGCACAAAAAAGCTGCCCCCGCTTGACGGGAAGCAAGCGAACCGCTTTTCGAGGAGCGGAGCGACGCTGCAAAAGTGAGTGAGACGCCATACCCGACCAACGGGAGCGGTAAGAATCTGGCAAAGGATACGGGTATTAATATTCTGACCTGTGTACGCAAGTCTTAAGCCGTCCCCGCTTGACGGGGAAGGGGTAAGTATGTGTAGACACGAAAAAATATTTTTTGTGACAGCTGAAAACGGTTTACCGGTCAAGTATAATAAAGGCAAGAAAGAATTCATATTTCATTCATTTATTTAGTGACAGGGATTCAAAAGTGAACCCCTTTATAAGGAGGATCTATGGGTCTGATTAAAGCGGGAATCGGTGCGGCAGGCGGTGTACTGGCGGACCAGTGGAAAGAATTTTTCTATTGCGACAGTATGCCTGCCGATGTGCTGATGATGAAAGGGCAAAAGCGGACCGGCGGGCGGAGTTCGAATACCGGCGGTGAGGATAATATCATATCCGACGGGTCGGTGATTGCCGTTAATAACGGACAGTGCATGATGATTGTCGAGTCCGGGAAGGTGGTGGATCTTTGTTCCGAGCCGGGGCAGTATACGTATGACCGTTCCACAGAGCCGTCTCTTTTTACAGGCGGTCTGAATAAGGAAAGCGTACTTGCCGTGTTCAAGCAGATAGGCCGCCGTTTTACTTTTGGCGGGGATACGGGCAAGGACCAGCGGGTCTATTATTTCAATACGAAGGAAATTGTAGGAAATAAATACGGTACACCCAGTGAGATTCCGTTCAAGGTATCTGATGACGATACGGGACTGAAATTGTCGGTCCGTATCCGTTGTTTCGGTGAGTATTCTTATAAAATTGTCGACCCCATTCTGTTTTATACGAATGTGGCAGGAAATACGGAAGACCGCTACGAGAGGAGCCAGCTTGACAGCCAGCTCAAGTCGGAGCTTCTCACAGCTCTCCAACCTGCTTTTGCGAAAATTTCGGCACAGCGTATTGATTATACGGAACTGGCAGGGCATACGAATGAAATTGCCGATGCTTTAAATGAAGTTCTTTCCAAAAAATGGACGGAACTCCGGGGGATTGCGGTCGTTTCTTTCGGCGTGAACAGTGTCAGGGCGAATGAGGAAGACGAGGAAAAAATCCAGAAGCTCCAGATGGGTATGGCGATGTCCCGTCCCGGTGTCGCTGCCGGTGTCATGGTAGATGCCACATCGGATGCTATGCGCAAGGCTGCTGAAAATGAGGGCGGTATGGGCGCTATGGGCGGTTTCTTCGGTATGAATATGGCAGGTATGACAGGGGGAAATGCGGCAGGAAATCTTTACGGTATGGCGGCGGCAGAAAAACCGGCACCGGTGCCGCAGAACGGTTGGCACTGTCCTTCTTGCGGAGAAAGTGGAAATACGGGAAATTTCTGCTCCAATTGCGGAAAACCGAGACCCGGGGAAGACTGGACCTGTTCATGCGGAACGGTCAATCACGGTAAGTTCTGTACCAATTGCGGAAAACCGAAAATGTAAGAACGGAAAGGGAAATCTGAAGGAATGCTTTAGAAGGAAAGCGGAGGATCTTCATGATTTCCCTTTTCCTGAAATCAGAAAGAAAGTAGAGTGGGAAGTGTATGGCAGATACTTCTGTAAGTTATCAATGCCCGAACTGTAACGCTCCTCTTGCTTATGAGCCCGGCGAAGAAAAGGTGACCTGTGAGTATTGCGGCACAGAATTTGCCGTTTCCGATTTGGAAGCTTTTTATGCTGCAAAGGAAGAACAGGCGGCGAAAGCGGAGGAAGCGAAATTAAAAAAATGGGATACGGAGAAAGCGGGAAAGGACTGGAGCGACGAGGAAGAAAAAATGCTCCGTGCCTTTACCTGTTCGTCGTGCGGTGCGGAAATTGTTTGTGATGAAAATACGATTGCCACGGAGTGCTGTTATTGCGGAAATCCGACGATGATTCCCCAAAGATACAGCGGAAGTCTTCGTCCCGACTATGTGATTCCTTTTCAAAAAACGAAGGAAGATGCCCAGGCGGCATTCAAAAATTTTTATAAAGGAAAGATTCTTTTGCCGGGAAGTTTCGTTACGGAAAGCAGGATTGAGGCGATACAGGGCATGTATGTGCCGTTCTGGCTTTTTGATTCCGCCGTGACCGCTACGGCAAGTTTCCGCGGGAAAAATGTGGATACTTTTGTGGTCGGAAATAACCGGGTGACGGAGGAGCATATTTACGATTGTGAACGGGAAGGAACCATGAAATTTTGCCGTGTGCCCGTAGACGGCAGTAAAAGAATGGACGATATCTGGATGGAAAGTATCGGTGCTTACGATTATTCGACGATGGTTCCGTTTACGACGGCCTATCTGGCAGGGTATCTGGCGGATAAGTATGATGTGCCTGCCGAAGAGGCGGCGCCGAGGGCGGATGCACTTGTGGCGGACACGTCGCTTTCCATGCTGGATGATACGGTAAAAGGATATGCATCGGTCAGCAGGATTGACGGCTTTATTTCCAAAGATGAAAATCAGGTTGCTTATGCACTGGCTCCCGTATGGATACTGACGACACGGTACCGCGGCGAGCCTTATACATTTATCATGAACGGACAAAGCGGAAAATTTGTGGGCAGTCTGCCTGTGGACAGAAATAAATCTTTATTCTACACAGGGCTGTCGTTTGCCCTCCTTTTACCGGTCCTCTATTACATTTCCAAATATATTTTGGGCATGCTTGATTTGTTATAAGGAGGCAGTGATGAAGAAAATTATAATGGTTTGCCTGTTCATCCTGACAGCGCTCTTTTTGCCCTCTTTCTCAAGCACTGCCGAAGAGGTCGTACCGTCTTTGTTTGACGGGGCGGGTCTTTTGAACACCGCACAGGCGGAAAATCTGAGAACACGGATTGCCGTTATGGAAAAGAAACATCATGTCCGTATCGCCGTAGTGACACAAAAATCACTGAACGGACAGCGGATAGGAGATGCGGCGGACCGTCTTGCCGATATGTATTACAGTGACGGAGAAAACGGAAATATCGTTCTTCTTGTCGATATGGGCAGACGGGAATATTATGTATCCACCGACAGGGAAATGAGAAAAAAGATTACCGATGAGACGGGGATGGACGAAATGAGGAAAGCCTTTACGGAAAAATTGTCGTCCGGCAATTATGAGGGTGCATTTAATGCGTATGTCTCCACAGCGGACAGGCTTCTCACCTATTATGAAAAAGAGGGAAAGCCTTATGATCCGGCCGATGCATTTTCTCCTATAGCGCTTCTTGCAGGCGGTATACTTGCTTTTTTGGCGGCTTTGGGAATACGCGGCCGTCTTATTGATACGATGAGCAATGTAAAACCTGTCGTATCTGTGTCGGAATTTTTGGAAAAAGACAGTTTTCATCTGACTTCGGAAAGTGACCGCTATCTGTATACGAACCGTATCGTAACGCCTATACCCAGACCATCACAACACAGTTCCCAAGGGTCTTTCGGCGGACACAGCGGCGGACACGGCGGAGGCGGCGGACGGTTCTGACAAATCCGTGACAAAATAAAACTCTCTCTTATGACGGAGAGAGTTTTTTGATTTCTTTTTTATAATGAGGAGAAAGCGGGGAGATATTCCATGCAGGCCCAGCAGAGAAAGGCATTGACGAACATCGTTATAAGCGACAGTTTGAGTCCTTCTTTCATCTGTACGCCTGCGTCAAGACCGAACCCGACGGGAATGGCTCTTGTGGTGACGGGAAGAATGTAGGCACATGAGCAGGATGCCATAGCGCCGAAAACGTAAGGAATGGGATTGATGGAAACGGCACTGCATATGGAAAGAATCATGGGAATTCCGATAGAAGCACCGCCCGTATTGCTCGACATTTCCGACATGAAGCAGGTGAAAGCACAGAAGACGAACATGGTCATAAATCCGCCGGTGAGATGAAGTGCCGTGAGGATATGGGCCATTTGGTCAACAGCTCCTGTTTCGGTAATCAGTTTACCCAAAGCAAGACCGGAAGAGGCCATAATCATAATGCCCCACATGGCGTGGCTTTCCGCAAACTGCCAGGTGAGAAGAACTTCTTTTTTTTCGTCTTTCAGAACAAACATGAGCATGCCCATGACAAGGAAAACGTAAGCCGGTTTCATACCCGGCAGAATATCTGCATAGAGAGGACGGAGAAAAGCAAGAATAATGGCAAGAACAAAAATCCAGAAACAGATTTTTTCGCCTTTTCTCACAGGACCGAGGGCTTCGTACATTTTCATAAATTCTTCTCTTGTGCCGTGGAGACTGTGAACGGAGGAATTCATATACCAGAGAAATAAAAGATTGACGATGAAAATCACGATGAGAATAGGAAGAAAGCGGGAAATCCATTCGACGTACATGAATTCTTTTCCCGTGATCTGTTCAAGATAGGAAATACCGACCAGATTGGCGGGACTTCCGATAGGAGAGCCGAAACCGCCGATACCGCTTCCCCAGCCGATAGCCAGAAGAATGGGAACGGCAAGTTTGCTGTGGAGTATATCTTTTTCCCCTACAAATTGGAGCATGCCGACCGCAATGGGGCAGAATATGGTAGCCACCACCGTATTGGGAAGAAAGGCGGAAAGAACGACAGACGCACCGAACCAGACGAGAATCTGCTGTTTCATTGACGTGCCGATAAGGCAGAGGGTGCGGAGAGAAATCCTTTTATCCAGTCCCGTCGTCGTCCAGGCCATACAAATGAGGTCACTCCCCAAAAGAAGAATGACGATGTCGGTAAAATACAGGGCAATCACATGGGGATTGGGTATCATATTAAAAACAGCGTTCACCGCAATGGGAAGAAGAGAGGTGACGGCGATGTGGACGGGGCGGAAAATCCACCACAGCGCCATCCATACGCCTGTAGCGATAGCAAAGGCGCCGTGCGTTCCCAAAACAGGCATTAATAAAAGCCCGGCAAGAAAAAATCCGGCGGGACCGGAAAGTAATTTTAAATTGTATCTGCCCATGATGAGCCCTCTTTTCCGTCATTTTGTGCATTTCCTTTTGTATCTATTATAGGAGAAGAGAATATCATTGAAAAACTGTAAAAAATTGTTTATTATACAAATATAAATTGTATTTAAAAATAAAAGCGGAGGGAAACGCTATGAATTTCACGAGTCTTGACTATTTTATTGCTCTCGTGCAGGAGAAAAGCTATACAAAAGCGGCACAGCGGCTGCATGTGACACAGCAGACACTTTCTGCCCATATCGCGGCACTGGAAAAAGAAATGAACTGCAAACTGGTGATCCGCCAGATTCCCCTTGATTTTACCTGGGCGGGCCGTGTATTTTACCGCCATGCCCTTTCACTCCGGACGGGAAAAGATACGATGGAAAAGGAAATCGCCGATGCCGCTTCCGATGAGACCGGCGTTCTGAGGCTCGGTATTTCTCCGAACAGAGGCCGTCTTGTCCTTCCCGAAATCTTATCTGCCTATACGGCGGCGTATCCGGGTATTCACGTGGAGCTTACGGAAGAAATCAACCGGGGACTGATGAAAAAACTGCTTGACGGGGATATGGATTTGACGATTGCCTATTTCAAGGAAGAGGTACCGGGGGTAACGAGAGAATTATTTTACAAAGAAGAAATCGTATTATTGATACCGAAATCATTATTTCCCGAAAAGGGAAACGAAAAAATCATTGAAGAAATCAAAAGTAAAAAAGAGGGCTGTCTTGCGCCGCTCAAAGATTTTCCGTTTTTGCTGACCGGCAGCGGCACCGTGCAGGGACGGCTGTCACGCCGCCTTTTTGCCGAGGCGGATATAGAACCGCCTGTTCTTGTTTCTTCCGACAATCTGGAACTTCTTCTCGATCTCTGTACCAAAGGGACGGGCGCTTTTTTCTGTCCCGATGTGCAGGTGGCAGGCAATGTAAGTCCGGAAAAACTGAAACATCTTCATGTCATTCCGCTGGCTCATTCGAAAATAGAAATTTCTTTCGGATACAGAAAAGAACTGCGCCAATGGAAACCGCTTGCCAATTTTATTTCACTGGCGAGGAAAAAACGGCACTGATACGGCAAGAGTGATACAATAAAGAAAAAGGGTTACGAAAGGAGTTTTTATGAAAACATATATAGCTGCCGCTTTATCGGGCATTATGCTGCTCGCATCGTCTTTGACGGGAGAGGCTCATCATCTCGGACCGTCGGACTTCACCGTGGCGGGGTTTACAAAAGATACGACCGCCTATGATGTCCGCCGTGCCTGGGGCGAGCCTGTGGTGACGGGAACGGTGAGCGGCGATTATAAGAAATCGGGCATTTGGCATTTGAAAATCCGGGACAGTATCTGGATGTATCCCGACTTCAGTCTTCTTTTTTCCGACTCCCGGTACGGCAGAGAAAAAATTTACTCCCTGGCGGTTTTGTATGATTCCGATTGCTCTCTTCCGAAAGGAATCCGTCTGGGCGACAGTGCGGAAAAGGTAAAAAAGATCTACGGCAGTCCCTCGGCGGAAAGAACAGAAGAAAACGGAGATTTCATTTGGGAATACCGGGGAGAAACGGAAGAAAAGGAGGCGGACGGACCGTCACTTCACATGAAATTCAGAAAAGACAGACTGATAGGAGCATTCCTCTTTTTCCGGTCCGAATAAAAAGACAGAATTATAAATTTTAATACCTATTTTATAAAAAGTACTTGCATACCTTTTCGAAATTTGTTAATATGGATATGACAAAAATGACTGATGGTCGGAAGATTAAAAGTTGTTTTTGTTACCTCTTCTCAGCTGATGTTCCCCGACAGAAGCTGAAGTCTGATAATTGTGCCGTGGAAACGGATTCCCCGTCCGGTTTCATGGCACAACCCTCTCACAAACAAAGCGACCGCTTTTATATATGAAAAAAGTGCCCTGTGAAAAGGCACTTATTTTTTGGAATGAAAAGGATATCGCAAGAGAGGTATCCTTTTTTTTATTACCATTTGGTTTTCCGCCAGAAAGAGGGGAAGCAGAGGGCAAGGAGGGTAAAGCACTCGAGACGGCCCATCAGCATGGAGCAGGCGGCGATGATTTTCGTGCCCGCAGGAAGTTGTCCCAAGTTGGAGAAAGAACCGAGCTGCGTCGGGATGATACCCGTATTGCTCATGGTTGTCATGGAAAGGCCGAGGGCATCGGGGATTTCAAGACCTGTGAAAGTCATAAGCAGTGTCCATAAAAAGATGAATCCGAGATACACAAAGAAGTAATAAAAGACATGGAGAAGTTCTTTGGCATGAAAAGTTTCTTTACCCATGCGGACCTGAAAGATTTCATTGGGGTGAAGTTTTTGACGGAGCAATGCGTAGAGAGATTTTACCAAAAGGATCAGACGATAGACTTTAAGTCCCCCTGCGGTAGAACCGCCGCAGCCGCCCGTCAAAAGAAGAAGGACGAGGATAAATTGGGAAAATGCGGGCCAGACGGAATAGTCGGAAGAAGAAAATCCCGTTGTGGAAGAGGTGGAACCGGCGTAGAAAAAGGCTTCCGTCAGAGCTTCAGGAAGGGGGAGTATCCCTGTGGTACAAAGGTTTGCGGCGATAAGAAGACTGCCGATACTGACAAGACCGAGGTACACTTTAAATTCCGTATCCTGTAAAATGACGGAAAATCCTCTCTGCCAGGCAAGGACATAGAGGCTGAAATTGGCACTGGAAATGACCATGAAAAAGAAAACCGACATTTTGAGGAGAGGGCTGTCATAAGCGCCGATACTTTCATTCAGCGGTGAAAATCCGCCTGTGGGAATGGTAGAAAGGGAATGGCTCAGTGCCTCAAAAGGGGTCATGCCGAGACAGATATAAACCACCGTCGCCGCGGCGGTGAAAATGAGATATACAAGAAAAAGAGCTTTTGCCATTTCCTTGATTCGCGGCAGCGCCCGGGCGGAAGAAGAACTCGTGCTTTCCAAATCCATCATGCGGGCACTTCCTTTTCCGAATTGCGGAAAAAGTGCCGTAAAAATCACGATGATACCCAGTCCGCCGAGCCAGTGGGTGAGGGCACGGAAAAGGAGCAGACTTTTCGGAACAATCCGCAAATCGGGGAAAACGGTCGCCCCCGTTCCGGTCATTCCGGAAATACTTTCCACCAGTCCGTCCAAAGGGGAGAGCAGTCCGCTGAATACATAGGGAAGAACATAAAGAAAAGAAACGGAAAGCCAGGTCAAAGAAATGACGGCGATGCATTCCCGGGCATTCAAATCTTTTACGGAAGGAACTCCTTTTTTAAAGGCTATGAACGCCAGTAAAAAGCAAACCAGCATGGCCGCACAAAAAGGAAGAAACGGTTCTCCGTAAAAAAGAGCGGTGATGACGGGGAAAAAGAGAAACAGACCGGCCCCGAAAAAAAGACGGGAGAGAATGGTACAAACGACAGCGGGATTCATGATTCACTCTTTCCTTTAAAGTAAGACAGTATGTCTGCAGAAGCGTCGGTACTTGTAATGATGATGACCCGGTCGCCCGCTTCCAGTACGGAGGTCCCGTTGGGAATAAACGTTTTATCTCCGCGGACGTAGGCGCAGATAAGACCGCCCTTCGGGATTCCCGTATTCATGAGGGGAATACCCGTTACGGGTGCATCGGCGGGAAGAATGATTTCCGTAGCCTGTATCTGTGCGGATTCCAAAAGGGAAACGGACACGACGTCCTGTCTTCTGATGTAGCTCAAAACTTCACTTGCCGCAATCAGACGGACCGACAAAACGATATCGACACCGACACGGGTCATGAGATTGACGTATTCGGGACGGACGACACGGACAATACTTTTTTTCGCACCTAAATGCTTGGCAAGAAGGGCAATCAGCAAATTCAGCTGCTCGTCTTTGGTGGTGCAGATGATGACGTCCGCTTCGGAGACTCCTTCCTCTTTCAGTAATTCGATATTTGTTCCGTCGCCGCAAAGAACGATGCCCTTTTTCAGTTTCGGTGTCAGACTTTCACAGCGGTCCGGATCTTTATCAATGATTTTAAGAGAAACGCCTTCCTTTTCCAGAAGCGGAGCAAGGGCCTGTCCTGTCCGTCCTGCGCCGATAATCAAAGCCCGTTCTGTTTTTTGCGTACTTCCCGGAGCAAAATCCCGGCTGAACTCTTTGATGGCATCGGGAGTCCCTACGAAATAGACCCGGTCAAAAGGAAGAAAATAATCGTCGCCGTGAGGAATCATCATACGGTGGTCTCTGAAAATCATGGCCACAAGAATGGAGGCGGGAAGCATTAAATCTTTTAACGGTTTGTGGAGATACGGCGAGTCACTGTGCATCCGTGCTTCATAGAGGCGGACTTTGCCGTTGGCAAAATCTTCCACATTGAGAGCTGACGGTGTCATAAGAATCCGGCATATTTCTTCTGCCGTCAGTACTTCGGGACTCAAGACGAAATCGATACCGAAATTTTCCCGTACATAGGCGGAGGAATTATGTAAAAACTTCGGATTCCGCAAACGGGCTATGGTATGGGGAATTCCGTTTTTCTTGGCAATCAGGCAAGCCAGAATATTCGTTTCGTCGACTTCGGTGACGGCGACCAGAACGGACGCTTTTTTTATATCCGGGTCTTTTGTGAAAGACGGGTCGGTTCCGTCGGCGTTAATGGTAAGAACGTCTAAAGAACGGCTGATTTTTTCCAGCTTTGCTTCATCGGAATCAACGA
>OLQM01004329.1_pt1 | contig 11044 bp, 8 predicted proteins | sample 1673161 | NCBI WGS metagenome assembly OLQM01 (sample SAMEA3136761, study PRJEB25190) | human gut metagenome | reverse complement strand
AATGCCGGAACTTGCACAGGTTGAAGAAAGGATGGGACGTTACGTCAGGTAGATCAGGCCGTCCACGCCGCGCGCAAAGGCCGTGAAGCCGGCAAGCTTGTCCTTGTCGCGTCCGGACTGGAAGCCGAAGCGCTCAAACAGCGCCAGCGGCGCTTCCTCGGTGAGCACCGAAACGGCGAAGCGGCCGGTTTTCGCGACCATGTCGTGCGTCAGACCGCCCTTGTACACGGCGATGGCCAGACGGCCGGGGCGCTCCTCCACCTGCATGCAGGTGTTGATGACGCAGGCGTTGTCCCTGCCCTCCTCGCGGGCGGACAGCGCGAACAGGCCGTAGGTCAGCCGGAACATCGCCGAAGGCTCCGTCTCGCCCTCGAAGCTCGCCGCGGATGTGACCGCCGCGGCCGGCATCGTGGCGCGGATGGCCTCCACCATGCGGGCCAGACCGGTCTGGATGATGCTGCGGGGCATGGCCAGATTCAGGCGGATGTACCCGGCGGCGTTGCCCACGAACAGGCCGTTGCCGCCCTCCAGCAGCACGCCGGCCTTGTTGGCAAAGAAGTCCGGCAGGTCCTCCACCTCCGGCAGCACCTCCCGCAAGTCCACCCAGGCGAAGTAGGTAGACTCAGGAATGGTAAACTTCGCGCCGGGAATGTTCTCCTTCAGGAAACGGTCCACCAGCGCCAGGTTGCCGTCCACATAGGTCTTCAGCTGCTCCAGCCAGGGGCTGCCGTGCTCATAGGCCGCCTTGTGGGCCGCGATGGACAGTGGGTTCACCGCACCGATGTTCTTGTCCCGGTTCTGGAAGCGGGCACGCTCCTCCGCGTCGCGGATGATGATATTGGAGTGCATCAGGCCCGCCAGGTTAAAGGTTTTGCTGGGGGCATACAGGGCAACGGTGCGGCTGCGGGCATCCTCGCTGACGGACTGGGTGGGGATGTGCTTGTGGCCGTTCAGAATGATATCCGACCAGATTTCGTCCGAAATGACAAGACAGTCATTGGCGCGGTAGACCTCCATCGCCTTTTCCAACTCCCAGCGCTCCCACACGCGGCCGCAGGGGTTGTGCGGGCTGCAGAAGATCGCCACATGGATGTGGTTCGCCTTGATCTTGGCATCCATATCCTCAAAGTCCATCCGCCACACACCGTTTTCATCCTTGACCAGTGGGCTGTGCACAATTTTATAGCCGTTGTTTTCCACACTGGCGGTAAAGCCGATGTAGGTGGGGCTGTGCAGCAGCACGGCATCGCCGGGGGCAGCAAAGCTGGTCAAAGCAGAGATCACGCCGCCCAGCACACCGTTTTCGTACCCGATGCACTCTTTGGTCAGGCCGGTTACACCGTTGCGGGTCTGGTGCCAGCGGATGATGGAATCATAATATTCATCGGTCGCACTAAAATAGCCAAAGGCCGGGTGCTGGGCGCGCTCGATAATGGCCTGCTGGATGGTGGGTACCGTGGGAAAATTCATATCCGCCACCCACATGGGGATCACATCAAAGCCAGGTTTGGGCGCTTCGGGCGCAAAGCCGTTCATCTGGCCGACGGAATCTACCGCAATGGCGTCCTTGCCATGGCGGTTCATGATGGAAGTAAAATCATATTTCATTGCAACATGCTCCTTTGCTGTTTTCATCTCTTTCTCTGCTACCAGCATACCCCAAAATGCCGCCCCGCACAAGGTATGATTTTACGCTTTTATCTGAGGCAAAACCGCCCTGCCGGGTGCAGCGCTGTACCTCGGCAGGGCGGTTCACTATCTTTATAATTTTGCCTTACAGCATGGCGGGAACCTGGGTTTCCACCTGCGGGGCGCCGCCCGCCAGTTCTTCTGCCGTAACGGGGGCAGGGTCAGCCTTGGTGGTCAGGCGCTCCTTGGCCACGGCCAGCATCAGCTTGATGCGGTTTTCCTGGTTGACGCGGGTGGCGCTGGGGTCATAGTCCACGGGGGTGATGTTGGCCTGCGGGTAGCGGGCGCGGATCTGGTTGATCATGCCCTTGCCTACAATGTGGTTCGGCAGGCAGCCAAAGGGCTGAGCACAAACGATGTTTTCGTATCCGCCCTCCACCAGCTCGATCATTTCGGCGGTCAGCAGCCAGCCTTCGCCCATCTTGGCCCCCAGGGAGATAATGCCCTTGGGTTTTTCCATCAGTTCACGGAAAGAGCCGGGCGCATAGAAGCCGCTTTTGCGCATGGCATCGTTCATAGCGCAGCCGATGGAATCCATCCAGTCCAGCAGCTTATCCGTCGCCATTGCCTTGACCTTGCTGCCGCCGTACAGCTCCACGTCCAGCGTCATGTTGGCAACACAGTATTCCACAAAGCCCATCAGGCCGGGCAGGTTCACTTCGCAGTCCTGGCTTTCCAGGAATTTTTCCAGATCGTTGTTGCCCAGGGGCGAATACTTGACATAAATTTCGCCCACAACGCCAACCTTGACTTTCGACACGCGGGTAACAGGCACCGAAGCGTAAGAAGCGCAGATGACGGCGAACTGGCGTTTCATATCATGCACATTGTAGTTGATGCTCTTGTGCATCCAGCTCTGGATGGTGGCGATCCACTTTTCGGTCAGGGCATCAGCGGAGCCGGGCTTGTTCTCATAGGGCTTGGTCTGGCTGCGCAGGGCCACCAACAGGTCACCGTAATAGATGCAGGCAATGACCTTGCGGATCAGCGGCAGGGTCAGCGGCAGGCCGCTGCCTTTTTCCAGGCCGGAAAAGTTCAGCGATGCCACCGGGATATTACCGTACCCGGCCTTGACCAGCGCTTTGCGCAGCAGCTTAATGTAGTTGGATGCACGGCAGCCGCCGCCCGTCTGGGTAATGAGCAGCGCGGTATGGTCCAGATCATACTTGCCGGAGTTCAGCGCGTCAATAAACTGACCGATGACCAGCAGCGCCGGGTAGCAGGTATCGTTGTGAACATATTTCAGGCCAAGCTGGGCGACCTCGCTGCCGCAGTTGCCCAGAACTTCCACATTATAGCCCTCGCACTCCAGCGCAGCCTGCAGCAGCCGGAACTGGGTAACGGCCATATTGGGGATCAAAATCTTGTGGGTCTTGACCATATCCTTGGTAAAATTGGGGGTCATGTATTCCATAAAGTGCCTCGCTTGTTTAGGTAGGGGTTAGGAAGTAGGAGTTAGGAGTTGACGGTATGGGAAAGCTGCGCTTAAGTGCTTTTGGCAGCCGCTCTTTTCAAGCGCTTTTCCCTGCTTACGCTATCAAATTTTGCCGCAGGCTTTGCGGCGTGCTTTAACTCCTCACTCCTACCTCCTAACTCATCATTGGTCTTCTTTCCGTTCTTCCAGTGCGGCAAACAGGCTGCGCAGGCGGATGTTGACGGCGCCAAGGTTGGTGATCTCGTCAATTTTCAGCTGGGTGTACAGCTTGCCGCCTTCCTGCAAAATTTCGCGGGTCTCGTCGGTGGTAATGGCATCCAGGCCGCAGCCGAAGGATACCAGCTGCACCAGGTCCATATCCGGCTGGGTGGTGCAGTACTTGGCGGCCGCATACAGGCGGCTGTGGTAGGTCCACTGGTTTAGCACGGCGGTATCAAACTTTTCTTCATAGCAGCTGACGGAATCTTCCGTTACCACGGCAGCGCCCTGGCGGATGATCAGCTTATCAATGCCATGGTTGACCTCCGGATCCACATGGTAGGGGCGGCCGGCCAGCACAATAATGTGGCGGTGCTCCGCGCGGGCGCGGGCAATGATCTCGGCTCCCTTGGCGCGCACCTGGGTCATGTGGTGCTCGTACTCATCATACGCGGCATCAATGGCGGCATGTACTTCCTTAACAGGGATGCCGGGGAAATACTGGTCCAGAATGGCCGGGAAGCGCTTGGTAAAGTCCTTGCGGCGGGCCAGGTTGATGTAATCATAAATGAACTTGGTATTTTCCAATTCCGGGCAGTTGCCAACCAGAACTTCGGGATAATAAGCAACCACGGGGCAGTTATAATGGTTATCGCCCAGGTGTTCGTCCACATTGTAGCTCATGCAGGGGTAGAACACAGCGTCCACGCCCATCTTGCACAGTTCGGCAATATGGCCGTGGCTGAGCTTTGCAGGGAAGCAGGCGGTATCGCTGGGGATGGTGGCCTGGCCTTCCTGGTACAGCTTGCGGCTGGAAACCGGGCTGACCTTGACGGTAAAGCCCAGCTTGGTAAAGAAGGTATGCCAGAACGGCAGCAGCTCATACATGTTCAGGCAGAGCGGAATGCCGATGACCCCGCGGGAACTGCCCTCGTTTTCCGGCTTATAATCCAGCAGCAGCTTGAGCTTGTAGGCGTACAGGTCCAGATCATCGCTGGTTGCCTTGCCGGTCACCGGCTTATCGCAGCGGTTGCCGGAAATATAGCGCTTGCCATCGGCAAACACATTGATGGTCAGCTGGCAGTGGTTGCCGCAGCCGCCGCACTGGACGGTGCTGACCTTCTGTTCAAAGTGTTCCAGCTCGTCCTGGGTCAGCACGGTGCTCATCTGACCCGCTGCGGCGCGGGCTTTGCCGTACAGCGCAGCGCCGTAAGCGCCCATCAGGCCCGCAATGTCCGGGCGGATAACATTGACGCCCATCTCTTTTTCAAAGGCGCGCAGAACCGCTTCATTATAGAATGTACCGCCCTGCACCACAATGTTGCGGCCCAGTTCTTCCGGGCTGGAAGCACGGATCACCTTATACAGTGCGTTCTTGACCACCGAGATGGACAGGCCAGCGCTGATGTTTTCAATGGAAGCGCCGTCCTTCTGGGCCTGCTTGACACTGGAGTTCATGAACACCGTGCAGCGGCTGCCAAGGTCAACGGGCTTATCGGCAAACAGGCCAAGGGCGGCAAACTCCTTGACATCATAGCCCAGTGCCTGGGCAAAGGTCTGCAAAAAGCTGCCGCAGCCAGAGGAACAGGCTTCGTTCAGGAAGATATTGCTGATGGCCCCGTCCTCGATCTTAAAGCACTTCATATCCTGGCCACCGATATCAATGATGAAATCAACGTTGGGCATAAAGTGCTTGGCGGCAGTAAAGTGGGCCACAGTTTCTACCAGGCCGCGGTCACAATGGAACGCATTCTTGACCAGCTCTTCGCCGTAACCGGTGGTGGTCACGCTGGCGATCTGCAAACCGGGGTGCCGCTGGTACAGTTTCAGCAGCGTTTCCCGCACCAGGGGCAGCGGGTTGCCCAGGTTGGGCTGGTAGCTGGTGAACAGGATATTATCATTCTGGTCGATCACCACCAGTTTGATGGTGGTGGAACCGGAGTCAATACCGATATGCACCGGGCCGCAGTCCGCGCCAAAAGGCACGCAAGGCACCGAGGCTTTCAGGTGGCGGGCATGGAAGTCCTCATATTCCTGCTTATCCTTGAACAGGGGCGGCAGGCTGATGTAAGTTGCGGTGGCGCTGTATTCATCCAGGCGGCTGGCAACCTCATTCAGATCAAACTCCTGGTCTGCATAGAACGCAGCTCCCAGCGCCACGTACAACAGGCTGTTTTCCGGGCAGGTACCGGTCACATGCAGGGTTTCGTCAAAACTTTTGCGCAGCACGGTGGAGAAAGTCAGCGGCCCGCCCAGGTACAAAATATTGCCCTTGATGGGGCGGCCCTGTGCCAGGCCGGCAATGGTCTGGTTGACCACAGCCTGATAAATGGAAGCCGCAATATCCCCCGCCTGTGCGCCCTGGTTGATCAGGGGCTGGATGTCGCTTTTGGCAAACACACCGCAGCGGGATGCAATGGTGTAAGTACGGGTGGATTTCTGCGCCGCCTTATCCATCTCATCTGCGCTCATCTTCAGCAGGGTGGCCATCTGGTCAATAAATGCGCCGGTGCCGCCTGCGCAGCTGCCGTTCATGCGCACTTCGGTACCGTTGGTCAGGAACAAGATCTTGGCATCCTCGCCGCCCAGCTCAATGATGCAGTCGGTACCCGGCGCCAGCTTGTTGGCGGCCACGCGGGTGGCAAACACTTCCTGCACAAAGGGCACCTTGCAGCTGTCGGCAAGGCCCATACCGGCGGAACCGGAGATTGCCAGCTTTGCTCTGCCATCCGGCAGATAGTTCTGCGCGGCGCGGTGCAGCAGCTCCTTGCCTTTTTCCAGGATATGGCTGTAGTGGCGCTCATAGGTGGAATATACGATCTGCTCTGCATCGTTCAGCACGACGCATTTAATGGTAGTTGAACCGATGTCCAAACCAACTCTCATGGGGTTGACCTCCTAGGGGTATGAAAACGTTCTCCGTTTTTGAACTCTGAAAGCGGCATTCTGCACGCGGGGCTACGCCTTTTTGGAACAAGGCGAAATTCATATTATTGTACCGCTTTTCGGCAAATGATGCAAGATGAAATGCTCCCTTTGCCCTGTATTCTGGATGCAAGAATGCAGTATATGAAATAAAGATATCATAAAGTTTTGAACGTTTTTTGAACAAATTCTTTTTGTAAACGGCATTTCTTGACTTTTTTCATGGTATAATGCTGTCAAAACCATCTCTGATTATTTTCAAAAGGAGTATCAATCCATGGCATCTTTGCTTTTGCCAATCATTTATCTGGCGTTTATCAGCCTTGGTCTGCCGGACGCCCTGCTGGGCGCGGCATGGCCCACCATGTACCCGCAGCTGGGGGCGCAGGTTTCCTGGGCGGGCGGCGTTTCGATGATTATTTCCGCCTGCACCATCCTTTCCGCCCTGGCGAGCGACCGCCTGAACGAGCGCCTTGGCACCGGGCGGGTCACCGCCATCAGCGTTGCCACCACGGCAGTGGCGCTGCTCGGGTTTTCCTTCTGCCATGCGTTCTGGCAGCTCTGCCTGTGGGCTATTCCCTATGGGCTGGGCGCGGGCAGCGTGGATGCAGCCTTAAACAACTATGTTGCCCTGCACTACAAAAGCCGCCATATGAGCTGGCTGCACTGCATGTGGGGTGTGGGTGCCAGCCTTGGCCCCGTTATTATGGGGCAGGCACTGGCCGGTTCCGGCTGGCAGGGCGGCTACCGCATCATTGGCATTTTGCAGGTGTTGCTGACAGTGGTGCTGCTGTTCAGCCTGCCGCTGTGGAAGCTGCCGCAGGACGCTATGGGTGGCGCGCCGTTCACCCCGCAGCACCGCAGCTTTCCGGAGCTGCTGAAAATCACCGGTGTGCCGGAAGTTCTAGTCTGCTTTTTGTGTTACTGCGCACTGGAATCCACCGCCGGGATGTGGGCCTCCAGCTACTGCACCCTGGTGCGCGGTTTGGATGCCCAGACCGCTGCCAGCTGGGCCAGCCTGTTCTATTTGGGCATTACCGCCGGGCGGTTTGTTTCCGGCTTTTTGACGATGAAGATGAGCGACCGCAACATGATCCGGCTGGGGCAGGTGTTAATTGCCCTGGGCATTCTGCTGGTTCTGCTGCCTGCCGGGAACAACGTGCTGTTTGTGGGCCTGATTTTGATCGGCTTGGGCTGCGCCCCTGTTTACCCCTGCATCATCCACGAAACGCCGGTCAATTTTGGCCGGGAGCTGAGCATGTCGATGACGGGGTTACAGATGGCCTTTGCCTATGTGGGCTCCTGCCTGGCCCCGCCGCTGTTCGGCCTGCTGGCACAGAACGTTACCCCCAGGCTGTACCCCTGGTACCTAGCCGTTGGGCTGGTGGTCATGGTCATCATGTCTGAAAGTCTGCACGCCAAAAAGGCCGCCGAGCGCCGTTAAGCATGCTTAGCGCAGCAAAACCGCATAAACTGTCGCAAAACGCTGCGCAGACCCTTGCCTTTTGCTTTGCCGGGATTGTATAATAAAAACAAAGGCAATACCGCATAATTCTAAGTGCCGATACGGCGAGCGAGGTACGGCAGATGCTAAGCCAAAAGCGCAGATAATACTGGATGTCTTATCGAGCATTTTGGCAACGCAGATGCCGTGCCGCAGCCGCCGGAGCGGTGCTTAAGCCGCTAGGCGGGAATTGTGCGGTGATGCCCAAAGCTATTGTCGTTTTTTGTGTGATACCAGAACTGAACAGGAGGGCTGTTTTATGCGTTGCTCCATCTGCGGCGGCCATCTGACCAACCAGCGCTGTGACGACTGCGGAATGATTTTTCCCCCTGAGGACCGCTATACTCTGCACCATACCGAGGATCCCAACTGCCCCTCCCACGTTGAGCCGGGGCAGAAAGCCCGTCCGGTCTCGCTGGCGGCGGATTACGCCCGCCACCGGGCCGAAAGCGCACCGCGCCCCCAGCCGTCCCAGCGGCCTACCAAGCCAACTTACCAGAACAGCAATTCCGGCAGGCGCAAGGGCTCCCAGATTCCCGGCCTGATTATTGCGCTGGTCTGGGTCGTGATCTGTTTGATGATCAGCTTCGCCAATATGAGATAAACTGGTTTCATTGTCTCCTATCTCTGCTTTTTTATTTTCTGCCAACGAAACCAAAAGCCCGCCGAGCACCATAAAAAATGCTCTGCGGGCTTTCGCTATATCTTTATATACCGGATTTCTTTTCTCAATTCAACGTCTTCCCAAAGAACTCCAGCTCCGGGCGGATGGTGGCCATCAGGTCATCGAACTGGTCCGGGGTCAGGCTCTGGGCTCCATCGCTCTTGGCTCGGGCGGGGTCGTTGTGCACCTCGATCATCAAGCCGTCTGCACCGACTGCCACCGCAGCTTTGGCCAGGCTGGGCACCATAAAGGCGATGCCCGCGGCGTGGCTGGGGTCAATCACAACCGGCAGATGGGTCATCTTTTTCAGCATGGGCACGGCGGAAATATCCAGCGTGTTGCGCATGCTGGTTTCAAAGGTGCGGATGCCGCGCTCGCACAGCACAACATTGGGGTTGCCCTCTGCCATAATATACTCGGCGCTCATCACCAGCTCTTCCAGCGTGGCGGAAAGGCCGCGCTTGAGTAGAACGGGGATGTTGGTGCGGCCAACAGCCTTGAGCAGTTCAAAGTTCTGCATGTTGCGCGCGCCGATCTGGATCATATCCACGCCGGTTTCCTCAAACAGAGGGATATGCTCGCTGTTCATCAGTTCGGTCACAATGGGCTGGCCGGTCTGGCTGCGGGCATGGGCCAGCAGTTCCAGGCCCTCGGCACGCAGCCCCTGGAAGCTGTAGGGGCTGGTGCGCGGCTTGAATGCACCGCCGCGCAGGATGCTGGCCCCCGCGGCCTGCACACGCTGCGCCACAAAGGTGATCTGATCCTTGCTTTCCACGCTGCAGGGACCCGCCATCACGGCAAAATGGCCGCCGCCAACCTTGATTTTCTTATCACCCACTTCCACCACGGTATCGTCCGGGTGGAACTTGCGGTTTGCCTTTTTGTAAGGCTCCGAAACACGGCGGCAGGTTTCCACCACCGGGTTTGCCAGCACCCAGCTTTCGCTCAGCGCCTTGGTATCACCAATCAGGCCCAGAATGTGGGTATCGCTGCCCATAGAATCGTTGATCTGGTACCCCATCGTCTGCAGTTCGTTGCAGAAAGCTTTGACCTTTTCATCCGGGGCATGCTGTTTTAATACGATGATCATGACATATTCTCCTCTATTTTTTATCCGCTTTACGGTAATTCTTTTATCCTTTAACGCTGTACAGTTTAGCACATTAAAGTGTTAAAGTCAACCCCTGTTTTGACATTATTTTACCCGCGGCGTATAATAAGGCTGTATTTGCAACGTGTGCCGTAAAATAATCGGATCACCGTATTTTCCGGCACATACAGAGAAAGAGGTATTTTTACCATGGGTAAAGAAGCAAAAACCAACGCCATGCGCATGCTGGAGCGTGCCAAGGTGAATTATACATCGCACGAATATCCCCACGAGGAAGGCCAGGCTGTGGACGGTGCCCATGTGGCGCAGCTTACCGGCCAGGACCCTGCCAAGGTGTTTAAGACCCTTGTCACCCAGGGGGCAGACCGCAACTATTACGTGTTTGTTGTGCCTGTTCTGGCGGAACTGGATCTGAAGAAAGCCGCCAAGAGCGTGGGCGTGAAAAGCGTTGCCATGATTCATGTGGCAGACATCAACAAGGTAACCGGCTACATCCGCGGCGGGTGCAGTCCCGTTGGCATGAAAAAGCAGTTTGCCACCGTGTTTGACGAAAGCTGCCTGGCCCAGCCCACCATCCTGGTTTCCGGCGGGCGGATCGGCACCCAGATCGAATGCGCCCCGGCAGACCTTGTTAAAGTAACCCGCGGCAAAACCGCCGCCATCACCGCGGAGAACGCCTGATGATGCGGCTGGATAAATACCTGTCCGAGCGGCTGGGCATCCCCCGCGGGGAAAGCCGTAAGCTGGCCGCCAAGGGCCGCGTGACGGTGAACGGCGTGCTGACTAAAAAGGCTGATACCCAGATCGAGGAAGCCACTGCCGAGGTTGCCGTGGACGGCAGACTGTTGGCCGGGGCTTACCAAAAATACGTTTACCTGATGCTGAACAAACCGGAGGGCGTTGTGAGCGCCGCGCAGGACAAACGCGATACCACCGTGGTGGATCTGGTAAAAGATGCGTTCCCCCGCCGACAGCTATTCCCCGCCGGGCGGCTGGACAAAACCAGCACTGGCTTTGTGCTGCTGACGGATGACGGCACGCTGGCGCATGACATCCTTGCGCCGGGCCGCCATGTGCCCAAGCAGTACCTTGTTACGCTGGATACCCCGCTGACCAACGCGATGCGGGTCGGCTTTGCCGCCGGGGTCACATTGGCAGACGGCCAGACGCTGGCCCCTGCCGAGGTAGCGCCCGCCGGAGCTGACCCCTGTGTGGTGCGGGTCACGCTGCACCAGGGGGTCTACCACCAGATCAAGCGGATGTTCGGCGTGTTTGACGCCGGGGTGAACGCCCTGCACCGGGAAGTCATCGGCCCCGTTGCGCTGGATGCTGCCCTTGTTCCCGGCCAGTGGCGGGAGCTGACCGCAGAAGAAGTAAACGCCCTGCGCGCCGCCGCCAAACCGAAAAATTGAATTTCATTTTATTATCAGCTCGCAAACGCAACCCGGCCCCGTGTGCATCTTGCACCGGGCCGGGTTTATTTTTAATTAAAAAAGAATAAAGAATAATGAATAATGG
>OLQM01004323.1_pt1 | contig 11053 bp, 10 predicted proteins | sample 1673161 | NCBI WGS metagenome assembly OLQM01 (sample SAMEA3136761, study PRJEB25190) | human gut metagenome | reverse complement strand
ACCAAATTGGCATTCCTTACTATTCTGTCAACTTTGAGAAAGAATACTGGGATCGTGTCTTTGAATATTTCCTTGCTGAATACCGAGCTGGTCGAACACCAAATCCGGATGTCATGTGTAATAAGGAAATCAAATTTAAGGCCTTTTTAGATTATGCTATGACACTCGGTGCCGATTATGTAGCGACAGGGCACTATGCGCGCGTGTCGCGTGATGAGGATGGCATTGTCCATATGTTACGTGGCGTTGACAACGGGAAGGATCAAACATATTTCTTAAGCCAACTGTCACAAGAACAACTTCAAAAAACCATGTTCCCATTGGGACATTTGGAAAAGCCAGAGGTTCGTCGTCTAGCTGAAGAAGCTGGATTGGCAACAGCTAAAAAGAAAGACTCAACTGGGATTTGCTTTATCGGAGAAAAGAATTTCAAAGAATTTCTAGGGAACTACCTTCCTGCCCAACCAGGTCGAATGATGACCATTGATGGACGAGATATGGGTGAACATGCTGGTTTGATGTATTACACAATCGGTCAACGGGGTGGACTTGGAATTGGTGGCCAACAAGGTGGAGACAATGCTCCATGGTTTGTAGTTGGGAAAGACCTCAGTCAAAATATTCTTTATGTTGGTCAAGGCTTCTATCATGAAGCATTGATGTCAACAAGTTTACAGGCTAGTCAAGTTCACTTTACACGAGATATGCCAGAAGAGTTTACATTAGAGTGTACAGCTAAGTTCCGCTATCGTCAACCAGATTCCAAGGTGATTGTACACGTTAAAGGTGACAAGGCAGAAGTGATTTTCGCAGAACCTCAACGAGCCATTACACCAGGACAAGCTGTTGTCTTTTACGATGGTGAAGAGTGTCTAGGCGGTGGCTTGATTGACAATGCTTATCGGGATGGTAAAGTTTGTCAGTATATTTAGAATTTTCTAGGAGGAACGAAAGTGTTTCAGTTCTTTAAGAAAAAAATAGAGAACACAAAGACTATCTCTGACTATAAGGAACAGTATTTGAGGGAGAAAACGACGGAGTCAATTGAAGCTTTGTTCAGGGAATTGAAGCAATCTAAAGTTTGGGTTCCCTTTAATGCTTCTTTAATGGATGGGAGTGACGAACAAGAAGGTGTTCGTCTAAAACCGGATATTCTACGAAAGGGAGACGACTACTTTTATCCTTGTTTCTTGACGGAACAGGATATTCCTAAAGATTATTACGATCGTTTTTCTTGGCTGCAAATACCTTTTACGGACTGTTTATTTACTGCAGAAAGGATAGGAAAGTTTCCAGTGAGAGGGATTGTTCTAGATGCATTTTCTGATCCAGTTGAGATTGACAAAGGAGTTTTTGAAGCAATCCGTCAATCTTAGTATATTTAAATTGACAAATTTTCTCAATTTGCTACAATAATAAAAGCAATAGAAATGATGGTCAAAGCTCATGGATGTTGCAGGCTTTTTTGTCCTGCACTTCTCAGAGTTTTGACTATTTTTGTGTGATTTCGAAAGGAAGTAAAATGAGGCAACAGGATTTTCGGACGAAAATAGGTTCTACTGTTTTTGGCGTGAGAGCGACTGCTTTGATTGTAAAAGATAATCGCTTGTTCGTCATAGAAGATGAGGACGGCTGTTATACAATCGGAGGTGCTATTCAAGTCAATGAAACTACAGAAGATGCTGTAGTTCGGGAAGTCAAAGAGGAACTTGGTGTCACATCTACAGCAGGGCCGTTAGCTTTCGTGGTTGAAAATCACTTTGAACAAGCTGGAATCCACTACCATAACATTGAATTTCATTATTTGGTGGACTTGCTAGAAGATGCACCTTTGGTCATGCAGGAAGATACAAAGCAATTACCTTGCCGTTGGATTGCTTTAGATAATTTACATACTGTTGACCTGAAACCAGCCTTTTTAAAATCGGCCCTACCAGAATGGGACGGAAAATTACGACACATCCATCTTGAAAAATAGGAGAAAAAATGACTTATAATTTTATTGAAGAATACGATATCATTGTAATCGGTGCGGGGCATGCGGGAGTAGAAGCCTCTCTAGCTGCTAGCCGTATGGGTTGTAAGGTCTTACTTGCGACTATTAACATTGAAATGCTGGCTTTTATGCCTTGTAATCCCTCTATCGGTGGTTCTGCTAAGGGGATTGTCGTGCGTGAAGTCGATGCCCTCGGTGGAGAAATGGCGAAAAACATCGACAAGACCTACATCCAAATGAAAATGCTCAATACTGGTAAAGGTCCTGCGGTTCGTGCACTTCGAGCTCAAGCAGACAAGGAACTTTACTCAAAAGAAATGCGGAAAACGGTTGAAAACCAAGAAAATTTAACTCTTCGCCAAACTATGATTGATGAGATTTTGGTGGAGAATGGTAAGGTTGTTGGTGTAAGGACTGCGACTCACCAAGAGTATGGGGCAAAGGCTGTTATTGTCACTACTGGGACAGCTTTACGCGGAGAAATTATCATTGGAGATCTCAAGTATTCGTCAGGACCTAATCATAGTCTAGCTTCTATCAATTTAGCCGATAATCTCAAACAGCTAGGATTAGAAATTGGACGTTTCAAAACAGGGACGCCACCTCGTGTAAAGGCATCGTCAATTAATTATGACGAAACGGAAATTCAACCTGGAGATGAAGCTCCAAATCATTTTTCTTATACATCGCGTGATGAAGATTATGTAAAGGATCAGGTTCCTTGTTGGTTGACTTATACGAATGGGCATAGCCATGAAATTATACAAAATAATTTACACCGTGCACCTATGTTTACAGGGGTTGTAAAGGGAGTGGGTCCTCGCTATTGTCCGTCCATTGAGGATAAAATTGTCCGTTTTGCTGACAAAGAGCGTCATCAACTATTTTTAGAACCTGAGGGACGAAATACAGAAGAAGTCTATGTTCAAGGGCTGTCGACGAGTTTACCAGAGGATGTTCAATGGGATCTCGTCCATTCTATTAAGGGACTTGAGAAGGCAGAAATGATGCGAACGGGTTATGCAATTGAGTATGATATGGTTTTGCCTCATCAATTGCGCGCAACTTTGGAAACCAAGAAAATTTCAGGTCTCTTTACAGCTGGCCAAACCAATGGAACGTCTGGCTATGAGGAGGCTGCTGGTCAAGGGATTATTGCAGGGATCAATGCGGCTCTAAAAATCCAAGGAAAACCAGAACTCATTTTGAAACGCAGTGATGGTTATATTGGGGTCATGATCGATGACTTGGTAACAAAGGGAACGATCGAACCGTATCGTTTGTTAACAAGCCGTGCAGAATACCGTCTGATTTTGCGTCATGATAATGCCGATATGCGCTTGACAGAAATGGGACGAGCAATTGGATTGGTAGATGATGAACGTTGGCAACGTTTCGAAACCAAGAAGTATCAGTTTGAAAATGAGATGAAGCGTTTGGATAGCATTAAGTTAAAGCCTGTAAAGGAAACCAATGAGAAGGTTGCTGCAATGGGCTTTAAACCATTGACAGATGCTGTCACTGCTAAAGAATTCTTGAGACGACCAGAAGTCTCTTACCAAGATGTGGTAGAATTTATCGGTCCTGCAGCTGAAGAACTGGATGATAAAATCATTGAATTGATTGAAACTGAAATTAAATACGAAGGCTATATTTCAAAAGCAATGGACCAAGTCGAAAAAATGAAGCGTATGGAAGAAAAACGAATTCCTGCGAATATTGACTGGGATGATATTGACTCTATTGCAACCGAAGCGCGTCAAAAATTTAAATTAATTAATCCAGAAACGATTGGTCAAGCAAGTCGTATCTCAGGTGTCAATCCAGCGGATATCTCTATTTTAATGGTTTACTTGGAAGGTAAATCTCGTAGTATCTCCAAAAACAAAGCAAACCACTAATCAAATGGGGCTGAGATGATGTTTCAGCCTCAATTTTATGGATTGAAATCTGTTGTTACTATTTACACAGTTGTAAACCTTGTTTACAAAGTAGTGAAGCGGAGGGATAGCTTTTTGCCTGTCTATCTTCTCTTTAATAATAAAGAGAAACCTCGCTTTTTACCTCCATTTATGGTATAATTCCGTGAAGAGGTTTATGATGAAAAAATTTCGTTTATCGTTCATCCATTATGTGTTAATTGGTTTTATTTCATTTGCAATTTTAGCAATTTTTTTAAGAATCTTTGGCAAAGGCTATGTAACTCTTATTGCAATTTTTCTAGTCTTAGCTGCTTTGATTGCTTTATTTGAATACCAATTACAGATTTCAGAGTTAGATGAACTCGAACAAATACAGTATGTTAACCATCAGGCAGAAAGTGGATTAGCATCCCTCCTTGATAAAATGCCTGTAGGTGTTATTAAGATTAATAAAGAAACTCAGGAAGTCGAGTGGTTTAATCCCTATGCAGAATTGATTTTTTCAACAGATGATGGTGATTTTAACGTTGAATTATTGAAAAAACTACTCAACACCTTGTTTGAAGATAAAGGCCATTATGTCACTGTAGCCGATAAGAAATATTCGGTTTACTTTGATCAGACATCAAGTGTTGTATACTTTTTTGATGTTTCAAGTGAGTATGAAGCAACTGTCGGATTAGTGACGACTCGGCCAGTGATTGGTATTATCTCTGTTGATAATTACGATGATCTAGAAGATGTCATTTCTGATTCGGATATTAGCAATATCAATAGTTTTATTGCCAATTTTGTGGAAGAGTTTACAGCTCACTACCATATGTTTTACAGACGTGTGGGGATGGATCGTTTCTATTTGTTTACGGATTACACGGTCTTGGAGCAATTGATGGAATCGAAATTTTCTGTTATTGATCAATTTCGTGAAGATGCCAAAAATCGTGAACTACCTATTACCTTAAGTATGGGATTCTCATATGGTGATGGAGAGCATGATGGTATTGGTAAAGTGGCTCTATTGAACCTGAACCTTGCGGAAGTTCGTGGTGGGGATCAAGCAGTTGTCAAGGAAAATAATGAACAGAAAAATCCTATTTTCTTTGGTGGGGGAACGGCCTCGGCTGTAAAACGCACTCGAACTAGGACACGCGCTATGATGACAGCCATTTCGGATAAGATCAAATCTGTTGACCAAGTCTTCATTGTTGGGCATAGAAATTTAGATATGGACGCATTGGGTGCCTCTGTGGGAATGCAATTTTTCTCTAGTAATATTTTGGCCTCATCCTATGTTGTTTATGACCCACATGCGATGGCCAGCGATATTTCACGAGCGATTGAGAAATTAGAAGATGAACAAGTTACGAAAATCCTTACCTTAGAGGAAGCCATGCAAATGGTAACGGATCGCTCCTTGTTGATTATGGTGGACCATTCTAAGACAGCCTTGACTCTCTCTAAAGATTTTTATCAACAATTTCAACAGATTATTGTCATTGATCATCATCGTCGAGATGATGATTTCCCTGAAAATGTTCTGATCACCTATATTGAAAGTGGAGCAAGTAGTGCGAGCGAATTGGTAAGTGAACTTATTCAGTTCCAGAAGTCGAAGAAAAATCGATTGACGAAGATTCAAGCTAGTGTCTTAATGGCTGGAATCATGCTGGATACTAAGAACTTCTCCACACGTGTTACAAGTCGGACCTTTGATGTGGCGAGTTACCTTCGCTCAAGAGGTAGTGATAGTGTAGCCATCCAGGAGATCTCGGCTATTCAGTTTGACGAGTACCGCGAAGTGAACGAACTGATCTTGACTGGTGAAAAGATTTTGCCGCATATCATCGTAGCTTGTGCCAATACGACTAAAGCCTATGATTCAGTAACCATTAGTAAGGCTGCTGATAGTATGCTAGCCATGTCTGAGGTAGAAGCAACCTTTGTCATTGCTTGTAATCAAAGTGGGACTGTCTCGATTTCTGCACGAAGTCGAAGCAAAGTCAATGTACAGCGTATCATGGAACAGCTTGGCGGAGGAGGTCATTTCAATTCGGCAGCCTCTCAAATTGAGGGTCAAGATTTGATGAGTATTCGTCAACAACTGATTGAGACGATTGGAAACGAAGTAACTATTGAAAAGGAGAATGTAGAATGAAAGTTATTTTCTTAGCGGATGTAAAAGGTAAAGGTAAAAAAGGCGAAATTAAAGAAGTGCCTACTGGTTATGCACAAAACTTTTTGATCAAGAAAAATCTTGCGAAAGAAGCCAATGCCCAAGCAATCGGTGAACTTCGTGGAAAGCAAAAGTCAGAAGAAAAAGCGCATGCTGAATTGTTAGCGGAAGCGCAAAAGATTAAAGCGAAATTGGAAGAAGAAGCAACTGTTGTTCAATTCACTGAAAAAATTGGGCCAGATGGCCGTACTTTCGGTTCTATTACTAATAAAAAGATTGCAGAAGAACTTGAGAAACAATTTGGCATTAAAATTGATAAACGTCATATCCAAGTTGCCTCCCCAATTCGTGCAACAGGTTTGATTGATGTCCCTGTAAAAATTTATCAAGATGTTACAAGTGTGATTAATATTCGTGTAAACGAAGGGTAAACACGATCGATAGAAAGGTTTTTTTATGGCTGAGATAGAGGAATTACGAACACAACCTCAAGATATCCAAGCTGAACAATCAGTGTTGGGAGCCATCTTTATTGATGAGGGAAAATTGGTCTTTGTTCGTGAATATATCGAACCTGGCGATTTCTTTAAATATTCGCACCGTTTGATTTTTAAAGCCATGATTGATCTAGCTGACCGTGGGGATGCGATTGATGCGACGACTGTTCGAAATATTTTAGATAGCCAAGGAGATCTCCAAAATATTGGTGGTCTCTCCTATTTGGTAGAAGTCATTAATTCGGTACCAACTTCAGCTAACGCGGAGTATTACGCGAAGATTGTAGCCGAAAAAGCTGTCCTACGTCGTTTGATCTCTCGATTAACGGAAAGTATTAATCAAGCTTATGATGGCGCAAGTCCTTCAGATGAAATCATTGCGGGTGCTGAAAAAGCTCTGATTGATGTTAGTGAAAACGCAAATCGTAGTGGATTTAAAAATATTCGAGACATCTTGAATATAAATTTTGGTAGCTTGGAAGCCCGCTCGCTTCAAACCACTGATATTACGGGTATTGCGACAGGCTATCGCGATTTGGACCATATGACGACAGGGCTACATGAGGAAGAGTTGATTATTTTAGCGGCTCGTCCTGCAGTAGGGAAAACAGCCTTTGCTCTAAATATTGCTCAAAATATCGGGACAAAATTGGATAAGACAGTGGCTATTTTCTCATTAGAAATGGGTGCTGAAAGTTTGGTTGACCGGATGTTAGCAGCTGAAGGCTTGATTGAATCCCATTCGATTCGTACAGGTCAATTGACGGATGAAGAATGGCGGAAATATGCCATTGCTCAAGGAAATTTAGCCAATGCGAGCATATACATTGATGATACTCCAGGAATTCGGATCACTGAGATTCGTTCGAGAGCAAGAAAATTAGCGCAGGAAACAGGGAATCTCGGTCTTATTCTGATTGACTACCTGCAGCTGATTACAGGGACTGGAAGAGAAAATCGTCAACAGGAAGTTTCAGAAATTTCTCGTCAGTTAAAGATTTTGGCTAAGGAACTAAAAGTTCCCGTTATTGCTTTGAGTCAGCTATCACGTGGTGTGGAACAGCGCCAAGACAAACGTCCTGTTCTTTCTGATATTCGTGAATCTGGATCGATTGAGCAGGATGCGGATATTGTTGCTTTCTTGTACCGTGATGATTATTATGATCGAGCTGGTGAAGAGGAAGAAGACGGAATGCCTAATAATACGGTTGAAGTGATTATCGAGAAAAACCGTTCAGGTGCGCGTGGGACAGTCGAATTAATATTCCAAAAGGAATACAATAAATTCTCAAGTATTTCAAAGAGAGAGGATCAATAAGATGAGTGATGCATTTACAGATGTTGCAAAAATGAAAAAAATTAAAGAAGAGATCAAGGCTCATGAAGGACAAGTGGTTGAAATGACGCTTGAAAATGGACGGAAACGTCAAAAAAATAAATTTGGACGCTTGATTGAGGTCTATCCTTCTTTATTTATTATCGAGTATACGAACGACAATAGCTTACCAGGTGAACCAGCCAATACATACGTGGAGTCTTACACCTATTCAGATATTTTAACAGAGAAGAATTTAATTCGTTATTTGGATTAATTTCTTGCTTTTATCGTCTAAATCAGTTATTATAATAAATACATATGGGAGTCTGTGTACAGTCTGAGAGGAAGTGTAAGCTTCGACCGCACCTGATCTGGGTAATGCCAGCGTAGGAAACAAATGAAATGTATTTTTCGTTATGAGTGACCTTGTGCAATCCGTCTCCTATTTTGGAGGCGTTTTTTATTTGTTAGAAAGGAGGTTACGATGTCTCTTGTAAAAAGATATTCAAAACAATTGATAGGATTTGCAGGTTTTAGCAGTCTTCTTGTCTTATGGCAGTTAGCAGGATTTTTAAATATCCTCCCCAAATTTGTATTACCAACGCCACTTGAAATTGGGAATGCCTTTGTACGAGATCGAGTTCTCCTGATTCATCACAGTTTGTCTACCCTTCAAGTGGCCTTGATCGGACTTGTTATAGGGGTTCTTCTTGCTGCTGGCTTTGCGATTCTCATGGATAGTTTTCAATGGGTGAATGATCTGGTCTATCCTTTTATGGTTGTTATTCAAACCATTCCGACGATTGCCTTGGCCCCTATCCTGGTTCTTTGGTTTGGTTATGGTATGCTTCCAAAACTGGTTTTGATCATTATTACGGTGGTATTTCCCATCGTAGTCAGTCTGTTAGATGGTTTTCGGCATTGCGATCAAGATATTCTGAGATTGTTTCAGATTATGCAAGCCAACAGCTTTCAGACCTTAGCTCATTATAAAATTCCTGCAGCGCTTCCTTATTTTTTTGCAGGTTTACGTGTGAGCGTTTCCTATGCTTTTATCAGTACGGTAGTTTCAGAATGGTTAGGAGGTTTTGATGGATTGGGGGTCTATATGATCCAATCGAAGAAGTTATTTCAGTATGATACGATGTTTGCGATCATTGTATTGATTTCTGCTATTAGTTTACTCGGTATGTTTCTCGTTGACCAATTAGAACGAACCATTCTAAAATGGAAAAAGGATTGACAAACTTGTAAATGGTGTAAAAATTAAATTGACAAAAATGTAAAAGAGGTATAGCTAATGAAAAAGTCAATAGGTTTATTTTTCTCAATAATATTGGGATTTGTTTTCTTGAGTGCTTGTCAAAATTCTGTCAAGCAATCGTCAAGTGGTTTGAAAAAGATTGATTTTATTCTAGATTGGACCCCGAATACCAATCATACGGGTCTCTATGTAGCAAAGGAAAAAGGGTATTTTAAAGATGCAGGACTGGATGTAGATATAAAACTTCCGCCGGAAGACAGTAGTTCTGATTTGATTATTAATGGGAAAGCTCCATTTGGTATTTATTTCCAAGATTCTATGGCCAAGAAATTGGATAAAGGTGCGGGGATTACCGCTGTTGCAGCTATCGTCGAACACAATACGTCAGGGATTATTTCAAGAAAAGATGCAGCGATCACAAGTCCAAAAGATTTGGTTGGTAAGAAGTATGGTACCTGGAATGATCCGATTGAGTTGGAAATGATCAAATCGATGATGAAAAAAGAGGGGGCTGATTTTAATCAAGTAAAATTGGTTCCAAATAGTGATTCAAATTCCATTACTCCGATTGAAAATAAGGTCTTTGATGCTGCTTGGATTTATCACGGTTGGGATGGAATTTTGGCTGAGCAAAAGGGAATGAAGACCAATTTCTTCTATATGAAAGATTTTGTTCCTGCATTTGACTACTATTCGCCTGTTATTATTGCTAACAATGACTATTTGAAGTCTCATAAAGAGGAAGCAAAGAAATTCATTCAAGCGGTGAAAAAAGGCTACCAATATGCTATAGAGCATCCAGAAGAAGCAGCAGATATCTTGATTAAACAGGCCCCTGCTTTGGCTAACCAGCGTGATTTTGTACTAGCTTCTCAAAAATATCTTTCCAGTCAATATGCTTCAGACAAGGATAAATGGGGGCAGTTTGACTCCAAGCGTTGGAATGCTTTTTATGCTTGGGCAAAAGAGCAAGGATTGGTTTCAAATGACTTAGAAGACAAAGGTTTTACAAATGAATTGGTAGGTGACTGATATTTTAACCGTAAAAGATGTAAGTTTCTCTTTTGGAGATAAAGCAGTTTTAAACAATGTATCACTAGAAGTGCAAAAAGGAGAAATCGTCTCTATTCTAGGTCCAAGTGGGGTAGGGAAATCAACCTTGTTTAATTTAATTGCTGGGATCTTTCCCTTACAAAAGGGCGCTATAGAAGTAGATGATGCCCCGATCTCCTTTGGAAAAGTCAGCTATATGCTACAAAAGGATCTTTTGTTAGAACATAAGACAGTATTGGGAAATATTATTCTTCCCCTTCAATTAAAAAAGATTCCTAAGGAAGAGGCAACATCTACAGCTCTAAAATTGTTAGATGAATTTAAATTGGGAAGTATTGCCAACCTTTATCCCAATGCCCTGAGTGGGGGGATGCGGCAACGGGTGGCGCTATTGAGAACCTATCTTCTGGGTCATTCTGTCTTCCTATTAGATGAAGCTTTTAGTGCCTTAGATGAATTGACAAGGCAGGATCTTTATCACTGGTATCTAGACAGTAAGGAACGTCTTGGTCTCACCACTCTAGTGATCACTCATAGTATCGAAGAAGCTTTGACATTGAGTGACCGGATCTATATCTTAAATCATAATCCCGGTGAAATTATTGCAGATCTTCCTTTAAAATGGGATCCAGCAACGGATAGAGACTGGCAACAATTGCAATATAAAAAACGAATCATAGAATTATTGTCTGAATTTCATTGAAATTGTTTTGAAGGACTTTACAAAGTTTCTATTCCGTGATAGAATAGAATTTGTGCGAAATGACAGCAGGACAAAATGAAGCTCGTCAACAGGAAGTCAGCTAGAAAAGTAACCTTTGCTGTTTGGG
>OLQM01004316.1_pt1 | contig 11070 bp, 9 predicted proteins | sample 1673161 | NCBI WGS metagenome assembly OLQM01 (sample SAMEA3136761, study PRJEB25190) | human gut metagenome | reverse complement strand
TTACATCTTCATGGAGAAGAACGGCATCCACATCATCGACCTGCACAAGACCGTGATCAAGATCGATGAGGCCGCTGCGGCTATCAAACAGATCGCCAAGAGCGGTCGCCGCGTGCTGTTCGTAGCCACCAAGAAACAAGCCAAGGATATTGTTGCCGAAAAGGTGGCGGCTATCGGTATGCCCTACGTTACCGAACGTTGGGCTGGCGGTATGCTTACCAATTTCCCCACGATACGCAAAGCCGTCAAGAAGATGGCGACCATCGACAAGATGACCGCCGACGGCACATTCAACAATTTCTCCAAGCGCGAGAAGCTTCAGATCGAGCGTCAGCGTGCGAAATTGGAGAAGAACCTCGGCTCCATCGCCGACCTGACCCGTCTTCCGGCGGCCCTGTTCGTGGTCGACGTGATGAAGGAGTCCAATGCGGTCAAAGAGGCCAAACGATTGAATATCCCCGTATTTGCAATAGTAGATACTTGTTGTGATCCAACCGACATCGATTACGTTATTCCTGCAAATGACGATGCGTCGAATTCAATCGCCGTGATTCTGACCGCCATCTGCGCCGCTGTGGCCGAGGGTACGGAGGAGCGCCGTCTCGAAAAGGAGAAGGAGGCGCAGGAGGGTATCGTCTCCGAAGAGGAGGGTGCACCCAAGAAGGAGGGCAAACCCCGCATCAAGAAGGCCGTCAAGGCTACGATCGACGCCGAAGAGGCTGCCGTAGCAGAGGTCGTGGCTGCCACCGAGCAGGCTGCAACCGCCGCTGCCGAGGTCGTCGAAGCAGCGGCCGAGAAGGTCGAGGCTGCCGCCGAGGCGCAGGCCGAGTAATACCCGATGAATACAGTAACCACACTTTATTAAAGAAAGGATAATTATGGAAATCAAAGCTGCTGATGTAATGAAGCTCCGCAAGATGACCGGTGCCGGCATGATGGATTGCAAGAATGCACTCATGGAGGCCGAAGGCGATTTTGCGCGCGCTCAGGACATCATCCGTGAGAAGGGTAAGCTGGTCGTTGCCAAACGTGCCGAGCGCAACGCTTCGGAGGGTGTCGTCGTAACGCGCATCGTGGGCACGAAAGCCTACATGCTGTGTCTCGCCTGCGAGACCGACTTCGTTGGCACCAACCCGCAGTTTACCGGCTTTGCGTCTGAGCTTGCCGAAGCTGTTGTTGAAAATGATCCTGCCGATGTTGACGCTCTTCTTGCAGTAAAGTTTGGCGACGGCACGGTACAGGAGGCTCTCACCGACAAGATCCACAACATCGGTGAGAATATGCGCATTTTGCGTTTTGCACGCACTCAGGTTGAATCCGGTGCCCTTGCTGGCTACGTTCACCTTGGCGGCAAGCTTGCCACATTGGTGACTTTTGAGTTTGACAAGCCTGAAACACGCGACTCTGCAGACTTCAAGAATTTTGCCCATGATGTTGCTATGCAGGTTGCAGCAGCTGCGCCTGTTGCGGCACGTCGTGAGGATGTTCCTTCCGATATTGTTGAGCATGAGCTTTCCATCTATAAGGCACAGGCTGCCGAGTCCGGTAAGCCTGAGGCAATTCAGGAGCGCATGGCACAGGGTCGCCTTGAGAAGTACTACAAGGAGAGCGTCCTTACCGAGCAGGCCTTTGTAAAGGATCCGGATATGACCATCGGTGAATATGCAAAGCTTGTTTCCAAGAAAGTTGATGATAACGTTCAGGTTGTCAGCTTCGTTCGCTTCTCTTTTGGTGAGTAAAAATTATCGTCGTGAGACAAAAGAGCCAGCTGCTTGCAGTTGGCTCTTTTTTGTATACCACATTCGCGGCTGTCTGAAGCGAATGCTTAGTGAGGCGAATTTGTCTGGGACGAATGCTTACCGAAGGAATGGCTGTCTGAGACGAATGCCAAACAGAGCGTCTGATAAAATAATGAACGGTTAGATGTTTGCGTGTGGATGGAGGAAATCTTGTCAGAATACAAATACAAGAGAGTTCTTCTAAAGCTTTCTGGTGAGGCTCTTATGGGCGAGCAGAACTTTGGAATTGACCCTTCTGTTCCTGAACAGCTTGCCAAAGAAATCAAGCCGGTATGGGAGTCAGGCGTCCAGATTGCGGTTGTTGTCGGTGGCGGAAACATTTTCCGTGGCGTCTCTCAGGCTGCTGCGGGTATGGATCGTGCTCAAGGTGACAACATGGGCATGCTCGCGACCGTCATCAATGCACTTTCCCTGCAAGATTGCTTTGAGAGAAACGGTATGTACTGCCGTGTCATGAGCGCCATTACCATGTCGCAGATTGCAGAACCGTATATTCGCCGTCGGGCAATTCGCCATCTTGAAAAGGGTCGTATTGTTATTTTTGCTGCAGGAACCGGTAATCCCTACTTTACAACCGATACTGCGGCTGCACTTCGCGCATGTGAAATAGGAGCGGAAGCTCTTATGAAGGCGACCAAGGTCGATGGCATATATGACTGTGACCCGGTGACAAATTCTCATGCCGTTAAATATGACGTTGTAACGTACAAGGACGTCTTGACCAAAGAGCTTAAGGTTATGGATGCAGCGGCAATTGCTCTTTGCCGTGATAATAAGATGCCAATCGTGGTATTTGATATGGCAACCACGGGTGTTTTTCATGATGCTATCTGTGGAAAAGAAGTAGGTACAACTGTTATTGAGGAGGACTAATGAGCGTCTATACTGACAAAGCAAAAGCCTCAATGGATAAGGGTATTGAGGCACTCAAAAATAATTTCGCACGCGTGCGTACGGGTCGAGCAAATCCACATGCCCTTGATCCCATTAAAGTCGATTATTACGGTCAGCCTACGCCCATCATGCAGCTTGCTGCAGTAAAAGTACCGGAAGCCTCACTGCTGGTTATTGAGCCATGGGATAAGACTTCGCTTAAAGCTATCGAGAAGGCCATTGAGGCATCCGATTTGGGAATCACACCATCTAACGATGGCGCCACGATTCGCCTCCCATTCCCGATGCCTACAGAAGAGCGTCGCCGTGAGCTTGCAAAAGAATGTGCCGGTTTGGCGGAAGAAGCGCGTATTGCCATCAGAAATGTCCGCCGTGATATAAATGGCAAAATTGAGCGTGACGAAGAGCTCTCCGAAGATGACCAGGCACGCGAGAAAAAGCATATTCAAAAGCTCACCGACGATTCGGTCGCAGAGATTGAAAGACTTCTGAAGGTCAAGACCGCTGAGGTCATGGAGATATAAATGCAGTTTGACAAGGCAAAGCTGGCTGCATATTACAAGGACGCTCCGGATGATATCTCACTTGATGCCCTTGATCTAAGTCGTATACCCGCACATGTTTCGCTCATTATGGACGGAAATGGTCGCTGGGCAAAGGCTCAAGGTCTTGAGCGCACAAAGGGTCATCGTGCAGGAGTGACGTCGCTGCGTGAAGCGGTAACAACAGCAGTCCGTCTTGGCTTGGACGTTCTTTCCGTATATGCGTTTTCAACGGAAAATTGGCGGCGCTCACAAAAAGAAGTTAACTTTCTGATGCAACTTTTTGCTGAAACGCTCATCAAAGAATTACCACTTTTCCACCAAGAGAATGTGCGGCTTCGTCTTTTTGGAAATCTGGAAGCGCTTCCCAAAAAGACGTACATGACATTTCAGCGAGGACTCACTGAAACAAAAGACAATACCGGTATGATTTTTGCGTTGGCAGTTAATTATGGAGCCCGCGCAGAACTTGCTCGAGCGGCAGCTCTTCTCGCCAAGCAAGCACAAGAGGGGAGCATTGATCCTGAAGCCATCACACCGGAAGATATCGAGAAGAACCTCTATACCGCCGGGCTGCCCGATCCTGATTTGCTTATCAGAACTTCGGGAGAAAAGCGTCTTTCCAACTATCTTCTTTGGCAGATTGCCTATTCAGAGCTCTACATTACACCGGTATTGTGGCCCGACTTTACTCGCTGGGATTTTTTGCGTGCGCTTGTGGCGTACCAAAAGCGTGAAAGACGCTTTGGGGGCGCGTAGTCATGATGGCAGAGAAAAAACAATCTAAAAATATTTTATCGCAGGGCTCTCACGCCACCGAAGATACTGAAACCGACGAAACTTCTAAAACGGCTGAAGCCGCCGAAACCGTCGAAACCGTCGAAACCGTCGAAGCTACCCATCAATTCTCTGGGCAGCCCGCCGGACTGGATAAACAGATTGACAAGCTTGAGGATAGACGCTCTAAAAAGGAACCGCTTCGAGCAGAGGGAAATCTCTTTGGACAGCGTGTCCGCGTTCTAACGGAGAAACTTTTAACGCGATCTTTATCGGGTGCTATTTATGCCATTACCGTGCTGGCATGTCTCTATGTTGGCCACGATGCCACGACGGTTCTTATAGCGGCAACGGGTTGGGTATGCTGTTCGGAGTTTTTTCATATCTGCCGGTTGGGCGGACGCATGCCCAATGAGCCTTTGGGGCTCACGTTTGCGGTCGTCTTTCCCGTCTTGGCTCGTTTTGGATTCTATGGCATGTTTAGCTCCCTGCTCATATTGCTTATACTCTGCGGGGCTTGGTATGTACTGACACCCCGCGCCAACCTTGCGGATGTTGCGGTAACTTGTTTTGGCCCCGTATACACCTCGCTGGCATATTCCACCATAGTGATGCTTCGCTCATACGAGCCGTCATTTTCTGTTCCATGGCTCACCTTAGCCGTTATGGTATCGGTTTGGGCAAATGATTCGTTTGCCTTTTTGATAGGGTCTAAGTTTGGAAAACATAAAATGGCTCCCCGTATTTCTCCTCATAAAAGTTGGGAAGGGTTTTACGGCGGCCTTATAGGATCTGTTTTAGTATGGGTCCTCATAAGCACGTTGAGCCCCACCTTCCATATGCCTATCTGGTGGGGCGTTGTGGCCGGTCTTTTTGAGGGCATTTTTGCGGTTGTTGGCGACCTTTTTGAATCGCGCATTAAGCGTGGTGTCGGTATAAAAGACTCAGGCTCCATAATGCCTGGCCACGGCGGCCTTCTCGATCGTTCTGACTCGATGATTTTTGGGAGCGTAGCCGCCCTGTTATTCTTAAACTTCTCGTTCTATTTCTTGGGAGCGTTTTTGCTTGTATGAGTATCTTTGAGAACACCGCACCGCATGCGCCTCGCCGGCGGCCTTTGCGCGTGGCCATATTGGGCTGCTCCGGTTCGGTTGGTCAGCAGACTTTGGACGTGTGCCGTCATCATACAGATAGGCTGCAGGTTGTTGCGCTTGCGGTTCACTCTTCGTGTGCGGCGCTTGTTGCAGCGGCACATGAGTTTCATCCCACGTGCGTGGCCGTTGCTGATGAGTCTTGCCGTCATGATGCACTTCTCGCCAATCTGCCTGCAAACTGTAAGCTCACCTTCGGCTCTGAGGCGGTGTGCGCACTTGCAGAGCTTGAGGATATAGACTGTGTGGTCAATGCCGTCGTGGGTGAGGTGGGTATCTATGCCGGATATGCAGCACTTACCGCAGGAAAGATTCTTGCCTACGCCAATAAAGAGTCCATTGTGGTCGGCGGCGATCTCCTTATGCCGCTGGTCCGTCCCGGTCAGCTTATTCCCGTGGACTCCGAGCATAGTGCCATCTTCCAATGTCTTGTCGGCGAGAAACTCTCGGATGTATCAAAAATTTGGCTGACATGTTCAGGCGGACCGTTTTTTGGCAAGTGCCGAGAAGAGCTGGCGCACGTTACCGTTGCGGATGCTCTCGCACATCCAACATGGTCAATGGGGGCAAAAATCTCCATTGATTCGGCAACGCTTATGAATAAGGGACTTGAAATACTCGAAGCTCATCATCTTTTTGAAACGCCCATCGACGATATTCACGTATTGATTCATCGACAAAGCCGCATCCATTCCATGGTTGAATTTGTTGACGGTTCGGTTAAGGGACAGCTTGGTCCCTCTGATATGCGCATCCCCATTCAGTATGCCCTGAGCTATCCCGAGCGCTGGCAGGGGGTTGCTCAACCTGTTTTGTGGGGGACCACCAACCCTCTGACCTGTGCAGAGCCTGATGAAGAGACATTCGGTTGCCTTGCACTTGCAAAGCAAGCCGGAAGGGCGGGAGGAACTGCCCCTTGCGTGATGAATGCTGCGAATGAGATTGCAAATGAGGCGTTTCGTCTCGGTAAAATTAGTTTTCTTGATATTGAGCGTATTGTTTCGTCCGTTATGGAGAAAATTCCAAGAGAGCCCACCGAGAGCATTGCCCAGCTTTCTGAGATTGATGCGCATGCGCGAGCACTTGCTCAGACGTATGTGTTGAAAGGATAAGAGTTGAATATATTGAGTATCGTATCTCCTGTTTTTTGGGGATTGGTTGTTTTATCGCTTTTGGTATTTGTGCATGAAGCAGGCCACTATCTTGCTGCTCGTGCATTTGGCGTGCGGGTAACGGAGTTCTTTTTGGGTATGCCGTTTCGCTATAAGCTCTCCTATAAGAGCGCTTCGCATGGAACCGAAATTGGAGTAACTCCGCTGCTTTTAGGTGGTTATACGCGCATTTGTGGTATGGAGGGCGCTGAAAGCGCCAATCTTGCACCAGCGCTTGCCTATGTGCAGAAAAAGGGTCGCGTTACGGTCGGCGAAGTTGCCGCAGAGCTCAACATTGAAAACAGTGTTGCCCATGATGCCTTGGAGGTCCTTGCAGATTGGGCTGCAATTGAGGCGTACGAGGCGCACAAAACCGGCGAGACAGACAATGGCGAGACGGACGATGAGACCCTTATTCAATATCAAACCCTTGCACGTGATGCAAAGCTGAGAACCGAATATGATCGTGGCCATGATTTTACCCTTGACGGCTCAACCAAAGCAGGAGAGCCCCATGAGCCACAGATGAATCAAGACGATTTTCTCGCCCAGGAACGCTCTCATACCTACCTTGGCGCCAGCATTCCCAAGCGAATCGTGATGCTGCTTGGCGGAATTGTGGTCAATGTGGTCGTTGCTTTGGTTTTGGTTGCAGGCTCTTTGATGGTTGTGGGTGTGGCGGTTCCACAAAATACGCCGCAAATAGGTGCCATTGAAGAGAAATCACTTGCGGCGCTCGCAGGTCTTAAGCCGGGCGATACCATTACCGCCATTGACGGAAAAGCGGTGTCTACGTGGACGGATATGAGCGAGGAGATTCACTCGGCACTGTCTGCGCAACGTGAGATGGTTGTGGCATACACGCGGGACGGTATGAATCTTGAAGTGACCATCAATCCCACCCTCAAGCCTGAGACAAAGGTTATAGGCATCTCTCCTACAGCAGCTCAGTATCGGCTTTCTCTTTCCGAAGCGGTTATGGCATCGTTTAACTATGCCGGTAAGGTGGCACAGTTTGCTGGAAGCCTTTTGATTCCTACGCAGACTATGAATGTGCTTAATCAATCGTCTTCGGTAGTCGGAATCTCGGTCATGGCATCTCGGGCTGCTGAGTCTGGGGTAGCTAATTTAGTGATGATCATCGCCATGATCTCGATGTCTTTGGGTTTTATGAACTTGCTTCCCATTCCGCCCCTTGATGGCGGCAAAATACTGATAGAGATTATTCAGGTAATTATCCGTCGTCCTCTTTCCGTAAAGGTACAAAATATTTTGACCTATATCGGTCTTGCATTCTTTTTGTTCATTTTTGTTGTTGCACTCAAAAATGACATTTTCCGTTTGCTGTTTGGATAGCTGGTGGAGGTATGGCTGAGCTTGCCCGTGAAAAAACACATCCGGTGATGGTGGGGTCTGTGCAGGTGGGAGGCGGCGCTCCGGTATCCGTGCAGTCCATGTGTACCACCAAAACAACGGACGCCGCCGCGACACTTGCGCAAATCAAAACACTTGCAGACGCGGGATGCGAGATAATCCGTGTGGCCATTCCTGACGCACATGCTCTTGCGGGATTTGAAGAGATATGTCAGAAAAGCCCGCTTCCTGTTGTTGCTGACATTCACTTTGATCATAGGCTTGCCATCGAAGCAGCGCATCTCGGTGCTTCTGCACTTCGCATCAATCCCGGAAATATTGGCTCGTGGGAGCGTGTGGATGCGGTTATTGAGGCAGCACAAAAGGCTCATATTCCCATACGTATAGGCGTAAACGCAGGATCTCTTGCAAAAGAATTTGATACACGCCCCGATATGACACTTACAGAAAAGCTGGTAGCATCGGCAAGTTCTTTTGTCGCCCATTTCCATGCACGTGGTTTTGACGATATTGTGCTTTCCGCAAAGGCTCATGATGTCCCCACAACCCTTGCGGTGTATCGGGCACTTTCTCGTGAGCTTCCCCGGATACCTTTACATGTAGGGGTAACCGAGGCAGGAACGCTCCGTCAGGGAACGGTCAAAAATGCCACGGCCGTGGGAATCCTTCTTGAACAAGGAATCGGAGACACCATGCGTCTCTCGCTTACAGCCGACCCGGTGGAAGAAGTGCATGTGGCATGGGAGCTTCTTGCGGCATTAGGTATGCGCCGTAATAAACCTGAGCTCGTGAGCTGTCCTACCTGCGGGCGTTGCGGTGTCAACATGATACCTATTGCGGAAAAGGTATCCAAACGCCTTGAGGACGTTCATGTGCCAATCTCGGTGGCCGTTATGGGATGTGTGGTAAACGGCCCCGGCGAGGCGCGCGGCGTTGATATAGGAGTTGCGTGCGGTAAGGGGAGTGCCGTTCTCTTTGAGAAAGGCGTTCCTACAAAAAAAATTGCCGAAAAAGATATCGTTGATGAGCTTTTTGGTGAAATAGAAGCGCGATTTGTCAAAAAGCCCGACGATGAAGACAAGAATACGTAAACTATAAGAAAACGTGGTGGCGAGAAGGGCTTCTCGTCAGAGTGTGACCGGAAGGAATAACTTTGAAGCACTGGGTAAAAATGTCGTCACTGTATGCGCCGACCTTGAAAGAAGACCCTGCTGAGGCGGTGCTTGCCAGCCATAGGCTTTTGCTTCGTGCGGGCATGATTCGCAAGACCGCTGCGGGGCTCTACAGCTATCTGCCGCTCGCATGGCGCTCTCTTCGCAAGATTGAAGAGATTATCCGTGATGAAATGGACGGCATTGGAGCGCAGGAGATATTGGTTCCGATTCTGACTCCTGCGGAGCTTTGGGAAGAGTCAGGTCGCTGGGACGTATATGGACCTGAGCTCATGCGCCTGCACGATCGCCATGAGCGTAAGTTTGCGCTTGGCCCCACTCATGAGGAGACCTTTACGGATTTGGTGCGCAACGAGCTTAAAAGTTATAAGCAACTGCCGGTAACACTGTATCAAATTCAGGATAAGTTTCGCGATGAAATGCGTCCGCGCTTTGGTCTTATGCGCGGCCGTGAGTTCATTATGAAAGACGCGTATTCCTTCTCGTCTACGCAGGAGTCGCTGCAAGAGTGCTATGACGCCGAGAAGAGAGCATATGCTCGAATCTGTGAGCGTACAAGGATACGTGCTCTGCCCGTTATTGCCGATTCAGGTCAGATTGGCGGAGACACTTCCGTTGAGTTCATGGCGCTTGCCGATGCGGGTGAGGCGGCACTCGTGTATTGCGACTGTGGATATGCAGCCGATACCGAAGCTGCAACCGTGAAGGTTCATGTTGAAGAGGGGGCGGCAGGAGAGCTTGAGAAAGTCGTCACGCCCGAAGTCAGTACCATTGAAGATGTTGCGAAGTTTTTGCACGTTCATGAGGGTGCAACACGCAAGGCGCTGGCACTTATCGACGGAGACGGTCGTCCGGTGGTGTGCTTTGTACCCGGTACTCATGAGCTTAACGAGGTCAAAGGCGAGCATGTCTTTGGCAACTATCACCTTATGAGCGATGAGGAACTCAAAGAAAACGGTCTTGTGAAGGGCTTTATCGGCCCCAAAGATTTGCCTGCCGGTGTTCGCGCGGTAGCGGACGTTTCTTTAAAAGATTCCGAGTGGTGGCTTATCGGTGCAAACGAGAAGGACTTCCACTTTACACACGCAAAACTTGGACGTGATTTTGAGATTGATGCGTGGGTGGATGTGGTGACGGCTCGTGAGGGAGACCTTTGTCCTGTGTGCGGCCGACCCCTTCATGAAGCGCGCGGCATTGAGGTTTCGCAGGTCTTCCAGCTGGGAACCAAATACTCCGAGGCACTTGGCGCAACGTTTACCGCTGAGGATGGCACCGAGCAGCCGTTCCTGATGGGCTGCTACGGTATTGGTGTTTCTCGCCTGCTTGCGGCTGTTGTCGAGCAGCACAACGATGAGCACGGTATTATCTGGCCGGTGTGCGTTGCTCCGTATGAGGTGGAAATTGTTCCTCTGAGCGTTGGTGATGATACGGTTTGGCCGGTTGCCAAGCAACTTGCCGATTCGTTTGTTGAAGCGGGTCTTGAAACCGTCGTGGACGACAGAGACGAGCGTCCCGGTGTAAAGTTTGCTGACGCCGATCTTATCGGTTTGCCGTGGCAGGTTATTGTAGGCAAGCGTGGCGTTGCAAACGGTGTGGCTGAGGTCAAAAACCGAGAAACCGGTGAGCGCGTTGATGTGGCACTTGATGAGGTTGCCGCATGGCTTGTTGCCCGCATCGCTCCACTCAGGCAGCTGTAGAGGGGCGAGAAGGGCTCTCGGAAGCATTTTTTGGATGCAATCTGAGTTTCTCGCTTGCGTGATATGCGTACTCTGATATAGTAGTTCCGCACCACTTCCGGGGAATTAGCTCAGCTGGGAGAGCGCATGACTGGCAGTCATGAGGTCAGGGGTTCGATCCCCCTATGCTCCACCAAAAAACAGAAAGCACTTGTTTTTACAGGTGCTTTTTTGCTAACCAAATAAGTCAACATGGAGATGCAAAGATGTTTAGAAGTTCATCTTATATGCCGATTGCTATGATGGGTGTGACGCTGGTCATTATTGTAATTGTCACAATTGCATACATCTTATATCGTGTTTTCAAAAGCCCATTTGAGTATCCGTATTTTGTATATAGATTTGATGTTTCCGGAAAGCGAAATGTGCGTATTGATGACTGCATAGACCGCTTTTTATGTGATGATGCTAATTGGAAAAAACTTCAACTACATCAGAGCCGGATAGAATTCTGGAAGCAAAGAAGCTTGGCAT
>OLQM01004297.1_pt1 | contig 11115 bp, 5 predicted proteins | sample 1673161 | NCBI WGS metagenome assembly OLQM01 (sample SAMEA3136761, study PRJEB25190) | human gut metagenome | reverse complement strand
TCGTAAACATCAAAGAAACCATTTTTCAGGAACCGTTATGGCCGTGCCATTTACATGGCCTCGGCGCGCTTCAGAGCGGGGATGTTGGTCTTTTCGCGGATCTCCTCCACGGTCTTTTTGGTGCGCTCGGCATTGTCGATGATGGCCTTGAGCTGGGCGCTCAGGTCGTTGAGCTGGTTCTTGGTCAGCAGCACGGCCACGTCAACGCAGGGTGTCTGCCTGCTTTTGGCAAGCTGGTTCAGATCCATGTCTGCAATCCAGGAATTTACCACGGACGGCGCGGCATTTTCACGCGCCTTGCCAAGGTATTCAAGCTGCATGGCATAGCCGAGGGTCGCTGCCAGATTGGCGGCCTGATCTTCCGCCGAGGCTGTCTGCGGTTTCTCGTCCTTGGGCTTGGTCATGATCTTGCCTTCGGCGGTGTTCTTGACCATATCGAGCATGCCGGTTGCCAGAGTCTTGGTGATGGCGGCAAACTGCTCCGCGCCCTTGGCGGGCGTGGGTGCGGACACCACCAGATAGTTGGAGCGGTTGCCCGAAAGCTTGCTCAGCGCGCGGTAGCTCTGCTCCGCATAGGCGTGGTTGGCGTTGCCGCCGGGGCTTTTGAGGTGCAGGGCGGTAATCCAGATGCCCTTTTGCCGGGCAAAGTCGTTGACTTCGCTCGGGCCCATGGCCACTGAGGCGAACTTGTCGCCGCTCTTGAGCGGGCCTGCATCGGTGATCAGCAGGATAAGGCGCGAGGAATAGTCGCCCCAGTTCAGGCCTTCAACGGCCTTGTACACGCCAGCCAGCGAATCCTCGTTGAAATCGTGGCTGGAAACCTTGGCTTCCTGCACTTTTGAGAGCTTGTCTTCAAGGCTTTTGCGGTCTTTTGCCGTGGCAAAATCGCTGACAACCTCGGTGGTGTATTCCAGACCGGGCGTTGCCTTGGTGCTGCTGCGAAAGGCCACAACGGCAAAGCCCACGTTGTCTGTCATGTGGTCTTTTTCAATCTTGTCGTATATCTGCCGAACCACGTTCAGGCTCTGGTCGATATAGGGCTTCATGGAAATGGTGGTGTCGATGACAAGGGCAATGCCGGTCTTGGGCGGGCCGTTCTTGCCGTCCTTGTTCTTGCCGTTGCCGGGGTCTATGGAGGCCACCCGCAGAAACTTGACGCCGTCAAAGGGGTCTTTCATGTCCAGTATGGGCATGAGGTAAAAGCGCTTTTCTGACACTGCGCCCTGCGCGTCCGATGGCTCGCTGGCAAGGATGGGCATGGTTTCCGGCGCGGGCTGGTTGCTCTGCCGCAGGCTTGCTGCCTGCGCTTCAAGGGCATCGAGCCTTTTTTCCATGTCTGGCGCGGCGCACAGTTCGTTCAGCCCGGTTTCCGTCTTGAAAAACAGCACAGGATCGCGCCCGGTGCGGGGCGTGAACAGCAGGGTGAGCGACTGGTTCCAGTCCGTAGCCTTGGCGGCTTCCATCCAGCCCTCGGGCTGCGCGGTGGAAGCGCCAACCTGAATGTACGCATCCTTGCGGTCATAGACGTACATAACCGTAAAGGGCACCACGCTTTTGCGCACCACTGCGCCATCGGCCTTTGGCTCGGCCAGCAGGGCCGCTCCGGGATGGCTGACCACCCGCTGGAACAGCGTTTTTTTGCCCTGCTGCAACAGGGGCGCGGCAGAAGCGGTGGAGACAGTGCCAGCAAGGCAGACGCCAAGGCCCAGCACCAGCAGGGCTACAAGGCAGCAACGGCGAAACAGGGGCATGCAGTGCATAGTGAACTCCTCGCGGAATACAGCAATTCCAGGTCAAACTGCTCGGGGCCGCGTTTATTGCCAGTTTTGCAGCAGGGAGCGCGCCTCGGCATCACCCTTGGCCTCAAGGGCGCGGGCGTGTTCTTTCAGCGTATCCAGTGCCGCCTTGGCCTGAGGCTGGCCCTTTTGCAGGGCTTGATCGTACCAGCGCTTGGCCTGCGTGAGGTCGGCGGGGATGCTGCCGCGCGGCAGGGTACTGGCGGGGTCGTAAAACTGACCCACAAGGAACATGGCTTCGGCATCGCCTTTCTGCGCGGCGTCTTCCAGCAGCAAAAATGCGGCGTCGCTTTCTTCCGGCTTGGCGTCGGCCTTGCGCAAGGGCTTTGCCATGGCAAGGCTCACGTCGGGCAGTGCCTGCCCGCGCAACTGTTCGCGCGCCGAGGCCAAGGGAGAAAGCGGCTGCTTGGCGGCATCCGCCCCTTGCTGTCCGGCGTCTCCGGGCTTGGGCTGCGCCTGATCAGCGCTTTGGGGCTTGTCCGCATTCTGCGTCTGCTCAGGGGGCGTGGGCAGGGGGGCTTTTTCCGGCTCGCGCAGCAAAAACCACCACGCGGCAACGCCTGCAGCAATGGCTGCAAGCACGAGCAGGAGCACAAGCCCGACCTTGCCGCCGGATTTGCCTTCTTCCTTGCTTGCCATTTCAAGTGGGGCTTCCTGCTGCTGGGGCGCTTGCGGCTCCTCAAAAGCCAGAGGCGGCTCCGGCGATTCCAGCACTGGTTCCGGTTCCGGTTCGGGAGCGGGCGGCGCGACAGGCGGGGGAGTCAGCGGAGCGCCAGCGCCCATGCCATGCCCGCCCGCAATGTTGGAATATACGAGCGATTTTACGGCAAGAGCGCAACTGCCCACGCCGCGCAGGCTGATACGGTAGGCATCGAGGTTGTCCACCTCGTCCACCACCGCAGGGCCAACGGCCAGCCGCAGGCTGCCGCCGTCATTATCCCAGGCATCGGGGGTGAGCAGGGTTTCGCTCTCCTGCCAGCCACGAGGGCCAAGGCACTTGCCGTCAGATGCCCGCAGCAGGGTAAAGCCGGGTTCGCTCACATCGCCTGCGTCAAAAATCTCAATGATTCCGTTGCCGGGGCCGCGCCCGGTATCGGCTGAAATGCTGGCGCGCATGATTTATCCTTTGAAGGCCTGCAAAAGTTCGCGCAGGCGGTTGTTCTGTTCGGGGTTGACGCTCTGCTGGCCGTCAAAATCCACATTGGCCATAACGCTATAGGCCATGGCGCGCAGCCAGTCCGTATACCACAGGCGGTCATAGGGCGATTCTTCCTCGCCGATGCGCGGTTCGCCCCTGATTTCCTGCGGCGGATTAAACAGTGCCACGCTTTTGCCGCCAAAAACAACGGTGCGCCGCGTCTGATCCTTAAACCGTGGGTCAAAGCCCCACCAGTCCACAAAGGCATTGATGGCGTCCGCAGCAAGGCTCACCTGCTTCCACATGAGGCGCTCGCGGGCCATATTGCTGAATGCCGATGAGCGGCGCAGCTCAGCCTCCAGATTTTCGCGCAGCTTGCAGCGCGCTGCGGCCTGCACCAGCTCGTGGCAGAACTGGTCAAGTTCCTTGGCTGGCAGGCCAAGCTGGCCCCTGACTTCCACATCGTTGCAGAGGTCGCGCAGTCGCCCTGCCCAGTGATCCATGACCATTCCGGCAAAGACCTGGGCGCTGTCCTTGGCTTCCGCATCGGCGGAGTCTGCCGCTGGCACGGGCACAGGGGCGTCGTCGCCAAAAATGTCGCCCAGAATGTCGTTGGCGGAAACGCGCGCGCCCACAACCTGAGCTGGTGCTGCTGTCTGTCCTTCATCCGGGCTTTGGCGGGCGTTGAGGCAGATTTCGTACAGGTCAAAGTCGCGCACCTGAAGGCGGCGCAAAAATTCGCCAAAGAGCTGCTTTTCCGCAACCTTGGCCATCTGCGAAACCAGCAGGCGCGAGAGCTGCTCCTTTTGCCTGCGCAGTTCTTCCCTGTCGTCCGTGCGGTAGAAGGGCGCAAGGCCGGTGCGCAGGCGTTCGCATTTTTCGGCAAGGCTGCCGCTGATCTGCTGCCGCTTGAGTTCGGGATTGCACAGGGGCCGCAGGCTCTGGCGCAGCAGGCCAACGCCGCCGTCGTTGAGCGTCATAGCCGCCTGCCAGGCCCGTTCCGGGTCAGCCACATGTTTCTGCACCAGTGGCGATTGCATGAAGGACTGGCGCACTTCTTCCACAAAGGCCTGTTGTTCCTGCCGGATGCCGGTTTCACGCCTGTCGGCGTAATCGAAAATGGCTTCGCACAAAAAGTTGGGATTGCGCAGCAAAAAGACATTGTTGAAGGGGTGCGTGCCGTCCCAGTTTTGCGGCCAGTCGTGCACCTGACCAAAAAAGTTCACCAGCGAAGATTCCAGCCGGGTTGTCCAGCGGGTTTCCACAGAGGGCGATCCGGCCTTTTTTTCAAACTCCATGTCCATCTTGGTGAGCACAAAAAAGAGCGCTGGCGCTTTGCTGGCGCGCATTTCAGGCGTTTCGCCGTGGGTGGAGCATATCCATTCATACACGGCCTGCGGCAGATCCTGCACTTCCTGCGTGCTGGGTCCGATGCAGAGCAGCATGCTGGTAAGCTCTTTTTCTTCGCGGTAGCGTTCAAAAAGGTAGGCCACCTTGCCGCGCAAAAAGAGTTCCTTGAGCATGTCCTTGCGACTGTCCAGCGCGGCGCGCAGATCGCTGAATTTGTAGCGCGCGCGGTAGCCGGGAAAGTCCAGCAGGTCGGTGTGGTCAAAAAAATCGTCCGGCTTTTCACGCATGTAGATGGTGATTTCCGCCGTGAGGGCCGTCACCAGCGCGCGCGGCAGGTCAGCCTTGTGGCCCTCCGCGCCCACAAGGGTCAGCACGTCTGTGGGCGGCTCGTTGAGGCCCTGCAACCGCGCCACGTCAATAATGCTGTTGCTGCGGGGGATGAGCGCGTCAATGGCGCAACATGCCTCGGCAGCGTTGCCGAGCTGGCGCAAGGCCGCGCCAAGCTGTATATACACTGCCTGAAATTCCGGCACGCTGTCCCAGATCAGGCCCACAAGGCGGGCACGGTCTTCCAGCTCCAGACGGGGGGCCAGTTCCATGGCCCGCACCCAGTAGCCGTTCTGGAGCATCTGCACTCTGGGGCGCGAAATGAAGTTTTTGTTCACATAATCGCGCAGCTCTTCCACATCGTCCACGCTCATGCCGCCAGGTACGGGAGCAGACTGGGCGCGGCCCTGGAGGCTCTCCAGCTCCTTGGCGAGGGCCTCGGCATTGGGGGCGTCCTTGTGGTCGCAGTCCGCATAGTACGTATTGGCGAGCACGCGGGCCACGTCAGTTTCTGAAAGCAGACGCAGGCGGATGGGGTAGGCCTCGGTAACACCCTCGGGCGGAGTGGTGGTAAAACGCGTAACCAGCCCCGTGGATTCCTTGCCGCCCTCGGGGTTGATATCCTTGATGAAGTTGAAGGTCTGACCGCAAAAATCGGCCAGAAGCACCTTGTCCGCATCGCTGGCAAGAGCCGAGATAAGGTAGGACTTGCCCGACTGGCTGGGGCCAAACACGCCCACGCACATCTTGCGGCGGGCAGCCTGCTCGCACTTGCCGAAAAAGCGGGCCGCATGGCGCAGATCCTTTTGCAGGGCCGCGCGCTCGTTGCCCACAAGTTCGGCATTGTCCTGAAGCCATGCCCCTGCGGAACGCGAAGTCTCCGCCAGTTCGCGGCAGTGCCGCGCTAAATCCATATCCTGCTGCTGCATAACCATCCTCAATTATCCGGCGTCGGTGACAATGCCCGTATCCAGCCAGTAGCCTTCGTCCAGTTTCAGGGTTTGCAGGCGGATTTCAAGATCGCGGCGGTCAACGCTGCGCTCCTGGCAATCCACGATGGAATCAATGCGGAACTCGCCCTCGCTGCGGCGATCCTTGTCCGTCTCGCTGCGGATATCTTCTTCATCCAGAGCATCGGCAACGCTCAGGCTGACCTCAACCCGGTAGGGCAGACGGCCCGAAGCGCGGGAGCGGGCTTCCTCCGTGGCAAAGGTCAGCAGATGGTAGCGGGTGGTGGGCCAGCGCTCGGCATCCAGTTGTCTGTAGCCTATGGAAAGCGGCCCGCTGAAGGCCACGGCGCGGGTTTTGTCCGTACCGTCCTTGCTGCCCACATCCACGGTAAACCAGACCTTGGGACGCTTGAGCTGGCTGTTTATGTCCATCTCGCCAATATAGCGCGCGGTGGACGTAAGCTTGAGCGCGCCGGAATCAAAGGAAAAGCCTTCCAGATGCCCATCGGCCAGCGCACAGAGGATGGCCCCCACCACAACCGTGGTTTTGGGGTCGGTAATGCGGCCCTGCGCATCGGCAAAGGGATACCACGAGCCAGCATGATAGCGCCGCATGGGAATGATCCTGTCTGGCGGTACGGGCAGTTTGGCAAGCACTGTGGCGATAACACCGTTCCACGAACTGGGCCGCCCGGTGAGCAGCAGCACATCGCAATCGTACATGTGCACCACTTCGCACAGGGCGGAAAGCGTTGAGCCAAGCGTGCTGCGGATGGTTTCTTCCACAGCGGCCTGATTGACGCTGATGGGCACATCAAGAATGTTAAAGTTCTGGATGAAGGATGCGGAGCGCCGCACCATTGCCTTAACATCCCGCAGTGTTGCAGGCTGAGGCCGTGGCGCGAGTGCTGCCGGGCTGAAGCGGGGCGAATCCGCTGCGGGCTTTGCCGCAGATGGTGCGGCGTCCGCCGCCGTGTCTGCCGCAGCATCAGCCGTTTCGCCACTGCCCACCGGGTCAGGCTCAAAAAAGTCGCCCAGTGTACAGTTAAAGACGCTGCCGCGCAGGTCGGGATTTTCGCAGGTTGCCAGCAGCCCCAGGGCAACGGGCACGGCAATCTGCCGCACCAGCCGCACCCTTGTATTGCGGTCTTCCTGCGACATACCGATGGAGTCGCGCCCAAAAAGCTGCCCCAGAAGCGACCTCGGTTCTGCAAGGCCTTCGCGCGCCAGCGCCTGACCAATAGCCGGGATCACATGGTTGGCCACAACCTCGCGAAGCACTTCATCGCCCGCAATGTTGAAGCCGTCCCTGAATTCCGTATGCGGCTTGATGCGCGCAGTGTCGCCCTCGCCGCTGGCAAGTTCGAAGGTGGTGATGGAAAGGTCGGTTGTGCCGCCGCCAATATCAATGGAAGCCGTGCGGATGCACGGATGGTTGGCGCAGGCCTCGCGCGGCTTGCCCATGAGGCGGAACAGATGGTGCGCGTCGCCGTGCTGCTTGACCGCAAGCTCGTTGTAGAGCAGCACAAGCTGCGAGCAACTGGCTTCGTCCCAGTCGCAGCGCACTTGCGGGCTTTGGCGGTAATCGCCCGTGAGGGTGCGGGTCTGTAGCCGGGGGGCGTACCACTGGCTCCAGCCAAGGGCGTCCCACACCACGCGCACGGCCCACGTGACCCAGCGGCGGAAAATACGTTTTTCCGCAACGGGCATGGCCGTAGGCACCGTAAAAATGAGCCTTCTGAGCCTGCGGGGCAGGTTGGGCAGCTCCCGACGGGCGCGCGTGGCAGGCGAATTGATGGTTACAAGGGCCTGAGTCAGGATTTCGCCCAGCATGAAGAGCATGAGCGACGAGCGCGTAAACAACGATTCAAAAATTGGCTCAGGCTGCTGCTTTTGCAGGGCGGGACTCTTTTTGAACATGGGGTCGTCAAAGCATGAAAGCGGCGTGCCCTGCGGGTTCAACTGGCGTGGAAACAGCCCACGGCTGACCATGGGTTCTGACTTGCCGCCAGTGTTGTAGCGCCAGCTCTGCTGCCAGGGGCGTTCGTCCCACAGGTAGCGCTTGGGGCTGGACATGCCTGTCGTGCCCTCTGCGCACACGGCCTGCGTGGCAAGGCGGGCGGCTTCCGGCCCGATGCGCACGGCAGAAGGCCATGCAAAGGCCGGAGTCTGGCGGCCCGAACGGCGCGAAAGCGCATCGTTGCCAAAGGCCGCGTCCACAAATTCCACTCGCGTTTCAAAGGGGTCGGAATAGATGTGTTCCGGCTGGCTCAGATCGCGCAGTTCAAGCAGGTAGCTGTCGTTGAGGTTGGTGATGCGCTGGGGCAGGGTTTCCACCAAGATGCCCGTTGTGCGCGAATTGCCGATATCCAGCACCAGATCCACATCCACAGGGGTGTCGCGGTCAGGATTGATGACCTGTGCCGCCAGATCGTTGAGCGCAAGGCGCACCACATCAAGCCATGTGAGGTAGGAGGCCAGATGCTCCAGCACATAAGGGTAGCCATCGTGCCATGCGCCGCGCCCACGGTGCTGCGACTGCTTCCACGCATCATAGAGGCCGTGGAGCCATTCATCCACCCAGGCCGCGTTGAGAAACCACGAATTGTCGCGCACGAGGTGGGCCAGCATAAAATGCCCGTGGGCCGTCACATCCTGCGGAGAAAGCGCATGGTACTGCTCGCCCTGAGGGGGGCGGTCTTCCACATTGGTGTCAAACATGAGCACCACGCGGAGCTGACCGGGGTGCCTTTCTGACCGCATAACCCGCGCCCGCGCCCAGTTGGAAGGGCCGCATTCAAAGCGCTTGCCGCCGTCCGGCCAGGGCTGGTCGAGCGTGCGCAAAAAAGGAATGGGCAGCCAGTGGCCTTCCCATGCATCCAGCGCGCGGCGGGCCTCAATGCTGTAGTCTTCATCGCAGGGCAGGCCGCTCAACTGGTCGATAAAGCCGTTTTCCGTTTCTGTCAGGCAGCGCAGATAGTGGGTGTAGCGCGTCTGCTCGTCGGATTCTTTCTTTTTTTCTTCGCGAAAATACCGCCGCAGTCTTTTGACGGCATCTTCGGGCATGGAGAAATCAAGAAACTGCGGGCAGCCGCCGGGAATAATGCTGACCGGCGAAAGGTAACGGGGTATGACATCCATCATTATTTCCTTTTGAAACGGGCATCCCACTTGAGATTGGCCCCGCCAAGCTCTCTGCCCTTGCACTGGGTGGTGTTTTCCTGTCCGGTACATTCAACCTTTTGCGGAACATAGGTGCCGCCACGCGGGCAACGGGCCTGACTGGAATCAAACTGCAACTGGTTGCCCTGAAAGCGCGCCGAAGCCGAACCACTGCACACCTGGCCATTACGCTCGCGCACAAGGCGGCGTCCCTTGCCGCTCTTGTCAAAGCAGTATTCTGCAATGATCGGCTCGTTGGAGGGGTGCGAATACAGGCCGGTTTCGCTTGTCCAGCAGCCCTCAAGGAAGCTCAGATCGTTCTTTTTGGCCGCATCTTCAGGAATGGCAAGGTTGTCATTCTTCTTGGGCGCGGGCTTGGGCGGCTCCTGCGGTTTGGGTTCTTCCTTGGGCAGGGGCTTGGGTTCCTGTTTGGGTTCAGGCTTCGGCTTGGGCTTGGGAGCTTCCGCCACCTTGGGCGGCTCCACAGGCGTTTCGCCAAGGAAGGGTTCCACCACTTCCGGATCGGGCTTGGGTTCTTCCTTCTTTTCCTCAACCTTGGGGGGCGTTACCGGCGGCGCAACAGGCTTGCACAGGGCCGCCCGCTCCTGCAACTGACGCCACAGGAGGGCAAGCTGATCTTCGTTGGCGGCGGCCTTCTGTTTTTCGGCCTCCAGAGCGCTGCGGTCAACGGGCATGCAGCCCGAAGGCAGAGGAGAAGGCAAAAGCCCCAGCGCCGCGCCCAAAAGCCAGAGCAGAAGCAGCAAGAGCAGGAGCGGCAGCAGCCATGGCAGGCACCCGCTGCGCGGCGGCACAGCCACAGGTACAGCAGCTACAGGGGCAGGCGGCGGGGGAGGCGGCAGCACGCCGCCAAGCCGGGTGAGATCCTGCGGTTGCGCGCCAACGCTACCGGGGGCAAAACCCCAGTTAATAAGAACGGGGCGACCATCCACAGACCAGATGTCTTCGTCCGCCGGGTGTTGCAGGGCAAGCCGCAGCAACTGGCCCGAAAGGGCCTGCCGCGCCTGCGCATCTGCTGTGAGGTCGCTGGACAATCCGGCAATATCAGAGGCCAACGTGCCCGCACGGGCGCGAAGGGCCTGCGCATCCTGCTCCGAAAGTTCCGCAAGAGGAACCGCCGGGCCGTTGCCTTCGGCATACCAGTCAACGCTGTTGCCCTCGGCATTGTGCTGCGGCTCGGCGAGCAGGGCGGCATGATCCGGCCCGAGCTTTTGCAGCAGGATGGATTTCAACTGTTCATAGCAGTCGGTGGCAAATATGCCCTGGCTGGCAAGCGCGCGCATCTGACCGCGCAGACTGACCGCAATGCGGGTACTCATGGCTTGCCTCCGGCGGATTCACTGCTCTGGGCCATGGTGACGGGAACGCCCGCCGAGCGTAAAAACGCTGTCAGGCTTGTGCTGACAATGGCGAGGCTGGATTGTCTGTAGGAGGCATCGTCCAATTTGATAAAGGTGTTGATGCCCACCACATCGCCCTTGTCGTTGACCAGCGGCCCGCCGCTGTTGCCCTGCGAAACTGTGGCCGTGTGCACAATAAGCGGCGGCTTGCGCTCAAGGATAACGCTCACAACGCCCTCAGTGTACACCACTTCGGGTGCTGCGGCTTCATCGCCCTTGAGCAGGGCCGCAAATTTGGGATCGTCAGTAGTGACGGCGCCGGGGAAGCCCCAGGCGCTCACGCGCTCGGTACGGCTTACGCCTGATGCAAACTTGAGCGGCACAACACCCGATGCGCCGTTAACGCCAAGCACGGCAAAATCCTGCCCGTTGTCGTGGGTTACCTGACGCACGGTTGCCTCAAAAGGTCTGCCCAGGGCTTTGTTCACAACGACCGCCTGCGTAGCGTTACCAACCACATGGGCATTGGTTACCACGTAGCCCGGGGCCACAAAAAAGCCGGACCCCATGGAAAGGCCTTCTTCCCGCATGGCAAGCACAAGCACTGTGCCCTGTTCCATCAGCTCGGAAACATTTTTGGGCGTCTGCTGCTGCATGGGACTGGGCGGCACCTGCGTTTTGGCGTCTGCCGTGGGCGGCAGGGTGGCAGCATCCGCGCGGGCAGAATTGGGACTCGCAGCGCCAGAGCCTGAACCCAAAGGAGGCCACATGACACCCGCAGGCGGGGGGATGAGTCCAAGCCCCTGCTTTACTTCGCAAGGCTCCTTGGCAAGCAGGGCGCGCAATTGCTGCATGAATGTTTCAAGCGCCGCATTGTGCTCGCGCCACTGCTCTGTCTGCGCGGCAACAGCAGCCTTGGAAGCCTCGGCCTGCTGCCATTCTTTCCAGAACAGCCATGCGGCCAGCAACAAAAGCCCCAGAAACAGCAACACGCCCCAGAAAAGAGGGCGGCGATACCAGGGCAGGGCAACCGC
>OLQM01004290.1_pt1 | contig 11130 bp, 8 predicted proteins | sample 1673161 | NCBI WGS metagenome assembly OLQM01 (sample SAMEA3136761, study PRJEB25190) | human gut metagenome | reverse complement strand
TACCGCATACATCGTCGGAGAAAACGATGCATATCAAAAATCCAATGATAATCATGAACCTGCAGGTACAGCTGGTATCCCTATCCTTGAAGCGATTCGCAAAGCAGGGCTATCTGATACGGTAGTCTGTGTCGTGCGTTACTTTGGTGGAATAAAACTTGGAGCCGGTGGATTAATTCGTGCATATGGTGGTGTAACCAATGCAGTTCTACAAGAAGCCTATAAAGTAATAGACATCTCTATCGCTACCTGGCATGTAAAATATCCATATGAGTATATCGGCAGCGTAGAAAACTGGATACGCAATCATACAAGTGATGCTAGTTTTGATTATGATGACAATGCACATGCGTACTTTGCAAGTAACGAAGAAAATCTGCAAGCTATCCTCTCTGATCTAACAAAAGGAAGTGCAGAAACAGAAAAGACAGGCTCCACTCTTTACGAAGAACCTGTCAATGAATAACTATTTCTTTATAAACATGATATTCATATCAACGTTTGTTGAGATACCATCTACAGTTCCAGCATCAGTATACTGCCAAATACTGAAATGATAACTAAAGTTTGGTGCAGAGGAATAATCCGCTACCCAGAAATCATAATCATGTAGATAGTTTATCTCGAATACTGTCCCAAATAATTGAGAACTGCTGTATACCATTGCTTGGTAGCCAGCATTTTTTATATGGTTCATAAATGTGACAGCTGCTTGTGTACGCTCCTCAGAAGTGGTACTTTCTACACGGTCTTTCGCATTACTTACTTCTTCTAAATCAAATACAATTGGTAGTTTTAGCTTGTATTTCTTTACACGTTCTAAGACAAAGTCTGCCTCTGCACGTGCTTCTTCCGCGGAAACCGCTTGGGAGAAGAAATAAACACCTACATCAATTCCATTTTCTATTGCGCCTTGGATATTCTCTTCAAAGTACGCATCATCCATGAGAGCACCTGTTTCATATCCACGATATCCTATTTGAATCATCGCAAACTTCACACCACTATTTTTAACAGCTGCCCAATCAATTGATTTTTGGTGTGACGAAACATCGATACCAATCACAGATGTATATGTATCGTCCTCATAGGCTGGAAGACCATTTCTCCATGTCAAGTTATTCCAGTTATATGTATGCATGTTTGGATCAGTCTCAACAAGCTGTTCCTCTTGCAAGAATTGTCTTGCCCGATATGCTTGCATATAAATATTGCGAATCGTCATTAATATAAAACAGATTACCACCGCAGCAGCGATGGCCCACGTTCTCTTTACTCTTTTCTTTCTACGATAGTATCTCATCAATTACCACATCTGTCTAAATCCTAGCAATGAAACTGGATTGAAGAGCTTTCCAAGCGTATGTTGAGAAACGATTCCCTCTTTTGACTGTCGCAAAAAGAGAACCCACACAAAATGACATCGATAGAAGTATTGCCCATACCCATAGTGCTGCAAGCGTTTGGAATAAAATAAATATTCCCGTGAGTAATATAAATACTGTTGGAGCAAATATAATTTTTGCTACGTCACAGTATACGTCCTCTGGTTTTTGTCCTTCTCGGCGGTTTAGGTAACAATACGTATAAATACTACCTACAAAAGCGATTGTTAGTCCAATTCCACAGATAATACATCTTAAGATTAGAATATTCGCAATCAGATTCAATACTACAATGACAACTGATGCCGCAAATGATAACTCACTGCCTTGAAAAGGATTTTCCATGACTTTCCACAGAGTAATAAGATCGGACTTGCAGAAATGAAACCTTGAAAATATACTTTCTTTCACAGCCTGAGGCTGTGATTGTACCAGCTGCTCTACAGTCTTTGCGCCGCAATAGCCGCAGAACTTGCTTTTGTCAGATATTTCTTTTCCACAATTCTTACAAATCATTTGGCACCTCCGTAATTGGTTTTTATTATAACACTATATTCATCATTCCAATTAGCGACGTATGTAATTTAGTAATTCCTCTAACGTTCCAGAAATGATTTCACTATCTTCTAGCATGGTTTTTGTTTTAACATTGTAACTAAAATACAGTAGTCGTGTTAGAATGTATGCTAGCTCATTTCACGTCTGCCGGTTCCCACTGCAATATATATCTGACGAAAGATACTTAGAATCACATATAACTCTTCTTGCAAGATTCCAATGCGGGCATGAAATACTGGTAAATCGTCCGTTAGCATTTTGATATACTTTTCTTATCTGATGGTGATAACATTGTAATTTTTACATTGAACATCACCATCCTTCATAATGATTATAAATAAATTATGACGTTGTTATTTTCTACGATTAATGGACTATTTCTTTAGATTTTTTAATGTTCTAAATGGAAATTAGTAGTAGAAACATTGAAAAAGGGGAATGTACCTATACAAGAAAATCTTAGAAATACGAAAGAAAGTTGAACTCGCAGAAAAATGAAGTGAACTTCAAAAGTTGGACAACAACTTAAGAGATTCACTTCACAGAGTATATTGTTCATTTATATTCTCCCTATCCCGAAGAAATACTCTTCTTTCATCATTTATTTTAAAAATGTAAGCCATAAATGTCCCTATGAAACATGAATTTGAATTGAAGTCTCAAAGTGAAATTTTCAAGCAATGCTATAGGCTTATTCAGTATCTGTGGAAAAATGGAAACGAGGAAGTATTGACTATTTGCTCTTACTTCCTTTTTATAACCCACTATAGTTTAGATAATATTATCATCATATATATATATGAAATCGCATTATATCCCATATGAGCAAGGATACAAGAAAATATAGAATCAGTATAAAAATAAAGTAAACCCAAAATTATGCCACATATAAATGAGGGTATTATTTGAGCAATATTAAAATGGAGTATTGAGAAAAATGCGGCAGATATAAGTAAGGCAACAATTTTCCCATAGTTTATGGAAAGACCATCAAGTAAAAAACCTCTCATTAGAACTTCTTCAAGGATACAAAAATCAAAAAAACTAACAATCGGTGATATCTGTATTAAACGGATAATTTGTTGGTAATTTTCTTTACTTGATGGAAATAAATCTTCAAACAGGGGATCTAACCCCTTATCTAAAAGAAAATAAAACAATACGGAACACCCTAATGCTAATACTATTCCCAAAAAAGAAATATTTGAAAATAAACGTAGTTTAAAATTTGTTTTTGTCACTAGTAGATTAAGAAATATTGCCATACATATAGCAACAGTAATTAAGTTTAAAAATCTACTTTGTTCAGGTGCGATCTTTCTCCAGATTAAAATATCAAGAACCGTATAAAAAATCATAAAACCAAACCAAACAAGCACCCATAGAATGCCTTTTACAATAGATATTCCATTACTCATATAATTACTTATCCTCAATAATCTCTAACTTAATTTTTTGATTTTTTTATTTTAGCATAACTTAATAGTCCGCTCAATATAATCTCAAAACTCATTAATATTAAGCATTTTCGAAAGATATGCAAATTATTCTTTAACTTAGTCTTTGTACTTAAATCATATTTAAAAAATAGAGTTCTTGTACCGTCTTTTAACCCTACCCTGCAAGTGGTCTTCTATCATACATTCTTTACTCATAAGTATTCTGCTTCTATCATTTATTTTCTTTTGTAATTCTCCCTCATCTTTCTCGCACCAATGAAGAAGGATCGCATAATGACCTAGATATGTCTTTCTGAGACTTTGTATATACCTTGATATTTTTTATCATTGCATGTGCAACGCTTGGAGATGTTTACGAGGATTGGGATGCACTAATAGATGGAAACAAATGAATATATTTTGATAACTCATTACCTGACTGCAAGCATGGTATTTTTCTACCAATAAGAATAAACGCCGTTATATGGTGAACCACAATAACGGCTTGATAAGATAATCTGATTTTGTTCATTGAAAAGAAACAGATACTATCGCTTTTGGCTATATTTGTGTAAATAACTTCCGGATTATCTAATTCAAGTATTTAAACACAAAATCAGTTATATCGACTTATACAGTAAGAAATAAAGTGAACCGCCTTAGTCATTATCCAACTTTTAGGAGTTCACTTTATTCTTCTCATGTATTAGAGTGTTTTGCTATCCCTATCCTCAATATGGGTGTCGTTTAAATTCATGCCTTGGGATAGAACTATCTCTTTGTGACATCTTTTTCTGCATTGATTTCCAATAACTTATTTGTTAATTGGTTTTCAATACGACGTAATTCAAGCTGTGCAGCTTCACGCTTGTCACGGCCTTCCTTCTGGATGCTCAATACTTCATCCAATGTAGAAATTAACTGTTCATTTGTGTGCTGTAATGTTTCGATATCAACAATACCACGTTCACTCTCTTTCGCTGTTTCAACAGTTGCTTGGTGCAATGTTTCCGCATTCTTCTTGAGAAGTTCGTTTGTCATATTTGTAACTTCGCGTTGTGCTTCCATTGCTTGCTTAGAGTGTGTGATACCTAAAGATAATACAATCTGATTCTTCCAAAGTGGAATTGTATTCGCAAGAGTACTCTGAATCTTCTCAGTCATAAGAGTATCGTTGTTCTGTACCAAACGAATCTGTGGAGCCATCTGGATAGAAACCTGTCTTGTTAGTTCAAGGTCATAGAGCTTCTTTTCAAAGCGTACACAAGCCTGCTCTAAGTCATTTGCCTTCTGCGCATCTTCAGGTAAGCCTGTCTGCTTTGCCTTTGCGATTAATGCAGGTAATTCATTTGCACGAACATCCTTTAGCTTCTTACGTCCAGCAACGATATACATGCTTAATTCCTTGATGTTTATTTGGTTGCGTTCATAGAGTTCATCTAATAAAGCGATATCCTTTAACAATTGGATCTGATGATCTTCTAAGACACCTGCAATCTTTTCAACGTTAGCTTCTGCCTTGTCATAGCGAGCTCGAAACTCTTCAACCTTTGATTTACCTTTATCAAATAAGTTTGCGAAAAATCCCTTCTTCTCATCAGAGTCAGATGTATTCTTTAAATTTACAACAAGATCTGTGAGGATATTTCCGATTTCACCTAAATCCTTTGTACGTACATTCTTTAATGCTGTATTTGAGAAATCCGTTACTTTCTTCTGTGCAGCAGAACCATACTGGAGAACTGTATTGGAATCCATGATATCGATCTTCTGTGAGAAGGTATCGATTGTCTTTTTTTCTGCATCACTGAATTCTGTTGCCTCGATTGGGTCAATAGATTTTAGTTTCTCATCTTCTTCAGCTGCCTTTTTCGCTTCTAGGTCAGCTAACTGTTTTTGATTTTTTTCTTGAAGCTCATCAGGCGTTAGCGTAAGAGTGATTTCTGGCTCTGTTTGTGTCTGTGCCTGTGTTTGTGTTTGATTTGTATTATTCTCGCTCATGTCATTCCCCTTCTGTCATATAGATTTAGTATACCACGTTGTTTTTCAATTGATATTCATTTTTTCTCGCGCTGTCTACGAATCAGATATGTAATAAGTCTAATGATTCCTAGTAGTGCTGTGATTGCAATAATGATTGCTAGATAGATGCGATAGCCAAAGGCTGAGGTGTTTTGGAAGAAGCGTATGAAACTGAAATGCTTATCCTTATTCTTCTGTACTCTTGCGGTTTGGTATTGTGCTTTCATCTCAGATACTCCGCTTACTTTACCCATATCTAAGATATAGCGTGTGATTGCTTGCCATTCTTTTAGTTCTGTGCCATCTGCATTATATAGGATCATATCCGAGAAATCTTTAATCTCATGACCTGAGGCATCGTATGTATGAATATCTAACTGGTTGAATGTCTTCTTAACTACCGATGGCAACATATTTGCGATATATAAGTTCGTTACCACAGGGTATAGCTTATCTTTTTCTACAGGTATATAGAAACCTGCATTCGTTCGAATTTCCGCATCAACTACATGATTTAAGATAAAGCGGTAATCGGAGTAATGATACTGCATACCACTAAAGAATAACTGTCCATCCACCATCATGTCCTTACCCACACTGCGGTCTAATTCTGCAACTTTGATTAAATCAGAACCCTTCATGTATATACGAATCAGTGGATATCCAAGTAAACCATCATTTCCTTTGCCAAGATTTACCGCATCATATACTTCTCCAACTGTGATATCGCCCTTCACAAGTCCAGAACGGATAATACCTTTTGCGGTTAAGCCTATCGTAAATGAAGTATCTTTTGTAGTTAACTTGCTTGCATATACATAGGCGTCTGTAATGAGGTCTGCCATGGAGTTTCCTGTAAAGGCTGAGTAGTCTTCATATACATCTGTTAGTGGGAAATTAGTATACCCAATTGATTGATCCATTGTATATCCATATTGCTTGAGATAATTCTCATTTATATCTGTTTTATATTCTTGAATCTTTGCGTTGATCGTTTGATCGACTGGGCTTTCTGCCGTAATTGGAATCAATTGATAATCGATCTTCTCTTTTGTCTCAGCGTTGATATCTAACAAGCCAAGATACTTGCCAAAGCATCCCGCAGATACAATCCACGTTTTATTCTTATGGATCGGTTCTGTTAACACGGTATGGGTATGACCACTGACAATAACGTCGATACCATCTACCTTCTCCGCAAGGATTTCATCCTCTGACTTACTAGGATCTTTATTTGTGCCACTATGAGAAAGGCAGACAATCACTTGTGCACCTTCTTCTTTTAACTTCTGTACCGTCTTCTTGGCTGCTTCAATACGATCTGGGAATGTATTATTTCCAGCAGCTGTGTAATAGACACTATCTTCACCCATTACCCCAAATAAGCCAATCTTATACCCACCACGGTCAATGATTTTATATTCTGCACCGCCATGATCTTCCCAGGCTTTCTTCAGCGCCTGCGATTCTTCATCCTCGCCAAATGTAAGATTACTGCAGAGGATTGGAGGTGTGTTGATAGAACTTTCAATCATCTTTGTAAGAGAAGTGACACCATAATCAAACTCATGGTTTCCAAGGGTTGTCGCATCATAGCCCATCATTCCTAATAAAGATAAATCAGGTGCACTCTTTTCAAATAATGCATTATAAAAAGTTCCCATTGAAAAGTCACCAGCATCTACTAGTACCGTATGATCGTTGCGATTTGCCGCAATGGTTCCTGCTAATTGCGCATATCCACCAATCACTTCTGGTTCTCTTGTTTCTGTATTCGTTACACGATAAGAATCAATATGGTCGTGTAAATCATGCGTAAATAGAATACGTACCGTCGAACTATCATTTGATGTCTGTTCTTCATCAGCGTATACAACTGTGGAAATCGTACTTGTCAGTACTGTCATCGCAGTTATAATTTTTAATAAAAATTTCTTCATGTTGCTAGCACCTCTGCGCTTTAGATTATATCATTTTGCATTATGAAAAGAATGAGGAAACCCCATTCTTTCATAATTTTATATATTTATCCTTCTAAATAATATGCATATGCCTTTTCAGCACGTCCAGCTGTATGAGAAGCACCTTCATATCTTGTAACGAAGATTGTAGCTGCCTCAGCTGCACCTTCTGCTGAATCCGCAACATTCTGTAATCCAACAAAAGTACTGTTATACGCACCTGTTAACTCATGTGTTAAGAAAGCTAGCTGTCCTTCAACTGTTGTGTAGTCGAGTCCATTATTTGCACAATAGTTTACTAAGTTCGTATATCTACCGCCACCCCATTGACATAAACCGTAATAGGATGAGCCTGCAGTTGGATTAAACTTGGATTCTTGCCACATGTTCGCAAGAACACCACAAGCTGCAGCCTTAGACAATCCAAGTGTACCTGTTAAGTAAGAGTAAATTGTCTGATAGTTGCCAGAAGTATCTACTGGACCAGAGGATACATACGCTCTTGTGACATTAATTGTATAAGAGGCAGTAGAAACATTACCGTTCTTATCCGTCGCAGTTACTGTCGCTGTATATGTTCCTGCTTTTGAGATATCACCATCGACCGCAACTGTATAGTTGCCCTTTCCGTTTTCCGTTGAAGCAGTTAAGCTACCATCAATCGGATCAATGACTGAGACAATATTTGAGAAAAGGTCATAGGAGCTTCCAGCCTTAATATCAACGCTGCTAGCAGCTAAAGTAATCTCTGCTGGTTTTGTGTCCACAACATTTACACTTGCTGTAAATGTCTTGGAATTTGTTAAACCGAACTTAGACTCCTTACCAGATAAAATCAGTTTGATTGGATATGATCCAATTGCACTAGCATTAATCTGTCCATCAATCTTTAAATCACCAGTATGTTCTGCAACGAGTGTGTGTACATCAAATGTACTTCCATACTCAGCTGTCGTAATACCACTCATATTAAGTCTTAATGAATCATATAACTTAGCCTGTGATAATAACATCTGCTTATTCATATAGTCTCTTCTTGCAAGCACATAACTAAGTGCCGTACCGCCTACCATGCAAGCAGTCAAACCAAACGCAAGAAATTTCTTTGTCGTCATTTGCAATCTATATTTCATATAAAAATCATACACGAAAAATAATTAAAACGTCAAATTTAGCGCATAAAATGCTCAATTTTCACACAAAATTACCATAATGTTTATTGTATAAAAACATGCATGCATAATGTATATAAATCGCTTTCAAAAAATACTTGCATATTCAACTATTTTATACATACAAACGTGCATGCATGTATATAGAAAAAAGTGCTAAACTTCCACCTAGCACTTTTTAATACTATTTCTGTGACATCTTTAATAAATCTTCTAGTGTAGGAGAATCACTTGTCTTTGGAGGTTGAATCTTGATTGTGAAATCAAAGTCAGCTTCAACAAGTTCACTCATATCACTATCCGGATTTGACACTAACCTTGTGGATTGACGTAAGATTGCATCTTCAATCATATTACGTGCAAGTCTACCGTTACCAGCTTCCATTGGATTGATACTTTGTACTTCATTGAAGTACGCTGTCAACTTATCCGCAACAGCTTCATCAATATGATAGCCTTTGCCCTTTGCTTGTAGACAAGCAATCTGATAGAGTTCTTCACCTGTGTAGTCCTTGAAGTTGATGATATTTGGGAAACGTGACTTTAAACCAGAATTAGACTCTAGGAATACAGACATTTCCTTCTTATATCCCGCTAGGATAACGATTAAGTTATCACGATTATCTTCCATTGCCTTTACAAGTGTATCGATACACTCCAATCCAAACGCATCATCTTTTCCACGATGTAGAGAGTACGCTTCATCGATAAAGAGTACACCACCAATCGCAGACTTGATAACTGACATCGTTAATGGAGCAGTCTGTCCAACATACTGCGCTACCAAATCTGATCTAGATACTTCCACAAGCTGTCCCTGTGTTAATGCACCGATTGCCTTCATATAACGAGAAATCAATCTCGCAATCGTTGTTTTACCAGTACCAGGATTACCTGTAAAAATCATATGTTTGGAAAGTGTCGCAGTCTTCATACCCTGCTCTCGACGCTTTTGTTGCATCGCAACCAAGGATTGTAAGGAAGTGATATAAGCCTTCACTTCATCAAGGCCAATAATCTCACTTAATTCACGATTTACTTCTTCTAGTTCCTCACTGCTATTCCGTGAGCGACTCATCTGAATATCTTCTTCCTTGATTGTGATAACAGGAATATCATTCTTCACTGTCATCTTGATTTCTTCCATATTTCCCAGGGAATGGTCTAATACCGCCTGTCCTAGAGATACATAGAAATCATAGAAGTTAGAACTAATAGAAGCAGCACCTAAATCCTTATTAAAGTGTTGAATTACCCATTCCTGAACAGAATCTTCAACTACTAATTTAATCTTTAAGTTTTCTTCTGCTTTCTTGATTAAGTTCGCTGCTTGAACCTGAATAATCGAGCGAATACTTTCATCATCTAACTTCTTTAATGTAACAGTATCCAACACATGGTACATAAAGTCTGCACCAAAGGCATCTTGGACCTTCGATACACTACCAGTTGTCATAAATACAAGATATTTACCACCAACGCTTAAAGTATCAACGCTATCCTTCACAAGGCCGGTTTGATTTTCTACGAGTACACCCTTATTTAAAACATAGCGCTTGTTTAATACACAGCTACCTGTCGTAACCAGCGAACTAATCATACGTAAGAATGCTGGGAAACCATTTTCAAAGTTCTCAAAGCAGATAACAGAACCATTCCCAGAGATTGCCTCATATAAGTCCTGTAAGAAAATCTGTTCCTGTCCTGATGATGTATAACGACTCATATCAATCGTATATACTTCATCACTGATAAATACTTGACGTTCATATAAAGAACGTGCCATCTGCGTAACTGCTTCGTGTCTACCAGAACCCACAGGGCCAGAGACAAGAATGACATTCTTCGCTTTTCCTGCTTCTTCACCCATTAAGTATGGTCTTCTAAACGCATTTACCATCTGATGGATTGCGTCTTTTTGACCCATCACCCTTGAAATAATGACATTGTAGATATCATCGAACAGTTTCTGTGAATTAAATTCCTTCTTCTCTGTAGGTTTTTGTTCAACTTCGCTTAAACCATAGTCGCGCTTTAAATCACGCTCTAATACATCCATACTCATTGCGGAGATATCTAAAGGCTCATCCTTCTTCTGCAATGCCGCATGCATATCCTCTAAATCTTTTTGTTGTTTACGCAAAATTGCATTCAATTCCTGCATTGCCCGATCTGGCTGTTTTAGAATATTTAAATTCTGGTTCTGTTCATTACTATCAATACTTAATGTAATTTGTTCAGACGCATCTGTGGATTCATAAGCACGCTTTTTGCCTAAGACCTCATTCCAAAGTCTTTCTTTTTCCTCTGTTCTACGATCTTTCGACATTACTCGCCTCCTTTATGTCCAACTTCAAACATACCATCGCTTGTTAAACCATCCTTCTTTAATACAGCATTTAAAGTAGCCATATCAGCAGATAGATTAATAAAGTCTTGGTCTGTGTAACTTGCAATCATATTCTTCATCGCATCATTGATTAATACGACCGTCTTGCCTAGCTTCTCTTTTGTTTCTTCGTAGTTAGGGTCTGTCTGTGCAGTCTGAAGAGCATCATATTGTTTTAGAATACGAACAAGGATTGGCAAATAG
>OLQM01004280.1_pt1 | contig 11152 bp, 7 predicted proteins | sample 1673161 | NCBI WGS metagenome assembly OLQM01 (sample SAMEA3136761, study PRJEB25190) | human gut metagenome | reverse complement strand
AACTCAACCTGAATCCCGTATTTTCCATTTACACAAAATATTTTATAGTGCCCAGCCCCGGAATGACCAATACATTCCGGGGCTGATTATTTTTATAGATAGCTGTTTTTACATTCTATCCGGCACTTCAATACCCAGCAAGCCCATGCTGATGCGAACTACCTTCGCTACGTTTTCCGACAAAGCGAGACGGAAAACTTTCACAGCCTCATTCTCTTCACGCAGAATACTAAAATCATGATAGAACTGATTGTATTCTTTCACCAGGTCATAAGTATAGTTGGCAATAATAGAAGGACTGTAATCCGTACCTGCCTGCTTCACTACAGCAGCAAAGTCGGCTACCATCTGAATAAGGCCTTCTTCTTTCTCACTCAACTCAATACCAACAGGAATTTCAGCCGGAATTACAATACCGGCTTCAGCAGCCTTACGCATTACAGATTGAATACGCGCGTACGTATATTGAATGAACGGACCTGTATTTCCATTAAAGTCAATTGACTCTTTCGGATTGAACGTCATATTCTTACGGGCATCTACCTTGAGGATGAAATATTTCAAGGCGCCCAAACCAACAATACGAGCGATATTGTCAGCTTCTTCCTGAGACAAGCCATCCAGCTTGCCCAATTCATTAGAAGTTTCTTTGGCAGTACTAATCATTTCTTCCATCAAATCATCAGCATCTACCACTGTGCCTTCGCGGCTTTTCATCTTACCTTCGGGCAATTCTACCATACCATAAGAGAAATGTACGAGACTCTTTCCCCACTCAAATCCAAGCTTGTCAAGCAGAATGGAAAGCACCTGGAAATGATAGTTCTGTTCGTTGCCTACTACATAAATCATCTTGTCAATAGGATAATCAGCAAAACGTAATTTAGCTGTACCTATATCCTGAGTCATATAAACAGAAGTCCCGTCAGCACGTAGTAACAACTTATGATCCAAACCTTCAGCAGTAAGGTCAGCCCATACGGAACCATCTTCTTTTTTATAGAAGAACCCCTTTTCAAGACCTTCCATCACCTTCTCTTTCCCTTCAAGATAGGTATTTGACTCATAATATATTTTGTCAAAACTTACACCCATTTTACGGTAAGTTTCATCAAAACCTTCATACACCCAGTTGTTCATTTTAGCCCAAAGCGCACGCACTTCCGGATCATTAGCTTCCCACTTCACCAGCATTTCGCGGGCTTCATTCATTAGAGGAGAAGCGGCTTCAGCCTTTGCTTTAGCTTCTTCTTCCGTCGCACCTTCAGACTGAAATTTAGCCATCAATTCCTTCACTTCAGCTTTATAGTGCTTATCAAAAGCTACGTAATAATCGCCTACCAAGTGGTCCCCCTTCTTTCCGGATGATTCGGGTGTTTCACCGTTACCATATTTGGACCAGGCCAGCATGGACTTACAAATATGAATACCACGATCGTTGACAATATTTGTTTTTACCACTTTATTGCCATTTGCCATCACAATGTTGGCTAAAGCATTACCCAGAAGATTATTACGTACATGTCCCAGGTGAAGTGGTTTGTTGGTATTGGGTGAAGAGTATTCGATCATCACCAACGGAGAATTATCCGTGGCAGCAACAATACCGTATTGCTTATCAACATGAATGTCATTCAACAATTCAATCCAGGCGGAAGAAGCGATAGTCAGGTTCAGGAAACCTTTGATCACATTGAATGCAGCTATCGAAGGCTCGTTAGCTTTCAGGTATTCGCCAATCTCCTGTGCTGTCTGCTCCGGTCCTTTCTTCGACATGCGCAGGAAAGGAAAAACTACCAGCGTGAGGTGTCCCTCAAATTCTTTCTTGGTTTTTTGCAGTTGCACCTGTGCGGCAGGCACGTCCTGTCCATACAGCGCTTTCAGTCCGTTGATGACGGACGCTACCAGTTTATCTTCTATATTCATGATTTAAAAGTATTTTCCGGGTGCAAAGATACTATATTTTGGCGAATTACGCGTTGCATCTGTACGGATAATAAAAAAGGAGACACCTCATAGCGCCTCCTTTTCTATTTTTCATTCATAGCCTTCCTTTATTCGATGGCCAAAGTCAACTCCATACCAGGTTTAAACTTAGCAACTCTCTTTGCAGGAATCGTAATGCTCTGTTTGGTAGAAGGATTAATGCCCAGACGTGCTGCTCTCTCTGCTACAACGAACGTACCGAAGCCAACCAATGATACTTTGTCACCAGCCTTTAGGGCTTTCGTGATTGCTGCCATGAAAGCATCTAATGCTTTCTTAGAATCCGTTTTTGTCAAACCGGACTCTGCCGCCATAGCGTTGATAAGTTCTGACTTATTCATAATACTAAAATTAAATAATTAATATGTTACACAAAAGATATCCGCATTAGTCATTCACAAACCTCTACAAAAATAGAGCAATATTTCTGAATATCAAATAAAAACATTAAAAAAAGATTGGATTTTGGCGAAAAATAAAGAATAGAAAGGCCTTTTTCTGTTATAGAACAGAATTTATTCGTATTTTTGCGACTCATTGAACGAAATAACAGATTATGAATGCTATACCAACAGTTACTAAGAACCTATTAATCATTAATGTACTGGTCTTTCTTGCGACCATTGTTGCTCAAAGTTATCATCTTGATTTAGCCCGTTATCTGGGACTTCATTTCTTTCTTGCCGATGACTTTAACGTAGCGCAACTTATCACATACATGTTCATGCATGGAGGTTTCACACATCTTTTCTTTAACATGTTTGCCGTGTGGATGTTTGGTCGCATACTCGAACAAGTATGGGGACCCAAACGTTTTTTATCTTACTATATGATATGTGGTATAGGTGCAGGCTTAATCAGCATGCTGGTAACCTACATACGCATTCAGGCTGCAAAGACCGGAATGAGTCCGGAAATGATTAACACCGTATATCAGGAAGGCGCTCAAATCATACGGGATAATATGAATTACACCTATCCGCCCATGGCAAATCTGAATGCTCTCTTAAACGGAGTTACCGTAGGAGCTTCAGGAGCCGTGTATGCCATTTTGCTGGGCTTCGGAATGTTGTTCCCCAACCAGCCGCTATTCATATTTCCGTTGCCGTTTCCGATAAAAGCCAAATACTTTGTTATCGGATATGCACTGATTGAACTGTACGCTGGTTTTGCCAACAATCCTAACGACAATGTAGCGCACTTCGCACACTTGGGTGGTATGATATTCGGTTTTATACTGATAATGTACTGGAGAAAAAAAGATAGAGGAAATGGGTACTATTATAACTGACCTTAAAGAAGCTTTTCGCAGAGGGAATATTTATATCCAGCTGATTTATATCAACGTAGCTGTTTTTGTAGTCACTACGCTGACGGAGGTAATTCTGCAATTATTCAATCGCAGCCTCGGCGGTGTGTTTGAATGGCTGGAATTGCCAGCTTCACTCACACAGTTCATCATACAGCCATGGTCACTGTTCACATATATGTTTATGCATGCAGGATTTTTACATATCCTGTTCAACATGTTGTGGCTATACTGGTTCGGAGCACTATTCCTAATGTTCTTCTCGGCCAAACATCTGCGCGGGGCGTATATCTTAGGAGGTATTTGCGGTGGATTATTGTACATGGCAGCCTTTAATATCTTCCCGTATTTCCGCCCGATGGTCGATTATTCATTCATGTTGGGGGCATCCGCTTCCGTGCTTGCCATCGTAGCTGCTACAGCGTACCGCGAACCTAACTACCCCATCCGGCTGTTCCTCTTTGGTACGATACGGTTGAAATATCTGGCACTGATTGTTATCGGTACAGATTTACTGTTCATTACATCCAGCAATGCGGGCGGACATATTGCCCACCTGGGTGGTGCATTGGCCGGACTCTGGTTTGCTGCCGGACTCAGTAAAGGAAAAGATATCACTGCCTGGATTAACAAAATTCTAGATGCTATCGTTTCACTGTTCAGCTTCAAGCCCCGCAAACCGAAGATGAAAGTTCACTATGGTAACAGCCGTCAGAAAGACTATGACTACAACGCCCGCAAGAAATCTCAATCCGAAGAAATAGACCGTATCCTCGATAAACTGAAAAAATCAGGATATGAAAGCCTGACCACAGAAGAAAAGAAAAGTCTTTTCGATGCGAGCAAACGATAGTACAGAAAAATGGGAATAAAGCATATTGGTAAATTCGTAGCCTATCTGATTTTAGCGGTTAATATTTTCTTTATAAGCTTGCTGCTTCTCACCGCTTACAGCCCGCACATCAAGCCGGTTGCTCACCCCGTAGAATCCTGCTTCGGGCTGACATTTCCTATTTTCCTGGTGATAAACATCTGCTTTTTCATTTTTTGGCTTATTATCCAAAAGTATAAGTTTGCACTTTTTCCACTGGTAGCACTTCTTTTATGCTATTCACAAATACGGACTTATTTCCCGCTCAATCTCCACACAAGCAAATTACCCGAAAACAGTTTCAAGGTTTTGTCATATAACATCATGGGCTTCGACGGAGCCGTCAAAAAAGATGGCGAGAATCTCATTCTGAATTACCTGAAGAACAGCGGAGCAGATATCTTATGCCTGCAAGAATACCAAACGATAGAATCTCCCCGGTATCTCAGCCAGAAAGATGTGGAAAAGGCTTTAAAAGATTATCCCTATCATAACATCCAGATAGTGGGAAGAGGAAGTGGAAAAGGCCACACCAACCGGATAGCCTGCTACTCTAAATTCCCTATTCTTTCATCCCGTACACTGGACTATGCCAGTGAATACAACGGTTCAGTGGTTTATGAACTGAAAATGGGAGAAGATACCGTAATGCTCATCAACAATCATCTGGAATCTAACAAGCTGACTAAAGAAGACAAAGTAGTCTACGAAAGTATGCTCAAATCTCCTGAAACGGAAAAAGTTAAAAGCGGTGCACGCCTGCTCATCCGCAAGCTAGCAGAAGCATCCGCCATTCGTGCCCCACAAGCAGACAGTATCGCTCAGGAAATCGCAGCGTCACGATACCCTTATATCATTGTCTGCGGCGACTTTAACGATACTCCCATTTCCTATGCACACCGGGTCATTGAAAAAGGATTAAATGATGCTTTTACCAAGTCCGGCCGCGGGCTAGGTATCTCTTATAATCAAAATAAATTCTATTTCCGGATAGACAATATCTTGGCAAGCAAAAACCTTAAACCTTATAACTGTACGGTGGACCGTTCTATAAAAGAATCCGACCATTATCCAATCTGGTGTTATCTGAAGAAAAAAGATTGAAAACGAATCAATAATTAATACTTTATACCTAATACTTAAAACTTATGTTTAAGAAGTGTATTTTTATTTTAGCTACAAGTTGTATGATGTACTCCTGTACCACACAGACGGAAACTAATCCGTTCCTGACTGAGTTCCAAACCGAACATGGCGTACCGCCTTTCGATAAAATCAAACTGGAACATTATGAACCTGCCTTTCTGAAAGGCATTGAAGAGCAAAATGCAAATATCGATGCAATAGTGAACAACTCCGAAGCGCCAACCTTTGAAAATGTAATTGTTGCTCTTGACAATAGTTCCCCGATACTGGACCGGGTTAGCGCCATCTTTTATAACATGACGGAAGCAGAAACAACAGATGATCTGAAAGAATTATCTATTAAACTCGCCCCGACATTGTCCGAACATAGTGATAATATCTCACTGAATCAGGATCTTTTCAAGAAGGTTGATGCTGTATACCAACAGAAAGATGCATTGGGACTGACTACCGAACAACAACGCCTGCTGGAAGAAACCTACAAAGGTTTTGTCCGTTCCGGTGCAAACTTATCCCCTGAAAAACAGGCACGCTTGCGCGAAGTCAACAAAGAACTGTCTACATTAGGTATCAAATTCAGTGATAATGTGCTGAATGAGAACAACGCTTTCAAACTTTATATAGACAAGGAAGAAGATCTAGCCGGACTGCCCGACTGGTTCCGTCAAAGCGCCGCTGAAAAAGCAAAAGAAGACGGACAAGAAGGCAAATGGCTGTTCACATTGGGTAATGCCAGTCGTCTTCCATTCCTGCAATACTCTGAAAATCGTCCGTTACGCGAACAAATGTACAAGGCCTACATCAACCGCGGCAACAACAATGACAAGAACGACAACAAGAAGAATATTACAGACATCGTAAAACTGCGTCTGGAAAAAGCGCAATTACTGGGCTTCGACTGTTATTCCAATTTTGTTTTGGATAATACGATGGCTAAAAATGCCACAGCCGTTATGGACTTCTTAAACAACCTGTGGAGCTATTCATTGCCAAAAGCAAAAGCCGAAGCTGTTGAATTGCAGAAAATAATGGATAAAGAAGGCAAAGGTGAAAAACTGGAAGCGTGGGACTGGTGGTTCTATACAGAAAAACTCCGCAAAGAGAAATACAATCTGGAAGAAGACGAAATCAAACCTTACTTTAAGTTAGAAAATGTACGCGAAGGCGCTTTCGCTGTAGCTAATAAGCTTTATGGGATCACTTTAACGAAATTGGAAGGTATCCCCGTATACCACCCTGATGTAGAAGTTTTCGAAGTGAAAGATGCAGATGGCTCACACTTGGGTGTTTTCTACGTAGATTATTTCCCCCGTCCGGGCAAGAGCGGCGGTGCATGGATGAGCAACTATCGCGAACAACAAGGTGCCATCCGCCCGTTGGTATGCAATGTATGCAGCTTCACACAGCCCGTAGGCGATATGCCTTCATTGCTGACTATTGACGAAGTGGAAACACTGTTCCATGAATTTGGCCATGCCCTGCACGGATTGCTGACAAAATGCAACTATAAAGGTATTTCCGGCACAAACGTAGCACGCGACTTCGTTGAGTTACCTTCGCAAATCAATGAGCATTGGGCTACCGAACCTGAAGTATTGAAAATGTATGCCAAACATTATCAAACCGGTGAAACTATCCCCGACAGCCTTATTGAAAAGATTCTGAATCAGAAAACCTTCAACCAAGGTTTCATGACCACCGAATTACTGGCTGCTGCCATTCTGGATATGAATCTGCACAACCTGACAAATACCCAGAACCTGGACGTATTGGCATATGAGAAAGAGGCCATGGACAAACTGGGGCTTATTCCGGAGATAGCTCCACGCTATCGTACCACCTACTTCAACCATATCATTGGCGGTTATGCTGCCGGCTATTACAGCTATTTGTGGGCAAATGTATTGGACAACGATGCTTTCGAAGCTTTCAAGGAACACGGCATCTTTGACAAAAAGACAGCCGACCTCTTCCGGAATAACGTTTTGGAAAAGGGCAACAGCGAAGATCCGATGACTCTTTACAAGAACTTCCGCGGAACGGAGCCACAACTGGAACCGATGTTAAAAAATCGCGGAATGAAGTAAAAACATTCCTATACGGAGGGAGTTAATTCTTTATCATGTGCAAATATTTGAGTTCCTTTTACTTCCGAATGTGAAAAAAAAACTATATTTGCAGCCTTGTACGCAACAGAAATTAATTAAAAAAGTAATCATAATAAACTAAAAGTAACATGCAAAACAAAGGATTTGTAAAGGTTTTTGCGGTATTGCTCACACTGGTGTGTGTGTTCTATCTCTCCTTTTCTTTTGTGACTCGCCATTATACCAATAAGGCTAAAGAGTTTGCAAAAGGCGATGTGAAAGTAGAGCAGGACTACCTGGATTCTCTGGCTAATGAGAAAGTATTCTTCGGCAATTGGACACTGAAACAGTGCCGAGAGATGGAAATCAGTTTAGGTTTGGACTTAAAGGGTGGTATGAACGTCATCCTCGAAGTTTCCGTTCCCGATGTAATCAAAGCATTGGCGGACAACAAACCCGACGAAGCATTCAATCAAGCATTGGCAAATGCTGCCAAACAGGCTATTAGCAGCCAGGACGACGTCATTACGTTGTTTGTGAGAGAGTATCACAAAATTGCTCCGGACGCACGTCTTTCCGAGCTTTTCGCCACTCAACAGTTAAAAGACAAAGTTAATCAAAAGACCTCCGATGCGGAAGTAGAAAAAGTACTGCGCACGGAAGTAAAAGCCGCCGTTGACAACTCATACAACGTACTCCGTACTCGTATCGACCGTTTTGGTGTGGTTCAGCCCAACATCCAAAGTCTGGAAGACAAGATGGGACGTATCATGGTGGAGCTTCCGGGTATCAAGGAACCGGAACGTGTAAGAAAATTACTTCAAGGTTCCGCTAATCTGGAGTTTTGGGAAACATACAACGCAAAGGATGTTGCACCTTATCTGCAAGCAGCTGATAACAAACTGCGTAACATTTTAGCTAATGAAGCACCTGCTGACAGTGTAGCTGTTGACAGCACCGCTGCTCCGGTTGTAGCGCAAGCTACCAGCACCGCCGACAGTCTTGCCGCTGCATTGAAAGGTGAAAACAAAGCACAATCCGTCGATCTTGCACAAATCAAGAAAGAACATCCGTTGCTGGCTGTACTGCAGGTTAATTCCAGCGGACAAGGTCCGGTTGTAGCTTATGCTAATTACAAGGATACTGCCGACATCAACAAATATCTTTCCATGAAAGAAATTCAAGCCGAACTCCCGAAAGACCTTCGTCTGAAATGGGGTGTTTCCGCTTACGAATATGATCCGAAAGGACAAACTTTCGAACTTTACGCTATCCGCTCAACCGAACGTAACGGACGCGCTCCGCTGGAAGGTGATGTTGTTGTAAGCGCTAAAGATGAATACGATCAGTTTGGTAAACCTGCCGTAAGTATGTCAATGAATACAGACGGTTCACGCCGCTGGGCACAGTTGACTAAACAAAACATTGGTAAGAGCATCGCTATCGTATTGGACGGCTATGTATATTCTGCACCGAATGTAAATACTGAAATTACAGGTGGTAACTCACAAATCACGGGTCACTTTACTCCCGAACAGGCAAAGGACTTAGCAAACGTACTGAAATCCGGTAAGATGCCGGCTCCCGCACGTATTGTTCAGGAAGATATCGTAGGTCCGTCTTTGGGACAGGCTTCTATCAACGCCGGTGTATTCTCATTCATCGTAGCATTGATACTATTGATGATTTATATGTGCTCCATGTACGGTTTCATTCCGGGTATGGTTGCCAACGGCGCATTGGTACTGAACATGTTCTTTACAATGGGTATCCTTTCATCCTTCCAGGCGGCCCTGACAATGTCCGGTATTGCCGGTATGGTGTTAGCCCTGGGTATGGCTGTGGATGCGAACGTGTTGATCTATGAACGTACAAAAGAAGAGTTACGCGCAGGTAAGGGGGTGAAAAAAGCCCTCGCAGACGGTTATTCTAATGCATTCTCCGCTATCTTCGACTCAAATTTAACGTCTATCATCACGGGTGTTATCCTGTTTAACTTCGGTACAGGTCCTATCCGTGGTTTTGCCACGACCTTGATTATCGGTATCTTGATTTCATTCTTTACCGCTGTGTTCATGACACGTCTGGTATATGAATACTTCATGAATAAAGATAAATGGCTGAACCTGACTTTCTCTTCCAAGATTTCTAAGAACCTGATGACGAATGTACATTTCGACTTCATGGGTAGAAATAAGCAATGGTTTACAATTACAGGCATTGTCCTTGTTATCTGTATCGGTTCATTGTTCGTACGTGGCTTGAGCCAGAGTATCGACTTCACCGGTGGACGCAACTTCAAGGTACAGTTTGAAAACGCCGTAGAACCGGAACAAGTACGTGAGTTAATCGCCAGCAAGTTCGGTGATTCTAATGTAAGTGTAATTGCTATCGGTACCGATAAGAAGACTGTACGTATCAGTACAAACTACCGTATCGAAGAAGAAGGTAACAATGTCGATTCAGAAATCGAAGCATATCTGTATGAAACGCTGAAACCGGTATTGACGCAGAACATCACGCTGGAGACATTCATCGACCGTGAAAATCACACAGGTGGCAGTATCGTCAGCTCACAGAAAGTAGGTCCGAGTATCGCAGATGATATCAAGACTTCGGCCATGTGGTCTGTAGTTCTCGCTCTTATCGCCATCGGTCTCTACATCTTGATCCGTTTCCGCAACATTGCATATAGTGTGGGTTCCGTAGCTGCACTGACCAGTGATACATTAATGATTCTTGGCGCTTATTCATTGTGCTGGGGTTGGATGCCGTTCTCTCTTGAAATTGACCAGACATTTATCGGTGCTATCCTTACGGCTATCGGTTACTCTATCAATGACAAAGTGGTAATCTTCGACCGTGTACGTGAATTCTTCGGCCTGTACCCGAAACGTGACAGAAAGCAATTGTTCAATGATTCGTTGAATACGACCCTGGCACGTACTATAAATACTTCATTGAGTACATTAATCGTGCTGCTGTGTATCTTCATCCTTGGTGGTGATTCTATTCGCAGTTTCGCATTTGCAATGATTCTCGGTGTTGTAATCGGTACATTATCTTCTCTGTTCATTGCATCTCCTATCGCATATATCATGATGAAGAACAAAAAGATTGTTGAGCCTGCTGTTGAAGTAGCAAAATAAGAACTTGCTGATAAAAAAGCAGAAGGTATTGACGCCGGCCCGCAGCGGGGACGCCGCATAGACGGAGATGGCGGTTCCTATCAAAATCCATATCGCAAGCCGCCCAAAGTAGTTCCCGATATCCAGCCTTTGGAGCAGCAGCGGGAGGGTATTGGCAGCGGTTGCGTCAAGCCATTTTTGCAAAACGCCGAGTGCGACCCCCAATAGGATAATCCCCACGGTGGCGGCAAGCTGCCGTTTCAGCGGGATGCCCGTTTTCGGCTTTCTTATTTTTTCGAGGAATTCTTTCATGCTTGCAGTCTCCCTTTTGCGGTTGATGCGGCATTATTTTTTTGCCAAAATGGTTTTAATCTCCGCCAAATCGGCGGCAAAGTGGATGTTTTCCAGCTTTTCCGGGGTGCAGAGGCCCATTTTGACCATATGGGTGAGCTGCGCGCGCAGGCCCTCGTAGTAGCCATCAAGATTATAGAGGATACAGGGGGCGACGAGCTTATGGAGAGCGACACGGGACATCACCTCGCTGATCTCCTCCAAGGTGCCGGAGAAGCACTGGTTCTTCGTGCCGGGGCGGATGCTCTCCGCCGTGTCAAACACGTTCTTCGCC
>OLQM01004278.1_pt1 | contig 11156 bp, 10 predicted proteins | sample 1673161 | NCBI WGS metagenome assembly OLQM01 (sample SAMEA3136761, study PRJEB25190) | human gut metagenome | reverse complement strand
GGGACTCCATCGCCGTGGACGGGCTGGGCAGCAACTCATCAACGGATGACATCACGTAATCCGGTTGATGTTCGTATGCCTTCGCTTCTTCTTTTGTTGCCTCACCGGATAATACAAGTACCGTCTCAACACCGGCATGATATCCACATAAGATATCCGTATACAGGCGGTCTCCAACGATTAAAGTCTCTTCTTTCCGGTAATGATTCCGCTGCAATGCAAGTTCTACCATTTCAGGCTGCGGCTTACCAATAAAATACGGCATTCGCTTTACCGCATGTGCAAGCATTTCACAGATGGAGCCACAGTCTGGTACAAATCCAAATTCAATCGGACATACATAGTCTGGATTTGTTGCAAGATAATCCACATTTTTTGTACTCAGCAGCTTACATGTATCAGATAATTTTTCATACGTCAGCTGATTATCATAAGAAACCACAACGCAGGTAATTCCTTCATCCTCGCAATCGCTTGTTACGTGGATTTTATTTTTTTTGAGTTCCCGGATAAAGGACCGGGTTCCCAGCACATAGATCAGTTCTCCGGCATGATTTTTCTTCAGATAATCAATGGTTACATAGGATGCTGTCAGGAAATTGGTGTAATCGGTGTGGATTCCAAGAACCTGAAAAAATCTGATATAATCATCGATGCTCTTGGTTGCATTGTTTGTGATAAATACAAACTGCCCGCCATTTGCCTTGATGTCTTTTAGGAAAGCTGCGGATCCTTCAACAAGCTGATTCCCTTTACAGATCGTACCGTCTATATCCAGCAGAAAAAGTTTTTTATTTTCCAGCATGATCTTATACTTCCGCTTCTTTTTTGATCTGCACTGCCATGTCTGGATAATTGGTGATAATTGCAGTTACTCCTGCATCGATCAGCCATTTCATATCCGCTTTTTCATTGACTGTCCAGACACGGACATTCAGATTGCTGCCCAGATATTCTTTCAGGAAATCTGCCATTTTTACATGATATACTGCCGAATGCAGTCCGTCTACTTTTGTATTCTTCGCATACTCTGCAACATTCAGGATCACATCACTGTACAGATAAGCGGTTTCTGCTTCCGGCACAATTTTCTTCATCTGCTGGATGCTGTAATGGTTAAAGGAAGAATAAATCACCCGCTCTTCCATTCCGGCTTTTTTTACAAGATCCGCAACCTTCTGCTCGATTTCCGGATACCAGTAAATTCCTGTTTTCAGCTCAATATTGACCTGGATACCGGATGCTTTTACCGCATCCAGTACTTCTTCCAGGGTTGGGATCTTTGCTGCGGAATACTCCGGGAATTTGTTTTTCAGTACTGTAAGCTCTTTTAACTCTTTTAAGGTATAATCCTTGACCCATCCCTTTTTTCTGTAACTCTGTCGATGGTTTCATCATGGATCACAACCGGGATTCCATCCTTTGTAAGCTGTACGTCAAGCTCGATTCCGTCAGCACCCTGTGTGATTGCCAGTGCAAATGCTTCCAACGTGTTTTCCGGTGCATATCCACTTGCACCTCTGTGTGCAAATATTTTTGTTTTGCTCAATGTTTACTGCCTCGATTCTTTTTAATTATTTACAGTATTGTAGTCAGTGATCGCTTTGTTGATCGAATCTGACATTTTCTGTACTGCTGTGTCGACATCTTCTTTTCCATTCAGCATGCTTTCGATTTCAGACTCAACAGTTGCTCTTGCTTCCGGGAATACACTTAAAAGCGCGCCGCAATATTCCGGTGAAGAATCATGGAGCTGATCGATTGCTGTCTGGAACTGAGGATACTGCGCGATATTATCTTTGAATGTCTGTTCATCGTGTGCTTTTGTGGTAACCGGGAAATATCCTGTCTGTGCATTCCAGTATGCCTGTGATTCCGGAGAGATCAGGAATTATACGAATTCCCATGTTGCACGGAGTTTCTTTGGATCTTTATTGTTCAGTGCCCACAGAGAAGCTCCACCGATGGATACTCCGCCTTCATCACTTGAAGATACCTTCGGGAAATATGCAGTTCCAACTTCAAATTTTCCGTTTACATCCTGCAGGATCTGTTTTAATGAAGCTGTAGAACCAAGTGTGATTGCGGACTTTCCGGCTGAGAAATCTGCAAGTCCTGCATCACCGCCTTTTCCGACGATTGGAGCATAACCGTCTTTGTTGAGTTTCTGCCATGCGGTCAGGATATTCTTGGCTGCACCGTTTTTGTCAAAGTCAACTGCTGTTGCGGCCTTTTCACGCCCATTTCCGTTATTGGCATAGTCCAGACCCTGTTTTCCGATAAACTGCTCGAAGAACCATCCGTAAATACCAAGAGACATTACTTCTCCGGCACCGCCTTTGCTCATTAACTGATCGCCAATCTCATCGATTGCTTCCAGGCTGTCCGGGATTTCTGTAATACCGGCTTTGTCGAACATATCTTTATTATAATACATAATTGGGGTAGATGAGTTAAAAGGCATCGAATATAATTGATTATCAATCGTATAATATGCAGCAAGGTTCGGTTCGATCTCGGATACATCATAATTATCTGCATCGATCATTTCCTGCATTGGCACTGTCCAGCCGGATTCGATCATAAAACGGGTACCGATTTCATAGACCTGTACCAGATCTGCACCCATATTTCCGATCTGTGCGCTCTTTAATTTGTTCAGAGAATCATCATATTCTCCCTGATACTGTGCTTCTACAGTAATTCCATATTCATTTTCATCATTAAATTTTTTGACAAGTGTATCGATTGCCTGTCCATTGACTCCACCCATAGAATGCCAGAAAGTAATGGTTGTTCCGTCTACATCCTTTGCATCTGCCATTTCTGCTTTTTCATTGCCTTCTGCTGCATCGGATGAGCCATCCTGGCTGATGGAAGATTTTCCACCACCGCATCCTGCAAGCATTCCGACAGCCATTGCTGCTACAAGTAATAATGAAACTGTTTTCTTCTTCATAATTTTCCTCCTGATGTTATCTCTTCTAATTGGATGAAATTGTGTGTAATATCTACACATATATAGGATCGGGAATGGATATTTTCCCGTTTCCATCATAATAATTAACCTTTTACAGCACCTGAGAACATTCCTCTGATCAGCTGCTTCTGTCCGATAATGAAAATCGAAATCGATGGAATGATGATCATAACCACACCTGCGATCATCAGGGTAATGGACTGTGAATCCACGCTGTCAAGCATACTGATACCAATTTGTACGGTTCGCATGTTGTTGGAGCCGGTTACAAGAAGCGGCCACATATACATGTTCCATGCATTGATAAAGGTATAAACTGCCATGGCTCCGATTGCCGACTTGGTCAGAGGGATCAGAATCTTAACAATGAATTTCAAATTGCTGCATCCGTCCAGTTTTGCTGATTCATACAGGGACATCGGGAATGTCATGTAAAACTGGCGGAACAGAAAGATTCCCATCGCAGATGTCAGATACGGAATGATCAGTACTGCATACGTATCAAGAATCCCCCAGCTTCCGACGGTCAGATAATTGGAAATGATCGTTGCTTCGCCAGGAACCATCATGGTTGCCATAACAATTGCAAAAAGGATTCCTTTTCCCTTAAATTCCAGGAAGGAAAATGCAAATGCGGCAAGGGAACAGGAAATGATCTGTCCGATGGTAATACATCCTGCCATGATAAATGAATTTAAAATGAACCGGAGAAGCGGAACAGTTGTAAATGCCTCCTTGAAGTTCTGCAGTGTCGGATGCTTCGGAAAAAGATTCAGATCCGTTGTAAATAATTCATTGGATGGCATCAGCGCAATGCTGACCGCGTATAAAAGCGGAAGCAGTACAAGGATTGCGAAAATGATATTTGCCGCAAGGCGCAGTGCTGTTTTACTTCTTCTTTTCGCCAGTGCCTTGGCGTTCATTTTATTTTTTAATTCCAGAAGTTCACTTTTTGAATATTTTCCTTCCATCGGAATTGCCATACTATTTAACTGACTCATTAGTAATTTACTCCCTTCTTCTCAATGCGGAACATCACCAATGTTACAAGCATGATAATGACAAATAAGATAACAGACTGTGCGGATGCACTTCCAAAACGATAGTTAAAGAATGCATCTCTGTAAATCGAGTATACGATTACGTTTGTGGATTCATTCGGTCCGCCTTCTGTCAGGATCTTGATCTGTCCGAATGACTGGAATGCCTGAATGATGTTTACAACAACGGTGTAAAACATGATCGGTGACAGTCCCGGAAGTGTCAGGCTGAAAAATTGCTGAACCCCGCTTGCACCGTCGACCGACGCTCTTTCATAAATGGTTTCGTCAATATTTCCGAGTCCTGCCGAAAAATACAGAAAATTGATTCCGCTATTTAACCATGCGGTAAGGATCGCGACACAGTAAAGTGCGGTGTTTGGATCGTTTAGCCAGTTGATATCAAGTCCGAGAAGCTTATTTACAATTCCGACTGCCGGATGGAGCATGATCTGGAAAATCATGGCTGCCGAGCTTGATGCGATCGCCATCGGAAGCGCGTAATCGGTACTGAATACGCGGATTCCAGGAAAAGCTTTGTTACAAAGAACTGCAGCAATCAATCCCAGGAGCATTCCGCCGAGTACAACGATGACAACAAAGACCAATGTAACTTTTAAACTGTTTCTAAAGGATTCTGAACTAAGCAGATCTATATAATTCTGAAGACCTACAAAGATTTTTGCCTGTCCCATTTTGTTTGTCATAAAAAGGCTTAAGTAAACTGTCTTTACAAATGGGTAGAACAAAAATACTGCAAAGATCAGAATACTCGGCACCAGATAAAGGTACGGTGTAATTTTTAGATTCTTTTCTTTTTTCATTCTTAATATCCTTTCCTATATAGATTCAGAATATTTTCTTCTGTCTCTATATCAAATATGTGAATCCGATTTGGATCAAAATACAGATCTACCGTTTCACCTACTTTTGTCTGGTTGGATGGATCCAGCCTTACAGCATGCGTTCTGTGCTGTTCATCAAAATACAGGAATACTTCTGCTCCAAGCATTTCTCTGGTAACGACGGTTTCCCGTATTCCGGCACTGTTTTTTGCAAATCCGCTGGCTTTTGCTTCTTCGTATTCATAGATATCTTCCGGTCTGATTCCCAGGGTCACACGTTTTCCCAGGTATTCTTTCCGGAGAATTTCTTTATTACGCCCAGTTGGATATACTTTTTTTACTGGTCCTGTTGTTGCAAATAACAGGACTGTCTTATCAAATTCTTTTTCCACTTCGCATTCGATAAAATTCATGGTCGGTGCACCTACAAATCCTGCGACAAATTTATTTACCGGATGATCGTAAATGTTCTGCGGGGTATCTACCTGCTGGATCAGACCGTCTTTCATGACAACGATTTTTGTCCCAAGCGTCATTGCTTCTGTCTGATCGTGTGTAACATAAATGATGGTGGTATCTAACTGTTTATGTAACTTTTGCAATTCAACACGCATCTGCGCCCGAAGCTTTGCATCAAGATTGGAAAGTGGTTCATCCATAAGAAATGCTTTTGGCTGTCTTATGATTGCCGCGCCAATCGCAACACGCTGCTTTTGCCCGCCGGATAATGCCGCCGGTTTTCTGTCAAGCAGAGATTCAATCTCAAGGATTCTTGCTACTTCTCTGACTTTTTGATCAATTGTTTTTTTTGGAACCTTACGGATTTTCAGCGAGTATGCAATATTTCCATAAACGGTCATGTTTGGATATAATGCATAGTTCTGAAAAACCATCGACATATCTCTTTCCTTTGACTCCAGGTAATTGCAGAGTTCTCCATCAATCCAGAGTTCTCCATCCGTAATGTCTTCCAATCCTGCAATCAATCTAAGTGTTGTAGATTTTCCACAGCCGGAAGGTCCTACGAAAATCACAAATTCTTTATCATGAATGTCTAAGGTAAAATCTTTTACACCATAATGTGTGGAATCAAATTGCTTACAGACATTTCTTAACGCAATTTCTGCCATCTTTTTCCTCCTTCATAGCCACGAATGTGGCTTCGTTCTTGCTCTTATGTCCGTGAAATATCGTAACATTTCTGCTTCTGAAAGTGCTATCATATTACTGCTAAAGAAATGTTAAATGGACGTATATTATTATATACAAATGTAAAAAAATGAGACAGTCCGCAAACTGTCCCACTAAAATTTCGTTATAAAATTATAGGTATAAATATTATGCTCTCTTCCGTTCTTCCAGTGTTCTGGATATTTCTTCTGTCTTTTCATCTGTTAATATGTAATGTTTTCGGAACACAAGTAATCCGATCAGCAATACAAGAATCGGAATGATCGTCATACACATCCGAAGTCCCAGCCTGGAAGCCGGTGCGATTACCGTCAGTACTTCTGCCGTTTCATCCTTCTTGATCTGAAAAATCTGAATAACGATCGAAGCCGCAAGTGCAGCCACGCCAGATGCCAGCTTTACCACAAAGGTCTGCATCGAAAAAATTACCGATTCGTCACGCCGGTTATTTTTCAATTCCCCGTAATCTACCGTATTTGCAAGGAAAATCGTCACAATAACATTCAGCATACCAATTGCCGACATAATAAGGAATGCCGGAACCAGAAGCAGATAAACACCGGTACTTCCGGAGAATGCAATCACAAGAAGGATCAGATATCCTGCAAATGCCATGGAAAAGCTGACATAAAAAAGATTTATCGTATTCATAAATTTCCGGAGCAACGGAAACAAAATCATCATCGCAAGGATCTGGAATGCACCGCCAAAGGTATTAAAAAGCGTATAATTGCTCTGCCATGCTTCCGGACTGAAATCATATTTGAAAAAGTAAATGACCAGATTCGATGTAATATATAATGCGGTATTGATCATAACAATTGCCACAACCATGGTCAGTGCCTGGTCATTGCGAAACAGTGCCCGGAACATTTCTTTTACCGTTGCTGTTTCCATATTTACCGAAGATTTTTCTTTAATAGAAAGGCAGGTAATCGTGATAAAAATGAAAAACAAAACCGCAATAATCAGTGCAAAATAGCGATATCCAAGCCGTTCAATTTCCGATGCACCTTCCCCGCCTGCCAGCTTGCCAAGCGTGGATACAGAAAGCACAGTAATGATCGTGACAATGGCAGAACCAACGCCGGCACAGGAACGTGCCATTGCAGAAAGATTTTCGCGCTCTTTTCCGCTTTCGGTAAAAGCAGGAATCATGGACCAGTATGGAATGTCCATCATCGTATAAGTTACGCCCCAGAGTATGTAGGTTACAGCCGCATAAGCAACCAGTCCTCTGCCTGAAAGAGAGGGCGGTGCAGCAAACATCAGATACAAAACAATGGCATTTGTCAGTGTACCGATAAAGAGCCACGGTCGGAACTTGCCCCATCTGGTTTTCGTCTTTGCTACGATGATTCCCATGATCGGATCATTAAATGCATCAAAAATTCGGGCGATAAACAGGATCACCCCCATTGCCACAGCACTGACACCCATGATGTCCTGGTAATAATAAAGGACATAGGACGCTGACAGCATATAGACCATATCTTTCCCTACAGCCCCGATTCCGTAGGCAAACTTTTCTTTTCCTTTTAGTTTCTGTACTTCTCCCATAACAAATTCCCCCTTGTCAGATTGTAATGCCATCGATCAGAATGGATACGACTTCATCTAATGCCTCATGATAAGAAATTCCATTCTGGACCAGCACGTCTCTCTGAAAAAACTGTTCTAATGTGGCTTCCATCATGGTTTTTAAAATTGGAATCTGGATATTTCGAATTTTTCCTTCTGAGATGCCCTGTTCCAGTAATGAAATCGTACTCTCCCACCCGGTTTCCAGACGGGATTTTACTTTTTCATAAACTTCGGGATACCTCTCCTTTAGCTGATAAAGCTGTCTGAGATCAAGCTCCCGATACCCTTCCGGTAACACACCAAGAATTGCTCTGATTTTACCAACCGTATCCAGACTCAGATCTTGAAGAACTTTTTGTTCACTTTCTTTGATCGAGGAAAAACAATAATCAACCATCTCCAGAACCAATGAATTTTTGTCAGGAAAAACAGTATAGATTGTTTTTTTGCTGATTCCCAGAAGAGATGCAAGATCATCCATTGTAAATTTTAACCCTTTTTTCTGAAATGCCTGGATGGTTGCTTCGAGAATATCGCCTTTTAAATTTTGATTCGGCACAAGATCATCTCCTTTTGGAAACTATTTCTCTTGTAATAGTTTCCTTGATTGTAGCATCTTTGCGCACAAAAAAACAAGCAACTAAATTCACAAAAATAGTTTCTTGTTTTTGGTAACTTTTTAATATGGAGCGAATTCTTTTTCTGGCGGATATATTTTGATTTAAAACTCTCTTGGGTGCAATTTTTTTTATTTTAAAAACAGCTGCGGAATTGCTTCCACAGCTGTTGCGTGCTTGAAACCGTACCTCTACACTGTGAACTGACACAGGTTTTTTACAGGGGGATTTAAAAATTTAAATTGTATACTTTTCCAAAAATGTTTCTATGAACAAGAACACATAACCTGATAACAAATAACCAATAAACGATGACATTGAACCATAACCAACCGTCTATAAGTTTTGTTGAAGATATACCCTGTACGGAAATTCCTACTTAGATATCCACATCAAACAACACTGTCTGATTGTAACGATCCAGTGCAATCTGCATTTCCATAATTGTATTGGAAATACGGTCGTATTCCTGACGGATTACTTCCAGATCATAGTTGATATATTTATATTCCGGTACCGATCCAGATGAACTGAAGGAATTACTATACACACGCATTTTCGGAAGCCGCTTGCGCATATCGTCAAGAACAGCTTTTCTTTTGTTAAGCTGCGCCATTCGGATCAGAATGCTGTCAATGCTCATCTCCTGATTGCCAACCGGCACTTTTGCGGTGGCATTTGTCAGGTTCAATGTATGTTTGATAGTAACAATCTTCCTGTCGATCTCGTCAATTGTATTTGCAATGGTCATATAATCATATTCTGGAATGACCGGCTCCTCATTGACCGCTGCCACATAGATACTGGATGATGCCTCCTTGTTTACCCAGAATGCTTTATCTTCCTCAAGGCTTCTCAACATCTTGTTTGCATAAGCTGATGTAATTTTCTTCATGATTTTTGCCTCCCATACTGTTCTCTTGCTTACAATATAAATGATGTAACCGGATTGCTCCATTGCTATGCAATTCCCGCAATCCTCGAACACCATATAAATAATATCTGTTCCTCAACTTCTGGTTTAATTATAATTATATGATAGCTGTTTGTCATTCAACCAACAGTTTAAAACTCTACAGAAAGAACAAAGAATGTGCGAAGCACATTCTAGCGCCTGTGGCGGTCGCTTGCGACATCTTCATTATACGCCGCAGTGCGCATCCTGCCGGAGGCTTTTTGTATAATAGGAAATGCAATTTCCTATTATACAAAAAAAAGAGAAGAATGGAAGTTCTTCTCTATAAACCTTTGACATGAATACGTGTAATTGCACGTTGCAAAGCTGCTTGTGCTCTTAACATATCGATTTCATTGTTTTGTATTTTAAGTCTTTCTTCAGCTCTTCTTTTTGCCTCTTGTGCTCTTTCTAAATCAATTTCTTCTTGTGATTCAATTGCATTAGCAATTAAAGTTGTTTCTGTTTCATTTACATAAATGAAACCACCTGCGACAGAAAAATATGTTCTTTTTCCATCAATAATATAATTCATTTGAGACACTTTCACACCACTTGCTAGTGGAATATGATGAGCTAAAATACCTATTTGTCCAGCAGTTGTATCAAGATTTATCTGATCAATTTCCACTTCTTGGTAAATACCTTGAGGTGTAATGATTTTTAGCTTAAATTTAGTCATTTTCGATTTGTTTAGCCTTTTCTACAGCTTCTTGAATAGTACCAACATTATGGAATGCTTGTTCAGGTAATTGATCCCATTTACCTTCAAGAATTTCTTTAAATCCTTGAACAGTATCTTCTACACGGACATATTTTCCATCTAAACCAGTAAATTGACTAGCTACTGTAAATGGTTGTGATAAGAAGTTACGTACACGTCTTGCACGTGCAACGATTAATTTATCTTCATCACCTAATTCATCCATCCCAAGAATTGCGATGATATCTTGTAATTCTTGATAACGTTGTAAGATTTGTTGAACACCATGAGCTACTTCATAATGATCTTTACCTACAACTAATGGATCTAAGGCTCTTGATGAAGAGTTAAGTGGATCTACTGCAGGGTAAATACCTAAAGCAGCGATTGAACGATCCAAAACGATTTTAGCATCTAAGTGAGCAAATGTTGTTGCTGGTGCAGGGTCAGTTAAGTCATCGGCTGGTACATAGACCGCTTGTACTGATGTAATTGATCCTTTTTTAGTTGATGTAATACGTTCTTGTAAAGCACCCATTTCAGTTGCTAGAGTTGGTTGATATCCTGCTTGTGATGGTACACGCCCAAGTAAGGCAGAAACTTCTGAACCTGCTTGTGTGAAACGGAAGATGTTATCAATGAATAATAACACGTCTTGACCTTGTCCATCACGGAATTGTTCAGCCATTGTTAAACCAGTTAAGGCAACACGTAAACGTGCTCCTGGTGGTTCGTTCATTTGTCCAAAGACAAGTGATGTTTTAGATAAAACGCCACTTTCTTTCATTTCATAGTATAAATCGTTACCTTCACGGCTACGTTCTCCAACACCGGCGAATACTGATAACCCACCATGTTGTGTTGCGATATTGTTAATAAATTCTTGGATCAATACTGTTTTACCTACTCCGGCACCACCGAATAACCCAATTTTACCACCTTTGATAAAAGGACAAATTAAGTCTACAACTTTAATTCCTGTTTCAAAGATTTCTGTAGTTGTCATTTGTTCTGCATAAGTTGGCGCAGATCTGTGGATAGGCATACGTGGAACATCATTTCCTAATTCACCTTTACCGTCAATTGGTTCACCTAAAACATTGAACATACGTCCTAATGTATCATTTCCTACTGGAACTGAAATTGGGTGACCTGTATCAACAGCATCCATTCCTCTTACTACCCCATCAGTTGGTCCCATGGCGATACATCTTACTGCATCATCTCCAATGTGTTGAGCA
>OLQM01004269.1_pt1 | contig 11190 bp, 10 predicted proteins | sample 1673161 | NCBI WGS metagenome assembly OLQM01 (sample SAMEA3136761, study PRJEB25190) | human gut metagenome | reverse complement strand
TCATGATCGCGCAGGCAGTGCCGAGCATGGCGTGGCCGCACAGGTCGATCTCACCGCCGGGCGTGAACCAGCGCAGGTGGTATTTCTCGCCTTCGCGCACGGCAAACGCCGTCTCGGAGAGGTTGTTTTCGATCGTGATGGCCATCATCTTCGCCTCGTCGAGCCACCGGTCCATCAAGCAGACGGCGGCCGGATTGCCGGCAAAGACATGGCCGGTAAATGCATCAATGCCATACTGGCGCATAGAAAAGCCCTCCTTGAAGCAGCTGCCTTGATGATACACGCCGCCCGGCGGCGGTGCAAACACCAGAAACGCACAGACCGGGGAATCCCAGCGGATGCCCCGGTCTTTCCTTGCATTTGGATTTAATTTTCCCAGCGGATCTGCTGCGTGTCCGCGAGCGGATACGCCGTGAGCTGCGCGCTGTCGAGGTCGGCTGCGTGGAGCTTCACGCCGGTGATCTGGCGGTTATCATAGGTCGTGTAGTAATAAATGCCACGGTCCGCGTTGCAGCAGCTGGAATAGAGCGTGATCTCATACTGGCCGTCGTCCAGCTCGCAGCAGCCGCGCTGCTGCTCCACGCTCGTGAGGATGTGGAAAAACTGGCTGACGCTCGCGTCCTCCGTCTGCGCCGAGCGGGCGTTGGCGCGCACGAACGCCGCGCGCACAAAGCGCGAGGGCGACGACAGGTCGCCCGGCAGACCGAGCGCGCCCATGCCGCGGCTATCGAGCGTGACGGGCACGCCGCCAAAATCGGCCGGCGGCTGGCTCGGGCTCAGGCGGGTGTAGTTGCGCAGCGCGGCCAGCTGCTGCGGAAACGGCGGGTTGTTCGTCAGCACCCCGACCGGGTCGTCATAGACGTGCAGGCCGTCCGCCGTGGCCTCGACCACGATGCAGCCGCTGCGGTCGGCGACGAGCCAGTGCAGCTGCGCGCACGGCAGCTCGGGCGCAAACGGTGTGTTGTCCACGACCACGCGCGCGAGCGCATTGCGTGCCTCGGCGACCGTGGCGCACGTGCCGAGCAGCCACGGGATGAGCGCGTACTGCGGCACCGAGGCCACGCCCTGCGTGACGGGCGGGTAGACCGCGTTGCCCACAAAGTTCAGCCCCGCGATGCACAGGCCCTTCTCGTTGACCGCGTCGTAATAGAGCGGGTAGTCGTTTTGGATATGCGCCATGCCGATCATGGCATAATGCCGGTCGAGCGCGCCGCCGTGCAGGCGGATCGGGTAGTTGCGCGGCATGATCGTCACGTGCTCGCCGTAGGAAAATTCGTAGTCCAGATTGCGGCCGAAATAAAAATCGCCGCTGCAGTATGTCGCTGCGGTACACATGGTGCAAGACCTCCCTCATTCATTCACCCAGTTAGTATATCCGCCGTACCGGTGCGAATGTTGAAGAATCTGAAAAGTTCCTGTGTCCAGTCTGTGTCTTTTTGTGCCCGCCGCCGGAGAAACAAAACGCGGGCGGTGCATCAGCACCGCCCGCGCGATCGTTCTAAATACACCGCTATTCGTCCACATCGCACTTATAAATTCTCAGAATGGACGTGGTATTATTGAGCCGCTTTCCAAGCGGCTGCGGCAATTTGCTTACCAGCATGCTCAGCAGCTTATCGGAGTATGGGACAATGATCCGTTCATGCCGGACGGAACTGCAGATCTGGTTGATCCTGTGCTGATACTTCAGGGGGATCTTTTGCTTGCTGATATAGATCCAGAACTGCTTGGTCGTTCCCACGTCGATGCCCAATTCCCGAATCTCCGGATAAGGGATATAGATCCGCCGTTTGAACGGAGCTTTGAGCAGAACGCCTTCCTGCGTCAGATATAACACCCCAAAATACTGATACGAAAAATGAAAAGAGACCACGTAGAGCAGCAACAATATCACGGCGGGAAACACAATTAGGAACAAGTCAGAATACATATTCGCGCTCATACCTTGTGTGCGCAACGCATCTAAAAAGTCTGGAACATACAGTTTGAAACATTTCAAGTACAGCACTACTGTTGTGAGGGTCAAATAAGCAATAACCATAACACTTACGCCAGAAAACAAGTGATATTTTGAGATGGAGCTATCTTTCATAAAGTCAACACCTCCTTATCTTTTTGAAAACAGGAGGTTGTACATCCAGGTCAGCGCACCGGCAGCATGGCACAAACGCAGTCCTATTCCAGATAATTGGCAATATCGTTCTGCGCACATGAGACGTCCTCCAGACACACCATACGGACATGATTTGCCCTCATTATACACGACCAGCGGGGAAAAGGAAAGGACGGCCATATAGAAAGGCCAACCGATTTCAAGTCATATGAAAAATTCAACTGCGAGCCCAGCGCAGCGGGCCGCAGTTGAAAAGGAGGAGCAAGGGAGCGCAGACGAAAAATCCGGCAGCTCATTTTGAGCTACCGGATTTTGAGCGGAGCGGACTTTGCTCCGACACCGTGGTGCCGGTGGCCGGACTCGAACCGGCACGCCTTGCGGCACTTGATTTTGAGTCAAGCACGTCTACCAATTCCATCACACCGGCAAATTCGGCTGTTTGATTATACAACAGCCGGGCGCACATTTCAAGTGCAAATCTCGCGCGGCGGCACGAACCGCAGCCGCTCCGGCGGCTGCTCGGCAAGCGAGCACGCGGCGGCCGCGCAGCCGGGAATGGCATCATACACGCAGCAGAGCGCCCCCGCCTCCGGCGGGACGAGCACCCCGTCCGCGCGCCGGAACGGGATCGTGCGCAGGTCGCCCGCGCCCGTGAGCTTGAACCAGCTCTCGCGCAGCGTCCAGAGCTCGAACGGCTGCAGGTCGCCGCAGTCCGCCTGCGCGAGCCGCCGCGCCATGGCCGGGTGCAGTGGGCGCACCTGCTCCACATCCGCGCCGACCGGCGCGGCCGACACCGCCACGAGCGCCGCCGTGCGCGTGTGGCTGACGGAAAAGTGCAGCTGCGGGCACGCCGGAAAATACGGCTTGCCACCCGGCAGCTCCGCCGTCTCCGGCAGGTCGATGCCCCAGACCGCGCGCACCGCATACGCCAGCAGCGACACGCCCCACGCGCTCCCGTGCGCCTTCGTGCGCGCAGGGCGCGCCGGCTGCGCGTCCGTGATCTGCGTCCAGAAAAGCTCCATATGGCCCACCTCATTTCCTGTGTCACAGAATAACACGATTCGTAATTTTTTGCTACCACTATTGTAAATTGTGTGATATACTGAAATGAATATTTCTGCACGCTCCTGCTTTCCCGGAAAGCAGACGCCACAAACCACAAAGGCGTCCACACACCGCCTTTGGAAAGGAATACGGATCACATGAAGAAAATTCTCGTACTTGAGGACGAGCCCAGCATCCGCAGCTTCGTCGTCATCAACCTGCGCCGGTCCGGTTACGAGCCCATTGAGGCGGCCACAGGCGAGGAAGCGCTCGAAAAGCTCAAGCAGAATCCGGACACGCTCGTTGCGCTGCTCGACGTGATGCTGCCGGATATCGACGGCTTTGAGGTCTGCCGCCGCATCCGCGCGACCGGCTCGAAGATGGGCATCCTCATGCTCAGCGCCAAGAGCCAGGAGATGGACAAGATCACCGGCCTCATGACCGGCGCGGACGACTATGTCACCAAGCCTTTCTCCCCTGCCGAGCTGCTCGCGCGCGTGGACGCGCTCTACCGCCGCATCGGCGGCAGCGAGAACACCGAGGACGTGCTCTCGAGCGGGCCGTTCGTGCTGCACCTGCGCTCGCGCACGCTCGACAAAAACAGCGAGCACATCCGCCTGACGCAGACGGAGTTTGCCATCATGAAGCTGTTCATGGAAAACCCCGGCCGCGCGCTCTCGCGCGAGGACATTCTGCACGCCGTCTGGGGCGCGGACTACAACGGCGAGGTCAAGATCGTCGATGTGAACATCCGCCGCCTGCGCATCAAGATCGAGGACGACGCGACCGAACCGGAATACATCACCACCGTCTGGGGCTACGGCTATAAGTGGGGCTACTGAGGCCATGCAGGACGTCACCCCCACCCCCACAGGCGAACCCAAACAGGAAAACACCTTCCGCGGCCTGTTTTCGCGCATGGCCATGGGCCAATGTGTGCACGCGGCGCTGTGCGTCGCCATCGGCGCGGCCATCGGTCTGAGCGCCGGGCGCGTCAGCACGGCGTTGGGCATCATACTCGGCATCCTCGCGGCAGCCGCCGGTGCCGTGGTCTGCGCGCTGTGGTTTCGCCGGCACGTGTCGCGCCCGGTCGAGCAGATCACGGAGGTCACGCGCACAATCGCCGGCGGGCGCTACGGCACGGAGCTGCCGGTGCAGCGCGACGATGAGCTCGGCCGCCTTGCGACCGCGATCAACGAGCTGTCACAGGAGATCAGCCGCAGCGAAAAAATGCAGTCGGAGTTCATCTCGTCGATCTCGCACGAGCTGCGCACGCCCCTGACCGCCATCACCGGCTGGAGCGAGACGCTCATGTTCGACACCGCCATCCAGGGCGACTCCCGCCGCGGCATCGCCATCATCTCCAAGGAGGCCGCGCGCCTGACGAGTCTCGTCGAAGAGCTGCTGGAGTTCACCCGCATCCAGGACGGCCGCTTCAACCTGAGCATGGAGCTGCTCGACATCGAGAGCGAGCTCGAGGACACCATCTTCACCTATCAGGAGCTGCTGCGGCAGGACGGGATGCAGCTCATCTACAACCCGCCCGAGGAGGAGATCCCGCTCGTGCCCGGCGACCCGGAGCGCCTCAAGCAGGTGTTTCTCAACATCCTCGATAACGCCGCCAAGTACGCCCGCGACGGCAAGACAATCGAAGTGTCCGTTTTTTCGGACAGTGAAGCTGCTACCATTCAATTCAGGGACCATGGCCCCGGCATCCCGGAAAACGAGCTGCCGCACGTGAAGGAGAAATTCTTCAAGGGCGAGAAGCACAAGGCCCGCGGCAGCGGCATAGGCCTCGCCGTGTGCGACGAGATCATCACCCGCTCCGGCGGTACGCTGACGATCGCCAACGCCCCCGGCGGCGGCACACTGGTCTCGGTGCGCCTGCCGTTCGCGCCGGAGAGCGGCAATTAACTTCGTAATTTCATTCTAACCGAGGTAACCATATGAGCAAAACCGAATCCGCAAAACCCGATACCAGCGTCTCGTTCCGCACATCCATCGGCGGGCAGGCGCTCATCGAGGGCATTCTCATGCGCGGCCCGACCCGGCAGGCCATCGTCTGCCGCACGCAGGACGGCATGGTCGAGAAGGTCGAGGAGCTGCACTGGGTCCGCGAAAAGCACCCGATCCTCGGCTGGCCGCTCATCCGCGGCGTCATCGTGTTTCTCGACTCGATGGTCAAGGGCATGAAGGCGCTGACCTATTCGGCCGACCTGCTGCCCGAGGACGAGCAGGAGGAGCCCGGCAAGATCGATCTCTGGATTGAAAAGCACTTCGGCGAGGAGAAGGCCAAGGACATCATTATCGGTACGGCCGTGGTGCTCGGCATCGCGCTGTCGATCGTGCTGTTCATCCTGATCCCGACGCTGCTCGCCGGCCTGACCAAGGGCTTTATCCACAGCCCCGTTGTGCGCAACCTCTTTGAGGGCCTGCTGCGCATCGTCATTTTCCTGCTGTATCTGTGGGGCGTGGCGCACATGAAGGACGTCGAGCGTATGTTCGCCTACCACGGCGCGGAGCACAAGACCATCTTCTGCTACGAAAAGGGCCTGCCGCTGACGGTCGAGAACGTGCGGCCACAGTCGCGCTTCCACCCCCGCTGCGGCACGAGCTTTCTGTTCGTCGTCGTCATCATCAGCATTCTGGTGTTCTCGCTCGTGAGCCTGCGCGTCGGCTTGTGGGACAATCCGTGGGTGCGCATTGGCCTGCGGCTGCTGCTGCTGCCGGTCGTCGTGTCCATCAGTTATGAGATCAACCGCTGGGTCGGCCGGCACGACAATCTCTGCTCGCGCATTCTGTCCGCGCCGGGCAAGTGGCTGCAGCGCCTGACCACCAACGAGCCGGACGACAGCATGATCGAGTGCGCCATCCGTGCGCTCGAGCTCGTCATCCCGGAGCAGAAGGGCAGCGACGCCTGGTAATCCGTCAGCAAAGGACTGGAAGATAGAGAGATGCCAAAGACCTATAACGACCTGTATCTGGCCACGCGCACGGCGCTGAAAAATGCCGGCGTGGAGGCTTACGCGCTCGAGGCGCGGCTGCTGGTGGCCTATGCCGTCGGCAAGACGAAGGAGGAATTCGTGCGCGACCTGCGCCTGTACACCTCCGACGAAAATGAACAGAAGATCGAGGCCCTGCTGCAGCGCCGCATCGCCGGCGAGCCGCTGGCCTATCTCATCGGCGAGTGGGAGTTTCACGGGCTGCCGATCGTGGTCACGCCCGACGTGCTCATCCCGCGCATGGACACCGAGGTGCTCGTGGACGCGGCGCTGCGCGTGCTCGTCGGCCGGAAGATGAACGCCCGCATTCTCGACCTCTGCTCCGGCAGCGGCTGCATCGGCTGCGCGCTGGCGCATGAGCTGCCGGCCGCGCGCGTCGTCATGGTGGACATCAGCGACGAGGCCCTCACCGTGAGCAAGGAAAACCTGCGCCGCAACCACCAGAACCGCACCATCTGCCTCAAGGCCGACGCGCTCGAAAAGCCCCCTATGGGCATCGGCACGTTCGACCTCATCGTGTCGAACCCGCCGTATGTGGCGAGCACGCGCTTTTCGGCCCTGCGCACCCCTACGGAATAACATGGCCCGAAACAGCCTACGACGACCTCACGCGCGACGACCTGCTCGATTTCTACGCACGCCACTATACCGCCCGCAACTGTTTCGTGGTGTGCAGCGGCGCAGCCGACGCGGCCGTCGTCGACGCAGTGGCCGAGGTGGCCGGACAGCTGCCCGCAGGCGCCGACCGCGCCGCAGAACCGTTCCCGCCGGCAGTCACGACGTCCCATGCCGCAGTGCCCCACGCAGGGGCCGTACAGTCGTCGATCCGCATCGGCCGGCTGCTCTTCGGCCGCAACCACCCCGATTACGTCGGGATGCAGGTGGTGGCGATGCTGCTGGGCGGTTATTTCGGGTCGCGCCTGATGCAGAACCTGCGCGAAGCGAACGGGTTCACCTACGGCGTGGTCGCAGCGATGGTCAACCTCGAACGCGAAGGCTACCTGGCCGTCGCGACGCAGGTAGCGCGCGACGCGACCGACCGTGCGCTCGCAGAGATCTACCGCGAAATCGAACGGCTGCGCACGGAACCCGTCGCCGAGGAGGAGCTGTCGCTGGTGCGCAACATGATGACGGGCGAGATGATGCGTATTCTCGACGGGCCGTTCGGCATCGCCGACGTCACGATCGAAAACATCCTCTGCGGCCGACGCAACGACGTCGTGAGCGAGAATCTGCAACGCATCCGCGCCATTACCCCCGCCGAGGTGCAGCGGCTCGCCGTGAAATACCTGCCGCGCGAAGCGCTGGTCACGGTCGTGGCGGGAGGACCGGAAAGCGTCCTCTGACGGGACGCCGGCAGTTCGGCCGCCGCCATCCGATTCCGGCCCGACGGAGCCGGAATTTGCTTTTCCGGACGAAATGCGTTATTTTTGTCTTCGTCCCGCAGGGACTTTTCGGAAAGTTAGGTTTTTAATAAAACGATTGCAATGAAAAAATTTTTCTGGTTGCTGGCAGGACTCGCAGCGGGTCTTGCGGCAGGGTGCAGCGACGACGCGAACGAGGGGGGGGGTACTGACGGCCCCGCGCCCATCCCCGAACCCGAACCGCTGAGCCAGCTCACGGCCGACGTCTCATTCACGCCCCAAAGCGCGAAACTCGTCCGCGAAGCGGCATTCGACAAAGAGGGAGGCGAGGGATACTTGCTCACGCTCACCGACGCCGAAGGCGCCGAAATCCGCGTCGCGCTCCGTGCGGACGAAGGCGCTTCGCCGTTCGGTCGGTACGACTTCTCGCGTGCGAACGACTGCGTGCCGGGGTCGAACGACGGCGCCGACGCGGCGACGGGCAGCTGGTACTATGCCTCGCAGAAAGCCGTCGCCCCGATCGTGGGCGGCGTGCTGGATCTGAGCCGCGTACCGGGCAACAAACCCTCCGATACGAGTTACCGCGTACAGGTCGCCTTCGAGGACGACCATTCGCCCGCCTTCGGAATCACGGCCGTCTATTCGGGAGCGATGACGCTCGAAGGGGTCGACGCCACGCCCGACGCGACGACGACCTACTGCTACGCGGGCGCCTCGGGATTCTACGCCGACGACGGCTACAACTCGTGGGGCATCGACTTCGACAACGCCGACTTCACGCACCTGCTGAGTATCTTCGAATTCAACGTCGCACCCGACGCCACCGAGCAGGACGGAATCCCCGCCGGCATCTACACGATCACCGAGGACTACGCTCCCAACACCGTCACATGGGCGACTTACGACGAGGAGATGACCTACCTCTCGACGGGAACGGTCACCGTCGAACGCGACGGAGAGGAGTACAAGGTCACGGTCGACGCCGTCGACGAATACGACGCTCCGTTCAAGGCCGATTTCGCAGGACAGATCTACTACGAAAACACCTCCGAGCAGGCCTCGATCTCACCCCGCGAGGTCTACGTGGTCTGCTACGGCGAGAAAGACGGACTGACCAACTGGTACATCACGCTCGTCGACCGGGGCTATCTCACCACGCGCGACGCCGTCGGCAACTGCTACTACGGCTCGATCCTCCATTTCGACCTGCGCAGCGACGCAGCCAACGATTACGCAGACGGAGTGCCCGAAGGCACGTTCGCCGTACGGAACGGACAGTCGGGCGTGGGCATCTGGGGCGGCGACAACGCCGCATGTACCTCGTTCCTCGCCGAATATTTCAGCGGCTCGCCCGCGATCGGCAAGCTGACGGAAGGCAACGTCACGATCGCGCGCGACGGCGAGTGGTACGAAATCTCGTTCGACGGGCTGACCCTCGCAGGAAGCGATCAGACATCGCTCACGGGAAGCTACGAAGGGCGCGTGCAATACATCGACGCACGGGAGTAAGCCCTTCGACACTTTATGGAAAAACGCCTTCGAACCGTGGTTCGAAGGCGTTTTTATCCGGCCGGCCGAGGGGGGGGGTCAGCCCCCGATCCGCTGCTCCACCCACTGCGTGAGCGCCACGAAATCGGCCACCGACAACTGTTCGGCGCGCTGCGAGAAAAAGGGATGCTCCGCCCCGCCGAAATCGCCGAAGGCGGCGCGCAGCGAATTGCGCAGCATCTTGCGCCGCTGACCGAACGAAGCCTTGACCACGCGCACGAACAGCCGCTCGTCGCACGCCAGCCGCACGACGCCGTTGCGGCGCAGGCGGATGACGGCGCTTTTGACCTTGGGCGGCGGGTTGAAGACCTTCTCCCCTACCGTGAAGAGGTACTCGATGTCGTACCACGCCTGCAACAGCACCGAGAGGATGCCGTACTCCTTCGATCCGGGCGGGCAGGCGATCCGCTCGGCCACCTCGCGCTGGATCATGCCCACGCACTCGGGGACAAGGTCGCGATGCTCCAACACCTTGAAAAAAATCTGCGAAGAGATGTTGTAAGGGAAATTTCCGATCACACGCACTCCGTCGGGAAACAACGCGCGCAACTCCATGCGCAGGAAATCGCCCGCCATGAGCCGCGGCGTAAATTCGGGATAGTGGGCACGGAGGTAGTCGACGCTCTCGGCGTCGATCTCGGCGCCCCACACGACGATGTCGCTGCGCCGCAGCAAGAACTGCGTCAGCACGCCCATGCCGCATCCCACCTCCAACACCGGCGCCGGCGCCTCGGCCGTACCGCCCGACAGGGCGTCGCAGATTTTGCGCGCTATGTTCAGATCGACCAGAAAATGCTGGCCCAAAGCCTTTTTCGCCCTGACTTCACCCACTCGGCAATCGTTTTACGGAATCCGGCGGCGCACCGCGCGCCGCCGCACGGCAAAGGTAACTATTTCGACGCGATTATTTGCGGCGACGGCACTTTTTTATTAATTTTGGAATCTGTAACACCATTCATCGTCATGGCCTACGACATCTTCATCAGCTATCGCCGCGACGGCGGCAAGGAGTTGGCGCGACCGCTCAAATCGGAACTGGAACTGCGCGGTTACCGCGTCTTTCTGGATTTCGACGAACTGAAAGACGGTGTTTTCGACCGCCGCATCATGGAGGCGATCGACGCCGCACCGATCTTCATGGTCATCCTCTCGCCCCATGCCCTCGACCGCTGCGCGAACGCCGACGACTGGGTGCGGCGCGAAATCGAATACGCCTTGGAGCACGACCGCCACTTCATCCCCATCGACCCCGACCGCTCGTTCACAGGGTTTCCGCCCGATATTCCCGACACGCTGAAAGCGGGCTTGGGGCAGCATCAGTTCTCGCAGGTGATGTTCGAACAGTTGTTCAAGGTCTCGGTCGACAAGATGGTGCGCGAACGCATCGAGCCGCTGTTGCAGCGGGCGGGACGCACAGCCATGCAGGAGCAGGGCGGCGCGCTGTTCCATGTCGAGACCGACCTGCCCTGCCGGATACTGAAATTCGGCAAGGAGTTGTGCACCGTCCGCCCCGGAAGCGACACCGTCATCCGTCTGCGCAAGGGGCGTCACAAACTGGAAGCCGTCTGTCTCGACTGTCCCGACGACCGGTTGCAATGGGTGCAGACGGTCGAGGACAACGAGATGGAGGATCTGCTGACCGTCGAGCTTCGGCCTGTGCGCGAGCGGCGGCTGGCTGCCGAGGCCGATGTGTTGGCCGAACGCGGACAAACGGCCTACGATGCCGGCGATTATGCCGAAGCCGTAAAACTGTGGTGCGAAGCGGCCGAAGCGGGAAACCGTATCGCACAAAACAGTCTCGGGGATTGTTATTACTATGGCAAAGGCGTTGCAAAAGACTACACAGAAGCCGTAAAGTGGTACAGAAAGGCCGCTGAACAGGGGTATGCCAGTGCACAAAACAATCTGGGCACCTGCTATCACTGGGGCAAAGGCGTCGAACAGGACTACGCCGAGGCCGTAAAGTGGTACAGAAAAGCCGCTGAACAGGGAAATGCCGCTGCACAAAACAATCTGGGCTGGTGTTATCAAAACGGCAAAGGCGTCGAACAGGACTACGCCGAGGCCGTAAAGTGGTACAGAAAGGCCGCTGAACAGGGGTATGCCAGTGCACAAAACA
>OLQM01004268.1_pt1 | contig 11196 bp, 9 predicted proteins | sample 1673161 | NCBI WGS metagenome assembly OLQM01 (sample SAMEA3136761, study PRJEB25190) | human gut metagenome | reverse complement strand
ATAATGTCAACTGCTGTTACTGTATTATGCTGTGCAAGCAATGTTGCAATTGACAATCCTACGTATCCTGTTCCTGCTACTGTTATTTTTATAAAAAAACTTTTCTCATATTTTGTTATTTATGTATTGCTCAGTTGCATTTTCTCTGTTTTTTACTATACAAGGATTTCCAAATACAATTGAATGGGAGGGAATGTCACGGTTCACATATGTATTAGGTGCAATTAAAACGTCATCACCTATTGAAATTTTCCCAACAATAGTTGAATTAACACCTATCCATACTTCATCTCCAATAGTTGGAGTCCCTTCTCTAATTCCTCTATTTTCTTGACCAATGGTGACGCCTTTATGAATATTGCAGTTTTTGCCTATTACAACTGTAGGATTAATAGTTATACCATATGGATGACCTATGTATAGACCTGGACCTATCAGAGTCTTATAATTTAATTCAACTAAATTTTTTCTTTTTTGATATGCAAAAAAACACCTATAGATAAATTTTTTTATACCTTTTGACTCTTTTATTTTTCTGAAATAAATTTGAAATTTTGGTGGCTTTCCTTTTTTATAACGCTTATAATCATATTTAAGAATATCTGTCAAATTAATCACACCCTTATTCTATAGAAATTTTTATACCATTCAGCAAATTTTCTAAGTCCATCTCTAAGACTTGTACTCGGTTTAAAACCAAAGTCATTTTCCAATGCACTTGTATCGGCATATGTTACAGGTACATCGCCTGGCTGCATTGGAACCAGCTCCTTATGTGCATCAAAATCGTAATCCTGCGGCAATACTCCTGCACGGATAAGTTCTTCACTGAGGATCTGCACAAAGTCAAGAAGATTTTCAGGGTTATTGTTTCCAATGTTATATATTTTGTAAGGAGGCACAGGAAGTCCGTCCTCACCATTTTTCTTTTCAGGTGGACTCATCATGACACGCTTTACACCCTCAACTATATCATCAACATATGTAAAGTCACGCTTGCAATTTCCATAATTGAAGATCTTAATTGTTTCACCCTTTACAAGCTTATTGGTAAATCCGAAGTATGCCATATCAGGACGACCTGCGGGACCATATACTGTAAAGAACCTCAGGCCTGTTGATGGGATATTATATAGTTTACTATAGGCATGAGCCATAAGTTCATTGCTTTTCTTTGTCGCTGCATAAAGGCTTACAGGATTATCCACCTTATCATCTGTACTAAAAGGCACTTTCTTATTGCCTCCGTATACGCTTGACGAGCTTGCATAAACCAAATGCTCAACGGGATGATTTCGACAAGCTTCAAGAATGTTATAGAAACCTATGATGTTTGATTCTATATATGCATCAGGATTTGTGATACTGTAACGAACGCCTGCCTGAGCTGCAAGATTTACCACAATATCGATCTTGTTTTCTGTGAATATTTTTTCTATCAACGCTTTATCAGCAAGATTGCCTTTGATAAACGTATACTTGCACTTCGGCTTTGATCCTGCAAGCTTCTCTATTTCAGCAAGACGATAATCCTTTATGGAGACATCATAGTAATCATTTACGCTGTCAAAGCCTATAATGCTTATTTCTTCATTTGTTTTCAGAAGCTCTTTTACAAGGTTGCTTCCGATAAAACCGGCTGAGCCGGTGACTAAGATTGTTTTCAATTTACAAATCTCCTTTTCACTCTTATAAATATTGATAGAACTCTTTCTCGATAAAATATAGTATTTATTACAATGGAAATGATAAGCCAAATACCAAAGGCTTCAATAGCAAGTAAAAACCATGAAACATAAGAAACGGACAACATAGGTATTTTAAACGTTGCAAGACTTGCAATGATTACTGTTATCGCATCAACCCCACACTGTTTCAAAAAATTCTTAAAAGGCCAACAAATAATGTTCTTTGAATCATATTTTGCCATCCATACTGTCTGATACGCCATAGCTATTAATGTTCCTATAGCTACTCCGACAAGCCCCCACATTTTCACAGTCGCAATTGAAACAACAATATTCAAAATCATTGCTATAATGTAATTACTCTGCGTTTGCTTGTAATGTCCAGCAGCTAAAATTAAAATATTGTATGGCAATCTAAGACAATGTCCCGCATTTGCAATAGTTATCAAAACTGCAAATAATGGCTGTATATAGTCAGCATCATTAATACCATAAGTATAAACTCTTACAAAATCTACAATCAAAACTCCTGTACAACCAAAAACCAACGTTGTACCAGTGTGTAAAAACCATTCAACAAATCCAAAAAATGCATTAAGTTTCATAGTTTCTTTTTTGGCAAGCATCTCTCCTATAAGTGACTGAAAACCGTTTGTCACGGACAAAAGTGCATTTTTCACACCAATTATAACAACATTGTAGACAGAATAAATCGATACATTTCCAAGTGTTGAAAACATAGTCAATACAATGTTATCCGTTCCATTAAGGACATATGAGGCAAAATGCTGAGCCATACCATTCCATTTTTGCTTGATTGGTTCCTCAGTATATGTAATTTTTTTGTCTATTGAATAATGTTTTTTCACATAAAACACAAGAAATAATGGTCGAAGCAAAAAAATAAGCGATGTTGTAAGTTTTACAATCTGAATAGAAGCACCTAATTTGATTATTATATAACAAGCAAATGTATTTAAAATAAGTGTAATGATTTGAGCTACATACTGAATATATCCACGCTGATCCGCATTTAAAAGCAAGCTATTTACGATACCAAAATAATACTGAGCAAAGGAACTGATACAAATAGCCGCAATTAACAATGCAGTATACATATGGCCAAAACTTTTATTGACAAGCATCGGATAAAATATCATAAGCAATACTACATAAACCAGCAATATTTCCGCAAGTCTTCTGAAAAATTTATTCGCAGATACATATATCTTGCTAATCATGTTTGTATCGTTATCAGCCAATGGTTTATACAAGGCAGATTGTACAACAGCACCAACGCCCAAATCCAAAAGTGTTATGACTCCAAGAAACTGCGTAATACTATTTACAAGACCATTTACATCAGAGCCAAAAGTTTCCAAAATCAAACGAGGGAGTATAAAACCACATATGACACTGACAACCTGTAAAGCAAGAGATGATACAGTATTTAGCGCTAACTTTTCACCTCTACTTCTCAATATATCACTTCTCTCTTACATCAGGTAATTTTATCATATTTCCTAATTTATAATTCCATTCATCAGGTGAAAATACTCCAAACCCAGCAGCAGGATAAAATGTTAATTCTCCAAAATACATTTTTCCATTTATTTCATAAAAATCAACTCTTACAAAAGGAATATTTTTCGATAAAATTTCTGCTGATTCTTTCATCTTATCAAAAGAAATTGGTATTGGTATTGAATGGTTGCTAAACGGCTTTTCTGGTAGTGCCAAGCCTGTAAAAGATTGATGTTTCCAATCCATATCAAAAAAATCAATTGTTTCATTAGAAGTTCTATCAGAAATCACTTGACAATACATTGGTACACCATTAAAACAAAAAAACTTATAATCTCTTAGTTCTTTAACGGTTGCATCTTCCATGTATTTTTCAGCAATAATTCTTCTAGGAACATTTTTATATGGCCATTCACGTCCAGTAAGATAATAATCCTGAGCTAATCCTCTTCTCAATTCATTTTTTACTTTCTTAATATCTAAGTTAGATTTATCCTTGCATATACACATTCCTAAACCTGAGTTATGATTGCATTTCAAAACAAATTTATCTGGTAAAGCATCGAAGTCAATGTCATCAGGATCATCCCATACGCCAATAAGCGGAATCAGATACTCTTCTCCAATTTTATTCTTTATGTATTCGCGTACCTTGTATTTATCAACCATGACGGTATATTCTGATTTACGATCATACAACTTTAACCATTGGAGTTTTTCATTGAATGTTTGAGGATGTTCAAAGTCAAGCGATTTTCCCATGCAACACTCAAACTTTCGTTCCAAATATTTTTTGTCAGATAAATTATTATATTTTCCTAACCCAGCATTCATTAAAAATCTATAATTTGAGTCCGATAGATATTTTCCTATTGCACGTGCATATTTTTTTATATTCATTTAGATATTACCTCTCTCTAACACTGCTTTTTGCTTTAATTGAAACACATAAAAAAAATGTATCATAAGATAGAAATTATTTGATTTTCCATAATAAGAAACCATGCCGTAGTCCATAGCAAACATAAGCCCCAACCACATTGCAAAAAAAGTTACTCTCTGCGGATCTGCTTTTCTATATTTCCATAGCTGTATAAAAAGATATACATACATAGAATAATAAACACTAAATCCAATAATTCCACCACCGCACAATAATTCGACAAAATTATCATGAAGATACGCGTCAAATGCATAGTAATAGTTTGCTAAAATATGCGGATTAGCAATGCCGATTCCACCAAAAGGATACCTCAGAAACCATTCTATCCCCAGTGTCTTAAGGTTGTTTCGAACAATTGTAGAATGATCCACCTGACCATTGCCAAAACCAGCGTTCAACATGCCTTCCATGCGTTCTCGTATTCCTTCAAAAATACCCAGCTGCAATATCCAATAAAATACAAAGCTCAAAATCAAAATCCAAAACATGATTTTGAAGCCCTTGATAAAAATACTTTTTGGGGATTTCTGTGCTTTTATAAATGCGTATCCCAAAACACCTACTATCAAGAATACTAACGCTTTTCTGCTTTGAGTAGCTGCAATAACTACTACGCTCGGGATCATAAGCAACGCTGACGGACTAAAATGTTTTTTGGAACTCAGACACTTAAAGTTTATTTGAATAACACACGAAAGTGCACAAGCTAACCCTATTGTATTAACATTAGCAAATTCATTACTAATTCTCAAATTTGAACTACCAGCAACAATCATTCTGTCCAATCCATAAAAAGATAGAGAATAAAGTGAAACAATATAACCTGCCCACATAACTGATTTTAGAAACACCATCTCATCTAACTCTGGAGTATTCAAGTACGTAATATATACCATATATGCACATATAAAAATACGCATCAATGTTCTCGCCATAACCACACTGTCAGAAGCACTAATTGCCCATAAAGAAGAAAGCAATGTAAAACCAATAAACAGGACGTTAAATGTAGTATACTGTGTAAATCGGATCCCTATTTTTCCATTGTTTATTCCACAACCAAGCATGAATATACATATCGAAAGGCCTATAAATGCATATTTGCCCCAAGTGTACGTATCGAATAATATAAATAATACAAATAATGCTGTAGTAAACACAAATATAAGTGCTGTAGCCACTTGGCGCAACGATATATCCATAGCCCATTATCTCCTACTCACGGAAAATCAGATTTACAAATTGTTCTGTTACAGACTCTATGTCATAACAATTTTCCTTGAATTTTTGTATTGGCGTTCCTCGAATCACATGAGGTAACTGCTCAAAATAATTTGCCCACTCTCCTGCATTGCCTAATGGCAAGTAATGAACCAATCCTGTTATATCCGCTTCACGTGTGATTGTATTGGAAACTATGCAAGGAAGTCCTGTTGCCTGTGCTTCAATCACAGTATTTGGCATACCCTCATACAGTGACGGAAATACGAATAAATCCATAGCTGACAAGAGTGCAGGCACATCAGATCGTACTCCTGTAAATATAATTTTCTCATAAATTCCGAGTTCAGATGCTCTTTGCTTTATTTTGGATTCGAGTTCTCCGCCCCCTACAAGCATCAGGATGCTATTTTTATTTAATTTTATATATTCGGAAAAAATTTCAAGTAAAAAAATATGATTTTTCTGTGTCATAAAACGTCCAACATGCCCAAGTACCATTATATCATCGGATATTCCAAACTTGGAACGTGTGTGTAATCGCATATTTGCATCAAAACCATATTTGTTAATATCAATAGCATTATGAAGAATATTAACAGAACCTCTTTCGTAATCTTTTTTTCCGAATGTATATTTAGCTGCAAGATCAGAAGGTGCTATCTTGACATTTACATATTTACTGTATAGAAGACGTCCGAGTTTATGTGCAACTTTTGCTTTGAGACCTTCACCATCGCTTGAATTGCTTGAACGGGCAGCACACACATTTGCTCCAGCCCTATGAGCAATTTTCAGATCCATAAAGCCAAAAGCGTTTGAAGTTACTCTTAAGACATAATTGTAGTGATTTGCTTTAACGATATCATAAAGTTGCTTTTTGAATGCAACTCTCGATACGGACTTCGGCGGAATTCTGTATATTTTTCCACCTAGGGCCAAAATTTCTTCTTCATAAAAGCATTTATCAAATACATTTATGCAAAAATCCATTTGATATTTCGTTTTATCCAACTGGCGATACAATTTCATCAAGAATGTTTCTGCACCACCGGCATTCATGCCCGAAATCAGGCAGAGTACTCTCTTCATATATTTCTCCTCACTAATTCTTATTAAAGGGAAGTGTACGCATTACAAAATATCTGCTTTTTTCCGAATGAAATCATAAGTTAAACCTATATTCTCAATTGCTTTTCCAGTGTTTTTATGGTTTCTTCAACGGTGTATTTCTTAGCCTCATACAAGCAAGACTTCTTCTTTTTCAGTATCATGGTCGGATCTGTTGCCACTGCATTCAACAATTCCGTAAATGCAACATTATCTCGCGTCTTGTATACATACCCAACATTTTCATTTACAAGCTCCACATTGTATTTCCAATCACTCGCAATTACAGGCACTCCTGCAGAATACGCACCAATGAGTGTTCCTGCAAAACCTTCGCCCTCATAATACGTAGGAAGTAGCAATGCAAAGTATTCTTTCAGAGTTTCAACACTTTTCTCAAACGAGATCAGTCCACAATAGCTGATGTAATCTGGAAATTTTTTTCGCAATGTCTCAAGCCAATCATGTTTGTGACCACTTGTATATATTACTACTTCAGGACCCATCATTACATTTTCACCAATAGTTACCGGTCCGTAAACTTCATAATCAATTCCTACATCAGAATTATTTCCAAATTTTAATTCTGATGTAAAAAAAGCATTTCTTTCGATATTTACATTCCTTCCAAATTTTTCAGCAATTCTTTTTCCAAAGAATTCACGCATTTTCTTTGACAAAGAAGAATGCTGGCTAATTGGCAACCATTGTGCTGTCAATTTATATAATACAAATAGAATCTTACTCTTTTTTTGTCCACATATTATTAAACCACCTACATCTTGATTTACAAAAGGTGTCCAAGAAATGTTTTAATTACTTTATTAGGCAAAAACTGCTTACTTTTTTTTATGCAATTCAATTTTAAAGAATTTATTTGCCCCGTACTTCTGATAATATCGAACAGCTTTCGCTTCAAATCATTAATGTTATTAAACTCATAACCAATACCCGTAACATAGTCTTCTATAACATCATCAAAGCTCTCCCATTTTGCAGAAATAACAGGTACTCCTGCCGCATAAGCATCTATAATTGTACCAGGTATTCCCTCTGTATAAAAATGTGTTGGAAACAAAAGTGCAAAATACTCTTTTATAATCTCAACACTTTTATCAGCATCTACACAGCCACAGTACCTAACAAAACTAGGAAATTCTTGTCTTAAATCTTCAAACCATTCTGTTTGATTAGAATCAATTTGGCCATAAATGTCAAGTTCATATACAATTCTTCCTATTTTCTTATTTACAGCTTCAACCGCAATTATAGCATCTTCAATTCCTTTTTTTTTCATAACTCTTGAAAAAGTACACAATCTATAAGGCTCAAATGTGTTATACACAAGTTCGTTTTCTTTAAGTATATTCAATTTTTTACAGTTTGGCATAATGAACACATTTTTTAAATCAAGAGTTTCCAAAGCATCCTTCATCGTGGCAGTTTCCACATAAATTCCATCAAATTTTTTCAACACTTTCGTAAGAGATTTTCGTTGTGTCAAAAAACTCGGAAGCCATCCGCCGATTACAACGTAATGTAATCTTCTATTTTTGAAAAAGAGCCTAAAAAATGATAACAGGGGTACATATACCCTTAATCCATTTTGTGCTGGAAAAATTAAAATATTTCTGCTGCTTTTTAACGCATAAAAAGATTGAAATGGTGCTTTTAGAAACGTTTTCCATCCGCCGCGTGTATCTATTTTCAAAACCTGTTTCCGTCCGAGCCTTCTTTGCAATTCTTCAGTGATGATTTTAGTTTTTACAGTCTGTCCATTCAGAAGGGTTTCTCCCCTTCCAAAGTGTCCAAGTACGCTTACCTTTGCAATCACAAAGTCACCCCTTTACATATCTGATTTTCTTCAGAACACCCCAGAAGAGATTTCTAAGAGTAAAAATATCTGAAACGAGTGCGCTCCTCTTTTCTGCCTCATGAAAAAGCCTATAATGCCAGCCAATCATTGTCTTGATACTATGTGTACTTACACTGCCAACACGGCCTTTTCTATATTGTCCTAAGCACTCATCAAGCAAATAACAATCAGCCTTTTTGCAAACTTTTAGCCACATGGCATAATCATTATTTTTCTTTATATCGGATATTTGGATAAGACCAACCTTTGTTGCATCGTACATTACCGTCAAACATCCTGGCCAACAATAATTATACATACCTGTTCTAGTAATCTTTTTAGGACCAGTTACAAAAACGCCTGTCATGTTTCCCTCTGCATTGATCTCTTCATAATCAGTGTATGAAAAGAAATAACCGTTTTCTTTCATAAAGCGTATTTGCTTTTCAAGCTTTTCTGGCATCCAAAGATCATCAGAATCAAGAAATGCAATCCACTGACCCTTTGCTTCTCTCAAGGCTCTATTCCTGCTAACTGCAGCGCCAGAATTTTGTTCATTTTTCAGATACTTGATTCGTTTATCAGTAAGATAATTTTTTACAACCTCATCGGTATTATCTGTAGAACAGTCATCAACGATAATAAGTTCCCAATTCGTATACGTCTGATCCAAAACAGATTTAATTGTTTTCTCTATATACTGTGCTGTGTTATATGACGGCATGATTATTGAAACCAAATTTGGTATTCTCTCATTTCCGTCGTCACCATTTAATATCATTTTTGCTTTATTTTGATTCATCATATATTCTTTTGAAGATATCTTCCCCGTCCTCAGCAAATAATCCCCAAAATCCTCAGCAGTCGCCATATCTTCCTGAGTTATACCCTCTTGCTTTATAAACGCTTTCTTCACAGTATCAAATATGATCTTGACATCACCCGCAAAACTTACATTCTGAATGTATTTTCTATCCCATTCAAGCTTTTCTTCCCATGAAATGCCGTTACGACCATTTACCTGAGCCAAGCCTGACAAGCCTGGTTTTGCAGTATGTCTAGCCCTTTGTTCTTTCGTCATAAATGTCATATCTCTGACTAATTGTGGACGTGGACCAATTACAGACATTTTACCATTTAGAATATTAAATGCCTCCGGAAGTTCGTCAAGACTTGTATTTCTCAGCCACTTGCCAAACTTCGTAAGTCTCACATCATCTGGAAGAAGCTCACCATTTTCATCACGTTCATCAGTCATGGTACGGAATTTATACATTTTAAATACAGTTTCCTTGCCGTCTTTGCCAATCAGACCAGGACGATCCTGAGTAAATAGAACCGGACTTCCCAATTTCAGTTTAACAAGAGCTGCAACGCCCAAATATAGCGGAAAAAAAACAACTATAGCAGCCGTAGCGCAGGCTATATCGAGTATTCTCTTGCCATACTTCTCATAGAAGCCCATTTTTCTTTTTTCAATAGGCTCTATCAAATCTGCTTCATATGTAGTTTTCTCAGCTTTTTTCTTCATAACATGAGCCGCAATTGCAGTAGCACCTACAACAGCACCCGTAAGCAAAGCAAATTTCTTACCCTTTTTCAAACTGCCTCTCCTTACTCAAAACAACTCCTGATAACCCGAATAATTCTCTCCTGCTGTTCCTCAGTCATCTTATTATCGCTAGGCAGGCAAGCGCCTCTGTCAAAGATATCAGCGCCTACATCTTCTGCACCGCCTGCAATATAAGCATTTGTGCGGCATCTGATACTGCCGTTGCGACCAACACACTCGTGCATTCTGTACATAGGCTGCATGTGCATTGGCTTCCATATTGGTCTGCCCTCTGCATTTATGCTTGCTATCGCTTCCAAAATTTCAGTAGGACAAGTCTTGCCTGCTTCTTTAATGTACAAAGCCTCGCTGTCGCTTCTGACCTGCTTGCACATTGCGTCTTTATCTATGATAAGTGCAGACAGCCAATAATTTGGCTCTGTTCCCTCAACGATAGGATTCATTTTAACGGGAAGCCCTTTAAGACCCTCTTTGTATCTCTCGTATATTGCTTTTTTCTGCGCAATATGCTCCTCAAGATGCGGATACTGACCACGAACGACTCCTGCAATAACATTCGTCCGCCCTGATTCTCTCAACTTACAGTGCAATAGCTCAAACCCAGGTTATCGCCCATCGTGGTTACTGGAAAACAGATGGTTCGGCACAAAACAGTATCGCTGCCCTCCTGAAGGCTGATTCTATCGGTTGCTACGGTTCCGAATTTGATGTGTGGCTCACAGCTGATGATAAGTTAGTGGTGAATCATGATCCTATTTTCAAACTAAAAAGCATGGAACGTTCCACGGCTGCAACACTCACCTCGCTCAAACTGGACAATGGTGAACAGCTCCCCACACTGGAACAATATCTCAAAGCTGCCAAGAAAACCAAAACACAGCTCATCCTCGAACTAAAAGCGCATAGCAGACCCGAACGCGAAACGCTGGCTGTTGAAAAAATAGTAAATATGGTCAAGAAGTTAGGATTGGAAAAGAGAATGGAGTACATTACCTTTTCATTGCATGCCACCAAAGAGTTTATCCGGTTGGCACCTGCCGGTACGCCTGTATTCTACCTGGATGGAAAATTAACCCCGAAAGAATTAAAAGAAATGGGATGTGCCGGACCGGATTATCACCTGAGTGTTTTCCAGAGACATCCCGAATGGATCAAAGAATGTCATGACCTGGGACTGAAAGCTAATGCCTGGACGGTAAACAAACCCAAAGATATGAAATGGCTCATCGAAATGTTCCACGGTCCTTTGTACAATGCCATAGATGTCTGCTTGAAAAAACTT
>OLQM01004244.1_pt1 | contig 11260 bp, 10 predicted proteins | sample 1673161 | NCBI WGS metagenome assembly OLQM01 (sample SAMEA3136761, study PRJEB25190) | human gut metagenome | reverse complement strand
TCGGCGGCATGGCCTCCGGCTGCCCGCTGAACAACCTGATCCCGGAGTGGAACGATCTGGTGTATCACGGCAAGTGGGAGCTGGCGCTGCATCGGCTGCTGGCCACCAACCGCTTCCCGGAGTTCACCAGCCGGGTCTGCCCCGCCCTGTGCGAGGCCGCCTGCACCTGCGGTGACGTGACCGGCAGCAGCGTGACCGTGCGCGAGAACGAGCACGCCATCGTGGAAACGGGCTACGCCAAGGGCTGGCTCCACGCCGCCCCTCCCCCGGCCCGCACCGGCAAGAGCGTAGCCGTCATCGGCAGCGGCCCGGCCGGTCTTTCGGTGGCCGAGTACCTGAACATCCGGGGCCACGCCGTCACCGTGTTTGAGCGCGCCGACCGCGTGGGCGGCCTGCTGATGTATGGCATCCCCAACATGAAGCTGGACAAATCCGTCATCGAGCGCCGCATCAAGATCATGCAGGCCGAGGGCGTGGAGTTCCGCACCAGCATGGATGTGGGCGGTGCCGTGGATGCCGAGAGCATCCTGAACAGCTACGATGCCGTGGTACTCTGCTGCGGTGCCAAAAAGGCCCGTGACCTGAACGTTCCGGGCCGGGATGCCAATGGCGTGCACTTTGCCGTGGATTACCTCACCAGCGTGACAAAGAGCCTGCTGGACAGCAAATTTGCCGACGGCAGGGCCATTGATGCCAAGGGCAAGAACGTTCTGGTCATCGGCGGCGGCGACACCGGCAACGACTGCCAGGGCACGGCCCTGCGGCAGGGCTGCACTGATCTGGTGGCCCTGGAAATGATGCCGCAGCCCCCCAAGGAGCGTGCCGCCAGCAACCCCTGGCCCGAGTGGCCCCGGGTGCTCAAGGTGGACTACGGCCAGACCGAGTGCATGGCAAAGTTCGGCAAGGACCCCCGTGTCTACCAGACCACGGTCAAAGAATTCCTCAAGGACGATGCAGGCAACCTGACCGCTGCCGTCATCTCCTACCTCAAGCCCGAGCGTGACCCCGAGACCGGCCGCACCAACATGGTGCCCACCGGCGAGGAGTTCACCTACAACTGCGAGCTGGCCTTCATTGCCGCCGGTTTCGTGGGCTGTGAGAGCTATGTGGCCGATGCCTTCGGTGTCAGCCTGACCGGCCGCGGCTGCGTGGACACCGACCACTTCCGCACCAACGTGGACAAGGTGTTCGCCTGCGGCGATATGCGCCGGGGCCAGAGCCTTGTCGTCTGGGGCCTGCGCGAGGGCCGCGACTGCGCCGCTGAGGTAGACCGCTACCTCATGGGCTACACCAACCTGTAAGCCCGCATCCCGGCCATTACTGAACCATTCTCTTTCCTATCCTAAACAAGCGGAAAGCCCCATCGGTATTTTTCGTACCGATGGGGCTTTCTGCGTTATTTTCTTGGGGTTTCTCTCTTCGTGAAGGGGAGCGGGCGAACCCTCTTCGGGCAGTTGCCTTGCCCTCTCAGTCAAAGCCTAACAGCTTTGCCAACTCCCTCAAAGGGGGAGCTGTCGCCGCAGGCGACTGAGAGTTTGTACGAAGGATCACTTCATCTCTTTCACCCTATTCCACCCCCGGATCACTTCCCACCGGCCCACAGAAGCGTCTGCGGGCTTATCGGCGGAGATGAGCTGGCTTTCAACAGCCCAAGTCAGAGCCTTCTGCTCGTCGGTGGCATCCTCAGCCATCACAGCGGCAGGGGCGGGTTTGCCAGCTTCGGTCCAGAGGAGTTTTGCCAGTTCGGTGGTGTTCTGGGGGATAGCTGCACCGGCAGGCAGGACAGTGTTCAGGTACAGTTCCGTGCCGATCATGTAACCGGTATAACCCAGCACAGCCGTACCGGCACCGGCAACACCGATCATGGCAGCGGTACCCAGCACGCCGGGACCTTCGCTTTCAATGGTGGCATCCTGCGTCATGGCCTCGATGGTCACAGCCTGTGCAGGCATCCTGAAGGTCAGGGGGTTCTCCTTAACGTTCACATCCAGCTTCGCATCACTGTTAATGCTCCACAGGTCAAACACAATCGCATCGGTGGGGGCGGTGTATTTCACCGTCACTTCGGCATTTTCGGGAACTTTAGCCGTCAGGGTGCCATCCTCGGCCTTGGTAAATTCCACTGCCTTGCCGTCAGCATCCTTCACGGTCACTTCGGCGTTCTTGACGGTCAGGTCGTACCGCTTGACAACAGGAGCAACCGGTTCGGTATCTTCCTTCTTGTCATTGTCCTTGTTGGTGTCATCCGGCTTGTTGTCGCCCGGCTTCGGGGGCAGGGTGCCGCCGTTGTTGGTCAGCTTGCTTTCGTCAAACTTGCCGCCGGAGATCACACCGGTTTTCTCATTGGTCACATCACCGGTAAAGTTGCCGTTGCCAACGGTTCCGTTGTTTGTCACATTGCCGGAAAACGTACCATTCTCAATTGCGCCATTATTGGTCACTTCGCCGGAAAACGTACCATTCTCAATTTTACCATCGCTCTCGTTTGTCACGCCTCCAGAGAATTGGGTCGCCTTTTCTCCGGTCGTTGTGATTGTGCCCTTATTGGTCACTTCACCAGTTACGGTACCGCCGTTGGCGTTCAGGGTTCCGTAGTTTTCAATGGGAATGTTCAGGGTACCACCCGTACCACTGTCAATCAATGTCAGATTACCATAATTGATGATTTTCTTTTCGGCGTTTTCTCCAGCAACCTGCTTGCCCGTCAGATCAACAGTAACTGTAACGCCTTCGGGGATGGTCAATGTATTATCCATGGCGTACGGTGGTATGCCGTACGGTGTCACATAGCTCAGGAATTTGAGCTGAGCATTCCCATGCGCTTTGTCTTGAATCGCTTTTAAGGTTGATTCATCCGGCCAACTGTAGCCAATCAGTTTGACATACGCCTCATATTCTACCTCATTGCATACACCAGCAGTGGAAGCATCTTCAATTCTTTTGAATTTTCCGCTTTTAATCATTCCCGCGGACTCATTTACGACTGTTCCGGTAAACTCAGCATTCCCCGTTCCGATAATCGTTCCACGGTTTTGGATTTTTCCGCTGACGGTAGCATTATTTACATGCAGCTGAACACCAGTATGAATGACCATATCATAGCGTTCACTGTTTGTAATGGTGCCGCCACTCAGTAAGATTTCTGTATTGCTACGAGCGGAAGTCCATAAACCATATCCTTTGTTGTTGTCGATGGTTCCTCCACTCATTGTGAACTTGGACGTTCCACTCCAAGCAATCGAAACACCATCATTGCTGCAATTTTTGATTTCAGCCGAGTCGCTCATGGTAAAAGTACAGGTGTTCCCAGAGTCAGGATACATTTTTACGCCTGCACCTTCTGATGCTGTACAATTTTCAATTGCGCCTCCGGTCATGTTGAAGGTGCCATCCCTCATGTACACACCGCCACCGCTTGTGCTTGCGGTAAAGCCCTGAATGGTGCCGCCACTGATCGTCAGGGCACTGCCGGAGCCTTCCATATAGATTGCTCCGCCGGAACCTGTTACCGTACCATTGCCCTGAATGATACCATTGCCCACACTATCCTTGATTTCCAGCGTGCCGCCATTCGAGATGTTAAACGCTCTCTGGTTATTTGCCGCTGCAATGGTGTGGCCGTTCAGATCAATGCTCAGTTTTTTATTATTGATAGAGAGAGTGCCTGTTAACGTAATATTGCCGCTCAACTGGACATTTCCGCCTTTTCTAGCAGCATCTGTCAGCCCCGTCAAATCTGAAACCGGTGTAGCTGTACCGCTCGAAGTGCCGCCCGTTGCGTCCGACAGCGTTATCGCATCATCTCCCGGGGTTATACCCCCCCCCCCTACTGTTGCCAGAGCGGGTACAGGCATTATGCTGACTGCCATACTGACTGCCAGTGCCATACTAATCAATCGTTTTTTCATCTGCAAAAGCCCCCTTATAAAAATATGTTCCGCAGATCTGCCCCGGCAGGAAAGCCGGACGCATCCGTTGCTTTTTTGTCCACGGTGGACAAATCATCAGCACCATTGTAACAAATTTTGGAGCATTTGGCAATGTTTTAAGGCAAATTGTCGAATATCCGGTAAAATGGCCTTTCAGCCTGCATTTCGTCCCGAGGAAGGCGGTGATTCTGTCAAGCCACTTGCAAATGACAAACCCACACAGAAACAGCAACAGCGCTCTGCCTTATCCGGCAGGGCGCTTTGCGTCAATCTTCTCTCTTCAATTCTTCTTGCAGCAGCCGTTTGAACAAAACAGGGTAATTACTTGCACCATGCACGATATGGTAGACGAACACAGTATCCACAATCAGCCGATAGACGCAGAGATACTGCCCGGCGATCACATAGCGATAGCCGCTTTTCAGCAGTTCGGCATCTCTTGGAAGCGAACCCGACAGCGGGAAACGTTCCAACCGCGAAAGAGAATCCAAGATTCGATCCGTGATTTTTCGGGCAGAATTCGGCCCTACCAGATTCATGTGAAGCTCTGCGATTGCTTCCAGTTCCCGCTGTGCCGACTCCAGAATTTCGATCTTAGCCACGACGATAGATCTCCTCCAGCCGTTTTCTGGAATCCTCCAGCGTGTAAGCCGGAGCACCAGCAAGCCTTCCCTGTTCCGCTGCTTCCAGCTTTGCCCGGAGTTTCAACGCCTCTTCCCGCTGTTCGAATGCTTCAATGCTCATTACAACAAGGTCACCCTCTCCATTTTTTGTAATGTAGATTGGCTCGCCCGCTCCGTGCGCCAGATTTGAAATGGAACCGTAGTCATTGCGAAGCGCCGTAGACGACTTAATGATCATAGTGCGCACCCCCTAAATGATTCTAATATAATTCTATCAGAATCATTCATTTTCTTCAAGCGTTCTCATCAAAAAAGCGGCCTGCCCTCTCCGGCAGGCCGCTTTGCGTTCAATCCGTATCGTTTTCGGTACCGGCCCCACCGGTCGGCGGCTCCGTCTGCGCGGCAGACGGTGTGGTACCGGCAGAAGGAGTCGTGGTCTCGGGCGGGGTGGCGGGCACCTCGGCCTCGACCTCTGCCGCCATATAGACGATGATGGTCGAGCCGACCTCCACCATGGCACCGGGCTCCTCACTGCAATAGGCCACACAGCCCGAAACATAGGAGCCATCGTTATAAATGGGATAGAAGCTCGCATTCAGCCCCACCTGCGCCAGCTGCTGCTCCGCGCCATCCCGGGTAAAGCCTGCCACGTTGGGCATCTCCACCATCTGCGGGCCGCGGCTGACCACCAGATCGATGGTGCTGCCCTCTTCGATGACCTCCCCGGCTTCGGGGGTCTGACGGATGATCTTGCCCTTTTCCACAGTATCACTGTATTCCATGGTCACATAGAACAGGTAATCCCCGGCATAGCTGTTGTTGTTGCGCACCTGCGAATCGTAGTCCATCCCCACAAAGTCAGGGGCCAGATTCACCGGCTCTGTCACCAGCGAGCTGGCCGGTTCGGAGGCCGGAGTGGATTCAGCAGGCTTTGCGGTGTGCAGCCCCTGATTCACCAGCCCCCACACGATGAGCAATGTCAGGATGGCCAGCAGGATCAGGATGGCCGCCAGCAGGTTGCGCAGGCTGAGGATATGCTTTTTCCGTTCCTCTTCCTCGGTGGACTGAGGGCGCGGCGCGGCCTGCTGCAGAGTCTGGGTAAGCTCCGTGGTATACTCCTGGCTGCTCAGTGCCCGGAACAGCTGGGGCACAGTCTGGATGCGCTCGGCAGGACTGAGCTGCAAGCCCATCCAAAGCACATCCGAAACATACTCCGGCACCGCCCGTTCCAGCGTGCGGGCGCGGGGGTTGGAGTCCGACACCAGCCTCTGTGCCGCAGGAACAGGGCTCTGCCCGCAGACCATCCGGTAGACCACGGCGGCAAGGCTGTATTCGTCGGTGTAACGGCCCTCGAATTCGGTGGTGGAATACTGCTCCGGTGCCGAGTAGCCCTCGTACAGCTGCTCGTGCAGGCCGCTGCCCGCCGTGCGCAGCCCCACGGTGGCGTAGCCCGTCAGGCGTGCCCGGCCGTTTTCCAGCACCCGGATGTTTTCCGGGCAGATGCCCCGGTGCACCAGCCCCACCTGATGCATGGCCGCCACGCCGTCAAACACAGGTTGCAGCATATTGCGGGCCGTCTCAGCTGAAACCGGGCTGGGGCGCTCATCCAGCCACTGCTGCAGCGGGATGCCGCCGGGGTTTTCCATCACAGCGTAGACGGTGTTGTTCTCCTCGAACACGTCCAGCACAGCCTCCAGACCGTTTGCGGGGGTGATGCGCTGGATGGAGCGGTAGAGATCGGCAAAGTCCATCCGGGTGGTCTTGAACAGCACCTCGCTGCCCAGCTTGGGCCGGAGCAGCGCATCCGTGCCCCGCTCCGCCGACAGCGTCAGGGGCATATACTCCTTGATGGTCACCCGGAACCGCCCGATGTTCTCCACGCCCCGGTACAGGATGCCCTCGCCGTCGATGCTCTGCATCTCGCCCACGGTATACCGCCCGGCCAGCAGCGTGCCCACCGGCAGGCTGCCCGCCGGGTTGCGCCCGGCCAGTACCCCGCCGCAGTGCGGGCACACCGACACCCGGTTCTCCAGCTCACCCATGCAGTACGGGCAGATGCGTTTTGCTTCCATGTGCGCCACCTCGTTTCTTCGTGGTCTGTTTCAAATCATTGTACCATATTTGCCCCCGCCGCGCAATCCGCAAAGCAAAAAAGCGCCGCCCTCTGAGTTTTTTCACAGGGGCAGCGCTCAATTCGCACCAATATCAGCAGTAGAACTTCGATTCACCAAACACATCGTTCCACTGTGCCACAATGTAGCTTGAACGGCTTTCCAGAACATCTACAATTGCGCTCAACGTTCTGGCAGGAATCTTCGAGTTATTGTTGGCCACGATACAGCCTCCCGCTTCCGTAATCCAGATCTTTGTTGCACTGGCATTCGGAACACCCTTTGCAACATGGACATGAACCGGTTCCAGCGGTGCACCTTCATTGCTCCAGAAGAAAATCACATAACCGAACAGCCGGAACAGACTAGGCACTTTCGATTCCCCCCTCATGCGAGAAGCGGATCAAAAGATGTGCCGTTGATTTGACCAACTCTTTCAGGCTCGCCATCTCCATTTCAGAATAGCCATTATTGGTCCACAAATACCCCGGCAGAATACAGGTCGCCGACTTAAAGCCGTTTTCTACAGGTGTTTCAATCTGTACCTTTACCTGCTCCTGATTACCATTCTGAATTGGCGAGGAATAAACGATTTCCGTCCCATCATTCAAGGTCATAAAAGGATAAAGCATCCGAACACCCTCTTTCTTAAAAGAAGTATACCATGAAATTCAGAAAGTTTCAATTATCGATAAATATCATCGTCGTGGCTGGTTCTAAACACTTAAGGACAAAGTAGATAATCGTGGTTGCCTGCTGATGCTTCTTCCGCCATGTAAAAAGCCGCTCTTTGTGCATCACAACACAAAAAGCGGCTTTTTATCGTTTTATTTCAGGAGCAAAGAGCCTTGCGGAAACTTATTCCGGCAGGTCCTCTTCGTTCTCCAGGCTGTGCCAGACGTTCTGGACATCGTCGTTGTCCTCCAGGGCATCCAGCAGCTTGCCCATTGCCTTGAGCTGATCGGGGTCGGTCAGGCGGGTGGTGGTCATGGGGACCATGGCCAGATCGTCGCTCAGGATCTCGTAGCCCTTCTCTTCCATGGCCTTGACCACAGCGGAGTAGTTCTCGGGATCGGTGGTGATCTCAGCAGCCTCTTCGCCTGCATCAAAGTCCTCGGCACCGGCATCCAGAGCGTCCATCATGGCCTCATCGGCATCCTTATCCTCCAGAGAGATGTCAATGACACCCTTCTGGCTGAACAGGAAGGCCACACAGCCCATAGCGCCCAGGTTGCCGCCGTTCTTGTCGAAGTAGTGGCGCAGGTCGGCAGCAGTACGGTTGCGATTGTCGGTCAGGGTCTCGACCATGACAGCAACGCCGCCGGGGCCGTAGCCCTCGTAGGTGATGGCCTCGAACTCGGTCTTGTCGCCGCCCTCAGCCTTCTTGATGATACGCTGGATGTTATCGTTGGGCACGCTCATGCGCTTTGCCTTGGCGATCAGGTCTGCCAGCTTGCTGTTGGAAGCCGGGTTGGGACCGCCGTCACGGACGGCAACGCTGATCTCGCGGCCGATCTTGGTAAAGACCTTTGCTCTTGCGCCATCGGTCTTTTCCTTCTTGCGCTTAATGTTGTTCCATTTGCTATGTCCAGACATGGGGAACCTCCTAAAGTTTTATCGAAATCTCCGCCTGCGGGCAGACGGGCTGTGGTCGCCCGCTTGTGGCAGCACACAAAATCTAACTCTATTATTGTAGCACAATCACGAACCCCGTTCAAGGGCTCCGGGCGTGTTTTTCGCCTGTTTGTGTTGGAAAACCGGCTTTTCAGGCCGATTTACAGCAGCCGCAGGGCCTTGGGGTAATGGTTTTTGACCCGTCCGCCCGACACCTTGCCGCCGCCCATGGGGCATCCATCCACGGTCACGCAGCACCAGCCATCGGCGGCAGTGTCCGCGGCGATCTCACGGCCGGAAAGGTACTCCGTTACCCGCGGGTCGGCAAGGGTCAGTGCTTCGCGGTTGGTGCAGAGCGCGCCGAACGCCGTGAACAGGTGGTGCTCCGGCACAAAACGGCCCTTCTGCACGCTGCCCACGAACACCCCCGCCCGCAGGACATGCAGTCCCGTCTGCGGAAAGGGTACGGGCAGCAGAACGCTTCCGCCATGCACCACGGCTGGGCGGTCCGCCAGCGCCGGGAAATACTGCCGGGCAAACTCCTGCCAGGCAGCAAGGCTCTGGGCCGGGGTGGCCTCCCCTGCCCCGGCATCCCGACTGCGGGCGCTGCGGCCCTGCACCGCCTCCCGCAGGGCACGGCTGTTCTCCCGGCGGGCGCTGCGGGCATCCGGGGCCTTGGCAGGCTTGCCGCCCCTGCTTCCCTTCTGCTTTTTGCTCTGCTCTGCGGCAGCAGCCAGCCAGAGTTCTTCCTCTGCCGTATAGGTTCCGGGGGCAGGCAGCGGCCGCGGCGTGCCAGCCTTGACCAGACGGGCAATAAAATGCCCCTCGCCGCCCTGACAGGGCCAGATCCGGCGCACCTTGCTCACATCCAGCGGCAGGCCGCCGGTGCGGTTTGCCTCACCCGGGCTGCCAAAGCTGTAATCCACATTGCCGAACACATCGGCCAGCGTGAACTCCGGGTGGCGCTGCAAAAATGCCGCCACCTGTCCCTCGTCCTCTTCCGGGGCAAAGGTGCAGGTGGAGTAGATCATCTCGCCGCCGGGGGCCAGGCAGGCCGCCGCGTTGTCCAGGATCTGTGCCCCCAGTGCGGCGCACTGCTTTACCAGCGCTTCACAATGCTGGGTCACAGCCACGGCTTCCTTGCGGAACATCCCCTCGCCGGAGCAGGGCGCATCCACGAGAACACGGTCAAAAAACTCCGGCAGAGCGGCGGCAATGCGGCCAGTGTCCTCGTTCAGCACCACGGCGTTTGGCACGCCCATCCGCTCCAGATTGCTCCGGAGCACCTCGGCGCGGGCGGCAACGAACTCGTTGCTCACCAGCAGCCCCTGCCCACCCAGCGCTGCCGCCAGCTGGCTGCTCTTGCCGCCGGGGGCCGCGCAGGTATCCAGCACCCGCATCCCGGGCCGGACCCCCAGCAGGGGCGCGGCACTGGAAGCGGAAGGCTCCTGCGAGTAGAACACGCCCGCATGGTGGTAGGGGTGCCGCCCGGGCTTGAAAGCGGGGTCCTGCACCACAAAGCCCGCCTTGCAGAAGGGCGAGGGCTTAATTTCTCATATTCTTGTTTTCTTTCTTCTTTGGCATTTTGACGTTCGTATTCTCTTTCTTCTTTTGATTTCTCACTCTCGTATTTAAATGTCCAGTAAATACCTAATACAGTAACTCCGCCTCCTATAAGTGCCCCATAGTAGCCTAAAATATCTGAATTATATAAGGCTCTACCCTCTTGAAATACTCCAAAAAAATATAATATTATTGGACTAATTAATGAGTATAATATAATTACTACTATTATGTGGACAATGTAATTCTTCAAGAACTTCGAAATCTTATCTTTTCTAGTAAACCAGTGCTGATACGCTACTGTCGCTCCTATAAGAGGTATTGATAATAAAATATGGCTTAAGATAATACATAGTTTCATTGTAAATTCCTTATAACCTTTCTAAAACTCAAAAAAGCTGATTTCTCAGATTTTTATTTTATCTTGGAGATTAGTTACTCTTGAATTGAATCGCTTCATCACTTTACACTAACGCACGTTGAGCATCTGTTAATTTCTCGAGTTCATCACAACCAATAAATCCCAAAAACTCCATACCATCCTTTGTACTAACGATGTATGCCTCAGTTCCCTAGTTTTGTCAACATCTGACACTAAGTAAATATTCTTTTTAGTCATTACTCCACCAGTAATTTTTCTCTCCTTCAATCCTTTATTATTGTTTAATCTTCCCACAATTTATCATGTTGGACCCTAAAGGCCTATAATAGAGCGAATTCTGAATCGAATTTTATTGTCGTCGTCAGCTTATTCAGTCATCTTAGCAATTAAACTATTTTTCATCCTTCAAATAAAATCCATTAACTCCCTTATCATTGTATGGGTTGCAGAAGTGATTTTCAAGAGTCTCAAGTATTTTTGATTCTTTTTCTTTTAAAACATCGACAATGCGTTCAATATCTTCTTCTCTATTTTCAGGTGTAAAGATATATTCTCGATACAAATCTTTTTTATTATTGTTAACTTTTTTAGTATCAAAAATGTTATGATAAACATCGATTTTCTTTTGTTCTAGAATACTTCTAGCTTCGCTGTGCATCTCCAAAGATATCTTGATATTTGTGTTCTTGAGCTCCTCATCATTAAGCATTATATAAATTATTGACGCTACTAAAAACGTCATTCCTCCAAAAGATTTTTGTGATACTTTATTCTTACTCGTAATCCAACCAAATTCTAAATCATAGTATTTATCTTCATCTCTTCTAACTAATAAGGCAGCTTCAGAGATAACATTGTTGGTGTCCTCATTTCCTTTATGACGATAAAGAAGTTGGAATCTAGTATTTGTTCCAAGATATCTTTTAAAATCTTCATATTCATTAAAATCCTTATAACTATATTCCGAACATTTACGTCCATTCCAGTTATCACCTTCTCTAATTAAAAATAATTGTTCATTGGTATGATATAAATCCT
>OLQM01004241.1_pt1 | contig 11269 bp, 12 predicted proteins | sample 1673161 | NCBI WGS metagenome assembly OLQM01 (sample SAMEA3136761, study PRJEB25190) | human gut metagenome | reverse complement strand
CATTTTTCAGAATTCACAAAGTTAGCGATTATTTGCGATTTGGCAAAAAAAAATGTGCCGGATATGCCGGTTCCGTTGTGGCTCGCCGTATGGCTGAAGCGTGCAATTTTAAAGTCGCAATTATCGAGCGCCGCGGACACATTGCCGGAAACGCGTACGACCGGATTGATGATGCGGGCGTCTTGATTCATGAGTACGGTCCGCACATCTACCATACCGTCAGCGACCGGGTGCACGAGTTCCTCTCGCGCTTTACCGAATGGACAGACTACCAGCACAAGGTTCGCGCGAATATCTACGGCCAGCTGATGCCCGTGCCGTTTAACCACGCTTCGCTTAAGCTTGCCTTTGGTGAAGAGCGTGGCGAGAAGCTCTATCAGAAACTTGTGTCTGTCTTTGGCGAGAACGTCAAAGTTCCCATCATGGAGCTGCGCGAGCAGAACGATCCCGAACTGGAAGAGATTGCCGACTACGTGTATGAGAACGTTTTTCTGCACTACACCATGAAGCAATGGGGGAAAACGCCGGATCAGATTGATAAGTCCATTACGGGTCGTGTTCCGGTTTTCGTCGGTGACGATGATCGCTATTTTCCCACGGCAAAGTACCAGGGCATGCCGGCCGAGGGTTATACCAAGCTTTTTGAAAACATGCTCGACCACGATTTGATTGACGTCTTTCTTGACGTTGACGTGCGTGACATCATGAAGATCGACGCTTCTCATGTGTCTGTATGCGATAAGCCCTTTACCGGTGAGGTTATCTATACCGGACCGCTTGATGAACTCTTTGGGCTGGATTTGGGTGCGCTGCCGTACCGTACGCTTGACATGCAGTTTGAGACGCTGGATCAAGATCAGTTCCAACCCGTTGGTACGGTGAACTATACCGTGAGCGAGGATTTTACGCGCATCACCGAGTTCAAGAATATGACGGGTCAGGTTGTTCCCGGTAAAACCACCATCATGCGCGAATACTCTCATGCGTATGAACCCGGAAGTGGCCAGACTCCCTACTACGCCATTCTTGAGCCGGAAAGTCAGGAGCTGTATCGCACATATCGCGAGCGTGTTGCGGGCGTGTTGAACTTCCATCCTGTGGGACGTTTGGCAGAGTATCGCTACTACGACATGGATGGTGTTGTTGCCTCCGCACTTGAGCTGTCCGATGAACTCATTGCCAATCAGGCATAGAAACAGGGCATATAAGGAGTGTTCTTTCCATGAAAAAGACCATTACGTTTGGTATTCCGTGCTACAACTCCGCAGAGTATATGGATCACTGCATTGAATCGATCCTTGAGGGTTCAGACTATGCTGATGACGTGCAGATTGTTATCGTTGACGATGGCTCGATGAAGGATAATACGCCCGCCAAGGCTGACGAATGGGCGGCGCGTTATCCAAACATTATTAAGGCGGTCCACCAGGAAAACGGCGGTCACGGTATTGCGGTTATGAAGGCAGTGGCTTATGCCGATGGCGTGTATTTCAAAAACATCGATTCCGACGACTGGGTTGACGGAGAGGCGCTTAAGATTTTTTTGAATAAGCTTCGTGAGTTTGTTGCCGCTTCATCAAACTCTGGCGAGAAACCCGTTGATTTGGTGCTTTCCAATTACGTTTACGAGCATGTTGAAGACAATACGCAAAACTTCGTAAATTATCGTGCCGCAATTCCAACCAATCGCGTTATTGGTTGGGAAGACCTGGGACATTTTAAGCTCTCGCAGTATCTTCTTATGCATGCGCTTACGTATCGCGTTGAGGTGTTGCGCGCAGCAGGAATTGAGATGCCGCCGCACACGTTCTATGTTGACAACGTGTATGCCTACGTGCCATTTCCTAAGGTCAAGACGATTTACTATGTGGACGTTGACCTGTATCGCTACTTTATCGGCCGTGATGACCAATCCGTAAACGAGAAGGTTCTCACCAGCCGCGTGGATCATTATTGGCGTGTAGCTCGGGTTATGATGCGCGCTTATCACCTGTATGATGACGTAGATTCTCCGCGCCTGCGTAAGTATATGATGAGTTACTTCGCAATTATTATGGCTATTTGTTCGGTGTTCTCGAAGATGTCCGATCGCGATGACGCTATGGATGAGCTTGAGAAACTATGGGATGAGCTGCATGCATACGACAGGCGAATGTATCTTCATGCCCGCCACGGACTTGTGGGAATAGCATGCAACCTGCCGGGACGTGTTGGTCGCTTTGTGACGCTTGGCGGCTATCACATTGCGCAGAAGGTCGTGAAGTTTAACTAGCTCTTAGCGAATGAGATACCCGAAGAATTACGTGATCTGCAATCTAATATGTGGGTCACGTAATTTCTTAAAGTTTGTTCTGCAATCCTCAATCAATGGAGATACTTCACATGAAAAAGGGTCGCATTATAGCCAGTCTTGTCATTATTATCTGCCTTAGCATCTCTGCTTGCATCTGTGCTAAGGGCATCCTAGAGGTTATCATCTCCAGAAAAGTTACCTCGTGGCTGTCTGAGGAACATGAAATATTTACCTCACAATTAACTGACGAACAACAAAGCCAGTTTGTCTCTGCTGTGAGAGACTTTGCAAACGACCATGATTTTATACTTATCAGTCAAAGTAAAACGGTTCAGCAATCAGGCTCTAGGCTGTATACCTTCAGCGTATTTATTTCATCTAACACACAGAATATTTTATTTGAACCGTTAACTCTTATGGGTACGCCTATAGTGGATAAGGCTCTGATACAAAAGGTTGCGACCGGAGATATTGACAGCTATGCGGGATTTGGTAATGAGGCGTTCAAACAAATCGCTGGCCTACCAAGTGTGCGCTCCAGCGCCTATTTCCGCATAGAACGATTTGAATCAGGAAACAAATTAGGAAGTTCTTGTAAAGTCATTGGCTTAAATCAAGAAGATTTTCAGAGGCTGGGAGACAATATAGCTTCTTCCCCTGGCATCAGCAAAGAAAACTTGACTACCAGATTATCGGGATCAACTTCCATTCCGGGTCTGATTTATGTATTCAGTGGCGGAGCCTTTATCATACTTTCCATAGTGTTTTGCTTGCTTACTTTAACATTTGCCTTGCTTGAATTGAAAACACTGGGTGTACATATGATGCTTGGCTGGAGCAAAAGCGATTATATTTTTAAGCTTTTTTCTTGGCAGGTTTTATTGTTACTTGTAGTGATTCCCATAAGCACAATAGGAGCATATCTAACTTTAGATGGGTTTGCTCTCAATGAAGAGATTTTCAGATATGTTTGTATCACTATGCTGCCGCCGGTGGCTGTGGTTGTGTTCTCAATGGGGATTGCCTCTATTCCTTTTATTGCGATAAAGCCAGTTGACGCTATTGCCAGCCGATATTCTAGGCGAGGATTCTATATCTTGACTGTTGTTTCTTATCTGATCTGTTTGGTCGCAGTCTTTAGTGGATGTCTCTACATTGACCAGCCTCTAAAAATGTATCAAGACGTCATTCACACACGCTCTACCTGGAGTGAGTATAGCAACTGGTATGTGCTTCAAGACTATACGTTAAATGATGGTAGGTTCACGGGCAATCCAATGAATTACAGCAAAGATATGTACACTTGGTATGCTGCTCATGAACATGATGACGGAGTTTTTTTAGCAAATGTTAGCTATTATACTGACATTGCTATTCAGGCACGCCTGCCGCACAGTACAGATCTTAAGCCATTCTGGTATTTGGCAGCGTCTCCATCCTATTTAAAACAGATCGGGGTTCCTATTTCTGATGAAGATATCGCAAAGGCAGAAAGCGGAGTGCGCGTATATCTTCTGCCTACGTCTTTAGGTTCCACGCAGAAAGCGGCAATCGAGCGACTATTGCAAAATTCTCATAAGTCATATGATTCCAACATAATCACTACGTTTACCCTGAATATCAATTCTCTACCTATGACGGTACGCAACAGCTGTTTACGTGGAGTGCAGGCGCAGACCAGCCTGCCACAGCCGATAATTTTGTTATAGCTGTTATAACAGCAAACAATATGGTTCCCTTTGAATCGGAAAGCCTCATTGCAGATGGATTGGAAAACGATTACATCAAATTAAACGAGACAGCCGCTTCAAAATTACTGGATGACAAAAAGTCTGTCTCCCTCAATGAGAATTCCTTACAAGCACGGTTTGCAACCGTAGAAAACTACATCAATGGTCTCTCAAAGACGTTAGAAGATCTCTTTGTGCTCTTCTCAGTCGTTCTCATTATGATGATAGTTACCATTGCTATCATGCTTGTCTGTCTTATCAACGTGGTCAACAGAATGAACGCGCGAGAGATTGGTGTGAAATATGTACTGGGATTCAGCACATGGGATATGTATAAGCGGGAGATTCTTTTTGTAAACCTTACTATATCGTTAGGCACCGCTATTTGCGGTATATGCAGGTGTAATGCCGGCCTGATAGTTGGCGTTGCCCTTCTTGTTATCTCAAACGTTGTCATATTCGATACCGTACGCAGAAAATCTGCAAGCGTCGTATTGGAAACCGTCTCAAAGGAGCAATAGTGTATTCCTATATTCATGTTGGGTCCCTTTCAAAGTCCTTCGGCCAGCATACGATCTTTTCCGAGCTTACCTTTGACATCCGGCAAGGCGAGACCATTGCGATCACCGGTCCTTCCGGCTGCGGGAAAACAACGCTTCTGAATATATTGGGGCTACTTGATGCTCCTGATTCAGGACAGATCTGCCTATCAGGAAACGCATACCCAAAGATAAACAGCAATAAGGCAATGCTTCTGCGCAGAAGCGAGATCAATTATCTTTTCCAGTCCTTTGCACTGATAGACTCCCGATCAGTACGCAGTAACCTTCTTCTGGCGCTCCAGTATACCAAACTGTCCAAGGATGAAAAGAACTCCCAAACCAGGCAGATGCTCAAAAGATTTGGCATAGAGGACAAACTGGATGCTACCGTTAATGAGCTTTCGGGCGGAGAAAAGCAGCGCGTTGCAATAAGCAGGGCTATTCTTAAGCCAGGAAACCTAATCTTAGCCGACGAACCTACAGGTTCTTTGGATAAAAAGATGGCCGACACCGTTATGGATGCACTGATTTCAGCCACGCATGATGCTAAGAAAACACTTGTAGTCGTTACTCACGATATGGAGATGGCACAAAAGTGTGACCGTATCTTAAGGTTATCTCGTAAGAGTCTTAGCTAAGCCTATCTTGCTGGTTGATGACTCTTACCCTCAAGTGCACATTCAAGATAGTTATGGTTACCGGTGAACTTGACGAGTTCTCGGGCGAGAAGTGACACGGGAAGACCAACAACGTTTTCATAGTCTCCTTTAATTTCTTGCACCAGAAAGCGACCTCGGCCTTGAATACCGTAGGCTCCCGCTTTATCTAATGTTTCTCCGGAAGCTACATATGCCGCAATCTCATCCTCTGAGAGCTCATAAAAGGTTACCTCGGTAGTCTGTACAAACGAAACGGCAATTACTGATGGCGTTCCTTTTGGTAAAGGCGATGCAAACGCCTTGAAGCGTCGCAGTGCCACACCGGTAGAAACAAAGTGGGTCTTGCCGGAAAGCTCTCGAAGCATACGTTTGGCATCTTCAGGGTCTTTCGGCTTTCCAAAACCCGTTCCGTCTTCGGTCCACACGATGGTATCGGCTGCAATGACAATCTCGTTGTTCTTCTCGACAGCTTGAGCGTCGTCCATCAAGTGACGGCAAACTGCTATGGCCTTTTCCTGTGCAAGTCGCTTGACCAGCGCGAGGGGAGCCTCATTGGGTTTGCGAGACTCATCAATGTCGGCAGGTATGACTTGAGGTGTGATGCCCAGTGACGCAATAAGTTCAAGGCGGCGAGGGGATTGAGATGCAAGGATCATGGTGTTCCTTTGATGTTTTGCGCGTATACATAATAAATGAGAGTCGCCGAAGCGACTCTCACATGGTAGCTGATTATCAGCCGGATTGCAGTGCGATATGCGTTGCATTGCAATTGAACATGTATGCGACTAGGACTAGTCGAGCTCAATGGCGGTAACGGGGCAGCCGTCACAAGCCTCCTGTGCAGCGTCCTCTGCAGCTTCAGGAACTTCTTCCTCGATAGCGTGTGCTAGGCCGTCATCACCGATAGCAAAGACCTCCGGGCAGGTGCCTTCGCAAAGACCGCAACCGATGCAATCCTCAGAAACTGTTGCTTTCATAGTACTATCCTCTCACTAATTCCCAAGCCCCTTACTTGGGAAATTATTGGCTCAAGTGTAACGTAAATTGTTGCTAAGCAGATTACACTTGCATATAAAGTTTTTACACGTTTTTATCGTCTGATGCAACGCTTTTTATATGCGTGTTTACCTGCGCATAAGTTTACTTTGACTAACCTTTTATGTTTCTCGACGTTCTGTTTTAGCGGTTCGTTTCTTTTTTGCTTCTGTTTTGGTTCTTCTTCAACTCTTCTCTGACTCTCTTCTCTTCGTTTCTCTCGAGAAGAGCTTCTCTTTAGTGGTGTTTTTACTCCTTGATTTTATGGCGCTACACATGCGCAGAGCGGCTGTCTGTAAGTTCGCTGGTAGTCGTCTTGCTTTCGTGGTGGTTTTCTCGTTGCGTAGGCAATTGGTACCAAATTGGACGTTTAGTGGTGATTTGATTCACCACTAAACGCTCAAATCCCGGAAAAACCACCACTAAACATCGTAAAAGGAGGAAATGCGCGAGCAGAGCATTTAGCGGTGGTTTTTGCTCACAAGGCCCTAAAGCTTTCTCGGATCTTTTCGCTTCCAAGGTTTATTGTTGCTTCAAACTCTTGAGGTAGAGCTTTTGCTCGTCGGTGATTCGGTAGCTCTCGCGAGCCTTTTGGATCGTTTTGTTGTGCACCCATACGTCCAGCTTTTTGGTTTCAAGATAGGGTAGTGCAGAGTCCCACTGCTTGGCCAGAGCCGTTGCAAAGAACCAGGCAATCATCATGTTAATGTAGTATTCGTCTGAGTGAATTTGTGCAGGAATTTCCAGATAGCTGGGAGTAAAATAGCCGTCCAAAAAGTGTGTCATCAACATCTCTATACCAAACCGACAGGTATACGTATGGTTTGAGGCAGCCCATCGCCGAATCTCGGGAAGCAGCAGGTTGAGATTTTTCTTGAACGCTTTTGGAGACAAAATATCACATACTGCCCAGTTGTCGACGAAAGGGAGAAACACGTCAAGCGCCTTGATGCACTCATCGAATTCCTTAATCTCGGATATAAGCAGGCTGTGCAGCATGTTTTCGTCATAGTAAGCATGGGGGAGGGCGAGAAGAAACTCTTGAGCTTCTTTGCTTTTTCCAAGCCTTTTAGCAAGCTTTCTGAGTTGAGGAACGCGTACACCGATGATTGTCTTGCACACTATGGAAGGTATAAGTTTACCTTGAAAGGCAGCATATTCTGTATCTTGAAGAGAAAAGAGTTCTTCTTGGATTGTCATTGCAACCTCCGCCTCCATAGATGATATAAACTTATGCCCTAATCATAGTATGCAGTATTGGCGGCTATATCTGAAAGCATAGATTTGTTGGAGAGTGTAAGTTCCTACTATATGGGCATGGGGGAAACATGGAGGAGTACATTCAGGCAGGCAGCTCGGACTTTGCAGAGATCTGCGACTTCTATAAGATGATCTGTGACAAACAGGCAGACGACGAGTACGGTGCCGATTGGCATTACGGGATATATCCCTCTGAAGAGGACCTCAAAAAGAGTCTGGAGAAGTCGGAGATACATGTCTGTAAGATCGACGGGAAGATCGTATCTGCGGTGGTGTTGGAGGAGAGCGCCGATCCGATGTATCACGATGTGGACTGGAAGATACAGTGCCCTGATGACGAGGTGCTCACCATACATCTCTTTACCGTCCATCCGGACTATCGTGGCCGTCAGATCTCCGGGAAGATGATGGAGTACATGTTTGAGTACGGCAAGAAGAACGGGTTCAAGTCTGTACAGCTTGATGTGCTTAAAGGCAACGTCCCGGCAGAGAAGCTCTATATAAAGAACGGATTTGACTTTGTGGAAGAGCGTGAGGTCTGGTATGAGGATACGGGAGACCTTATCGCCCATCTTTACGAGAAGGACCTCGAGTCCTCTATGTAGCAGCTTGGCCCATGATTGCAATGCTCAGTTTTCCCTGTCCCATAGGGCCAACCAATCCAGAATCGTTTGTTTCATCCGTTCCCGCTCTTCTCGGCATTCTTTTGGATGCTGTCGTTCTGTTTTGAATGCAAGCCTGTAGAGGGGAGAGGTGCGTGTCACTGCAGCATGGCTCATATATTCGCATGCCATATGCTGGACGGGATAGGCATAGGCGACCTCTTCAAGATGCTTTTCAATATAGGTTGCGCTTTCATAGGACGGCCAGACACTGTCATTTTTTGATGAGATCAAAAAGATCGGTGCCTTTATGTCCTGGATTGGGATCAGGCTTTCAGAGGTGACGTCCTTATCGCGGTTGAAATCGATGACATGCAGCTCCTTTTGCTGCATGAACATCTGTATGAGGTCAAACTCCCTGCATTTGTATGGGGCGTAGGGGAGTGGAAGTGCATGATAAGACCAGCAGGAAGTGCCTGACGGCCTTTTGGAGGTTCCCTTGGTGATCAGCCCCTCACTGACAAAATGAGAGGGGACCCTGGCGATGACACAGCTTATCTCATCAAACAGGGAGGCTGATACCAGTGCGACCTCGCTGCCCTTTGACATTCCGTCCACGCCTATTTTCTGATAGCCCTCTTGTTTTAGCCATCTTATGGCGTTTTCTATATATTCCACAGGGACTCTGTCCAAGTCCTTTTTTGTTTCTTTTGTCCCAAAGAGGGCAAGGGCCAACGAGGGGATTCCGTTTCTGTCATAGAACCGTGCCTCATGTTTTGTGGTATGCATCCCACCGTTGGACCCCGACATCACTATCATGACCCGATGTTTGTCCCCACGGCCGGGAAACAGTATCCCTTCGAACCCGTCTGTCCTTACATGAGCTTTTTTCATTTGGATCCCTATCTAAAGTCGTTCAGGTCGCAGCTTATGTTTTCCTCTCGTTCTCCGGCAGGGGTGATCTCATTTCTCGACTTGATTACATCAGGAAAATCCAAGTTATATATTCGGCACTGGCCGTTATCTGCGCTTCTTCCTGTCATATTCAAACCGCAGCCAAGGTTGACAACAGCGGCTTTTGGATATGTTTTCAAATAATCTGTGATTTCCCAGATCATATCCTTTTCCCTCATAGCGCCTTCCAGCCCTCCGAATTGGTAGAGAACACTATTCTCCTTACCCTTAAACTGCGAGAAGTCATAATCGATCATCTCACAGATCTTGCTGGCATATGCATCCTGATATAGGGTTGGAAATTGCTCGGCACAGAGTTTTCTTGCGTATAACGGAATGACGAGCGTCTCTTGCACGCTGTTTTTCTCTATATGGACTCTATTTGTCATAAACGACCCCATCGTGCATTCAGTTCGGTTGTTGTTAGCCTAAGCTAATAATAAATAAAATGTGCCTCATTAGTCACCCAGATATTTGATGTATATCTGACACGGGTTCTTCTCGCCCCATAATGTCGAAAAAACCTCAAGGGGCCTATAACCAAGTGAGGTATAAAACTGGTTTGTGATGTCATATTCCAGATAGTGTCCAGCCGCCACCGTCTTTACTTGTGAATAGGAATAGCCAATGTCCTTAGCTGCCTCTTCATATGCTGCAATGAGTCTTCTTCCCACGCCTTTGCGGTGAAACCTCTTTTTTACCCCCATTACGAAGATATCGGCGCAATCGGGGCTGGTCTCGTTGAGCACGATAAAGCCCGTGTATCCATCCGACCGCTTGGTCGTCGCAATACAGACAATGACAGCCAAACATCTTTTTGACCTCGACATCTAAACCCTTCAGATTGCCCAACCACCCCTGAAGAACATCCTCCGTTGCATAGGACATCAGGTCACCTCCGTGAATTCAAAAGTAATCCACCTTCCGCAAGGCTCAGATCACCTATTTTCCTTCGACCCTTAATATCAATGTTAACGTCTCTACATGTCGTGAGACAATGCTCTTGATGTCAGAGGTTGTCGGTTTTTTGAGCTTAGAAACTACCCACAAAAACTGCTTTGAGGGAAGTTGTCCACGTGTACTTATTCAGCCCGTTAAACTGGAATTTTGCTTTTTACCATTCAGCTATTGCCTTAGTAATGCACCTGTCTATATCCATTCGTGTTTCCCGGCATTCTTTTATATATCCCTTCGCTTCTTTGAAAGCAAATTTGATAAAAAAATCAATTATCCATCCGGGAGCAAGCAGCTTCATCATTCCCTCAGGGAGAATAAAATGCGTCCCGTGCTCAGACAGTACAGCCTCGAAGGTACAAAAATGTTCTTTTTCATCAAGCCTTGCCATCATCCTTCGGATATATTTGCAGGTATCCCATAGAACATCGTCCTCCGCCCCGCAGAAAATAATATGTCCCCTTATATTCTCAACCTTGATTTTCTCTTCTTCTTCAAGCGGATGCTTTCTCTCAGACTCATCAAACATAGGTCTTGCTACCACCATATCTCCGTACGCTTTTGTATCCGCCTGAATCTTCTTCCAATAGTCAGGATGTCTGTATGCGTAAGGAAGATACGGAAGGGGTTTGCCTCTCCAGGTTAAGGTTGATTCGCCATCTCCAGGCCGTTCATACATTCCGTCCTTATTATCCTGATAGAAACCTTCCATAATGAAGTCCGACGGAGACAGCGCTACAGTAAGAGTAATATCAGGAATGTATGATGATGCTGCAAGCGTAAGCATTCCCGTAGTTGACAGTCCGACAATACCAACCTTCGTATATTCCCGTTCCCTCAGAAAAGCCACTGCTTTTTCAATTCTTTCGAGAGGATAGCTGTGATGACCGTAATCCTTCTTATCCGGAGACATCGTCATAACACTGCACCCTAACTTGTGAAAATACTTTACCCCGCCTTTTGCCAGATAATCATCTGTATCGTCACCAAACATCTCTATGATGGCTTTGTCTGTTCCTCCCTTCAGCGGATAATAAGAGCCATGAAAACCATCTGTTTCCGTTTCAAAATGTTTCTCATATTTCATAATGAATTCTCCATACGGAACCATTTCTTGTCATTATTATTTCGTCCAGCCACATCATTTTTTCATCCATTTTGACATATTATTGGACAAAAATCACTTGCCCGCCGGTGCTGGCCATCTCAAAGGAGCAGACATCCTCCTCGTGCCAGAGGC